>Ga0247769_1000133_pt1 | contig 15020 bp, 14 predicted proteins | sample UWRJL166409R6_FD_179942 | JGI IMG/M metagenome (GOLD analysis project Ga0247769, IMG submission 179942) | Plant litter microbial communities from Arlington Agricultural Research Station in Wisconsin, United States - UWRJ-L166-409R-6 | ecosystem: Environmental > Terrestrial > Plant litter >... | reverse complement strand
CGATCTGACAATCGGCAGATCGTTCCCCCGCTTACTGCTGGGACCATACCGCTCCCCCAGCTCAACCACGCCCCATCCCTTCCATCCCGGTTCATCCAGCCCCGCAGAGTCGCCCTACACGCCCTGGCGTCTATACCGCGGCATCGCGCCGCCGGGGCTGACGGCTGCGGATGACCACTCGCTGGTCTTCATCAGCATGTCGAGCGGGATAGCCAACACGATCCGGACGGAGATCCAGTGTCTCTGGGCCCTGGCGTATTTCATGAGGAAGCTGCCCGGGCTGGAAAGGGACAAAGCCAAGAAGCGTGTGTTCCCGGAGACGGCGCTTTTCCAGCGTTTTGTGAAACATCGGGCGCCGTACGGCCATGGCAGCATGTTCCCGGACTTGGTGGCGGACCAGGTGCCGTACTGGGACTTGCTGGTGCACGATCTGGGGTTGGAGACGAGGAGGAAAAGGGGGGGGTGGCGGGAGTTGGTGGAGCCGTATACGCAGAGGGATTATGCTGGTTTGGTGGAGGAGTGGTTGAAGGAGAATCGGTGAAGTGTTGTTGTGACTCGGGAGGTGGTGTTCCATAGATATCTACATCGAGGGCAGTTCAGTTGGCTGATGGGCGCGCAATGGCATTTGAGTGGTAGGGTTTGTCAAGTTGGAGAAAAGAGTCCTCAGGAAAAAGGAGGGGACTCGATGTCGCCAAGGCCCTACACGTGTAGGAATACCGACGGATGGATGTCGCACAAAGGCTGGACCCTGTACACTAGTACACTAGACTAGTCGTACATTCCGGGGCAGATCCGGCCCCCGTGCCGGCCCGCTGGTGGGTGACAATCCCGGCCCCACTAACAGCGGCGAAAGCGCGCTATGATCTGCGCTCTCATCCCTGCCTCGACAACCGAGGAAAACGTCATTGAGTCCAGAAACAAAAAAGGAGGAATCTGCACATCCCATTCTTCGCTGTGAAGCTCAACAGCCAAAGTCAACACCCGATTCCGCCCCCTGCCAATCCACTGCGCGCTGACCCCTGGCGCGAACGGCCAACCAGAAACAATCCCGCCGCGCCAGAAAAGGCAGCTGCAAGGCATCTCCTGTATCGGCGCATCGGCTGCATTGGCAGTCCGGATTGGATTAGCCCCGCAGCGAACACTAACGTCAACACCCCCACCGAAATCTTCCAGTCCCCGCTGAGAGCCTTCGCCCCTTCACCCTTCACTCCGTCCTCCCGACCGCCAGTCTCCAGATAACCTGACAGCTGCTTGAGAACCAGCCAGACCCTCTCCTCCCCGCCATGACAACTGATGAGACCACCCCACTCCTCCAACGGTCCGATACCAACGCCAAGGACACCGAGCATGTCGGCCGATTCCGGGCTGTCACGGGTGCGATATGGCGGGGGGTTCACGTCGAGACGCGCATCCTGCTGGCCGGTTTCCTGATCACCCTTTCCTTCAGCTTCACTCAAGTACCGTAGGCTGCGCTGGGTCTGGGGGTTGGCCAGTTGTGAAAGCGACCACAGAGCTGACCGCCGTCGCAGGATCTTCTATGCCATTTACCTCATGGAGTGCGATGACTTCTACAGCAGACATCCGCCTTATCAAGGGATTGGCAATCGATGCAATCGGAGCGAGATTGCTGCCGGAACCGCCACCCAGTTCTCTATCCTCGGCATGACTACGACCTTCTGTGGCACCCTCAACCTGTTCATCGTCGGATGGACTGTCAAGAAGGTTGGCCCACGGCTTGCGCTGATGATTCAGGTCTTGGTGCCAGCCATCCGAGTGGCAACCCAGATTCTGGCCGTAATGGCGGGCGGAGCGACGGGCATCACCATCTTCCAATGCACCCAGCTTATCACCATCATCGGTGGACCAGCGGGATACATGTGTGCCCCCCCATGACAGTAATGACCGTGGATCCTCGTGCTCACTTTTGTTGCCGCAGTCTCGTGGTGAACATCATTGCGGGCGAGCTCGTCACCCCCGCTCGACGCACGGCTGTGTTTGGCATGCTGCAGGGATGTATCATGTTGGGCCAGGGAATTGGCTACCTGAGTACGTTGTAACTGAGCTTTGATCTGATGAGGCAACTAACCTACGATGGGATAGCGGGAGGAATGATCGGAGACACCTTTGGCATCCGCCGTCCGTTCGAGGTGGCGTGCTGCTCCTTCCTCGTTGCGGCTGCGTATGTGCGGGTCGGGTTACCGAGAATCGCGCCGGAGTCCATGTCCGACGGCAAGAAGCCAGCGGTCAAGGGCATCGGCGCCTTCGTCGCACCCCTAAAGCTCCTGAAGCCGCAGCTGATCGCCCTACGTGACGGAAGGATTGTCAAGCACCGCGGTGTGCTGTTCCTGTGCTCCGGGGTCTTTCTCGGCGTGGTAGGTGGAATACCGTGACCCTAAATTGGCTGTAATGTACGACGCTTAGCTGACTGCTCACCAGCTCGCTACGGGTTACGCACCATTACTGATGCAAATGTATGCCACAACCGTCTTCCAGTTTCGTCAGGAGGACAATGGGTGGCTGATGTCGGAGTTCGCTTTCATGCGGGCGTTGTTTCTGATCTGCCTCTTCCCCGTCATCGTCGACCGGGGCCGCAAGTGGTATCTCTCCCAATATCCGGATCTCGCAGGCGGTCGCGACGAAGAAAGCCCAACACCCGATTTGCCATTGGTGGGCGAAATTCCCACTAGGCCGGAAGAACTTGAGGCACCCATCGGCAGTCATGCGGAAGAGGAGCCTGTGATGCCCGGGCCAGGCAAGGAAGAAGAGGGTACCGGCTTCGACCTCTTCTTTCTGAGGTGGAGCCTCGTCCTCGACGGATTCTTGACCATGCTGGCTGCTTTTGCGACGGAGAAATGGCACATCTACCTAGGTGGGAGATCCTGCATTGCTGCATAGAGATGACGCTGCTAACTGCCGAGTGGCATCCAGCCGCCTTCGTGCTGCCGTTTGCCTCGGGAAGCGCACCCGCGGCCAGGGGTGTCATGACGGAGATGTGTGCTTCATCTGACCGGGCCGATGCGCTGAGCGCCTTGACGCTGGTGGAAAATGTGGCCAGACTTGCGACACAAGGTCTCTTTGGCTTTGTGTTTGCGGCCTTGTCTGTGGTTGGGAAGTCGTACATGACATTTTTCTGCAACGCTGTGAGCCACCATCGATACTCCCGAGGCACCGATTGAGACAACTGACACACGAAAATAAAACAGGCCATCGCGCTGCTTGCCGCGGGCATCTTGATGTTCTCCCACTTCGCGCCTGCTGGGAGTCACAGAATTGACCAGTCATCCGACAGTCTTGAGAGGCCTTCTTTGGTCAACTCAGATAGGCCAGAAGACGAAAGTTGATCTGAGGGGCCTAACGTAGAGCAGGGTGGGGGTCATTGGGGGCGCCGCGGAGTGTTCTGCTCGCTCGGTGAATAATCAGTGGTGATTTCCCTCCCATACTGGCAGGAAAGTGTGACTGTCGAGAATACACTACATAGGTACATAATTTAGGCCTGAACTAGCGTGCAATGACGCATTTAGCTTTGTGACTCAGGGTGCTGCCTCCCTGCCTCCACCTCCGTCCTCATCCGGCGCTCCTCCCATCTGCTCATGTGGGTCTGGCGCTTCTTCTTGGACGGGGAGTGGAGCTCAGTCATCCCACGGAGAATTTCCATTGGTCGAGAATGTTCTGCACGTCGTCCTCAACCTCCCCTCGTTTTGCTCCTTTTGCGGACTGGTCACACCGCCAACAACCGAACAAACAACCCGAATTTTATGCTTTGCTATTCTCTTCTCAAGCCTTCAAAACGAGATACCCCGCCATTTCCTTTCTCCATCCGTTGTCTTCTCGTCCCCAGTCGCCATCCGTACATCCATCACATCCTCGTCGAGGAAAATGACATCTCAAGACGAGAAGCAGGAGACGCAGGTGCAGGCGCCTGCGGCACAGACCAAGCAGCCAGACGAGATGTGGTATCTCAAGGCGAAATGCCCGGTGTTCCTACCCAAGATGGATGCCCTCACCATGTCGTCGACCGAGTTCGCCACTTACCTTACCGAGCTTCTTAAGCCAACCACTGAAGATGCCGATGCGGATGGAACAGAAAAAGGGGACAACTCGGACGCGTTCACTCTCGTCAGCGAGCAGCCATCGACCACCGCTGATGCCAGGGAGCTTCTTCAAGGTCTCACCGTTGCGCCAGCCCCCGCAGACGACGCCAATATGGGGGATGCATCAGGTCTCGCTCCCCATGATCAGGAGAAATCTGATGTCAAGGCAGGAGAGTCCACTGGCCACCCGTTCATGGAGGGCTTGAAGAGCTTCGGAACGGAGCAGTCAGACCAGTCCGCCCCGCCTACCGGCTTCGACATGGAGAACAGGATGCGCACCGAGAACAACGATCTCGCATTTCGGTCCACAACGGAGCCACTGCTCGATCTGTTCTCGGAACTCGAAGAAGTCGTCTCTGGCCCCCGCTTGCACGAGCTCCTCAATGCCGCCTGGGGTCGCGACCCTTTGGCGACACTCAAGATCATCTTCAACGCCCGATCCATCCACCTCGGCAAGAGCTCGAGACTGACGTTCTACCGCTGCGCGGGATGGCTGGCGACTTACCACCCACGCACACTTGTCGCCAACCTCCGATGGTTGAGTCGGCCTGTTATAGCCAAGAAGTTGGAAAAAAAGGAAGGCGACGGCGACGAGGACCTGGTTCTTGTTGAGGCTGAAAAGGATCCCAATAACGTTTCGAGTCACGACGTAAAGAACGGCGTTGCGCACGGGTACTGGAAGGATCTCTTGAACATTCTGGCTTTGTCGGCCAACGGAAAGCTGTCCGTGTTGGCGGATCCCCGAGACATACTCAATATTGAACGCGAAGGAAAGGGTACCTCTGTCACGAAGGAGGAGGCCTCGGCAAAACGACAGATTGTACGCGACGAGCGTCATCAGGCCGTTCTCAAAGCCCTGGAGGAGGTGCCAGTTCACCGCGCCCTGCATCTGGAGATCGCTCGACTCTTCGCAGATCAGCTTACCGCTGACATCGGCCTCCTCTGCGGAGAGGACGCCAAGGCGAGGAGGAACATCTCGTTGTGCGCAAAATGGGCACCGTCGACGGCCAGGTTCCACGACAAACACACATTCGTCGCCTCGTCTATCGCCGAGATCCTGTATCCGGATGATCTCTACGTCGAGAAAGGCCTCATCTTGGGAGGGAGCGACCGGACGGAAGCGGACCGTACCTTGTATCTACGACATGCTCGCGAAACCTACCGCAAGGACATTTCGGCATTGCGCAAGCACCTTGGTGTGGTAGAGCGCGACATTACCGCGGGCGCGTTCGAACACATCAAATACGACCGTGTGCCCTCGCTTGCGATGCAGAACTACACCCCCATCTTTGCAAGGAAGGATACAGAGCGTTTCGGCAGTTACCTAGACAAAGTCGCCGAGGGGAAGTCAAGGATCAGCGGTGCAACCCTGCTCCCGAGCACGCTCGTGCACGCTGCTCTATACGGCACAGCCAGATCTGCGAGGAAGGGCCCAGCGAAGAGAAAGCTGAACTCTTTGCTCGAAGCCCGCATCGAAGCAATGGGTGACAAAGTTCTCGATGGGCAGTGGAATACGCTCGTCCAGCGCATCAAGGACTCTGGGACGATGCAGTCTTGCATCGCCGTTTGCGACGTCTCCGGAAGTATGGGCAGCCCGACGTTCTCGGACCATACCTGCCCGGAGGACAGCGCTGTCGGCCTGTCGCTCCTGGTTGCAGAGGTCACACAGGCTCCGTTTGGGGGATCCTTCATCACCTTCAGCGAACATCCCACTGTCGAGGTTGTCGACCTGTCACAGACATTCAAACAGAAAGTCAAGACGCTGATGTCATCGGAGTGGGGATGCAACACCAACTTCGAGGCGGTCTTCACGGATCTTATCCTTCCCATGGCGGTGAAGCACAAGCTGTCCCAGGAGCAGATGGTGAAGCGAATCTTTGTCTTCAGCGACATGCACTTTGATGCGGCTGGCGGTGACAACTGGTCGACCAGCTTCGAGCGCATCCAGGCGGCATACAAGGAGGCTGGCTACGAGGTGCCAGAGCTAGTCTTTTGGAATCTAGCCGGTGGACGAGCCGGTTATAGGAGTTTCTGGGGCGATCCGGTGGCTCCCAAGCCCGTGACGGCGTACGGGGAAGGCGTGGCGCTCGTGAATGGGTATTCGCAGGGCATGCTGAAAGTGTTTTTGGATGAGGGCGTTTTTGTGGAAGAGGATGAGGAGGAGGAAGTGGTCACCGCCAAGGGGGTTGGTGAGGACAGCGACGTCGTGACGGTTGAGAAGCCGGCGAAGAAGACGAGGATCGACCCCATGAGCACACTCAAGAAGGCCATCTCGCACAAGGCCTATTCCATGCTGGAGGTGGTAGACTAGGCCTGAAGTTGCAGGCTCGCATGGGATTCGCAGTGAGTACACATTGGACGACATCCCATGCATTGCTTTACATGTAGTGCATCAGGGCTCCTTCCAAAGACACTCGAGGCGTTTCTCAAACTCGTGCAACTCTTATTACATTGCTACTACTAAGTAGGTAGGTAAATTTAGACCGGTTTCCTTGTACTCTATGCTGGACTCGAGCATGGGGCGGATCAGGGCGGATCATTTTTTGCCTTTTGCCCACCCGTATTTGCCCACCTGGAAAAACCCATCGTCACCACCTTCCTTGGTGCTCTAGTTCGGTGGCTTTTGACACGCGATTCTTGAGCGAGCTGATCATTGGAGGGGAAGGCCGACCGAGTGATCGAAAAAAGGGCCTCCAGCATTGGGAATGAGTGGCTAACGCGTCTGAGACGTTCAGCTGCAGCTATCACTGGCTGAAGAATATGCTCATGCTCGCAGAGGGAGCGCTTTCCAATCCAGGAATCCAATTATCCCGTCCCTTCCACACTCACCCGCAAAACTGTTTAGGCCTGTTGGAGAGATCGGGGTGGATCTCCGAGCCCCGAGACACCAGAGCCCAATCGGGTGGTGCAAACATCCTTGCACTGCTGAGTAGCAGTGCCGATCTTGCCCCCCATCTTCTTGGTGCCAGAGCCTTGTGCAACGGCACTCGCATTACACATATACCTACATCTCCGGTGGTCAGCCCGACCTCACTTTTAAACCCACCATTACCTACGTCAATATCCCTACCTACGTTAGTTTTCACTTCCATCTCTTGCAGTCCACCAACGTCGTAATTACCTAGTTTGCAACTTTTCTCCCACCCCCACATGGCATCCACCGCTCTCTCAACAGGCCACGCCGTCCGTCTGGCGGCCCGAGCCAAGACGCTGATCGCCCAAACCTCCGGCCTCGCGCCCTCGTACCTCCAAGCCAACCTCATCGTTCTCCTGAGAGGTACGCAAACGACTTCCGCCTGCTCTGCCAGCGCAACCCGGTCCCATGCCCGCTCCTCGCCGAGTCGGCCCACCCAGGGGCCTTTAGCCTCCTCTCTTCGCGCTTGTCCGGGCCCGGCAACGGAGCCACCGCCCTCGAGATAGCCCGGGACATCGACCTCCGCCACGACGCCCCGCAGTACCTAGTCTACCAAGACGGCGTCCCCATCACTGACAATGACAACACAATCACCGACCTCACGGCGTACTGGCAGGCAGACCACGTCGGCTTCCTCATCGGCTGCTCGTACAGCTTCGAAGAGGCGCTCGCGTCCGCCGGACTAGCGCCTCGACACACGACGCAGGGCAGGAACGTCCCGATGTACAGAACGAAAATCCCGCTCTGTCCCGCTGGCGTGTTCACCGGCTCTACGTACGTGGTTAGTATGCGCCCTTATAGAGCACGGGATATCCCTCGCGTGCGGGAGATCACGAGCCGGTTCGTGGCGACGCATGGGGAGCCTATCGCTTGGGGATGGGACGGGGCGGAGAAGTTGGGGATTGTCGATGTTGCGAGGCCCGAGTGGGGTGATGCGCCGCTTTCTGAGGATGGGAAGGGGGTGTTTTCACGGAGTGGTGGTGGTGATGATGATGAGGAGGGCTTCGTTCCTGTGTTTTGGGGTTGCGGAGTCACGCCCCAGGAGGCGGTGATGAGGGCTGGATTGGAAGGGATGGTTATGGGACATAAGCCGGGGCATATGATTGTACTGGACGTGAAGGAGGGTGAGGTCTTTGGGGTGTGATTTGCTTAGGTAGACTCAAGGGATAAATCAGATACCTGGTAGGTGAGCAAATGAACGCTTAATGATACGAACACCAGTAGCATTCGTCCTCTTAGATCAAAATAAGAGAAACTATACTACTCGAAAGTATTCATTCCATTCTCTGCATTAACCTGATTTAATCCACAATGAGACATGTGGATGTGCAAATACCGAGGTCTGTACGCCAAGCCTTTAACGTGGTGTCTTCGCTTCTGCCTGGATCTCAAACAAGCGGACGCTCCTTCCAACAACACTATGAGTCACCGACCACAGCATATCATCCTCTCCAACCTTCCGCTCTACGAACAGCGCTTTCTTTCCTTCCCGTGTCCCCAATTCCCAAATCTCGAGCACCGGCACCAACATCGACAAAATAGGATCTCCTCTCAAGACGCTACCCCGCCAAGAAGCAGGATGCCACCCTCGACCCGGACCCGCCACAAGGCCGACGGCATGCGACAAAGCTTTTCACCAGCGAAGCCCTCTCCCAACATGAAAGTCCCCGTAGAACTCCTCCACGAGATCATCGAACTGGTCGCACGACCCCATCTCAACGAGATACCCAACCCGCACGCAGGTTCCATCCCACGGACAACATATCACCCGACCCAATCCGACTCCGCGCAAGCCCTACAGACACTCTTCAACCTATGCCTCACCTCACACCTACTCTACGAGATCACCTTACCAATTCTATACCGCGAATTCGCACTCGGCTACAACGATATCCCCGGCGACAGTTTCCAGCCCCAGATCGGCCAGCGGATGACGGCCTTTGCCCGGACCCTGCTGATGCGTCGTGACCTTGCCTGCCTGGTGAAGCGTGCTTTCCTCCATCCCCGGTTGGTGGGGCGGATGGGCGCCGAGAACATCAAGATGATTTCCGCGCTTACTAGAAAGCGGTTGAGCAATGACGTGTTGTTGTTGTTTGGCGACCAGCCCCCCGCCGTTGAGATGTTGATCTTTGCGTTGATGCCTAACTTAGAACGCTTGGTTTTTGCAGGTTTGTACTCGTGGGTGAATCTGCCGCTTGCCGTGCGGGAGGTTGCTTGGAAGCGTCTCGGGAATGGGGCCGGGGAGCAGACGGTGGAGTATGGGCCTAGCTTTACTGAGGCGGAGACGATCAGGAGGCTCGAGGAGGAGGAGCAGATGACTCGCTGCGCATATCTGCCTCTCCCTGACGAGGAGGATGATGACCTCTAGATGGGGGAGGTGGCAAAGGGCCTTTGGGGTTGGAGGTTGGATTAAGAGCTGGGAACAAGAGGGGTATAAACAACGATGGTGGAATGAGGGTCTGGGTTATAGTATGCGGCGGGGGAATAGGACATGAAGTGATAGGCGTTAGATAATTGCCTAGATAGGTATTGTAGAGAAGGTAGGTAGACACACTAAACAGATAGTATATAGCTAAAGGTACCTAGTTGATGGCTGTTGATTCAGCGCATAAACCTAAATCCAGCAGAAGGTTTAGTTACCGCACCGCAGCTTCAGACAGTGCTCCTCCCCAAGTTCGACCTGAACATGACTAAAACACTACTAAAGTATGGGGCGACGGCGTCTTGGTGAGGAAACACAGACCGCTGGTTTGGATGCTCGAGTTGCTTCCGCGCTGGAGATGCTCATTGTGCACTCCGGGCGGGGTACTTAACCAGTCTTCATGCAGTTATAAAGCCTAACAACGTGACGAAGCCCGACTGATGATACTATAGGTAGTTAGGTACCTAAGGTATTGTACATTGCCTCTAATAACATTAGCGACTGCTTAGGTAAACAGTTGGTATCTAGAATAACCTTTTTGAATCGCAGCCAACCTAGACATCACACAAACTTCCCGTAACCGCGAACGCTTCCTTGGTAGTAGTAATAACGCTCTCCAAGAGGAAACGCCCAGCTGCTAGCGACGAGCGCCCAGAATAAGATCCATTTCGTGTTGGAAAGGGCCATGGCCGCCACGAGGTGCGCGCAGAAATAAAGCCCCGCGATCCTGGCATTCCTCGGTGCTATGTTTCTCTCGTGGACGAACGACGCCCAAGCCAGCAAACTAGCCCATAAGGGGGCTACTCGACTGTCGCTGGGGCCATAGCGTAGAATTGTTAAGATGAACGGGTCGATGCGGCGTGTGTGCTCGCGCCAATAGGCTTGTGATGCGATGGGGTGCCATGTCAGAAACGCAAAAGCTATAATCATGGTCGGCCTGACGAAGGCGAAGTCCAGGATGATGGGATAATACCGGAAGATCTCCCGGGAAGTAAGGTCGTCGATGGGCTTGATGAGAAACCAGTAACGGATTGTGCGCATTGCCATTCGGGCCCGGAGGATGTTTAGACTCGTGCTCAACCTCGCGTGGTGAGCCTCGATGACAAGGACGGGCCGACCGAAGATCTTTTGATTTACGACACTTGCGAACCAGCCGGCCTCCTTGACGCAGTTGCGATAAGCACATTTATCTTCAACAATGTATGTGCAAGCGAATCGCCTATAACCCGATATGATTCCACGGAGGGGGTGGAGGGTGATGGCAAGTGTCAGGGCCTCGCAAATATGCGACTCTGTGGATCGCCAGAACCTGACGTGCAGCGTTTGCTGAGAGTCGCATTTCTCTTCGCCTCCTTCCTTTGGGACAATGAGATGGGTTGAAGGATCAAAAGCGTAGCCTTGGGAGACAGACAAGCTCATGCCTTCGGTCAGCGGCTTGACGAGGAAGCTGTCGAAAGGGATCTGGTATTTCTCAACGAATACGGGCGTGGTTGACAGATAAAGGGGTGTTTGGGGCAGCTCCATCCACTCTTCGTGGAGCACCCATTTCGATCGTCGGGCAAAGCTGCGACGAAACACCTTCCCCGGGAATGGGGTCAAAGGAATGGCGAGAAGGCTGGCTGCGTGCCCCTTGCGACATTGCAATATCCCATAGATGCTGTTGGAACCCTCTTTGAAGACGCGCAGGTTGATCTGAACACCCCGGTTCGTCAAAAAGAAAGGCGCCGAGTCCTCGCCTGTCTCTATTGACACCACATCCTCTGAGCCGACGAAAGCGCCAGGTGCGGGCGCGAGCATTCCGACATGGTGGTACAGGAAGTTGCGTGGAGTAGTGTCTTCCTGCAATCTGCGGTTGTTTGTGTTTTTCCAATGGTTACCAGACAAGCCCCACGCAAAGATGGAGTGGTCGTTTGTGTGTTGGATAATCTCCTCCTGCAGTCGGATGAACGCCTGCTCGCCTTCGCCGTAAAGAAGCGGCATGTTGATGCCGAAGAGACCGAGGAGGCAGTAGGCCAAGTCCTCGGTTCGAGTGGTTTGGCGTTTCGCCGCCCAGCTCATTCTCTGGGCGATGCTGGCGAAGCTCAGCTTGAGGTAAACATCTCTGATGTCATTCTGTAGAAAGCTCTCGCCGATCCCGGTGGAAGCGGCGATGGCCGGACCGAGGGCACTTCGGTCGCCGACCACGCCCCAGTCGGCGTCGTAGAAAAGAAGCCGGCGCGGAGCGATGAGCTCCTGCAAGGTCCAACCCCTCGTAAACCACCTGCTCTTTACGATATCGGCTGCATCGGTACCGCTGGCGACGTCGGACAGGAAGGCGTAGCAAATCCTGGCTTTTGCATACCACCGAAACATGGAATTGATGGCCTCGGAGAGCTCGGCGCTGCTTGACTTGTCGATGCAACAGGTGTCCACCCATGCGTAGGAGATATTGTCTTCGACTGCCAGTCTGCATGTCTCGACGATTTTCTGGTAGCCCGACTTCCAGATGGGAGCCTTGTCCATCTGGATTTCCTGGAACGCGACCTCCTCGGTGCCCCATGTATGCGACAGGATTGCGTATGGGGGGAGGTGCGCTTCGTTGAACTCCTCCAACCTGATGGATGTCGTGTTGATCAGGCGCATGCTGACAGATGTTTCAAAGTGGATGGTCAGGTTTTTGTTTGTTTGTTTGTCTGTTTGCTTGTGGGGACAAAGTCGGACGACATCGAGGCACGGTATTTTGAGTGGGAGCGGTTGCCTGACCAGAGGTGGGAGAGCAAAAAGGGCGGGCTGCACGCCATCCTTGGCGGCCACAGCTGTCCAGCACAGAGGTGTGTAACTTTCCGACGAATCGCGGGGCTCCTGCGACTGTCGTCTTTCTGGCTGTCCTCATCACGTGGAGAAGAGGGGGTCTTCTTGCTCTTGTGCCGTCCGCCTCAAATCATCCCCTCCGTCTCCCATTCTCATTGATCAACGCCCAAACGGCAGCAACGAGCGACCCAGGGTGACTCCAAACATGAGTCTCGACAAGTCATCATGCGCGGCCTGTGCCGCCATGAATCTCAAAATCAAGCTCCAAGAGGCCGACAACTTCTTCACAGCCAACGATTTGAACACGAGCGGGTTTCTCCTGGCCAACCTGAGAACGCGGCTCTCCCAAACACAAGCAGGACCAGCGTGTGGCTTGTGCCAGTTTCTTCGCAGCATGCGCAACCTCAATGGTCAACCCGAAAACCTGTGTCTCGTCGCCTTCCCCGTCACCAGCGTGCTCCCTTTCGTCCGAATACCGCTCCCAACGCAGTTCCGTCCCTCGCAACGGACTGTTCTCTCCCTCTTGACCGAAGCGGAGAATCAATCGTCTCCCGGCCCGCTGAGGTCCGCGGATCCGGCTAAAGGTTCGAGGATTGCTTTCCAGGAGGCTGAGCTCGAGCCCTTGGAGCGCTCAGCCGACTGCATCAAACTCTGCCCCATCTCATCGTACGTGGACTTGGGCCGAATATGCCGCTGGATCAAGTTCTGCGACGACAACCACAGTGTGCCGTGTCGTGCCGGCAAACGCGAGACCAACGCGCAAGCAGTCAGCTCGAGAGTTTCCTCACTCCGTGGATTCCACCTCATCGATGTCGTAGACAGAGTCGTCGTCCCGTCAGCGCTTTCCGAGAAGTTCGTCGCCCTCAGCTACGTTTGGGGCGGATACGCGAAACAGCAGACCGCAACGCTGCGCTGGCCCAAGGTGGTCGAGGATGCCATTGTGGTTACGGCAGCCCTTGGCTTCCATTACCTCTGGGTCGACAGGTACTGCATCCCGGAGGAGGACAAGCACAACCAGATCTCGAGGATGGATTTGATCTATCAGAAATCCCAGCTCACAATCATCGCCGCAGCTGGCCAAGATGCGGACCATGGGCTTCCCGGAGTCACGGCGGCACGAGCATCGGCACCGACATACCCATCCCCACTGCGACTGCGGGTTATGCCCCCCCATGACGCCCGAGATGCCATTCGACAGTCTATGTGGTGGGCTCGCGGTTGGACCTACCAGGAAGGGGTGCTTTCTCGACGGCGGTTGGTGTTTACCAAGCATGAGGTTTATTACGAGTGCAACGCCATGTTCTGCTACGAGGGGCTCCGCTTGAACCTTGCGAAATTGCATGAAGCGGGTTCGAAGTGGTTTCGAGACTTCTTGACGCCTGGGCTACTAGATGGCCGACCACATTTCAATCCCATTCACCAGCTGAATCTTCGTGGCTCCAGCGCCCACGTCTGGACTTACATCAGCCACCTTCGCATCCTCCAGCGGCACATCTCCGAATACAGCAGCAGACTGTTGACTTATAAAACAGACAAACTGAATGCCTTTCGTGGCATCCTGAGCTCCCACGACTTTCCCACATACTACGGGCTTCCTGTCGTTCAATCGCTGGACTATGATAACATTGTCGTGCTCCTACCAACAAGACGCATTACCCTCTCGTCGGTCGACTTTGTCAGCACTGTTTGCGGTTGGAGTCACATTCATAGCAACCCATCGGCGAGTGATGCATATGATCGGCTCCCACCCATCATCAAAAGGGTAGATATCTTCCCTTCATGGTCATGGACTGGATGGACGGGCTTGGTTGATTTCAGTCTTTGGAACGGGGTTTACACATCCCGTGTCGACAACAGAACAGGCGGGTTAAATACCGGTGGAACGTTTGAGCTGTTCAGGAGAGATGATGGCGCCCAACTGATAAGGGACAAGATCGTAAGCTGGGGGCTGGTTGGCACCCAAGAAAGCCCATCGGAAGAGCCCATGGAGTCTCTGGATTTGTCAAATTCGCTGAGTTGTTTCATTGCAGTCAGCGGTTCTGTGATTTTTTGGCCCCGATCTATGACATTGGGTATCCCCGATGAAGAAAATTCTGGCGTTGACAGCCATGGATTGGGCGCCAGTATGGTGGGGACAATCGGACCCAGTTGGAGGGTCGCATTCTACCTGTCAATCGCACCGGAAGCAGCTGATCCGGAAGCATTTCTTCAGAGTCTATGGCTGGGTGAAGTCCAAGTGATGAGGGCCCGTACCTTGCTGATGCGCGAAGGCGATGCTCGGGATGGGAGCCACTGCGAGCTAGGCCTTGTCCTCCGCCGAACAAACGAGCGGGTTGCATGGTGGGGATTGCAAGGCACCAACAGGCAAGACGAGGTCGTTTGGGAAAGGTTGGGCGTTTGTTATTTGAAGAGGCAGGTGAATTGCTTGGAAGAGGGCATCCGATACAGCGTAGATTTGGGACACAGGTTTGGAATAGGGGCGAAGGGCCTGCGGCTTGGCGAGCATCTTCGGTACGTTGTGGGCTGACATAAGGGAGCCCCCAAAGGCATCTTCAAGGGCCAGATCTTGGTTACCTTATCTAGACTCATCATCTCTGATACTTCCCTAATACCACTAGTAAAGGCCTAAGTGAGCGGTTTGAACTGCGACCGAGCCTTGAGAGCGGTGCTGTAAACAACATTGACTTCTCCAGGAGGAATGTATCTGGGAAGAAGTGCCATCATGGTCTTGTGGCTTCTCTAGCCAGGCAGCCAACACTGGCGTGTAGGTACAGTACCGTGGGCTTTGACACTACTGCTCCTC
>Ga0247769_1000132_pt1 | contig 15078 bp, 14 predicted proteins | sample UWRJL166409R6_FD_179942 | JGI IMG/M metagenome (GOLD analysis project Ga0247769, IMG submission 179942) | Plant litter microbial communities from Arlington Agricultural Research Station in Wisconsin, United States - UWRJ-L166-409R-6 | ecosystem: Environmental > Terrestrial > Plant litter >... | reverse complement strand
CATTGCGGTCCCGTCTGCCTTGGACCGGGGTCCAGCCATCAACGTGGCCGCTGTGTGAGGATGAATGATGGTGGCTTGAAGAGCGCCGGTGTTGGTGTTCTGCATGCGAAGCACCACCCACAAGACGAAAATCGCCCGAAAAGAATTCGGCCCTTTCTCCATTGACATCCACTAACGACTCCCACACAACTTCGGGGTGGCCGGCATACCCCGCATCCGTGACGAGGCTCAATAGCTCTTGCGTTTGGGGGTGTTTGTAAAGGGTCGAAAAGTGGTCGTTACGGAATAGGATTGCGACTGAGCCGGGCATCATGGATTTGCGGATCACTTCGAGACCCCATTTCGTCAGCTGGGTGGCGGAAATGCTGAGAAACGACTTGATGGTCAATATATCCTGGTATATCTGCTGTTCCTCTTCCGTGAGACCTTCGTGGTGTGTGCTGCTAAGTTTCTCCTCGAGCTCTTCCTCGCGAAAGAGAAGATTCTGCGCGTCTTCGTAGGATCCGGCCTGCCTAGTAAAAGAGTCGTAGACAGCATCCCCCCTAGCTGGGAGCCATCCATGGATGAGCGGGATAGAAAAAGTGGCATAGAGTGCCATCTCCTTGGTATGCTCGAAGGTTCCCGGTACCATGTCCCCCCGCTCCGTGGGATGGAGATGGGTAAGAGATGTCCGCTTGAAAGCCGTGACGACCTCCGGAGTTGGGACGAAGCGGGGATTCACGTTCATGCCCGTGTGTAGGCCCTTCAAAAAGACATACAACTCAGTAACATCCGGCAGACCAACATCGGGGTTCGTCCGCCTCTCCGACATGAGCTCGTCAAAGACGGCATTGAGCAAGAACTCGAGGCTGACCTGTTCCCGCGACCGTAGTGTTTCTACTAACACTGTATTGGGCTTGTCTGCTGGCGTGGTTAGGCTCAGCGCGTTGACAAGAGCCACGAGTGGGCAGGGCCCGTTGGCGTTCTGCACAAGAATCGGAGATGTTCTTGGGTTCTTGGAAGAATTGACGTCGTACCAGTTGATATTCTTAATCTGGTACGTCTCCGACTTATCGACGGGCCGCGGAGGTTGGGGTGGCGCTTGGTCTTCTCGAGATCTCCGAGGCGGTAACTCGGGTGGCCCATCCACTGGTTTCTTTGCTGCCGAGGTAGATGAGCCGTCGGTCACCTCTTCCCCGTCAATAAACTTATCCCACGCACTCTGGGTTGGTGGCGGCCCAGGAGGCGCGTCGATATCTATGAGGTTCCAGCCCTCGCCCGATTCCGCCGACCCGGGAGTTGTAACGAGTAGGGGCGCCGCGAGTTTCTTGCCTTTGTCTCTGCTTCCTAGATCATCCCACGCATGCGAGTCTTCCAACACCTCTTCGCTTGGCGGCGGGATTCGTGGCCCAGCAAGCGATGCTTTGCGGGGCTCTTCGTCATCCCATCCAGCAGACGACTCATCCGAGGGAAGCGACAAGATGGCGGGCGAATTCGACGTTGGGCCAGGTTTTGTCGAATCCCAGACTCCCTCGCCAGGCTCCTGGTTGAGATTATCAGGAGGAACCTGTGATGACTTGAAAGAGTCATCTTTTTTCCCTCCGAGGGCAGGCTGCCAAGGGTTGTTACTCGACTCATTCAAGCTCAATTGCGAGAGGGACGCGATGGGAACGGTGGGGACAGGAGGCGGTCCAGTCGCTGCCGAGGCGCCTCGCAACTCGTCCTCGCTAGCCGAAGTAGATCTTTTGAAGGGATTCGTCTCTGTCCTCTTCCCCCCCGGCCTTAGTATTGTAGGAACACGGAGCATATCCTTTGCTTCGTTGGTCACAGCGCCCATGTCGGCAGCATGGGTCCGACCGCTCCCGGGCCTCAGCACTGTCGGGACCCTATTGACTTCGGCACCGGAGTCCGCCCAGACGTTTTCATCCTCCAATCCGTCACTAGCGTTTGTTTGCGACCCGGGCCGTAAAGCAGAGGGTGCAGCATCGAGTAGGCTATCGGGATTGCCATGTTGTTGGCCCTGTGGCTGCGACCGCGTATCGCTGCCCCAGATGTCGTCCGGGCCAACCTGTTGCTGCTGCGAATGTGCATGTGGCTGCATCGTTGTCTGCGATTGTGCCGCTGCATCAACCACCGCATTGACTGGGAGTGGTTTTCTGGCCACCATGGTGGGTGCTCGTTAGGGTCGCCTGCTAGCTGTAAAAGCGTCGAGGCCGAGTTCGCCGCTGGGGAGGACCAACGGGGGAGCTCCCTTCGTGCCGTTATCCCAGCCTAAGTCCAAGGGAACAGCCCGAGCTGATTCACTCTCCGTCTTTCGCTGCCGATGTTGCTGCGGGGTACGACAAACTGTCAATGTGAGATTGTATGGAATCAAGCGAAAAGAAGGGCTCAAAATTTGAACAAGCCAACCCAATGGCGAAGATTTCGGTTGGCAGCGAACGATAGCAAGCCCGCGGTTATAGGCGTCGTGTTCGCGGGCAAACTGTCGTAGGCAGTTGCGTCATCGGCCCATGTCACGGGTGGTCGGTCGGCGCGGCGCGAGCGGTGATGGGAGGGAGCGACCCCCAACCACCAGACAACTAAGGTACCTGCGTCGGACGCAGGGCAGTGAGGGAACTGTACGGAACAACAAATTCAGATAGGGAAATGGAAGTCGGTGAAATCCGAGAGAATGCAGCAAAAAGGCAAGAATGGCGCGAGAAGAAAGTATGAGATCAAGTTGCCAAAGACAAGAGCGCAGCTACCATCTTCTGAGGCTAGAAACTGCCTCTCTGAGCGGGGAAAGCCCAGGAACACGCAGTGAGACAAAGCCGCCATAAACCCCAACAATGCAACACGGCTGGAAGCCCAAACAGCATCCAAATTCCAGGGATCCAATCAAGATGGACGGGGATACGTACCAGCGCCACCCGCAGCGGGATGCGCATGTCGTCAGTTCTTTGAAGGCACCAGGCAACCGCGCAGTTGCACACAGGCGAACCCCGTACATACGAATACAGTACCTAGCTATCTCGATGTAGTTGGGTACCACAACCAGAGTATAGTACCCAGAGTAATACTTTCCAGGATTTAGTGCCTCATGGTATAGGTATGAAAGTACCTAAGATACCTAGGTAGAATTATATCGGGCAAGTAATAAACAAGAAGAGGTATACAATAGAATAAGATGTATTCATCGCAAGCAGCTGGATTGCATATACCATATAACTTGGGTTCGAAACTTGGTAATTTCGAGCTGTGCCAGGCTTCAAAGAACCTTTGTTATACGGGAAAGGCTTGCCTCAATCTATAAGTTCAGTAAGCTCCCCTGTTTCTCCCGTTCCCAGCTTGAGAGTACACACGAGACCGGCCGTGCCAAATGAACAGGACGTTCCCCTTTGCTTCCATTTTTAAACTCGCTGTCCCACGGCAGGAGTGAGGAGCAAGAGACACGTTGAAACTGCTATAAATATATCGTGACATGCTAAACATTATGGCACACCACACGCACACACATTCAGAACACATGGTTGCTTGTGCATACAGGTATAAAGGTGAAAAGTGACAGGAACCTCTCTTACCTCACTGGAAGGGCTACTGATCAATGCTGACATGCAAATTCTTCGCCGCGACGCCATGGAAACAACGGACAGTCGGACATTCTACTGACAGCTCCATCATCAACATCAACATCCCCGCCGCCCTAGCTCCGCCGCCCGAGCGACTTCAACCGCACACAATTTGGCATATGGTAGGAATTGGCTACCTCCATCTTCTCCGGGTCCGGTCCGAACCATCCCCTCGCCGCCTCCCGTAACCGCTGCTTGTGTGCCTCCTCATCGCCGCACCTCAGGTTCAGCTCGCGGACCAGAATGACCTCGGCCTGCTTATCCAGCTTCTGGAGTTTAGAGGGGTTGTAAGATGACACATCCCTCGGGTTGAGATAGTACTTGTAACCGTAACTCGGCATGGTCCGCTCCATCGTGTAAATCCCGGATGGTTGGTCAAAGACCATGCTCGGGGTTGAGGGGTACGACTCTCCGGAAAAGATGGACGACAAGAGCGGGAAGATAAAGAGGAGCAGGATCGGCAGAAGTCCCATGATCGTACTGAATATGCTCGTCTCCTCTTCCTGCCCCGGATTTCGTGGCCGTGCCCGGGGCCGCGCACCACCAAACTGATGCACTCTGATACCAGGTCCGCCGCCAAAGTTGAATACAAATTGCGGTCCTGCGTCGAAACCTGACGAAGAGAGTCAGCCATACCGCAAACAGTAGGGAGCACGGAGTCCAGCTTACCACCTCCGAACGGACCGGCATTGAACCCTCCCCCACCAAAGAATCGTGCAAACATCTCCTCCGGGCTGATATCCTCTTCCCACACGCCACCACCCCCCCCTCCGCCGGCTCTCGCCGCACCGCGGTTCGCGAACCCCGCAAAGGGATTTTGGGCCTGGGCGCTCTCAAACCGACTGTCAGGGTCAGTACCGAACCGGTCGAATTTCTCTCGCTTGTCCTTGTCCCCCAAGATGCTGAACGCTCGCGCGACCATCTTGAAGGCCTCGTCCGCGAACTCGTGGCCGTTCTTGTCCGGGTGTGTCAGCAGCGACTGCTTTCGGTAGGCCTTCTTGATCTCGCCATCGGTGCATGTTTTTTGCACCTCGAGGATCTCGTAGAATGCCGTGGGCTTACAAGCGCGAATGCGCAGTACCGCCTGCTTCTGCTCTGGTGTGTATTTACGGTCCTGGTTGCCCTGGTTATGCTGCCGGTTGCGGGCGGCGCCCTCATTGGCGTCGGCCCCCGTGCTGGAAGCGTTGGGCATCGTGGCCCCCCTGCGGCTGCGTCGGCACTGGATACGGGGAGAAATCTATCGAGAGTGGAAGGGGGTCAGGCCGAGTTGCGTGCCGGTGATGGTGATGGATGATGCTCGCGCGAAGGTGTGGTGATCGCTGTTGGTGGATGTTCCGAACAGTGTCCTGTCGATGATGGGGACGCGCTGCGAGCGATGGGCTGGATTTACTGTAACGCTGACTCGAAAACCAAGAAGAATTAATTTAAAAGGGCGGATTAACCAAAGACGACAATTCAATTGTGGAAGGTGGTTGTCGGGACTCCTGTGAAGTCGAAGCAGTATACTGTAGGTCTCGAATCGTCCTTGCGTCGCCAAGGAAGGATCGTACCCGTGGCTTCTCTGATGGTGGAAAAAAGGCTGTCCGTGATTGGAGAGCCCTTGCGGCCTTGTGAGTCGAATTGGATGCCGTCGCCGAGGAGATCTCCCACCATAAATCTAGCAACACAAATAATTCTGCGGCATATGGTGACCCAACGAACAAATAATGGGGGGGGATTTCATCCAAATTTATCTCACACGAATCCATTTCACCGTTGGCGATAGCATCGTAAATCTATTACGGATAGATACGCTCGGATATGTGCATAAAATGTTTCGTGGATCTGGCGCTCGTTGTCGACTTCGACAAGGCCGAAACAGGACCGTGCACGCCCTCAAAGTTTCATGCTGCCAAACGTGCCAGGGGTCGGCTTAGTCACTCAGCGACATCTGAATTTCACGACGTCACTGCTGCTTTGCCCAGTGAAGAGCGCTGAGAGGGCAACTTTTGGATTTCAAAATAGCACACTGCTGAGACAACAACCACCCACCATGATAGACCCAACAGATCCGGAACCCTCTCAATCGGTGGCGTCGAGTCTCAAAGGATGGGGAAGTAAGTTACACGTTGCGTATTCACGAGCAGCAACACCACGATCCCCTGAGCAAATGACATCGAGAACTCGCCTGCCCCTAAATGTTTCTACTAACCTGTCCGTTCTGTTTAGACTCATCCCTTCCCCCAATGGGCCTCGCAACCCTGATAACGGCCCTCCACTTTCGCCCCTTCCAGACGCTGCCAATGCTCTTCACGCCCTTATTAGTCTTCAGCAGCTATCTCAGCGCAGCCGGCTTCAAGATCGATAGCGCCGGTATGACGGCTGCTTGGAGCGGTATATATGTGCTTCTGGCAGCGCGAAGGCGGCCAGCATCACTGCGTAACAAGCTCTCAGTTCGCGGGGCAGTCCGGGTTGCGGCGATGGGGCTTGGTGCCGCAAATTGCGTGGCTGGCGGTTATACATATGCGACGGGTAACCGCAAGGCGGAGGAGCAGGAGCGTAAAGAGCTGAATAGATGGGGAATGTACAAGGATGACGACAATAGAAAGTGATAAGGCGTCGTGAGGCTGGAACGGGCAAGGCAGGAGCAACCACACATGCATCTAGTTGGCGTTCAGTGGGTTTTGATTTCTTTGCCCAAGGTAATTGTCTGTATAACGCCTAGGTCACAAAACTGACAAGTACAATACAATTCATTCCTTCCAATAAAAGCCTCACGGAACGAAATGGGTTTACAAGTATCCATTTGTCCTAACACATAACACTCTATACGAAGGCACCGACCAAAAGAAATGGTACAATCGGCCAGTGCATTTTCTCCTGTCTAATAGCAGCAGGTTGGCCGGGTACTGGGCAAGGGAACGCAGCGCACTGGCCAACTTGAACCTTTTCTTTTGGCCGGGGCCTTCATACGAGCCTGCAGTACAGTGTTGCGCTTGATCACAGGCAAGGAGCACTGAAGCAAGAGCACCCCAACCCACAAAAGAAAGCTACCTTAACCATACAGCCACCAGAAGATAATAAAGCAAAGCGAACTCCAGGAGACTTCTCAGCTCTTGATCATCTCCATCCAAGATCCCTATTTTCTATTCCGTTCTTATGTGAAATGAAAGGTGGTCAGCCCCGTTGCACGAGAAGGGCCTCCTTTCCGAGCATGGGCTGTCGGCAGGAATATCAGCTCGCTGCTCTTTCTTTCTAGATATGTATCTTCCGATTCCCTGCTTGTTCTTCACCGAAGTCCCCTGACGTCTCAATACCCAACAAATTCCGAGCAAAGGATAGTGGACATGACTAGACCACCAAAGGTGTAGGATGTATAAACTGTCTTGCATCGAAGTGATATGTGTTTTAAAGCGCCAAGACGGAGAAATGCAGGGGAATCGGAGATGGTCCCAGGTCTGGTTATTCAGAAACCTTGCGCTTCGGTGTCTCAACTATCCTCGCGCAAGACAGCAGCCAAATGATAAGAACGAAGAATGCAAAGATGGCAGTGCGCAAGAAGTTGCAAGGACGGAATTGCCAGCCGTTGTCCTTCGATATGTTGGAAATGTGGGATATCTCGAAGCCGGTGATGTATCTGATGTCGCAGTCGCGGATTTTCGGTGATGCGTAATTTTCGTACTCCTGCAGGATCCGACCCAAATGCCAGCCAGACACTTTCCGAACGGCAGCCACAACACAGCCAGTCCGGTGCTACAGATCCCGTTAGCATGAAATCTCCCCAAAAGAGACCTAATGGCCGTCGCGGTGGCATGGGAACTTACTCGACCGTGGTTGCAGTGAATCAGTACGGGATGGTTCCGGCGGTCGAGGACGAGCCTGAGAATCGACTTCATGGTCCTGATAGGGATATCCTCTTTCTTCGTGCCCTTCATGTCGAAGACATGGTGCTTTATCCCGTTCTTGCTCATAAATGCGTGGTACCCGGCAGGAAAATCTTTCTGCACCAGCGTCCTGTAAAATGTTCATCAGTAACATGAGAGGGGGGGAATGAGAGGAAGCAGCATACACGACTGTCTTGAGCTTCAGAGCTTCCATGAACGCATAGTCCTCGGCTTGGGGGAAGCTGCTCCGGTAGACGCCAGGAACAACAGTTCCAAAACAATCGATTGGCCGGCCAGCGGGAAGAGTGACATCGGGCCCTGGGTTTGTAAAGGCAGCGAATCCCTGGACAGATCCAAACATATCGACAACTTCCGCGCGGCTCCCATAGATGCCGTGACCAAATGATTCTGGCGATGTCGTTCTTGTCGTTAGATCCACCTTCTCAGTAGCTACCAGGGGCGCAGCCTCGAGGCTTGTTTGACGACTCGATTGGCTCGACAGTGAACTTTGGCTCGTTGCCGTCGATATAGACTGCTTCCGAGTTGCGCTACCAACCTCGGGATCGTCGTACACGGGGGCTTTCTTTGGCTGATACCTCGAGGCATCCTTCTCGGCTTCACCCTCGTCCTCGACATACATCCGCCCTAACCGTTTGGAGACGGCCTTGACACCAGCCGCCATTGCAGTCCAAGCAAGGAGCACGCCTTGCTGTAGCATGGATGAGAGATTCCGAGCGTCCCGCCTGCTGTGTGCGACACCTAAACTTCTGTGGAGTCGGGTGGGTGCGGGTAAGCGTTTAGCTGCACGCACAGAGATCGACACGCTGCCGTAGTGAAATAGTCCCGAGAGTGACGTCGGGTGCGATTGGTAGTGAGGGGGGGGGATGTTGCTGGATGTCGCAAATGGTTCGGGCGAGCTGACAATCGCGAAAAGACGTGGAGGTTGAGCCGTCCGTCCCAAACCCACAAGATACCTCTAGGTTCGAGGCGCAGACTACTTTCGTTTTCCCATCTTGGAGTGTTTCTAGAACAGAAGGGAAGGGGCGGTGACGCACGGAAATATAGCCCTGTGTGTGCGTAAAGCAGAAGGTGGAAAGAGGACAGTGTTTTGGAACGAAGTCTAGAGTAGTTTATAAAAGATGGGGGTGGGTTTGAGTGTCGCGTGAATGGGCAGGTGAGTGAGGCTGAATAATGAGTGGGATTGCTCCGCAAGGTTTATGACCTGTGAATTGTGGACCTGATGCTTGAACGAGATTATGCAATGAGCAGCCCCTCCATGAATATGTCAAATGTGGGACCCTTTTTCTACAGTGGTGAATTGGAAACTTCAAAGTGTCATGAGATCCTAGTTCTATTAGAACCGGGCTGTGGACTCGGGATGATGGGGAGCTCGAGAGGTCAAGAGGTCTTCAGGTGGGCAGAAAGTCTGGAGGAACCGTCAAAGGCCGCGTCTGGGCGGGCGATCTTTTGCCACTGGTGGTTACTCTACTTGCTAATTTCTTGGCTACCGGCCGTCTCTCGCCGTCCCCGGTTGAGGGAGGGTCGACCGGGGGGCCGCGGCCTCGCAGTGGACCCTGCAGGAACCGCCAAGTCGTCTGGAAACGGCCGGACCGCAGTAGTGTAAGGGCTTTGGAACTTGATCATCGCCATCGCCGTGCTCCTCCCCATCCCGTCTGGGTCGGCCAACTTGATTGATACAACCGTAACTACAAAACAGCTATGTCCTCAATCGCTCCCAACCGACGTGGCTTCACGAACCTACCCAACAGCACAGTTGAGCCTTGACCTAATTCGAGACTAGGTACAGTTTTGAATGCGGTTATCTGAACCTTGACGGCAGCTCGTCATCAGAAGACTGCGCTCGTCCGCGGGGTCAACGGTTTAAGAGATCGAAGACAGCCTGGAAATCTAGTCTCGAATAAGCGAATTGGAAGCTGTCATGGGCAATTCTCTCATTAGCTCTGAAACTGACCGCTCTCTTCTATTGCCAACTCGGACGCCGCGTCTCCAATGACGGGAGAGCGAGGAGAGCCGCCGGGGCCGGGCTGACACAGCTGCCAGACGCCACAAATGGAAAGTGGTGGTCCCAAGAGCACCGCCTGCAAAGTTGTAAAGAGAGTCAGAGGCCACCAATCGTCACAGATGCGGGTACGAAGTATCCGTACCCTTGGCGGTGCTACACGCCAGGCCCAGCGGGCTTCAAAACCTTGGGGCGGAACAAGGTATAGGCCCTCGCACTCGACGTCAACGGGGAGTAGGCAGCTCACAATATTCGGCAACAACGTCTTTTGCTGGATCATACCACTCCACGGAAGAACGCGCTCACGCGTAACCTATCTGGCTGGACTTCTTAGCATCAAGTTTGCTGATACGGTGTGTACCACCTGCAAATTTGGGCTTGAACAATATTTATGTGACAGAAGCCCAACATCGCAATCTTGTCTCCCTGGGACGGCCCCACTCCCAGTCTCTTGGACAGTGTACACTTCCGTACCTAGGCACCCATAATCCTAAATGTCGGTCTGACGCAGCGTGAAGATCACAAATGCCGATCTGCGATATCAATGACCGAATAAACACCCATCGGGACTTATACGGCAGCTTACAGCCGCTGCGCATCGTGTGCCCGTCCACCTTAATTAGTGACTTTTCCCAAGCGGAACAATATCGATCGAACTCAGCATTTGATGGACTTGCCTCAGGCCAAAGCCAGGAGGCTAAGGGTTCATGCACCCGGCGCGGTGGCGAAAGGTTTCTAACAGGGCAGACGAGTGTAGGAACGATCGAGCACTCGTCAGTAATCAAGATTCCGTCCACTGGCGTGGCCCCAGGTCCGTCCTGCTGGTGTCTCTGGCATCCCACCTGTCCGCACTTGCCTGCAATGCTTGGTCAAGTGAGGCCTAGCAGAAGTCCCAAGACGAAGCCCGTCCGGGAAGGACTGCTGTCCCCCTCAGTGATTACCGTTGTATGTTGATGGAAGCTCCGTATTTGAAGTTCACGCCTGCATTCTGTACTGTGTAAACAATGTGCCAGGCTTGCAGGCTCCTTCCCCAGTATCTTTGATTCTGAGGCTGTTGTGATAGACCTCCATCCGGCGGCGGGTTCCGGGCCGCCGGTTAACCCCCCTGGTTGGCGGGTCGGGTCTAGATCCGAACTCTTGGCTCACAGCTGCCAAAAGCTTATCCTGAGCCCGTGAATAGCGGGGTCATCGCTATTTAGTGGTGCTTCATCCAATCCTCGATGGTCGATGACCACTCGCATGCCTTCCTTCCTGCACTTCAGTAACTCTTTATATCGAGCTAGCTATGCCACACAGTTGACTGATCTCATATATAAATTACGTCTTGGTCATACGGACTGGCACGATTCACCGCTCGCTCGACCGCTCGCGACGACCTGATGTGCCCTGGGGAAGCTTCAGGTTCTTGATGGAGCTGAGCGGAGAGCGGAGAGCGGACAGCGGGATGCTGGGCGAGATGGGATTACACCAATCATGCAAAGATGTACCACACGCGGCCCAACGAGATGCGAGACGGGATATAGAAACGAGTTGGTATCACGCAGAATGGCGCAGGTAAGCTGCCAGCGGTCCCCAAGATGGACAAGCAGCAGCCACTCAGATCCGCCGACCGGCCCGACCTTGCAGTGCACTCTGTGTGCGTTCCTTTTCTAGCTGCTGCCAGTTCCTAGCCTCCTCGTTGGGTGACATGCGATTACTGGTAGACTTCGGATTGCAGCGCGGGCGGTGTCTTCGGCGGGGTCTGCTACCTTCGTTCCGCTGCTGCTGCGCAAACCAGAACGCTCATCTTTCTTTGTTCTATTGTTGGAGACTGCCCTCCGTTGCACACGTAGCTTAGGCACCTTGGGTATATAGGAGAGCGATTATCTTCTATCTGTGCCAGCTCAACGAGATTGCCGTTCCGATATCGAATACACTTCCAGTATTCTCCAACATGTCTTCGTTCAGCTTCGCGCGCAAGTACAGCATCAACCGGAACACCGGTGTTCCTCGTCCCGCTCGGCGCTTCTCTATCGGCGAGCCAAGTGTGAACGGTTGGTTCTCTCGCTCATGATCGTGCTCAAAGGCATCCAGCTGACCATTTTGCGTTCTCTATGGGCAGAGGCGACTAGCAAAATCCACCGCCAGTTCCGGGCTGCTCACGAAGGGTATGTGTCGGGCATTCGTGACCCCATCAGCACACACTCTTTTCTGCTTGCCTGGAGATCAGACTCGTTGACATCACCTTCCGTGACAGCCATCTCCCGCACGCCGGGCTTGACGCTACTCGAGCCTCTACTGGTGTCGTTTGGTGCACCGAGCGAGCTGGCGAATATGGTTTCTTCGATGAGCCCGAGAAATGGGCCAACCTGGGACAAGGTGCCCCAGAGGTATCCAGTCCCGAAAACATCATGGACTGTCGTCCAGTCAATCTAACATCTCTGACATCAACAGGTTGAGGACGACATTGAGGGTTGCTTTCCTCGTCCAACTACCATCGACTTGAACACCGAGAGCCGTGAGTACGGCCCAACCGCAGGGATCAAGCCGTTGCGAGAGGCAGTGGCCAATCTGTACAACGAGATGCATCGCAAGTCCCAGCCCAGCAAGTACACGTGGGAAAACGTTGCGATTGTACCGGGTGGCCGCGCTGGGCTCATTCGAATTGCTGCCGTGTTGAACAATGCCTATGTTGGCTTCTTCATCCCCGACTACACTGGTAAGCATCCGCTTCGCCTGTACTTGTACGACACCGAGACACTGACCTCCATTGTAGCATACAATGAGATGCTTTCGCTCTTCAAAAACGTAGGCTCGCGGACTGATGGGAGTGGCAATGCAATTCGACGAGACCTAACTTGGACATAGTTTGCCGCCGTTCCCGTCCCTCTGTCAGAGGAAGATGGGTACCACATACACCCGGAAAAGATCGCCGAGGAGATTGCCCGGGGGACCGGTGTCATTATCACCTCCAACCCTCGGAATCCGACTGGCCGTGTTGTGGCAAACCCGGAGCTGGCCGAGATCCAGGACCTATGCCGCGACCGTGCCACCCTCGTGAGCGACGAGTTTTACTCTGGCTATAACTACACGAGCGATTGCGATGGCACGACTATCAGCGCTGCGGTAGGATGTTCCCGGACCCTCCACTGTGGGAGGTTGATGCGTTGCTGCGCGGATACTGACCCACAGTCACTTGTCTAGGAAAACGTAGTTGATGTTGACGAAGATGATGTGCTCATCATAGATGGCCTAACTAAGCGCTTCAGACTTCCTGGCTGGCGCGTAGCGTGGATCATCGGTCCGAAGGAGTACATCAAAGCGTACGCTCCCCATCTCCCGCAGCCGTCGTTGAAGAAGAAGCTAATACGCCTCCAGTATCGGCTCGTGCGGTTCCTATGTCAGTATACAGTCCATGTTTCCTCTCTCTCCAGCTGCTGTCCACAGGATCAGGCTACGCTTCGGAGTGGACGGCCTCGGAGACTTATGGGACTCCACTCGAGATCAATTGGAGACGTTTTGCTGATATAATCGGCACAGCTCGACGGTGGTGCATGCCATCCTTTCCAGGAGGCGGCTATTCCTATGCTTGAGCCCGAGCTTGTAAAGAAGGAGATGGTCGCCCTGCAGCGTCACTTCCGTGATAAACGTGACTATGTCGTCTCACGTCTGCGGAACATGGGCTTCGTCATCAAGTTTGTTCCAGACTCGACCTTCTACCTGTTCGTAGATCTTTCCGAGGTTGAAACGAGATCCGTAGCTAACGTTTGGCACAGGTGGCTAGATCTCGAGGGCCTCCCTGGCCCCATCTCAGATGGGCTCAACTTCTTCCAGGCCTGCCTTGAGATGAAAGTAATCGTTGTACCGGGGATTTTCTTCGACCTCAACCCTGCCCGGCGTCGAGACTTGTTTGACAGTCCATGCCACCACTTTGTCCGCTTCTCGTACGGCCCAAAGATGGAAGTGCTCAAGATGGGATGCGACGGAATCGAGCGTGTGATCAAGAAGTGAGCTTTCCCCGGTCCGACGCGAGTTTGCCGATGTCGTGGAGTAGATTTTGCTAACTCGTCTGCAGGTTTAAGGCACTTGAGAAACGCGGGTCCTCTGGTGGTGAAGCCCCATCTGGCTCTGTAGGTGCCGTAGGTAGCGCTTAAAACAAGGGATATTGGTTTACAGAATGGCCGGCGGTAACGTTGGGGAGATATTCTCGGACATTCTCTATACCTGTTACTCTCAGCGTGGACATCCACAAGTCGATCTACAGCTCCCTCGAACGGGTGCCAAAGTCAATCAACGTTGTAGTGTCAAGATGATAGCGAATTGTCTTCAGTGAAACAAGTTGAAGCAACTTAAAAAATCACCTCCTTGCTGGCGAGACATCCCTGTATTGCCGTGGCACCTCTAACCCCTTTACCCGGTCCCACTACGGAAAACTCGTCCAAACCCACTAGCCACTGTCATACTCGCCCCTCAAAAACCGAACCAATGGCCTCTACTTCAACAGTCGGGTATGGTGTAGTGGCTAACATCGCTGACTCTCACTTAGCAGCCCGGGGTTCGATTCCCCGTTCCCGAGAGACACAACGACGGGAGAGCTCGGCTCTTTGCTACGGTGGGTGATTAAACATCCACACTTCTTCCGTAGTATAGTGGTCAGTATGTGAGCTTGTCATTTCCAATCAATTGTTGTTGTCTAGAATCCATAGTCTGGCAAATGGTAATTAGAGAACGAAACGAATTCGCTCGAGACCCGGGTTCAATTCCCGGCGGGAGAGATCTGATTCAGATGATCTGAGCTCGTGTCTTGTGTCTTAATTTTTGGCACATTTTTGGCGCACGTCATGTCAGCTTTTGTTTTCCTTCGGTTCCCCGGGCATTTTTGCACTTGTAGCCCTTGCTATAAATGCTAAGTGGGGGTGAACGCCTTTCGTTTTAGCTTTTTAGGAAGAAGTTTCTATAACTTAACAGCTTTTGAACTTCACAAGACCTTCCTTTGTCTCAGCATCAAGGTACTAAAGGTAGCTAGTAATTAAGGCGACTGGAAGTAATATTGGAATCGCTTAAGGGATATGCCAGAAAATTTGCAGAGATGTAATATTTACAGCACATGTATGCATGTCCCTTATGTATAGTCTGGTAGTGAAAATGGATGTGGCACTGGAGCAGCAAGGGGGTGAAGGATCTTGGTGCTCCTCCTGTTTACAATCCTGGCGGCGGCATGGAGAAACCGTATGGGTGCAGTCTACAAGACACAAGTCATCAAATTCTTAGTGTGCAGAAGAGAGAAAATGCTGGTGTTCACGGCGGGCTCGGCATCCCGACAGTGTGCACATCGACTTCCTCACTTGGTACACCTTTCGACATGTGAACCATCGCTCAGTGCTAGAACGCACCACATCGCGAGCCAGCCTCTGGCTGCCGCTGCCTTCCTTTGGGGTGACATGTCAGATGGTGAGCTGCCTGCATATACTATGTTCCCTACGAGAATCATCCGCTGGTCCGCGGCATGGGGTTTCTAGTTTGGGTTGCTTGGTGTGGGGGAGCACCACAATCATCTACACAGGCGTAGTCCTCGGCGGCGAACCAGGAGTGGAGAAAAGGGTGAAGACGACAGCAACAAGTGGGAGGA
>Ga0247769_1000130_pt1 | contig 15110 bp, 3 predicted proteins | sample UWRJL166409R6_FD_179942 | JGI IMG/M metagenome (GOLD analysis project Ga0247769, IMG submission 179942) | Plant litter microbial communities from Arlington Agricultural Research Station in Wisconsin, United States - UWRJ-L166-409R-6 | ecosystem: Environmental > Terrestrial > Plant litter >... | reverse complement strand
CCCACTACGTCTTTACCAGACTTGTCAAAACCATCCACTACTGCTACTGTGCTGACCTGTGATATTCCAAGGACTCTAGACCCAAATTGAACCGCGGCCATGGCTATGTCGTCTGATTCTACCTCCCATGATGGGCACGACGCACAGTCCATTCTCAACCACCCACCCAAACGACTGCCCGGACCACGTTTGCTTCATCACCTGGTTCAAAAAAGCCCAAAGGATCAAGGGTCATCAGCTATCGACTTCCTAGCTTCCGATGGGTCTCGAAGAAGCTTATCGTACCAGGAGTTCCATGATGCATCGGATGCACTTGCTTTCCAGATCTCGGAGCTGGCTGGGATTCAGTCAGACTTGAGACCTTTCATAGTCCCCGTCCTCGTCCCTCAAGGCCCAGAGCTGTATGTTGCACTTCTTGCCGTCCTCAAGGCGGGTGGGGCGTTTTGTCCTTTGAATTTGGACATACCACCTGAGCGTGCGAAGCTCATCCTCGACGACACCGCTGCAAAGGTCATTATCACGACCTCTAACCTGGTACCAAGACTTCCACCCCCTGAGACATGCGGGGCTGTGATTGTGGTGGACCGCGAGGAGAACGGTAAAGGCTACGCCCCAGCATCGGACGATCGGCGCCACCGGCAGCCGCAGCCAGACGATCTTGCCTATGTCATGTACACATCTGGGTCAACCGGGACGCCGAAAGGAGTTGGAATATCACACGAAGCCGCGACACAGAGTCTTCTCGGTCACGACCGATTCATACCCGGGTTCTCCAGATTCCTTCAGTTCGCCGCCCCGACATTTGATGTCTCCGTTTTTGAGATATTCTTTCCCTTTTTCAGAGGGCAGACGCTCGTCAGCTGCGTACGGTCCGCCATGCTCGACGACCTTCCTGCTGTACTCAGGCTTATGGACGTGGACGCTTGCGAGCTGACACCGTCCGTCGCCGGGAGTCTGCTGCGGAACCGCGGAAACGCACCCAATTTACGCCTTCTGCTCACAATCGGAGAGATGCTCACGGAACCTGTGGTTCGGGAGTTTGGCGGCGACGTTGGGCAGCTCAGCATGCTGTGGGGCATGTATGGTCCCACGGAGGCGGCTATACACTGCACTGTCCAACCAGCATTTGACTCGAACTCCGCGACTAGCAACATCGGGGTGCCATTTGATACTGTTTCTGCTTTCATTATCCCCGCGCAGGAAGATGGGAAGCCTCAAGAAGTTGATTTTAGAGTCTTGCCTCTGGGTGAGGTTGGGGAACTGGCTCTAGGTGGCTATCAGGTTGCGCAAGGTTACATCAATCGACCAGAGCAGACCGCCAAAGCCTTCATTGACACTCCGTTTGGGCGTCTCTACAGGACTGGGGACAAGGCTCGCATGCACCTGGATGGCACTCTGGAGTGTATGGGCCGGATAGGCTTTGGCCAGGTGAAACTTCGGGGTCAACGGATTGAGCTGGGCGAAATCGAGCACGCCGCTTTGAGAACCCCTGGTTGTCATGGGGCGTTTGCCGCCACCATTTTCAACACACTGGTGCTTTTCTGCGCGGTTGACAAGCGCGACGGCATGGCTGCCGCCATCATCGAAACTTGCAAGCAGTGGCTGCCAGGATTCATGGTACCTGGAGATATTGTCGTGGCGAATGACTTCCCTCGCCTCCCGTCTGGCAAGGTCGATCGAAAACGCCTTGCTGCTGATTATTCTGCAAATTTAGAGGCAGGGGCAAGCCCAGATATTGGCCGCTTTGAAGACGATCTAGAGCGGCAGCTGTGTCAGCTTGCTAGCCAGGTGCTACGGACCGAGGTACTCCCCGAGAGCAAACTTTCTCATCTCGGTATGGACTCGCTCGTGGCCATCAGGCTCGCCTCCACCCTGCGAAGTGCAAATATTGACACCAGCGCCCTCGACATCTTGCTTTCACGGAGCGTGTCTGCTCTTCACAAACGGATTCTCAAGAACCGCGAGATAATTCCACAGGACTTCAAACCTCTTCAGAAGATTGACGTTCGGACAATCGCCGATCAAAGTCCCAAGCTTCGAGGATGCGCCGAGGATATTGAAGCTGTTGTTCAGTGCACGCCGCTTCAGGCCTCGATGCTTGCTGAAACCGCGGCTGACCCTCGGGCCTACTGCAACCGGGCTGAGCTGAGCTTCCCCGTCGAGTGTGACGAGTCGGCTATCCTCTCCTGGTTTCTCCACGTGGCTTTGTCTAACGAGGCTCTGCGGACTGGCTTTATCTACCATGAGGGCCAGTTTCTCCAAATAATCTTCAAGGCGCTCAACCAGGATCAGCTTGTGGCGTCAGATTCCCCAGCCCAGGAATCTCATGACGATGAGGTGCGAGCAGACTACCTTCTCCGCCCATTTAGAGTACGAATACACAGATTTGGCCAAGACAGGTCAACGATAGTCGATGTTTTCCTACATCACGCAATGTACGATGGTTGGTCGATGGATATGCTGCTTTCAGACCTACGGACACTCGCAAGAGGACTCAAGCCAAACCCGCGGCCACCCTTTCGGCTGCTTCTCGACTATTACCGATCTTCCCAATTCCAAATGGATCGCAATAACGCGATGTTGTTCTGGGCGGAGCAACTTGTCGGCTTCCAGCCACCAACATTTCCACAGGTTTCGGTCGAGAACGGCATTGCCACGTCTGGAAACATATCCGTGGAAGTCGCGATTGATGTTCGACCAACGGCGGCGAGGGAGTGTGCTCAGCAGATGCACTGTGGCATCCAGACTTTGTTTCAAGCAGCTCTGGTGTGGCTGTGGAGCTCGTTCCTGGGCACTGATGAAGTGGTTGTGGGCATAGTCACGTCTGGACGGACTCTCCCCATATTAGGCATCGAAAACATCATCGGCCCCTGTATTGCTTCTCTTCCCATTAAAACAAATCTCTCTCAAGTCCGAACTATTAGAGATCTGCTCTCCAGTGTCAACTCAACTACACGGGCAGCCTTGTCCCACAGCAGCTTGCCTCTGAGCGACATGAAGAAGGCGGCTGGTATTCGCTCGGGCCAGCCCCTGTATGACGCATTGTTGGTTTACCAAGAGTCGTTGCTGGAGGTAGCGGCGGAAACAGGTGATATCAGAGAGATATCTCACATGGACTACCTGGAAACAAAACTAATGGTGGAAGTCCGACCCGAGAAGGACAGCTTCGTGTGCAAGTTCACATCGCGATTTGATGTCTTCTCTGAGGATTACCTCCACGCCCTAGGCGCATCTCTTCGAGCAGTGGTTCAGCACATGCTACACCACCCAGACCTGAGTCTAGGCACGGTCCGGAATGCCTTTCCTTCGAACATCCTCTCTGTCTACAATCCGAAACCGAATTCTTTCGCTGGCATTCCTGATTTGGCATATGCGTTTGAGGAAATAGCCGCAAGTGACCCGGACAGGGACGCCATTTGCTTCGCGGAAGAAATCACCGACGGGGCTATGACGACAACAGCTGTCACATTTGATGGACTCAACAAGATGGCCAACAAGATCGCCTGGAATCTGAGAAGTCTTGGTGTCCGTGAGGGAGACGTTGTTGCGATTGTTATGGAGAAATCCGTACTTTCGTATGCTGGGATCCTCGGCATCTTGAAGGCAGGTGGCACATGCCTACCCTTGACGCTTGGTATGCTATCTCCTCAACTATCGGCTACACTGGAGCTGGCTAGCGTGAAAGTTTGCCTTGTCGACAAGGCGGCTTGTATTCACTGGGGTGGCCAATCTGCCGATCTTGTTCTCAATCTCCAAGCCAATGACTTCCAACAATATCCCGATACAAACCCCCAGAACACCCCTGATCCCTCTCGGCTCGCTTTCATGGTCTTCACCTCAGGGAGCACAGGCATGCCAAAAGGGGTATGTATCACACAGCTCAACATTCTGAGCAACTTGGATGTTCTTTCAAAGAGGCACCCTGCCCAGTCCGGCTCGAGGCTCCTTCAGTCCTGCTGTCCAGGATTTGGGGTTTCGTTGTTCGAGATGTTCTTTGCCTGGACGCAGGGAATATGTCTGTGCTCGGCGACGAATGACACCCTTTTTGAAGACCTTGAGAGGTCAATTCGAAAACTCAATATTACGCATCTCATTTTGAACCCCAGCTTGGCGTCTCTAGTCGACCCTAGCAAAGTGCCTACAGTCGACTGTTTGATCACAGTAGGGGAAGCGATGACCGGGCAAGTTGCAGACAGATGGGCTGAGCAACTTTACCAAGGTTATGGGTCAGCAGAGATGACAAATATCTGCATCCTTCATAACCCAGGACGGAACCAGAGCGTTACGCATCTGGGGTGGCCGTTCGAGAATACTTCCACCATCGTTCTTGATCTGCATAGCGACGATGCGGTCCCTGTAGGCTGCTTTGGGGAGTTTTGCTTCGGAGGTGAGCAGGTCGCGCAGGGCTATTTGGGCCTTCCCGAGCTCACGTCAGCCAAATTTATCAACCATCCTATTTACGGTCGCCTGTACCGCTCCGGTGACCTAGGTAGGATGTTTCCTGGTGGCTCGATGATGCTCGACGGGCGGGTCGATGATCTCGTCGAAATCCGAGGCCGCAGGGTCGTCCTCACCGAAATCACCTCGGCTGTGAAACAATCAAAGAGTGTGGTTGATTGCGTAACATTCCCACTCCAAAGGGACGACGAGGGGATCTACGATACAACGGTTACATTCTTCGTCCCTTCGTCGATAACCGGTAGAGCGTTCCAAGTTTTGGAGCTAGGAGACGGCCTCAAGCTTCAGATTCAGGACATATTTCAGCGGCTCGACTCCGAGCTACCGAAATACATGGTGCCCTCTTGCCTCGTCCCAGTATCTCTCTTGCCCACCATGCTGTCAGGAAAGCTAGATCGAGATCGTGTTATCGCCGCATTCAAAGATCTCGGTGAAGCAGAGCTGGCATTCTTGTCCCCCATCACTGAGGACAAGCTCGATATCGAAGAATGGCCAGTTGTGGAAGTCAAGGTTGCAAAGGTCATCTCAAGCGTGTTCGGTGTGGATACCAATCGCATCAAGCGCTGGACACCTCTCGTCACCTTTGGGCTTGACTCTATTTCTGCTATTGAGGTTGGAAGGCGGTTAGGCGACGAGCTTGGCAAGCGTGTCAAAGTCTCCGAGATCCTTCAAAACGCGAGTGTCACCAAGCTTGCTGAAAGATTAGGAGCTGCACCGGTGGCGGCGGCGGCTCGGCGGCGGATAGATTTATTGCCACCAACCCTAGTTGACGCTGTTTCTACGGCAGTTGTCGAGCGCGGCCACGTAGTTGATGAAGTCCTACCCTGCACGCCGTTACAGGTGGCCATGCTGGCTGTCTCCGCCGGTCTAGAGCAATACCTCAACTGCATGCTTCTCAAGATCAAGGGTGATGTTGCTACATTCAAGGAGGCCTGGAGATCCATTTGCAGGCGGCAGGGGATCCTACGAACTTGTTTCGTGTCAACGTCGGATATTCAGCTGCCAATCGCCCAGGTTGTTCTCAGGGACTGGGAGGCACCGTGGCTCGAGATGGACGCCTCAGAATCATCACTTGAGCGCTGTATATCCGCGAATGCCGAAAACGCACCAACACCGATCGACTCCTTTGAACCGTCTTTGTGTTTCGCTGTCATACAAGACAATTCTGACACATACTTCTCGTTTGCGTGCCACCACGCCCTCTACGACGGAGTTGCAATGGAGAGGTTGTTATTTGAGGTGGAGCAAACTATTTCGGGCGTGGAGATGAGCCCGCCGCCAACCTACCGCGATTTCCTGCAAGAGGCGTTGCAGCTGCCTCCCTCCACAGAAGAGTTCTGGCGGCGGCATTTACACAGCTATCAACCCAAGCTTCTCACCCGGTTTGATGTCCCCAGCCCGGAGCAAGGCTCATTCACTCTCACTCGAAGGATGCACACTCCGTTCTCAACAATTACTCACCAAATAAGGGAACTAGGGGCTTCGCTCTTAGCACTGACGCAAGCCACGTGGGCGACGGTGCTCGCATGTTTCTTTCGAACTCCAGACGTTTGTTTCGGCAACGTTCTGAGCGGCCGGTCTCTGCCGTTGCAGAGGCTGGATGAGCTTGTGGCGCCTTGCTTCAATACGATTCCCGTCAGGGTTGATATCTCTGACAGCCGCCAGCGTGTTGATTTGATAAAGGCGTTTCAATTACTCACCCCGGAGCTACTAACACACCAGTTCACCCCTCTTCGACATATACAGCCCCTGATCTCGCGGGAACAGGGTGGGCATTTGTTTGACACCCTTTTGCTCTTACAGCAGCCACCTCGCGCCCTTGATCAGTCAATCTGGAGTTTAGAGAGGGATGATGGGGAAATGGATGTAAGTTAAATCAGGGGTTGATTGCTACGGCGCTGACAATTTTCCGCGGCCAATAGGTTCCCATCGTTTGCGAAATCATCCCAGACACTTACCACGATTTGCTCGTCGCCAAGTTACACATAGGAGGGTGAGTCTTGATCAAGTGGAACTAGGTTGATCATGCACTAATGTACGCAACAGAAATCAGCTCCCAATATCATTGGCGGAAGTGATTCTTGAGTTATTTTCTTACACGCTGGAGCAGTTCCTCCAGTTTCCCGCTTCGTCTATCCCATCTTTGGAAACAATACCGGCACAGTTGCAGTCCGTATTGGCTTCGTTGCCTATGAAAGCGGCCCCAGTCAGCGATAGTCAACTTCTCGAGCAAAATGGGGCTGAATTGTGGACGCCAGCTGAAGTCTCAATTCGAGATGTCCTGGCATTGTTCTCCCCTGTCAGCATTGATCGAATAAGCCGACAAACGACGATCTACCAATTGGGATTAGACAGCATCAGCGCTGTGCAAGTGGCCTCAGTGTTACGAAAGCAGGGTCATCTCGTGTCGGCGAGCGATGTCATCGACAATCCGACTTGTGAGCAGCTTGCTCAGCATCTGGAACGCCATGACGGACGACCAAGTCAGACCCAGCCGACATTCAGTCTCAGCAAGTTCCAAGCTAGAATAGCCCCTCAAATTGAGCGACAGGGGATCAACACTGAGTCTCTCGTGGATATCTTACCCTGCACTCCATTGCAGTCCGGCATCATGGCACAGTTCATCAAATCCGGGGGCCGAGATTACTTCAATTTCATCGAGTTCCGCGTTGATGAGAGCATAACTGCGGCAGAGTTGGTTGAAGCTTGGCACAAGCTCCGTAGAGCGCATTCGGTTCTTCGGACTGGGGTTCTTCCGGCCGAGGACGATATCTTCCCATTCGTCATGATCCAGCACCAGCCCGACGACGACGCTTTTTCCGCGAGCCGTATCACGGAGAATGAGAATGATTTTGATGTCCATCGATGGCAGTCTGAGGCTCGCGAAGAGGCCCTAAGAAATCCTCAGGAGGGGCTATGGAAGGTTGTCGTGGTTGGGGCAATGGGCCAACTTTCTATGCATCTGGCGATACACCATGTGCTGTACGATGCTCACTCACTGAGAGTTCTTCTCACAGACTTGGCAGAAGCGATCAAGGGATCCGAAGTCACGCTGCCACTTACCATTAGGACGTCTGTGATGGATATTCTGGGACAAGTCTCGACGGCAGAGGACAAAGCAGAGGCATTTTGGAAATCATTTTCAAACAAAGTTGTTATCAACGGGTTTCCCGTCATGACGCCGCTACGAGAGAATACTCGCGACATCTCAACGCACTCAGTAACGAGCAAGATATCATTTACAAGACTGGAAACTGCTGCATCGGTCTCTGGATATCCACTTCAGACAATCTTCCAGGCGGCCTGGACGCGTGTTCTCTCCGCTTATCTTGGAGAGCTGTCGGTCACTTTCGGAGTGGTGTTCTCAGGAAGAACTACAGACGGCACACAGACTGCTGTGTTTCCCTGCATCACGACTCTGCCCGTAATTTCGACCAACTTGGCGTCAAACCGCGCTCTGTTAGATGAAATGCTTCGTTATAACACCGAGCTTTACAAGCAGCAGCACCAACCACTGTCACGCATTCAACAGTGGCTTGGCCATCCAGATTCCAGATTGTTCGATACACTGTTGGTTTACCAGAAGTTCGACCTCAATGCACCTGAGGCCGTACCCTGGACGATTGTGAAGGACCAAGCGACAGTTGATTTCCCGGTATCAATCGAAATTGAGCCCTTGGGCAATGGCGTTCTTGGGTACCAGATGACGCATTTCAGCGACATTATTCCAATGGAGCAAGCTGAGCTTATGCTGGCGCAATTTGACGCCATCGTTCGAGGTTTGGTGTTGCACCCTGACAGCGATGAGGCAGGGCTCTGCAAATCCTCTCCCGAGCTCTTCTCTGTTCTTCCCGCGGAGACTCCCATTCTTCCAACCGACGTTCAGGTGCTCCACCATTTCGTTGAGGCTCAGGCCCTCTCAACCCCCACAAGGCCGGCCCTTCTCTTCGTTGAAGGCTTTGTTGGAGACGTGCCGAATACACGCTCGTGGACGTACGAAGAGCTGAATGCAAACGGCAACCGTGTCGCAAACGCCATCACCCCTTACATCAAAGTTGGAGACATCGTGGCTGTTGACTTTGAGAAGTGTCCCGAGGCTTACTTCAGTATTCTTGGTATTCTCAAGGCTGGTTGTGCATTTGTGGCCCTCGATCCAGGGGCTCCAGCAGCGAGGAAGCAATTCATTCTGGAAGATTCAAAAGCTTCGGTGCTGCTTACTACTGGGTCGGATCGGGATTCCGTTGAGTCCCAGGTCTCTGTCCCTGTCTTGCGAGTTGACCAGGAGTTTCTGCAGTCCCTGCCTTCTCATCCTCCCATCACAAATCGGGAGGTAGAGCCAGGTGATGTGTGCTACTGCCTTTACACGTCCGGAACCACAGGTGTGCCAAAGGGGTGCGAGATAACCCACGACAACGCAGTCCAATGCATGCTTGCGTTCCAGGCCATTTTTGAAGGTCACTGGGACGCGACATCCAGGTGGCTTCAGTTTGCATCTCTGCATTTCGACGTTTCGGTGCTGGAGCAGTACTGGAGTTGGTCTGTCGGCATCACTGTTGTGGCAGCTCCGAGGGATCTAATCCTTGAGGATCTTGCCGGAACAATATCAAGGCTACAGATTACACACATTGACCTCACACCCAGCCTGGCACGACTTATTCGCCCGGAAGACGTACCCAGTCTCACCAGGGGTGTTTTCATCACAGGCGGCGAGTCTCTGAAACAGGAGATCCTCGACGCCTGGGGCGAGAAGGCTGTCATCTACAATTTTTATGGCCCCACAGAGGCTACGATCGGAGTCACGGTGTATCCTCGGGTTCCCGAGAACGGGCGGTCGTCAAACATTGGAAGGCAGTTTCCAAATGTTGGGGCATTTGTGCTGAAGCCGGGGACAGATATTCCTGTCTTGAAAGGCGCTGTGGGAGAGCTGTGCGTATCCGGCAAACTGGTCGGCAAAGGCTACCTCAACCGTCAAGATCTCACCGCAGAGAGATTTCCTACCCTGAAGCAGTTTGGTACGCGGGTGTACCGCACTGGTGACTTGGTCAGGGCCCTCCACGACAACTGCTTCGACTTTCTAGGAAGGGCGGACGACCAGGTGAAGCTTCGGGGTCAGCGCCTTGAGATTGGGGAGATCAACCACGTTATCAAGACCGTCATCGACACCATCCAAGATGTGGCAACGCTTGTGGTGCGCAACGAAGAGAAACAGAAAGATTTCTTGGTGTCTTTCGTGGTCGCCGAGAGGAGCATTGATTGGAGAAGGGAAATCGGCCAGCTGCATATCGTTCAGACTCGCGAATCATCCGACCTCTGCCGAAGAGTGAGACAGGCGTGTCGATCGAAGCTTCCGGGTTACATGGTCCCAACCTATGTCTTCCAACTGCCGTTCATTCCTCTGTCTCCCAGCAACAAAGCAGAGGTCAAACAGCTCAGAACACTCTTCAACAGCCTCACCCAGGACGAGTTGGTATCTCTTTCCTCGACTGCAGAGGGTTCGCCGGTTCAACTGGGCGAGACCGGAAAGAAGATTGTTTCTGTGGTCGCATCCATGCAGAAGCTTGATCCCACCGCCGTGTCGTCAGATTCGAGTATCTTCGAACTTGGTGTTGACTCCATATCTGCGCTGCGTTTGTCGCGGGAACTGAAGAGACAGGGGTTCCCCAACGCCAGCCCTGCCACGGTATTGAAATACCCCGTAATAGGAGATCTAGCCCACATGCTCGAGGTCCCAAGACTTGCAAGAACAAGCAACTCCGCGACGACAGCTTGGCAGCTAATTCGTGCTTGCGCTCATCGCCATAAATCACACGTCTGCAAGGAGTTGGCCATTACTCCCGATCAGATCGAGTACATCGCGCCTTGCTCCCCTCTGCAACAGGGAATGATTTCTCAGTTCGCTGCACATGGGGCGTATTTCAATACTTTTCATTTCAAACTGAATGAAAATACCAACGTGGAGCTGCTTCGCAATGCCTGGCAGGAAGTGGTCAACACAACGCCCATCCTTCGAACCCAGTTCGTGAATACCGTGGATGGTTTTGTCCAGGTGTCACTGAAGGATGTAATGGAAAGGTGGGAAGTGACGACTATTGCTCATGGCCAGGAGTTGGAACGTGTTCTGGCCGACAGACGTCATACTTGGATATCTCAGAACCAAGACTGTATCACTCGACCCTGGGAGGTCCATATCGTCAGCGACGACAACGAAGGAGATGACAGGACCAGCTCCTTGATCCTTCACATTTTCCACGGCTTGTATGATGCAAATAGCTTCGTGCTCATGATTAAGAAGATTGAACTGGCGTACTTGGCTGCAAGCTCGCATACCAACGGGTTTCTGCCCAAATTCGATGGGCCGTCGTTTTTGGAAGCCTTGTGCCACGGTCCGCTTCAAGACTTTACTAGTTCCAAAGCGTTTTGGACCGAGCACCTTCGAGACGTTACCAGTTCACATGTTCGGCAGGTGTCGAATGCCTCACACTCTCGCCTCTCGATTTCGAACCAACAACTGTCTTTTGACGGCCTGGAGCCATTGAGGTCGAAAATCGGTGTCACTCACCAAGCGATCGTGCAGGCAGCATGGGTCTGGGCCCTGGCCAAGCACACTTCGTCGAACCCGACTATCGGCATGATCACATCAGGGCGTGCGATCGACCTGGAAGGCGCAGACAATGTTATCGGACCGCTGTTCAACACACTGCCGTTTCATGCTCGCATACGGCCACCAGGGGTGTTCGATGCCGCACCCAGCTGGTCTGGTCTTATCAAGATGTGTCACGAATTTAATACATCTGCACTCGCCTTCCAGCATACGCCACTCCGCAACATTCAAAAATGGTGTTCTCCTGGAGAGCCGCTGTTTGATACACTTTTTTCGTTCCAGCGCGAGAACTCGGAGGACGAAGCAGGCAGCGCCCTCTGGACAGAGGTGGCCTCCGACTTTGATGCCGTTTACCCTCTAGCCTTGGAGGCTACCTTGATAGATGGTTCGCTGAGACTAGTTCTTGTGGCGCAAGATGAGAGCTCCGACAGCAACCGATTATCTGTTTTGATGGGGGAACTGGAAGTCGCTATGAGGTCGATGGAGAACAACATCATGGCACCCATCTGGCCCGACATCCAGACGCTCACAACTAATGGCACGGACAACCTACCCAATGGGCAGCATGCAGAATCAGGCCCTCACGAGGAGGAAAAGGAATCCCGCTTCATATGGTCGGAGGATGCTATGGCGATTCGTCAGGAGATTGCCCTGCTTGCGAGCGTGTCTCCGGCTACAGTGACAGAGACAACATCCATCTTGGAGCTTGGATTAGACAGCATCGACATGATCAAGTTGTCTTCCAGGTTAAAACGGCGTGGGATCAAAGTTAAGCCTAGCCAGCTCATGGTTGGACAGACCATTACAAAGCTCTCGCGGCTCTTGGAGAGCCTCCCTGTGAACGGTTATTCCATGGTTAACGGCCACTCGACGCCAAACACAGACTTGCTGAGGGAAAATCTGCAGAGCGCCGGCCATGACTTCAGCGGTGTGGAAGCTGTGTTTCCGACAACGCCTCTCCAAGATTCAATGATTGTGGAGATGATTCACAGCGACTTTAAGCTGTACTTCAACCACGACATCCTTGAGATCGCCCCTGATGTTGACCGAGGAAGACTCAAGGAGGCTTGGCAGATTGTGATTGATGGATCGCCTATCCTCCGAACAACGTTTCTGATGGTAGAGAATCTGGAATTTGACTACGCCTACTGCCAGCTGGTGCAAAAGCAGGCGAGATATTACATTGCCGAGGTCAACCTGGACTCCGTGGACGACCTGAGTAAGATCACAGACGTGGCAACACACCGAGCCCGCAAGGCTGGGGGGCGGCACAGCTTGCTTCAGTTGGTATTTGCCACCGTCCACGACCGGTCGTTCCTGGTCCTATCGATAGCCCATGCTCTGTACGATGGCTGGTCCTTGAGCCTTCTTCATCAAGATGTCAAGGCAGCTTACCAAGGTCGCTATTCTACCCGACCCCCTTACGACACCCACATCAAGGAAATCGGGGCCATGGACCTGACTAAAGCTTCAGACTTTTGGTCGGGATTCCTCGAAGGGTCGACAGCTACAATCCTACCAGAGACAGCAGATCTCGGGGAGGGGGCCGTGTTCCGAAAAGAGGCGTCATCAGTCACGACTTCAAAGTCCGTTAGGGAGTTTTGCAAGACGCACGCCGTCACGCTGCAGGCCCTCGGTCAAGCTTGTTGGGCAGCTGTTTTGGCACACAGAACGGGCTTGTTGGATGTGACTTTTGGGATGGTCCTCTCTGGAAGGGACTCGGAGGCAGCGGAGAGTCTTTTGTTCCCCACCATGAACACTGTGGCGATGCGAAGCGTCATACATGGCACTGTTGCCTCGTGGCTGCGGTACATGCAAGACAACGCAGCAAATGCCTCTTCTTTCCAGGGCTTCCCGCTGCGGAAGGCACAGAAGTTGGTCAAAGGAGTGACTGGGCCGCTTTTTAATACGCTGTTCATCCAGCAGAGGGAGTTGCCGGGAGAAAATTCTGAGGACCAGCTGATGCAGTCGGTCCAAGGAGCAGCATCGGTTGAGTACCCCGTGTGCGTGGAGATGGAAGTGTCTGGAGAGAATGTCACTTGGAGAACAGCATGCAGCGGGCGTTATGTCTCCGAGGAAGGGGCTGCACTCCTGCTGCAGCACGTGGATCTTGTTCTTGAGCATTTTCTGCGTCATCCTGACTCCCAGGTCCTCGAGCTGTCCGCTTCGGGAGTTTCCGTGTGCGGACTGCCCCCGTTCTCGCTGGAGAGGTCCGAAGAGGGACTGGGCCCAACGACAAACGCCCTAACCAATGGTTTGGCGAGCAACGCAGACAGGGAAGCATCTCCTCTCGAGGAGGAGATCCGAGTCGTGGTCGGCCAGGTATCGGGTGTGTCGATATCGTCGGTTCATCTGGATCACAGCATATACCACCTCGGGCTGGACTCGATCAGTGCCGTCAAGGCTATCTCACTTTTGCGCAAGCGGGGAGTGAGGTTGCACTTTCGAGACATGCTTCGAGCAAAGTCCATCTCCGAGATGGCCGAGCTTTCGATAGCAACGGACTCATCGCTGCAATCAGATGGAGAGGTACACCAAGATGCGGAAAAGGCGGTGGGTCACGCTCTCAGGAGTGTTGAAGTTTCTTTGGCGCTCGAGAAGCTCGGGCTGGATGCCGACGCCGTGGAAGAAGTGCTCCCGGCTACGGCCATGCAGGTACACATGCTTTCGGTCTGGCAGAACACGGCAGGGGCGGTATTCTTCCCCACGTTCAAATTTCGATTGAGTCCCTCCGTCGACGCTGCGTTGTTGACATCTGCATGGGAGACTCTTGTGTCTGAGACACCAATCCTGCGGACCAATTTTGTCTCGACGACGTCCCGAGAGGTTCCCATCTTGCAGGTCATCCGGAAGAGCACTGGTTTTGCAGGGGGTGGACGGTATGCGTCCTTGGACCTACATCAGACGGCAGATGGCGGGCCCGTCCTCCAACTTACAATCCATCACGCCCTCTACGATGCGGTTAGCTTGCCTGCCCTCCTCAGGCGGTTTGCTGCTCGGTTCTCGGGAAATCACGAGTCGGGACATCTAGTCGATGAGATGCTGCGATGGAAGAATCTCGTGGCCGCCAGATTCCAAGGGTCCGACAAGGAATCGAGACAGCAATTCTGGACGGATTATCTCACGGGATGTAAGCCATCTGTCACGATCGAAGAGACATTGGAAGAGTCGGGGAACTCACGGGTCGCTCTGCTCCGAAGAGATGCGATCTCGGATATTTCTGGTATACGGTCGGTGTGCAACAAAAGAGGCGTTAGCATCCAGGCTTTGTTCTTTGCGGCATATGCCACCTTCCTGGCAACCATGCCCGCCAGGATTGAGGCTGCCCCGTCTCGAGACGTAGTCTTTGGGATCTACTTGGCCAACCGAGCTGGCGAGGATGGAGCAGCAGAGCTCGGCTACCCAACACTCTGTCTGGTGCCGCTACGCGTGCACATGGAACCAGGGGATGGGATCCCGGACATTGCAACCAGGATCCAGCAGGATCTGCACGTTATTTCGTCTCCGTCGAACATTAACGTCGGGCTCTGGGAGATCATGGACTGGACCGGAGTGACGGTGGACTCGTTTGTCAATTTCCTCAGCGTACCACACCATGTCCAAGACGAAACAAAAGGCTACGATGACAGTGTCCAGCTAGAGGAGGTCAAAGACGAGGCGACATACGGCGTGACTCTAGCGAATGGGTTCTCGGTGCCCCCGGAGTTGGAAGGTGATCTTGTGAGGGATGCATATCCGGTAAGTTCCTCACCTGTCAGTTCGTGTGGGATATGAGATGTAGGAGCTGTATATCTGACGAGTTTCCTGCAGGACGCCGTGGATATCGAGGTGTCGATCCACGGGGAGACGGAGACAATGACCATAGGTGTGTTTGGGTCGCGGAGAAAGTTAGGCGAGCAAAGAGCTAAGCAATTTGTCGATGGCATTTCCAAGGCGGTCCTGGATGCTGGTGTTGGATGGGGTGTGTGATGACGGGAGTTTGTGTATTTCTCTCGCGTTTTCTCATGTTGTTGCGCGCTATTCCGTTAGGTACAATACATGCTTCTGGTGT
>Ga0247769_1000129_pt1 | contig 15127 bp, 20 predicted proteins | sample UWRJL166409R6_FD_179942 | JGI IMG/M metagenome (GOLD analysis project Ga0247769, IMG submission 179942) | Plant litter microbial communities from Arlington Agricultural Research Station in Wisconsin, United States - UWRJ-L166-409R-6 | ecosystem: Environmental > Terrestrial > Plant litter >... | reverse complement strand
TGCAGCCTTCTTCCTCGCAAAGACCTACCTAGATAGCAATTGGCCAGCGAGTAAAAGAATAGGGTAGAACGAACATGAAGAGGGTGCAATGCAAGGGTCGTCGTATACCGTCGAGACATGCAGGTATGGATGCAGGTGTGTGTCGATTAACCGTGTCTGGTTGTGCTACCCGAGGCAAGAGTTGCTTTACCGAGTCCCTGGAAACTGAAAGCCGCAATCGATTGCCCTGTGTATGCAAGTCTATGAATCTATCCATCCCGTCTAATCCTGACATTCTAGAGGTGCTTCCATCCGTTGCGTACAATAATCTGCATCTCGTTGATGAGACAGAACCACCCCGGCTCCTCGCGGTTGTCCCCCTCTTGCCGCCACTTGCGGACACGCGTGCTCACAAGGTTTTCCTTGAACCAAGGCGTCGTGAACCGTCTCGCCAGTCTATTCTTCCACAGTCCCGTGTATATCTGGGGCAGCGAAAGCCAGCTCCCCGGTGCATGCACTTTCTCGTACGCCTCTCTATTGTATCCCACTCGAACGTTTGGGTTGAGGAAAACACCCCGGGTGCGGGACGCGGGGTTGTCTGCGTGGATGAGACAGCATTCGGAGCCTTCGAGGTGCGCTTCGGCAAGCGTGTCGTCGACCCCACGGAAGGTCAGCCCTTTGATACCTGCGAATGCCGAGGTCGGCATGGCGACTAGTTTTCGTTAGCACGGCGTAATACGGCGGCGAGAAGCGATGGAGTACGAACCAATGCCGTTCCAGCAGCTAGACACCGGAACAGGAATCCCATTCAGCATAGCGTTTCGGGACTTGGCCGAGCGAAAGTAGGGCCAAGTCTGGGTGGCATGTTCGTGGCCACTGGAATCGCGCAGGGCAAACGTATCGTAGAACAGTGGCGGCTTGCTGAAGTCCAGCGAGCATGCGGCAGCATAGTGACCGTCGTTCGTGTTGAGAAGGCCGATGACGTCAGGAACCTGTTATGATCAGCGCACTCCCTTCGTCGCGGATCTCGAATGCCCCGACAAACTCACGCTGAAGACAACGTCGCCCAGGAAGAGCACGTAGTCAAACGTTGTCCCATTCTTGGCCAGCTCCACCAGCGGCTGCAGGGTGAGGTTGCGCAGTCGGGAGAGGTACGGTATCCTCCGGGGGGCATCCTGCCCTGCCAACTCCCCGGCCCGCACCGTGATCCAGCCCCGCTTGTCCGGCGTCGACTGGATCAGATCCTCGTGCGTTGTATCATCCAGCGTGATGCGCTTCCCGACGCCGGTCTTCTCCAGCTCCTCATCAAGCTCCCTCAGAGCGCCTTTGGAGTCGTCCCAGCTGCCGCTCTCGTAGACGCTGAGGAAGACGTTGTCGGGACCTAGGGCGTCCACGAGGTCGAGGACGCCGCGGTTCCAATCGGAGCGCAGGATACCGGCATTGTTCCAGTGCAGACTGGCGATGAAGACGCGGGTGGGCTTCCTGGACAGGACCGTGTCCTGGGTCTCGAACTCACGCTGGGCGCGCGCGATGCGGTAGTAGACGAGCTGGGCTTCGACGACGGTCCACACGAGCAGCAGCACCAGAAGCTTGCGGAGGGACGAGCGAGAAACCAGCTGTCGCAGGAGGCGGGGGCGGAGAAGGGGCGCCTTCATCCCGGCGGTTGCTGTTTCAACATGCTTTTGCTCCGGTCCCTGGAGCGTGCAAGAGGGTAATCGCGAGCGTTGCCGATTGCAATTGCGAGGTAGAGTACGTAGAAGCTGGATCTCACCCTCACCCCAGCTTTTTGGGGGAAACACGAAATCCCAGGCATCAGGGTGCGGAAAGGGTTGGTGGGTCCCTGCAGGAGGAAATTGCCCCTGCGAGCCGCTAGCACTAACAATTATTTTCGGTGGTTGCCATCCACCAAGCAGCGATCGCCAATCGACAGCACAGTTTCCGCAGCGCGTTATACAAAGAGGAATATAATAATTTTGCATGTCGTTTGTCTCATTCCGTCGTCCGCCGTTTTATGTCTATTGCAGTTGGTTGAGCCAATTCTTCTGATGCATGCTGCCAAATGGACTCTCAGGCAGAGCCAACCCTGGTGAACCTTCCTCGAAACAGCCACGATCAGAGTGACGCCAACGCCGACGCTATGCGTGCAACCCGGGAAAAATAAGAGTCCTTCGCAGTTACCAAAACCACCCGCGATCACCTCAATCGAAACCTGGAAGCAAGTTTGCGCAACCCCTTGGGTGTTGGGCCCGAGACGTGAGGCCGCTGCTGCTGTTGCTGCTGCTGCTGCATGGGTGTGCTCGGAACAGGTGGTGGTGGTGGCGGTGGTTGTGTTCTTATGTTGGGAATTTGTCTTGTGTCGACTCCGTGGAATGTGCTTGTGTTTTCTCCCTTTCCGCTGATCGGCGTGGACAGCGACTCGACAAAGATGGACTCGCCCCGCCGTCTCGTTGTCCGCAACGGCGTCGGTGTTTGTGTCCACACCGGCTGCGATGGGATGTCGATGCGAAGCTGCATGTTTGGTGGTTGATGCATGTTGACCGAATCGGGGTTGTAGGAAGATGAGCCGCCAAATTTCTCTTGGTCGTTTTCTCTCTCAAGATTTCGTTGAATGCAACGACGGCGCAACGGGGTGCGAGTCAGACTTGTATTTAGGGACACCAAGTTCCGTCAGAACTCGGGGTTCCGCATATAAGATGCTATCTTGGACTTCCGGTACGATTTCCAAACCAGGCAGGTGCCGCATGTGCCAGGATTTCGTATCCCCCCAGGCGAAGCGCGAGTGGTCCAACACCGCCTCCTTTTTCAAGGGGGAAGACATAGGGGTACCTGACCGTGAGTTTTTGGGGCAGGTGTGAGAGTCGGCAGAATTGGGGGTTACGTGCCCCGGCACTGGGAACCCATAACGCATTGCGGCGTAGGTGGTCAGGCGTTCAGGAAGACTCGGGTGAGTGAGCCGCCTGGCATAACAATGTGATCTGGGCGAGAGGCTGATGTGGCGCAGGGAGGCCATTTGCCGTTTGCCGTCTGCCGTCTTGCTACTTTTAGGGGCGAAGGCGATTTCTACAACAGGCTATTATCTGACACCTAGCATTCCGCAGCGCGTCACTGGGGCATTTTTTCACAAGAGGTAAGCTTGAAATGGCCCCAATCTTGGTTTCTGTCAGGAGAATCCAGGGCAGATGGGGATATGTGGATTACCCATCTCCTATCCAGTGGGAGTTTGTACAAGTCCGAGGTGCAGGAGACAAACATGTTGGCTCCTCTGGGCGCTTACCCAAGCATCCCTCCTCCAAGTCGAGTGAGTAAGGTAGGTCGCCTTACCTGGAATTAAAAGTTGACTTTCGGGATAGAGACGAAAGCAATGGAAACTCCATATCGGGGTAAGGTTGGGGAGCGGATAGCTCTCTTTTCTAGTGAAATTGGAATCAACGTCACGTCGAGCGCGCCATCCGAGTTATGGATCTACGCGAGCCACTCCCTGTCTCGCTCGCGAGGAGAGCGTGAATGGCTGCCGTCGCGCATTCCTAAAGGTGTCATGGCTACATCACTCGCGTTCATGGAATGTCTCAGCAGAACCTGGATGATGGTATAAGACCCGGTGGTGACGGAGCGCATACGAGGACGCCGAGTTCAGACGACAACCTCCTGCCACTTTAGAAGCTGGGGACAGCAAACAAACACATCAATACCTACAGTAAACCATCCAACTCCTCTTGAGAAGTGATACATTGTCAAAAATGAAACTCCGCAACAACCTACTCGCCCTCCTTTCCCTCGTCACGGCAACCACCCTAGCAGCCACCCTCCCAAGCTACATCACAACATCCAACTCCCCGGCCCCCACCGACCCGTCCTTCATCTCGGCCGCCCTCTCCAAAGCCAACTCGATCCGCCGCGCCTACGCGGCCCCGGAGCTCGAGTGGTCGGCCCCCCTCGCGGCGGTCGCCCTCAACAAATCCAACGGGTGCATCCTCAACCACGCGGGCCCCTACGGCGAGAACGCCTACCTGTGGTGGACGGTGCCGGCCGACACGAGGCCCGACTTCGTGCAGCGGGTCAACAGCGCCTTCGACGCCTGGGTGTCGCAGAAGGAGAGGGACGCGTACCGGAACGGCGACCTGCTCGGGGGCGGCCACTTTACGCAGATGGTGTGGAAGGCCTCGCGGCGGATGGGGTGCGCCTTCAGTACCATCCAGTGCACCAACAACCCCGATCAGGAGTGGTGGTTCTATTGCGACTTCGATCCCGCGGGGAATGTCATTGGGGATTACGAGAGGAATGTGTCGCTGTAGGTGAAGTAGGGGTGATAGGTATCTTACCTACCTTACCTATGTTCATGTTGTGGGGATGGGATGGACCCTTTGGTTTTGGAGCTTTGTGGGTATGGTAGGTAGGCGATTTAGGTAGGGGGTTTGGGGGAATGAAGTTTTGAATAAGGGAGGAGGAAAAGCTCGACTACATTATGTCGGTTTCATTTGGGGTGTGTGTCGTTTTACTTGGATTTATGTGATGATAAACAAAATCTATGTTGTACAAGTACTACGAGTACTTAAGGTATCCAAGGTAGACCCAAGGCAGCTTTAAAGGGTAGTTCAAGTTTCGATACCGTCCATTTCCTGTTCCGCCCTCGAAAAGAATCTCAACCTTGAACTTCGGACCGGAGGCAGACAAACCTCAACGATAACTTCCTCCACCACCAAACCTCAACCCCTAGTAGTAGTAGGCGAGACATACCAAAGCAGAAAAAAGTCTACCCCACCACCACGATGTACAACCTTGAAACTCCCTAACCAGCGCAGCTCCAAGCTCGCAACAACCCAAGGACCATGACGAACCACGCTGGGTCTGGGTTGGATTTGATTTGATCTGATCTAACATTTAGGCGGGATCTAAGGTAGGTAGGTACCTAAGGTAGGTTGGTTCATAGCAGGTAAGGTAAGTTGATATTAATTAACAAGGAGTGAGGTTGTGTGTATGTGTGTGTACATGTATATGTGAAGCTTCCTAGGCTGTGTTCATGTTGTTTAGCAACATGTACATCCCCGCGATGGAGGAGATGGCGTTCCCCGGCCTTATAGTTCTCTTCATTCTTCATCTCTCATCTCTCTTCTCTCTTCTTCTCTCTTCTTTCTGTCTGTTATCTCTTTCTATTGATGGCCTATGAAGATGTGTATCTGCAAGGCAAATGGTCTTGATTTTGAAAATCTGCCTTATCATACAGAATCCATCACATAATCGAAGAACATGGTTTTAATCGATGGGAGGTGGCTCATTACCAACATGTAGCTTACTCTATTTCAATTGCGGACTCGCTTTGTACTATTCCTTAGGTACCTATCTTCACTCACTCAATGCCCATTCCTGCGTACCTACCTTATCTACGGCACTCGAGGTAGATGAGTGCTTACAGGCCGTGGTGGTGGTAATATTAACCAAGTCCGAGGCTGCAATGATACGGTGTTCCCTGTCGGAATCAGGCCCTCATTATTGGACGGTTGAAGCGCTGAGAAAAGCGCTCAACTGGGTCGTCTGCGATAACATGCGCAGGTATTCGTAGCACGGATAGATGTTTGAAGCGACTCACCCCCCAATCTCAACCGGAAAGACTGGGTGGGGGGACGGAAGTGAATATTGTTGGAGATGTTGTCGTGTTACACTGACCTCACATTGCCATCCAAGGTACCGTCACTGGTGGCTGAGGTGATATCTACATGTAGTAGGTACAATACATACGGTACTCTGTCCGCTGTGATTAATAAACTCCCGTGTAAGACGGCAGAGATTTAGCTTAGCTGAGATCTTCTTTGTAAAGTCGAGAGGGTGGATCAACGGGAATGGTTTGCCTTCTGGAATTGGTGGAACAGGCCTTCCAAGGGAAGCCACAACCCAACTCAGCCCTTGGCACGAAGTACCGGACGCCCCTTCCCATCCTCACGCACCAGAGCAACCCAGCTTCTAGCCCCGCAGAAGAATTTCCAAGACCGTGCAGATTGACTGGGTCCCAGCTGTGCAAAGAATCGATAAACTCCCGTACATGGCGTAATGTGACAACCAGGAAAACATCCCAGCGTGTCTTGACGTTCTATATCGTCTTCTCAACGCCGTCCGTGAGCTCGGGACAACTCCAAATGACCGAAATGGTTCCTCTCTTCAGAACAGGAGATGATGTCATCGCCCTCAAAGAATCTCTTCCGTATTCGGACCCAGACCCGGACCCGGACGCAGACGAAAGCATCCGTAGCCGCCCCCGGGAAGCCGATGAGTACGCCAGATGGAACGGCCTGACGGTCGACACTTTTCTCGACGACCCCTGGGAGGAGGCAACAGCCCCCGTCGATAACGGGGAGGATATCATCTCCGCGACGCTCGACCACTACCTCGAGCCCGGCTGCCTTTTCGAGCTCGACGAGGACCTCCAGGAGTGTCTCTTCCGCGCCATCATTCCCACCCCCGAGCAACCCGATCTGTCTGCCGGCTCGCTACGTCTCATCCAGGAGGCGTGCAAAACGTCCAAGGAGCACGAGGTTTGGGCTCTCATGGAAGAGCTGTGCTTCCTCGAGACGTCCGAGCAGAAACGGCTGAAGTTGGAGCCGCCGTTGTTGGCGACAGATCATGACAGGGATTGCCGTCGGGTAGCACATAAACTCAAAGCACTTGCCCAAGCCCCGGTGAGCAGTCACGGGCTCTCCCCCATTCCTACTGAGGCTGGCAGTGGGGAGGGCTTGGAGTTCTCCGACGCTGAAAAGAAAGGGGATGCAGAGCTCATGGAAGCCTTCGGCAAGGAGACCCTCGAGGTGACGAGGGAGTCCTTGTTGTTCCTGGTGGAGAGCCTTAGGACGGAATGGACGGATGGTGACCGACAAGATCTTTTCGAGAGCGTTTCCACATACAAAGGAGTATGGGCACCCACTCCCCCAATCTCTTGTCAGGCCTCCAAGCGGACAAAAACTAACTCCAATCAAGCCAAGGCTGAAGGAGCACCTGACACCACCCCTGAGCCCCCTAACGCCCCCATCACCGGGCTACTTCATCCCCACCGACGAAGACTGCGAGGTCCCCGAACCCTCTGAGATAGGATCTGGAATCTCTGACGATATTGAGGCGGCAGAACTCACCATATTGGAGGAAGACATCAACTTCTGGAATGAAATCAGTGCTGGGCAGCCACCGTCGCCCGACCGCTACGATGATCTTGACGTCTCCGAGATGATCAGGTCCGGGGAGCTTTCGTCACCCAGCCCCCCTTCGCCACGCCCACTACCAAACAATATCAAGATCGAGACACCTCTAATTCTACCCGAGACTGACGACTGGAACCAGCATGCTCCAACCAAAGTCCTTGACCCAGAAGACCTCGCAAAGGCTAGGGGTCTGATGGACAGCAGTGACACGGTACTCGGTGATCTCGGTGGACGGGAGCAAGAGCTCATGGACTTCATGGAAGTGAAAGCGTTAAGCCTCATGCGGTCAGCCGAGCAGGAGAAACTGCAGCCGCTCGATGCCATAGCCAGGATGCCTGTCCCTGTCATGGACTTTTCCTTGCCCGTTCCCGAGTGGGTAAGACGCCCCTGGAAGCCAGAAGAGATGTTCAAGTTGGTCCGAGAGACGCTCGCAGTGAACTGGGACAGACCGAAGTGGCTGAAGAACGAGATTGTAGAGCAACAGCTGGTATGGCTGCCGATCTCGCACATGGGCGAGATGAGTCGGAGGGTGTTGGTATCTGAGGCGATAGAAGCGGACCCAGCTGTTCTGAAGTCCCTCTTAGAGTTACCTCGAAGCGACGAAGTCCGGACGAGCGGGTACTATGCTGTCAAAACACCAGGTTTGGCAATTTTGAGGCCAAGGGGGGACGAAGACAGCGAGATCGACAGCAAGGACGAAGCAACATCTGTGGCGACAGCTCCGGATGTGTCCCCGGCCTCCATTCTGGAACCTGAACAAATTCTCACTGCTGCCCCTGACGCGCCACAGCCGGAGATCGCCATGGACATAGAAGGCAAGGAAGATAGAGGGCCTTCGACTACACAGGCGGAAACTAAGCTGGAGGACTCGCTAGCACTAGTCAAGGGAAAGAAACGTCCGCTAAACGGCATTCTTCTGAGGAAAGCACAAGCTGGAAAGATGAGCAGCTCATCGGCAGCGCTCCTGGATCTCATAGACTCAGGGGCCACCACTCTAGCTGTTCAGCCGTCAATGAACATCTTCAAGGGCTTCGACGCCGAGTACGCCGACTTCGGCCCATTCCTCAAGGAAATGGCGGAAGTGCGCAGTCGAAAGAAACCCAAGACCGTCCACAGCTCATATTTTAAGCGTCTAGACCCTTCGCTACCCCCGGTAAGCGCAGAGACGCAGGCCGTGAAAGAAGAAGCGAAGCCCGAGCCACCGCCGGACCACATCCCCGCGGTCTCTCCAGATGTTGCCCCGCCGGACACGAGCCCCAAGGTTGTCGTCTCTTCCGCCGTCTCGGTCCTGATAACCAAGCGTCTACGAGAGCTGATCCCCGGGATTAAGTTTCTGAAACGCGATTACGCCAGGCATAGACCGCCCGGATGGATCCCCGGTCTCCGTTCACCCAACATGGACGAGTCAGATATCGCAATATCTCCGATGACGGGAATCTTGATGACAACTATGGTAAAGCTCAGGCAGAAGCCAGTCCCTGGGAAAGCCGGGCAGTTGGGCTTCCGACACGTGGCCGAGAACGTCGCCTCGCGGTATGGACGCCTGATAGTGCTCATCTCCGAGGGCAACAAGCACAGTGAGACGACGACACCGCTCTCACAGGCAGATACCAAAGCCCTTGCCGAGTTCCAGGGCTGCATGGCTGGTCTGGAAACACGTGTGCAGATTGCATATGTTGGAGGAGACAACGAGACACTGGCGAAATGGGTGGCGGGGGCGATATGCAACTATGCGCTCGAGGCTGCACCCGTGCAAGACCTGTTGCTTCCCATGGAGACGAATTGGGAGCTATTCCTGCGCCGCGCAGGAATGAACGCGTACGCTGCTCAGGTCGCTCTGGGAGTGCTCAAGGTGCCAGATGGCGAGCCCGCGATGGGAGGTGCTCAACTCCACGGACTCCCCCTGTTTGTCATGATGCATCCCGAGGAACGGGTCTCTGCACTGGAGAGTGCAATGGGCGGGCGACTACTCCTCGACAGAGTAAGCGGGATACTGGATGAGCCATGGGGCCAACGAGCTTTGGAGACTCCTCGCCCACCCAATGCTGAACCCTGGAACGATGCCAAGACGAGTCACTATGAGTTTGGGGGTCGCCGTTGAGCGCGGTGGGAGAACGGCCCAGAAACAGAGCTCAAGGGCAATTCTATCTTGGACTGGATTGCGTTTTGTTGTGTTAATTTTCGCAAACTGCAGAATCTTGAAAGACCTGCGGGTGGATGATGCAGATGGTGACAGTAGCCGATATGGTCAACAAATAGTACGGGTAGATGCGTTTCGGCAGCCTGGTCGTGCCTGTAGACAGAGGTCTGAGTGTCTTGGTAGACATCGATTGGGTCAAGGCAGAAGGGCGTTGTCGTCGTCCAAGACAGGCCTGTCCATCTCCGGACCACTGCCCATCCCAATACCCCATACCTTCAAACTCGTATCTTTAACCACAAATGGTGACCTCGATTTCTTCGTATTTACCACCGAGGTTGAGCTGTTGGAGCTGCTGGAGCTGCTGGAGTAGCTGTCGGAATCGTAAGAGTCATCAGAGTCATCAGAGTCTGAGGAGTGGCCCTCTTCCAGAATCTCCCATGCGCCTGAACAGGTAGCCACCACGGAACCGCTCATGTGCATCGCGGCACCCCCGACCGCGGACTCATGTGCCTTCCAGTCCCAAGACGGTACTACCGGGCCATCGTGGTTCCCCACTCCCTCCCATACCACGACGCTGCCATCCTTTGTTCCAGCCCATACCTCGAACCCCCCTGCAGCATTGGTCCCAGGGAATACATCACAGCTCAAACGTTGATTTGTATCGCCATTGCGCCCAGTCAGATGCGCAAGGAGCTGGTTGGTCCCCCGGAGATCATAGACCAAGAGCCCGCTAGATTTCCGCTCGTTGACAACAAGATACCGTCCGCAGGGAGACCATATGGTTTGGATAACACCCTTGCCTCCGACCTTCGCTTCATCAGCGGCCCCAGCGATGCCCCATGTTGCGACGCAGCTACCGGCGCGCTGCAGGTCGTACAAGCCCAGGCATCTGCTCCACGTACCAGCAGCGACGAGCCCTGCATCTCCACTCTCGCGCACTTGGGAGGCCAGAGCGGACACGGTACCGCGCATACCAACGCCATTGCCTTTAGATATATGGCGTGTTGACGGAATCGTGGCGATGGAGAACAGCGGCTCCGGGTTGATGGCGTCCGAACGCGACACATCAAAAATGGCGATGCGGTTTGCCGTCCCGGCGATGAAGTGAGTTCCAGGCGCAGGCCATATTATCGAGGCTATAGGGAGATATGCTTCAGTCTCCTTTTTGATCAGACGGAAGGCGGCCAGGGGCGGAGGCTGGTGAAGGACTGTGTTGCCGTCATCATCCTCGGTGGGAGACTGAGGGAATGCGTAGTGGAGTTGGATGGGGTGGTCTTTACTGGCGGTCAGGATCGCCTGCGTTGCCGGATTTTCCAAGGCGAAGTAGGGGCACGGGGCGATCGCGCTGGTGGTTTCTGGAAGGAGAACCGCGCCATGAGCTTTGAGACTGGTGGCCTCTTGATGTGTCTCGAGGAGGTTCTCTGGGAGCACATACGAGCAGATGCGGTTATCGGAAGACGATGTGAAGAGCGTCGTCCCGTCCGCTGACCTGGAAAGAGCGTGTCAGAATCGGCTCCTCATCGACCGTTGGCCCGGGCAGATGTCAACCACTCACCACTGAACGCTCTTCAGAAACGGAGATGTCTTGTAAAGATCAGTGCCTTCACAATCAACGTATCGACTGCCGTCCAGACCGTCGGATAAGGCCAGGAGGTCCACTGAAGGGCCTTTCATCTCGGACATCTTTGACTATTGGCGCATGTTCAGCCAGCCCATGATTTTTTGTGATACCAGCGCTGGCAACACGAAGCTCTTCACCTTCAAATGATGAACAGGGGCGGCAGGATGGTGCCTGCAGGTAAACTGAAGCTCTACGTCCTTATCTTATCCGGAAGTTAGCAGTGAAAGCCTCGACATGTTCTCCTCGGTGAAATTGTGCCTGGGTGGTACCCGTCCGCCCTGGAGCTGCTAGCGGGCCGGAAAATATGGCCCGTGCCTGGGACTAGTGCAGGATGTGGTCAGGCGCCCCACCACAACCACCTTGATGAGCTGTTCGGCAGGCAGCTTCGGGCGGCGCTGGACTGACGTCGCGTCTTTGACACCTCCCCGTCGTCAAACAGCGAGGATGGCTCCGACATCATAGCTCCAGCACCGATTCTCCACATCTGCCAGCTCCGAGGAAAACAAGACAAATAATTTCTGTCAACTTAGCGACCGGAGCCGTCCGCCCGGCAAGGCCGAACGCGATTGTCCGAAGCTGCTACCACGATCGACCCGACGCCGAGACTTGGCTCGAGGAGCGCACCATATCGATCGTCCTGAAGCGTTGTGTAGCCGGCTACCTAGGCTACTGAATCATCATGGAGGCTCTTTTGGGCGATGACCTTTGCGAAGAGCTTCGCGACATCGGCGTCGTGAATCTCATTCTCTCCATGTACGGGCCCCTATCGCAGGCTAATGCTCCTCCCGTAGTTGGTATTGACAGGGTCGCATCGCAGTGTTATTGTCATTGGCATGCTCATCAGCTACCTGCCTCAACATGTTCGGATTATCCAGCGGGGAACCTCCGAGGGCATCTCCCCGTATTTTGTCCTGCTCGGCACCACATCGGCGACCTCTGCGTTTGCGAACGTGCTGCTCCTGCCGCAGTCCCGCCAAGATGTTGCTTGCTGCAAAGAGTTGGAAACATTTCACTGCGTCGCCGGCCTGCTCGGGATAGCGCAGCTGGGAGTGCAGTGGATATGCTTTACATTCATGTAAGCCTCTTGTCTAGCCCATAGCATGTCCGCATGTTTGCGACGGATCGCTGACGGTGATGACAGCTTTGTCCTGTTCCTGGTCTTCTTCCGATACAATCCCGCCCACGATCCCGACAATGAGGAGCTCGGAGACGACACCGAAAGCCCGAGGTGGCAAACTGCGTTGCTTGTCGCATCACTCACCCTCCTGCATGGCCTCGGCGTCATCGTCGTCACGGGCATTCTTGCGACCGTAGCGCCCGGGAAGCTCGGTGTATGGGCCGACACGTTGGGAGTGATGGCTGCTCTCCTTGCGGGCGTGCAATACATCCCACAGATATGGATGACTTATCACATCAAGCATGTGGGCAGCCTGAGCATCCCGATGATGTGTATCCAAACACCTGGCGGATTTGTGTTTGCCGGGAGCCTAGCCGCCCGCTACGGCTGGGCGGGCTGGAGCTCCTGGGGCATATTTGTGTTGACGGCCACAATGCAGGGCATCCTGCTTAGCATGGCTATATACTACGAAATTGCGGCTCGCGAGCAAGGGAACAAGCTGTTCCGAGGACAGGGTCACCCTCACCTGCAAGCTGCCCGGCAGAGCAACGCAGCGACCGAGACATCCCCTCTACTAAGGAATGGGGGGACCAACAACGCACATGAAAACTAAGAGGCCAACAGGGCATGAGCGGAGAATGCTTCCCTAATCGACCGTTCCGGGCCAACATAAATATCCCTCTTCTTGCCAAACGGTTCTCAAGAGAACGGAATGCAACCGACACATTGCGGACCCTTGGATTTATATGGAAGGGAGACCGGTATTGCTGGATCCGGCAGTGTGTTCTTAACAGGAGACGGTCTCTCGGAAACATGTAGATTGCCTCATCTACAGCGTGTTTCATCTGTATGCAATGGCCTATATCAAGGCATTCTTTTATATGCTTGGGATATATTCTAGGAGCTAGGTGACAAAATGAAAAGAGTATATACGACACCAAGGAGAGCGGACGGCATCCCGAGTTTATCAGCGGGTATGGTCGTGAGAGAGGGTTAGGGTTGAGTGAGACGAAACGCCAGCGCCGAACATCAATCGTCCAAGGGCCGCCCCTGCTCCGCCCCTGCGCCGCACCGACCCCAGAGTCCCCCAGAGTCTCAACCCCGCAGAATCTGATCCCCAAACTCATCATCCTTGTTCTCCCATTGTCAACGCGCCTTGTCCTTGTCTCCTGTACACACACTCATCCAGGAATTCAGACTGGACTTACAGTTGAGTTTTTCTTGTCTCTCTCTCTCTCTCTCTCTCGGGACTAAACGGCAGCGCAACAAATAATACATCTTCTCAGTGCTACGCATAGTTTTCAGCAATTTAAGTTGTGTAGATGTGTCAAGGTATGACACTCTCCCGCGTCTCCGGCACTTGTGCCGTGACGAAACGCCAGCGCATTGCCTCTCCTGGCTCCCGTCGCCGGGGCACTTCGCTTCCATCCATCAGACCAGTGCCGGTGCCGGCCAAGGGAGATTCTTCCGTTGTTCTCGACTTGCCCATCTGAACAAACCCGGGGGCAGGGGCGGTTGTCTGAGCGTTTCCCTCGCTTGATGGAATTCCAGATCTGACCCCACGGCCCGTGGGGAGCGTCCATGCAATCTCGATCGGATACGATCGGATGTGATGCAGGCACACGTCGTCCAGGCGCACCTCTCATCAGGCACACACACAGAGGCACACAGACACACAGACGCACACCGAAGGCCGGTCTGTTGCACACTACGCAGGGACGAGGGACCAACCACCCCAGCGAAGCGTGGCCTACTCGCCGAGCTAGTTAGCTGTGCTGTCTCAGCAATCACCCGTTCTAAGGGCATCAGCTCAATAGTCACAGCTCCAAACGGCCATGGAGGCGGTCTGATCATTTTTTTGGATGTTGAGGTCACCGCAGCCCCGATGCCCGGTCCCTGCCTCGCTGCATGTCTTTGGCCTCGTCCCCAGAAACCCACAACCGATACTCCCAAGGATCCGAGTCGATGATGTCCTCAAGTGAGGCTAGACTGAGATGGAGCCCGGAATTGTGACCACTTGACAAACTCCTTTTTGCGTCAGACTCCCCCAAGGGGTTTGTCTACCTGTCCTACCCGGAGACATCGCTGACAGTTTTCACGCCTTGTCCTTGGTACGCCTTATTCTCCGGCCAAATCACCCGTGCCGCTCAGCCTCCTGCCCAACGTCTCCTGACCACAAGCATCAAACACCACGAACCTCTCTCGACTCTATGTTTGGATTGATAAGGCTCTCTTTCCTGCCGCCTTCGCTGTGTTCCGGCGTGGCGTGCATTTTTTTGGTCGAGGCGAGGGGTTTGTTTCGTCACGGATCGATCGGGTTCGCGAAAGAGATCGACGACCTGGAACACGTCAGTCGCGCGCTCGTCACCATTGTCGTCTCATGTGGCACTTTACCCGCCACACCTCGCCCATTGCCGAAGACCTCGTGAGGTGTCAAGCAGAATAGCCTCGTCTCTTCCTGGTCCTCTCGCCAGACTAAACCGTCCGGCATTTCCAAGCACTTGGTCGATCAGGTCTGCCTTGCAGCATGATGCGTCCTGGGCGGTATGCGTCGCCACGGCTTCCAGACGAGGACGTGTTCGAGATGTGGCGGGAATCAAGGCACTTCCCTTATAAGGCCTAGAGGGCTTTCTGCGGCTTCCCCGTCGTCCCGGTTCCCCTCCTCTTGCTTGTTCCTTCTGCAAAACCTCGGCTTCACTGTGTGACGGCACCCACATTCTTTTCCTCTCATAATGTTTTCTGTTTACTATCCATTCTACATATGACCGCACGACTGCCGGTTCCCACTCGTTGATCGAAGCATAATCGCATATATCGGCTTGGAGAATTCTCACGAACGACACACATGATGCACCCAAGGAGGCTGGGGTACGAGAGGGTGGAGCTGGACACGAGGCAGGCTCCCTCTCCGTGCCCAAATCGGAATGGGACAACGATCGGTACAGCGCAGACTTTCACCATTTTCTGCGGCTCGGATGTCGGGGGAAACGTGCTGGACAGTATAGAAGCCTTCGACCTGCAGGTCTGCGCCGACTTGTGCTCGTCGTTCCATCCAAGATGCGATGGAGCTTCGTTTGACGGGACGACAT
>Ga0247769_1000128_pt1 | contig 15202 bp, 13 predicted proteins | sample UWRJL166409R6_FD_179942 | JGI IMG/M metagenome (GOLD analysis project Ga0247769, IMG submission 179942) | Plant litter microbial communities from Arlington Agricultural Research Station in Wisconsin, United States - UWRJ-L166-409R-6 | ecosystem: Environmental > Terrestrial > Plant litter >... | reverse complement strand
CCGCACGCTCGCGCTGCTGAGCGGCCCCTTGGCTCCTCGGCTCAACTGATCGCAAGCGCCGACTGACATTTCTGTCAGGGGCGCGCGCTTGGGGTGGCGGGTTGTTGGAACTCCTCTGCCTTCGCCTGAGCGTAGCTGCGCTGCTTTTGCGTGAGTACCGCGGACTGACCCAGGACCGTCCAGAAGGCAATGTTCACGGCGCCAAGCAAGTCGCCAAGTAGGACCATCAGTTCATCATTGCCCTTCGGTTGCTCGGCAAGGCTGCGGACGTACTCTTCACAGCACTTTTCTGCGGTTGTCTCGGATTGAATACGAGCAAACCCCACGACGCCGATCGCGGGACCTTGCGCCCCCAGGCGTAGGGGAAGGCACAATACCCAACTGTACTCGGGCGCTCCATGCCCAGGCACGTGTTGGCTTTTGCGATACACGGTTTGAGTGAAACCTTGCACATCGCTACACCAGCCCACGACCGCGCTGTGGCGAAACGCGTGACCGGCAATTCCACTTCCCGCTTCGAAGCTGCTTCCCCAACCAAAAGAAGGGAAGTCACCGAAGGCCGCGAGCAAAGTGCGGTCTTCCGCGTGCCACAAGTGACCAACCCATTCGCCAATCTCTCCGCCCAACTGCTCACTTAGGGCAACTCCGATGGCGAGAGTCAGCGTGGCACGCAGCGCGCTCTGCTCGAAGTGTTCTGCGCGACAGTTGCGCAGAACATCCTTCGCCAGGAACTTGGCCTCGTTCGGGTAAGGCCGCCCTTCCCGACCCGGGGCGAAGACCAAGGAGTAGCGACAATCCACCTGCGGCTGCTTCACGATCAGAGACAGTACGTTGTGCTTGTCCGCGTTTCTCGTGCAGGAAAAGGCTTTCGCCACCTGGGCGGTCTCCAACTCATCGACCTGCCACTCTGACGTCGAACCGTGGTCGGCGCGACGTTCGACCAAGGCACGCGCGCGTTCGAACTCAGGCGCGCTTTCGAATTGCGCTTCGAGCTCGAGTTGCCCGCAAGCGAATGTCGGCACGAACGCGCAAGCATCTTCGTCCGGCATGATATTGGGGTAAGAGTCGGCGCGACTCGGGAGCAGGAGCAACTCCTCTTGGGTGAGCGCCACTGAGTTCGAGACGTCGTACTGCCAGCTGAGGTTTCCGAGTTTCGATTTCAGGTCATCGACCGCATATCGGTGCTTGCCGCCAGCAAGCCTTTTATCCACGACTTCATGCGGCTCGTTAGCGAACAGCACTCGTTCGCGGCTGGACGAGGAGCCGAATGGGGGCATCGCGAGCGCCAGCTGCACCCTGCCGAACGGCAACAGTTGGTGCATCTCTATCGTGACGTGTTTCACGCCATCCGCGTTGATCTTACACACACGCCGATGCCGATCACAGGATGAGCGTTCCACGCTCCCAATCCGCGGCGAAGTGGACGCTGCGGCTAGCGCATAGGTCTTTGTCTTTATCGGACGGTACTGGCGCTGGTAGTCGAGGTGAAAAGTGTCGACGTTCACGTGAGTAGCGCCAGCATCGAGCTCGACAATCGAGAACTGGTTGGAGGTACGATCCGGCAAGTCCCCGCCCCCCGCTGCCAAAGAACCGGTCGCGAGAATTCGCAGCCCTCCGCCCAGCAGTTCATGGTGCTGAGTGTCCGCCAGATGAGTGTGCCCGTGCAGGCCCAACCGAGCACCCATGTTGTACAGGCGTCCTACGTCCCCGAGCGCAAGCCGATCCGGGCGCGAAATGTCACTGATGAATCCGTGGTGCCAAACCGCAACAACGAACAGATTCGGCTTAACTTCACGGAGATCACGCAGGTGTCTCGCCGCGGCGTCGAGCGCACGCGCATTGAAACCTGCGCCGTGCCAATGCTTATCGTTGCGGTCGCAGGAATTCAAACCAACGAAAGCGATCGATTGGTCTAAGAAGGCGTGACAGGACCATTCATTCCCCGGCGCGAGAAGCGTGAACTTCCGACTGAACTTGTCTGCCAGCGAAGTTCCGTAGAAATCATCCATGAACTCCTGAACATTGGCGAGACGCTTTGGATACTCTACTTGATTGATCTCCCACGGTTGCAGCGTGCCGACGTCGGTAAATTGTAGTCGATAGTTGCTCAGATGCGGGTCTTTCTTGACGCTCTCCACAGCTACAACGGTGTCGTGCCCTTGAAGGACGGACTTGAAATGAGCATCGCTCCAGAGCACGTCATGGTTTCCTGGGACCAGGATGATGCGCGCTCGCGCCGATTCTTTCAGTCGTCTTTTCAGCAGTTCTTCACTAAGGAATTCCGCCAGAGCCGTGAACTCGCTCGGATCTGCGCTCTTCGAGAGGTCACCACTCACGACAATGAAATCGAACTTGTCTTCGGCAAGGAGGCACGCTTCTACGGGTGCCCAAATCTCGGAGAGCGTAGTCGGTGGCGTTACGTGTAAATCAGAAATGTGCAGAATGCGCATGGTACTCCGCCCCCGAACCCCCAGCGAAAACCGATCGAGGCGGTGCGATTAGCCGTGACGCTTCGCTGACTGCAAGACACCACTCTCACGCTTCGACGAGGGAACGATACGACTCTCGGGAGTCGATACGTTCCGCGCGTCGTCCGGCCCGAGTAGTTCCATCGTTCTGGCGATGCGCAGGCGAGCTACTTCGGGATCCACGTATAGAGGCTCGCGCAGCACGATTGCAGCGTCACGATGCCAGCCGGGCTCCGTTTGATCGACCTTCCCCTGCGTCTTGGTCATAGCGCGAAACACTAGCAGACTTGGCTTCAGCTGGGTCAATAGGTGATTAGTCAGACCGAGAACGGACAGCAAGAATGTTCACGATTCATGGCCAGGTAGCGATGATGACTGGCGAAAACCGCCGCGCCAGGCCAGTAACACCGGAATGACGGTATTCGATTTACACTGTTGCGACTCTGTATCTTCACTTCGACGTACTCGCTTGTACGCAAGTTGAAGCGGCGCGACTTCAGGAGCGAGCGTCAAGACCTGTAGCGCGCGGCCGTCTCCGATTCGCGCCTCACCCAGCGCGCACCGCGCGGACCCGAACCGGAGCGGTCCGGTTCGAGGCAGTGGAGAACCTGCGCGATTGCCGCATTTCGGATGTGACGCAGCAAGCGCACCCATCCGACAAGGTCATACCGATATCGGACGCCAACTCTACGAAGGGCTTGCTCTTCCGAAAGCCAAGTGCCGCGGGTACCGAGTCCGCTTGTGACACCCCAGCCCGTGAATACGCCGACCCCGCGCGGTGAGTTCGCGCACGTCGTAGTGATCGAAAACGACGACGACCCGTGCGCCCTCGACTTGCTTCCGCTCGCCTCCTTTCGGATCCGCTGTCAATCTTCGCTGCGCATCTGCTCTGCGTCCACGATGGGCTCCTGAGTTCGAACGCGCATCCGATTGTCAGTGAATCCTCTGCGGGGCGGAATTTGAAGGGAGCAAGCCCGACACGAGCAGCTGGATTGCGGCGTCTCCTCAGCAGCAGAAGCGGCGACTCGAACCCGTGCGCGCCCCCTCGAGCGATGCGACTAGCAGTGTTGGCGCATCCGGATTTGGACGCCGGACAAGGGCCTGCGAGTGCTTGATAGTTGGTGGGTCAGGTAACGGGCAAGGTCGGTCACGACGATTTCTGCGCGCCTGCCCTCCCGAAGAGACGACTAGCGCCATCCGAGGCGAAATTGCGTCCGCACCCTGGACTCAAGCGCGTAGATTGAACACGCGCACCTCGCACTCACGTTGGCCGAAGCGATGATCGGTAGTAGCTTCCCACCATGACGCTTCAGCTTAGGAACAATGTTCATGTTTCCGGCTCCGGACCGGCGACGATGGTGTTCGCACACGGCTTCGGCTGCGACCAGAACATGTGGCGATTGCTCGCCCCTGCGTACTCTAAGCGCTATCGAACGGTACTCTTCGATCTCGTGGGCAGCGGCAAATCCGACCTCTCCGCATACGACACCGTCAAATACAGCACACTTCAGGGCTACGCTGACGACGCTCTAGAGATCGTCCGAGAGTTTTCCCAGGGCCCGACCATCTTCGTCGGTCACTCAGTGAGCGCGATGATCGGGGTGCTGGCAAACCTGCAAGAACCCGAACGCTTTGCGGCGCAGATCATGGTCGGCCCTTCCCCCTGCTACATCAACGACGGCGATTACGTCGGCGGTTTCACGCGTAGAGACATCGATTCCTTACTCGAAACCCTGGAAGGCAATTACTTGGGCTGGTCGAGCAACATGGCCCCCGCGATCATGGGCGCGCCGGACCAACCTGAGCTCAGCCAAGAGCTGACCAACAGCTTTTGCCGCACGGATCCTGAAGTGGCCAAACAGTTTGCCCGTGTCACTTTCCTTTCCGATATGCGCGCCCAGCTGACCGGGCTGACCACGCCCACGCTGATCGTTCAATGCAACGATGACATCATCGCGCCGGTCACGGTGGGAGACTACTTGCATCGCCAACTGCCGCACAGCACGCTCAGCGTGATCCACAACGTCGGGCATTGTCCGCATTTGAGCTCACCAGGCCCAGTTGCCGCTGTCCTAGACGCTTTCTTGGCGAAGGAAGGTCTCTAGAGTCGTGACAGCTGAAGACTCGGAAGCAGAGTCGCAATCGCTGCTGGACGAGGCCCCATGCGGGCTGATGAGGACCGCCGCAGATGGCACCATCTTGCGCATCAACCGCACGTTCTACAATTGGCTCGGGCTCGAACCTGCCGCCCTGATCGGCCGCCGTAGGTTTCAAGATCTGCTCACCGTGGGCGGCCGCATCTTTCACCAGACCCACTGGGCGCCGCTGCTGCAGATGCAAAGTTCAATCTCGGAAGTGAAGCTCGAGCTGATCCATGCCGACGGGTCCACTATCCCCGTCGTCTTCAACGCGATGCGCCGGAAGGACCAATGCGTGGTGGTGCACGACCTAGCGGCATTCGTTGCCCGCGATCGCGACAAGTACGAGCGAGAGCTGATTCTGTCGCGCAAGAAGCTCGAAGCCCTGGTCGCGGAGGCAGACCGCCTACAATCCGACGCCAAAGATCGCGCCCTGTTTGCAGAGCAAATGATCGGCATCGTAAGCCATGACTTGCGCAACCCGATGTCGAGCATTCAGATGGGCACGCATTTGTTGGTGCAAAGCGATCCGTCACCCAACCAGCAACGGATTTTGACTCGGATACGTCGCGCCGCCGATCGAGCGACACATCTCATTGCCGATCTTCTAGATTTCACCCAAGCTCGCGTCGGCAAAGGCCTGACGGTGGTGGCCGAAGACATCGATCTGCACGCACTCATGGGCGAAACCGTGGATGAGCTACGGACTGTCTACCCTGGGCGCAAGTTGAAGCATCGTGGACTCGGCCAAGGACCGTGCCGCGCAGACCCCAATCGGTTGGAGCAACTGATCGGTAACTTGGTGTCCAACGCCGTGGCCTACGGTGCGCCCGAGAAGGACGTCACCGTAACTTCCTCATTGAGCGCTGACTCATTCGTAGTCGCCGTGCACAACGAGGGGTCGCCGATCCCGGAGTCTTCGCAAGCGGGCCTGTTCCTGCCGATGGCACGGGGTACCGACACCAGCAGCAGCGGAGGCCGCAGCGTAGGCCTCGGGCTATTCATCGTGAGCGAGATCGCCAAGGCGCACGGCGGGCTTGCGCGCGTGCAATCCTCGCTGGAGCAGGGCACCACGTTTTCCGTCGTCATCCCGCGCGGCTGACGCGCGCAGCAAGGCTCGTGGCGATCGTCGAAGAATGCCCCTGGTCACGGAAGCCCCCGCGTTGGGCCAAGAGCTTTGCCGGAGCCTGCGCGGACGACTGCACGCACGCCACTCGACGATAAACGCAGTTGCCAGAGGTTCGCCGCGGACCGACACCGCAAGATCGCCACGTTGTTAATCAGCTTCCCGCGCGCACTCGCCTCCGCCTCACTCTTTCTTGGCCGCCCAGGGCGATTCTTCGCGTATGAGTGAGTCTGCGACGATTCACTGCGCGGAGCCCGCCCGTGAAAACCAAAGCGTAGTGCATGCCCCCTGATCACTCAGCCCCACGACGAGACCACGCGAACACCAACGGCTGCCGCGCGCTCGTGGTCGACGACGACCAGGATAACCGCGAGCTTCTCGTCGAATTGCTGCGCGGCGAGGGCTACATCGTCACCTCGGCCGAGCATGGCGCAGCGGCGCTCGCTTTGCTTACGGATGGGCTCGACCCTGACGTGATCCTGACCGATTTGATGATGCCAATCATGAGCGGCTGGGAGCTGTGTGAGAGGCTGAAGAAGGACCCGAGTTATCGCTCGATTCCGCTCATCGTCAGTTGCGGCATGGCCGCCGAGCTTCGCGGAAAGCTACAAGTGGATGCGGCCTTCGAGAAGCCGATCGACGCCGCTACGTTGCTGGCGAAGATTGCGGAGCTGTGCGGCAGATGACGCTCCGCAACTTCGGCGTGGCCGCGCTGATTGTGGTGTCGTTGGCTCTCGGCAAGCCGGTGCTGATGCCGGTCGCACTGGCGTTCTATTTGACCTTCCTCCTGACACCGCCGTCGGATTGGCTGGAGCGGCTCGGTTTGCCTCGGCCGCTCTCGGTTGCGGTCGTGCTGGGCTCGACGCTCGCGGCGTGCGCGGCACTCGCCTCGGTGCTGATCACGCAGGCGGCCGGGTTGGCCACTCAGATCAACACGTATTCGGCGCAGATCCGCGGCAAGCTCGCCAGTGTTCGTGAGGGCGGTCTGGGCGGCTTCGCGGATTTGCAGAAGTCCTTCAACGACCTAGGCAAGGCTTTCGATCCGGATTGGGTTTTGGACGCTGCACCATCACCGGTACGGATTGTTGCCGAAAGCGCATCCCCCCTGACGAAAGCCGAGCATGCGCTTGGGCCTGTCCTGGGCCCGCTCGCGTTCGCCACGGTGGTGGTGGTGATGGTCTTGTTCATGCTGGCTCACCGAGAGGACCTGCGCGGGCGATTGATTCAGCTCGTGGGTCCCGGCAACGTGACTCTCACCACTCGCACCATGGCCGACGTGGTCAAGCGCGTCAGCTTCCTACTGCTCACTCAGCTGTACGTAAACGCGGCGTTTGGCGTCGTCATCGCGTTGGGGCTGTATTTCATCGGCGTTCCGTATGCGCTGCTCTGGGGCACGCTGGCAGCGATGCTACGCTTCGTGCCGCTTCTGGGCACGCTCGTGGCTGCGCTACTCCCCACGGTGGTGGCGCTGGCTGTCTTTCCCGGCTGGCGTGAGGTGCTGCTCACCGCAGGGCTCTTTATCGGTGTCGATGTTTTGGTAGCCAATCTGATCGAACCTTGGATCGTGGGCAAGCGAACGGGGGTGTCGGCCCTGGCGCTGTTGATCTCCACGCTTTTCTGGACTTGGCTGTGGGGGCCGCTCGGTTTGCTGCTGGCGACGCCGATCACTGTCTCCGCCGCCGCTGTGTCGCGGCAAGTTCCCGCGCTTTCCTTCCTTCAAACGCTGCTGGGCGATGAAACCGGCCTGGAATCGCAGGTCAATTTCTATCAACGCGTGCTGGCCAGGGCCGGGAGAGACGCACTGCGGATTGCCAAGCGCTACGTCGCGAGCGGCTCTCTGCAGCGGACATACGACGAGCTCTTGGTGCCAACGCTGGTGTTGCTGGCAGCCGACGAGCAGTCCGGAGCCATCGAAGCGGATGTCGTCAGTCGCGTCGTCGGCGACCTACGCGATATCCTGCGCAAGCTACCCACCGTCCGGAGCAGCGCCGAAGGACGAGTGAGATTGAGGGTGCTGGGCATTGCCGCGGGTTCGGAGTCCGACGGACTGCTGCTCGAAATGCTGGCGATTGGCTCGCCGGGCGTCAATTTATCGGCGCTGGGCGTGAGCGAACGCGCCACCGTCATCGCAGCTGCCAGTGAGAGTGAGACACAGGCGATTTGCATCGCCGCCTTGACGCCAGGAGCCAAGGTGAATGCACGCTTCTATTGCCGTCGCCTCCGAGCGCTGTTTCCCGAGCGACCGATCTGGGTGTTCTCACCCGAGCCCGAGGGCAAAAGGTTGAAGGAGGCAGCTGCCCGCCTGCGAGAGGCTGGCGCCAGCGAGGTGGTCGACAGCGTGCGTGAAGCCACCCGATTACTCGAAGCAGACGTTTCGCCGCTGAGCGCATAGCCCGCGGAAGGGCGCGACGAAACGTTCGCCGCGCCCTCGGATTTACGCTTTGGCGGCCTTTGGCACCGACGAATCGCTCGTCACGGCAATGTCGTGGGCTTGATGCTTCTCGAGCGTCGCCTTGGCGCGCTTCTCGGCCTCTCCGTCCACCACGTGCGCGGCGATCAAGATGTTGCCGCCGCGGATTTTCCCTTCATACGTTTTCGCTTCAATCTCGGGGATGCCCAGGCCGATCAAGGCACCCGCGACACCGCCGATACTTGCGCCCGCCGCCGCACCGCTGAGCGCCGCCACCAACGGGCCCGCGGCAATGAACGGCCCGACGCCGGGAATCGCGAGCGCGCCGATACCCGCGAGCAGACCAATCGTTCCGCCGATCACACCGCCAGCGCCGACGCCAGCCACTGCACCTTCCGGCGCTTTCGTGTTGTGTTCGTGTGCAAAGTCTTTGGTCCCGCGCTTGTCCGGAAAGAGCACGGAGATATCCGAAGAAGCCAGGCCGCCCGATTGCAGATCGCTGACGATTCGCTCGGCTTGGTTTTCGCTCTCGACGATGCCGATGACTGATTTTTTCATGTGCTTACCTTTACTTCTTCACTTCTAATTGGTTGTCGACTTGGGTGGCGCCGGCCGCACTCTTCGCTGCGGCTTCGATCGCGGAACGCTCAGCGGCCGTGTTTACCGGGCCCCGCAACGTCACCTTGCCGTTGATGGTGATGATCTTGACGTTCTTGGCGGTGAACGAAAGCGAGCCGTCTTTCATGACTGATTGCCGGATCTGCTGGGTGATCTTGCGATCGGATTCGGAGCCGCCTTGATCCATCGGCGTCAGCGTCTTGCTGTCTTTATCGCGGGAATTCACGCGCGAATTGTCGGACTGGGCCGTTGCCGTGGGAGGCATGGTGGCCATGGTGTTCGTGGGCGACGTGTCAGAGGGCGCGACGGCTCGTGTATCCGGTGCTGGGACCGTAGCCGGAGCGGCTTTCGTTGCGCCCGCAGTCGGTGTCGACGAGCCAGCGTGCTCATTCGATGCGGCCGGCAAATTGTCGTTCGCGACTGCGGTGTCACTCACCGCAAGGTCGGTGTTCGACGTGTTCGACGTTTGCTCGACGCTGGCAGCCGTTTCTGCGGGCGGCGGGCTGTTGGACGAGCACGCGGCTGCAAATGCAGTAAAGGCTAAAATCCCTAGATGTCTCATGTATTCTTTCTGCAGCGAGCTTGCCGCTGCGCTCGATCTGCACTTCCGATCGACGGTGGTTTGCCGAGAGCAAGAAGCGAACCAGACAGATGAGTGAGACCGCGCATCCCTTTATTTGCGGGAATTGCGCGCTAAATGCGCCTTGAAGCATCGCGCGCGTCGGCAACTGATTAACCAGATCGCAGGAATGAGCGAGCTGCAAAGAGACCGCTTCGCTGGACTGCGACAAGCGAGACGCGATGCCACACGTGCGAATAGTCGTTAAAACAGTGGTCGACTACCTGCGCCCGTTTGCGGATCGGAAGGACAACGCGCCCGCCGCCCGCTCGCTCTCAGTCAGCCCAGCTTCTTCGCCATTCCGCTGAAACCGAGCCCGGTGGAGGGTGTGAACACGAAGCGGAATTCGGGTGAAACACGGCGGGTGAACAGCATCTTGAAAAACGCCCGTCCGAAGACGGGGCGAACACCGCGCAACTGCAGGCCCGCGAGCCCATGCCGTTCGCACGACGTCCGCACCTCCTGCGGTTTTAGGAACGCGCTCAATACGTGCAAGTTGCGCGGCGTGTTGCGAACGAACCATTCAACGCCTTTGATCACGATCAACCAAGAAAGGAAGTTGCGGTTGAAGGTATGAAAGAAGAAGAGCCCGTTAGGTTTGAGCACGCGCGCGGCTTCTGCGATCACGCGATCTGGGTTCTCGACGTGCTCCAAGAAGTCCATCGCGCACACGGCGTCGAAGGAACCAGCCGCGTAAGGTAGATTCAGCGCATCGCCCTGTTGGTAGCGCACCAAACCGGTGCGGTCATAGCGGCTGGCGATAGCTAGTGCGTCACGCGAAGCGTCTAGGCCCGTGACGCGATGACCAAGCGTGCTCAAGTGGTTCGACAAGAATCCGCCGCCACAACCGACGTCGAGTACCTGTGCCGGCGGGCCGCCGGATGCACGAGCGAGTTCAGCCGCGATCCATGGATTGCGCAACCGAGACTCCGCACGCAAGAGCGCGATCGGATCATCGTCCGCGCCGTACCAGCGCTCGCCCAGCGTTTCATAAACGGCGTTGTTCACGCGCGCCAACTGTGTGGAGTCGTCGGTCATTCCGCGTCCTTGACCCGCACGGGCTCGGTGCCGGTAGGGGTCACCGGATGCAAATTCCAATACAGCGACTGAAACGCGAAAAGCCCGAGGGTAGCGGCCAACGCACCTTTCATTACCCAGGCGTCGTTCCCCGAACGCCAAACCAACCCGAACGACAAAAACACGATCGGGTGCAATACGAACAAGACGGCATGCAGCCAAGTCTCGAGTGGCTCGCACACCTGCGCGTGCACGATTTCATCTTTGGTGATGAACAGGCATGAAAACGCACACAAACCGACGTAAATACCGAGGGCGCGCGGATGACTCGCCGGAACCACGACCAGCCAGCCATAGCAGAGCGCCACCGTCAGAGTATCAAGAGGGTGTCCCACGCGTTCCCAACGTGGGAGTCCACGCCGGCGATGAAACACGAATTCATCCAGGAACATGGCGAGTGCCTGCAGAAACGCTGGCAAGAGCAACAACGGCAGCACGTCAATGCTTCCTGAACAGGCCGCCGCAAATGCTCAGGCCTGGACCGAACGCCAAGCTCACCACCAGAGACCCCGTTTCGACACGGTCGTCCTCGAGCATGCGTTGCCAGACGTGCGGTAGCGTCGCGGAAGACATGTTTCCGCACTCGAACAAAACGTCCCGGCTAGCCTGAACTTGCCCTGGTGCAAGCTCGAGCATCGCACAGACCCGGTCGATGATCTTGGGCCCCCCTGGGTGTACCGCGACCACCGCCTGGCGCAACGCTTCCACACCGAGTCCGACCTTGGCGAGCAGCTCGACAACGAAGGGTCGCAGCGCGCGGGCAATGCGGTCCGGAACGTCGCGCAGCAAAGTCATCTGCATGCCAAAATCCCCCACTGACCAAGCCATGGACTGTGCCGAGTCCGGTAGGATTTGCTCGCTCACGGCCAACAGCTCCAGACCGCGCGCATTTTCCCGCGTGCTCGGTTCGCGCAGCGAGTAGCGCACGAAGCCATCGGCGAACAAGCTTTGCACCACGCATTGTTCCGGGGTGTGATCGCTAGGGTCGAGGTGCAGGGTGCATAGCTCCGTGTGAACGATGTCGACCCGCCGCTCACCGTTCGAAGGACGGAGCGATTCCGGTAAGCCGAGCTGCCCCGCGGCCATCAGAATCGCCGGCAAGGCTGCATAACATCCCATGTGGTAGGCGTGAGTCACGTGCGTGACCGCGCCCCAGCCCTTGTCGGCGACCAAGCGTTGCGCACCGCTGGGGGAGACATAGCCGGTGCACGTGACATGAATCAGCTCGCTCGGGGCCTGCGCCTCGTGCTCATACTCGCGCTCGAAGTAGGCATTGACCACGTGCGAAAACAGGCGCGAACGCGCGGCGGATCCTTGACCGTGCGGGAACTGACGCACGTCATACAATCCAGGCTGGTCGATTGAACCCAAATCTGCGCTGACATGGCCGCGCTTGCTGATTCGATCCGGACCACAGCCACAACGCTCGAGCACTTTCGCAAAGCGGGTGGCAAACAGAGCCTGTTCAGGCTCAGATAGGCCGTTCAGCGTCCCTTCCGCCTGACTGTGCACCTCGCTCAACCATTCCAGCGCGCGCTCTTGGCGCAGCTCATACTGCGGGCGCCGTACTGAAAAGTTCATGAGCATCATCATAGGCAGCCCGCAGCGTTCGCAACGTCCTGTGCAAACGGCGTGCCCTAGCTTGGAGATGTCGTTGTGCGCCTGTTTCTAACCTTCCTCGTCCCGACTCGCGCGGATCGGATCGAGGCAATTCGCTCATTCACGTGCCCCTCGCGACTCTTCGTCACGGTTTCAGATGCGTGCTAGCAACGGTGCTCCATGAGCGAGGCGGCGCGAGCGGTCGCATTTCTGAAGCTTGGCCGACCGCACTTCCTGATCGGCGGGTTTCTGCTGTTCGCACTGGGCGCAGCATTGGCCCGAGTGCACGGAGCTGACATCGATTGGCCGCGCTATGCGCTGGGGCAAGGCGTGATCACCGCCGCCCAGTGGATGACGCACTACTCGAATGACTACTTCGATCTGGAGGCGGACCGCTCGAACTCGACACCCACGCGCTGGTCTGGCGGCAGCAGGGTGCTGGTGAGCGGGACACTCGCGCCGCGGGTCGCGTTGGTAGCCTCGTTGAGCCTGGGTGGGGCAGCGATCCTTGCCGCGCTGGGGCTTGCGCTTCGGCCAGGCAGTCCCCGCTGGGTGTTGCCACTCTCCTTAGTGATTATTGCGCTGTCATGGTGCTATAGCGCTCCGCCGCTGCGTCTGTTGAGCCGTGGGCTCGGTGAAGCCACTACCGCTCTGGTCGTCACCGTGCTGACTCCGCTGCTCGGCTTTTACACGTTCGCCGATGCTTGGCGATCAGCGTTGCTTCTCGCCTGCCTTCCCTTGGCTTGTCTCCAGTTCAGCATGCTGCTCACGATCGAATTGCCCGACGCGGCGGGCGATGCGGCACAAGGCAAGCGAACGCTGGTCGTACGCCACGGCTCGCGTTGGGCAGCGCGAGCGATCGTAATTGTCTTGCTCGCCGCGTTCGGATCACTGCCGTTGTTGTTCTTGGCTGGTCTGCCGGCGGCAGTGGTGGCGCTCGCCTCGTTGCCCGCCCCGCTTGCGGCGTGGCAGGCCGTTCGACTGTGGCGCGGAGCGTTTCGGGATCCGAAACGTTGGGAGAGCCTCGCATTGTGCAGTGTCGCGCTCTTGATCACGACAACCCTGGCAGAGCTCAGCGGTGCCGTGCTCACCGCGGTAGACATGGCTCGCTAGATTCGGCAGCCAGACTCGAAAAGTCTCGTAGCTTTCCTTGCTGACGGTGCCGAACCGCGAAAGTTTGGCGACCAGCGCGGCGTGACGAGCGCTGGTCGCTGCACGCAATTAACTCAAGAAAGAAGCATCGGCCTTGGCCAACATGAGCGCCGACACTAGCGGGCCGCGGGGGCTAGGCTAGGACCAATGCAGCAGCGCAGCCTTCGACCTCCTGCGCGTCTCCTTTGTCGATTGTATACCGAACCCAACCGCCACGCCCTTCGCGAAGCACGTGGCGGTTGGGTCGCACGCGTCAGGGCAAGACTGGCAGCGCCACGAGATCGTCGACGTACATGTCCGGGAAGGCCGAGCCGCCATTCTGGTTCAAGAACAGTGTCACTTCCGTGCAGTTCGCGGGGACCGTGAATGCCCCCGAGAGCTGAACCCAGGTTCCCGATGCCGCGTTTACCTGCCCGAGGAACGGGAAGTTGTCCACGCCGTTGCAGTGCGTCTTGACGGAGAGGACGAGTGGCAAGCTCGAGCCAGAGTTCTGCAGCGCCCACAGTGACGCCGTGTACTTGCCCGCGCCGGTCGGGAACGAAAATGCCGGGCCGTTGAAGCTCGCGGTCCGCCCGCTGTTGAGCCCTGAAAATCCGCCCGAGCGCGCGAACGCCGAACTCTGCGTCAGGCCACCGCCAAACGTGAACCATCCGCCCGTGCCGGTCTCGAAGCCCGGGTTACCCGAGAAGTTCGTCACGCTGCTGGCGTTGACGACCAGGTCATCCACGTAAATGTCCGGGTTGGCCCCGCCGTCGAGCTGCTGCACGTAGACTTGGGCCGACGTACAACCCACCGGGATAGAGAACGCGCCCGAGAGCTTCGACCACGTGCCAGAGGCGTTGCTGGCGGCACCGAGGAACGGGAACGAATCCACGCCGCCACAGGTCAGCTTCGCCGAGAGCGCGAGCGTGATCGCGCTGCCCGAATTTTGCAACGCGAAAATGCTGACGTCGTAGCTCGCGGGGCCCGCCGGCAAGGGGTACGACGGCCCCATGAAGTTCGCCGTGCGATTGCTGTCTACGCCCGCGAAGCTGCCGCTATGAACGAACGCGGTCGTCTGCGACACGTTGCCGCCGAACGGCGCCCAACCGTTCGCTCCGAGCTCCCAATCCCCGTTGCCAGCGAGGTTCGTGCGCTGGGACGGTGGGGGCGGCGGCAGGACCGGGATCGAGAGCCGCTGCTGCACGGACACATCGTCCACGATTTCGGCGATGCCGGAACCGGGACCCTCGAAGTACAGGGTGAGCTGCGACAGGTCGTTGCACGGCGGGACGAGATAGCTACCGCTCAGCTTGACGAACCCCTGATCGTTCGCCGTGCCGCTCGCGACACTCGTGAACGACTGCGCACCGTCGCATACAGAGACGACGGTCAGCGAGACGGGCGCGCTGACCGCGCCGTTGATGCGGATCCAGCCGCTCATCAGGTAGGTCGCGCCGTCCGTCGTGACCGGCGGCAAGAGATCGTAGCCCGGACCCATGAACGTAGCCGTGCGGTTCGAGATGAGCATGCTGCCGGCACCGCTATGGGCGACGGTGCTCGGCGAGAGCGTCGGACTTCCGAACGGGAACCAGCCGGAAACGCCGCTTTCGAAGCTGCCGTTCGTGACGACGTTGGGACCGAGCGGCTCGCCGATCGTGCGCAGCGCGGCATCGTCGATCAAAAGGTCCACATCTGCGTCTGGCCCCTGAGCGTAAAGCAGGGCCTGCGTGATGTTGCACAGCGGTAGGGTAAGTGTTCCGTCGAGCGCGGTGTACTTTCCTTGCCGCGCGGTACCCGAGTCGATGGAGATGAAGATGGGCGCCGCACCCTCGCAGATAACTTTGGCAGTGAGCTGCACGAGTTGCGCCTTTTCGTGCCTTTGCTTGCCGAGATTGTTGCCCCAGCCGTGCTCGTCACGCTCGATCGAGACGAACGCCGAGGCGTCATAGATGAAGCCGGAGCGCACGATCGACGTGACATCGATGGCCGGGCCTTGTGAGGTGTCGCTGCGAT
>Ga0247769_1000127_pt1 | contig 15221 bp, 17 predicted proteins | sample UWRJL166409R6_FD_179942 | JGI IMG/M metagenome (GOLD analysis project Ga0247769, IMG submission 179942) | Plant litter microbial communities from Arlington Agricultural Research Station in Wisconsin, United States - UWRJ-L166-409R-6 | ecosystem: Environmental > Terrestrial > Plant litter >... | reverse complement strand
GTAGAGTGTCGGGAACGGCACCGGCGCAGGCGGACTTGGGTAGGCAATCGCATCATTTTGTCAACGGTCTGGCTCGGTGCATCAATGTTGCCGAACCACTCGGCTCGTTTCATGACGTGGACGAAGAAGGCAAAATGAAGGGGTTTGCTGTTCCTTGTCGTCGTCAAATCCCGTTGCCGGACTGGTGGGTGCTCCTTCCGATTCAGCCTCAGCTGGCAGTGCCTTATCGGCTTTTCTTCTGATTGGCCATTTGTACGATACCTGTCGCGTAGTCTCCGCCTATCAAGTTCTAAACTTGACGACGCCAAATCTTGTGGCTGTCTCTTTTGGTTTCTCCCGCTGGGTTCCAAAATGCCACTGGATGGATCTTCGTCGAAATCCACGTAGAGGCGCGGTCCTCGCAGATGCGAACCACGCTTCTGCCCCTGACCGAGCGGTGAAGATGTCTGAGCCTTACATATGTGAAGGGACTGAAGCGCCTCTATTAATTAAGTCAAGAATCAAGAAATTCCAGAAGGTCAGCATTCTACGCTCATTTCCCCACAACTCACCGGCCCTTCAGCTTCTGCTGCTTCTACTCGTTTGTCACTCGCTTATTCACTCGTTTTTTTCTGTTTGGCGCTCAACATGCAACCTTCCCTAGCATTCGCATTCCTGGCGACAGGACTTCTGTCTTCCGATGTTGCTGCCGCCGCAGTCGTTCCTGAGTACTTCCGCCCGCAGGCCCGGGCCGATGAGGCCGTGTGTCCCCCACCACCAACGCCTAAGGTGACATGGTTCGATGGCAAGGAGCTGGCGAAACTCGCCCTGCCGCTCATGCCGGCCGCTCAGCTCAACGGCGAGATCCGACTGCCCTCCTTCCAACCTAAAGAAATCGACTTTATTGGTACTCCCAAGACGATCGACTTCAAGGACCCGCATTTCGACGTCTTCTCCAAAATCGCTCCCGACTCGCAGCGGATCTTCCTCCGCAGGCAAGTCGAACCCAGCAATCGGATGCTCAGGCCCTTCACCATGATAGGCAAGGTCTTCATGCGCGATGGCCCATCCGTCAACCAGTGCACCGGGACCATGGTCGGCGCCAGGCTTTTCCTCACCGCCAACCACTGCGTCCAGAACAAGACCTCGGGCTGGTCCCTGGAATTCGTGCCGGGATTCGTGGGCGCGGCCGGTCCGCAGCCCAGGGCGCCATTCGGAATACCGATCCTTTCCGAAGAATGCTGGGGCATCCGCAGGTCCGATGACCCCATCAAGTCGGCCAATCTAGACGGGAGCGACTATGTTGTGTGTGTACTGAAGGAGTCCGTGGGCACCCGTCTCGGCTTCACCGGTCCTGTGATACCGAAGCTAGGCGACGAAGAACGGACGTACATGGGCCAGAGTTGGTTCAGCGCTGGCTACCCCGCGAGTTTTCAAGACGGCAAGGCCCTTGTGTTGGAGGACACGGTCAAGATTCTAAAGTACTACGACACCCCCAACGAGGGCAAGACTCTTGTCAGCGATCCCTACCCCGACCATGGCTGGTCGGGCGGTCCTCTGTACGGGCTACGAGGCAATGACGCCTACTTGATTGGTGTCGTAAGTGCTGTCCTTCACGTCAGCGTGCATGAGACAATCTTCCAAAATGCCCTTCATAGCGGCGGCGCCCGACTGTCTCACCTGGTGCAGGTTGCGCGGTGCAAGTGGTTCGTGATGAAGGATGTGGAGTGCCCAGAATCCAGATAAATGGCGGGAGCTCTCTCAAATTTGGAAGCATGAGATGGGGGATGATGGCGATGATGGCGATGACGACCATGGAGCAGAGTGAAAGCCGTGGTCATCGGCAGTATTTTGATAGATTTTGATGTGGTGAGATGTATGAAGGCTCTGGAAAAAGAGAGGCGCTATCCACAACGTGCGATTGAGGATTCGATACGTCTTATGAACACTAAAGGCTGTTAGAAGACCCATTCGGGTAACTTGGCAATGCTTACAGCCCCAGAATATTGGAAACTACGGCCTGTCCTTGATTGAAGTTGGTTAGCAGCATAATATTAATACGTTTCTTACACCGGTTGGAAGGCACTTTCTTTTAGAGCCTTTGTGCATTTTCTTGAAGGCCTTTGTTGCATGGTGCGCAAATTGAGGAGCCGTTGGCTAGGGGCAGGGTTAGGGTTAGATGGTACCCAACCAACATGCGTCATCCAACCTGCTCCCCAGAACTTCAAGCCAACTGCCCTCCCTCCGTTCAACATCGTTTATTCTGAGAACCAACTTTACTGGTACCCCTCGAAGGCACATGCCTGCCTGACTTGAGGATGGGAAAGTTACCTACCGAATACGGACCAACTGCGCAGTTGGTTTTGATGCCTGCACGACAAACTTCAGCCGCAGCCCGCAGCTGCGACCTCGCCTTCCCATCCGACAGGCGCGCCGTGGCGTGACAGGAAGCCACACCCGTTTCCCAATTTCCCCATGCATGTGTTCAGGGACTAGATTCAGCGCGATCCCACATCCTTCGGCTGCATCGAGACTATCAAGGCGCCTTAGCGAACTGGACAGCATCGTAAGCTTTCACAAACCCTGTCAAAGTGAACCCCATTCTAAAATGGCAGAAGCAGTAGCCGCCCTGGGGGTTGCCGCCAACATTCTTCAGTTTCTCGACTATGGCTCGCGCTTCATCGCCCAAGCATGGAAAATCCGCAAAACAGGCTCCGACAGCCTTGAGGGCATCTCCAGCCTGCAGGCCATGACAAAAGATCTTCAGGCTGTCCTCTCCGATCTTCAAAAACACAAAGCAGGTGACAATCCTGGTCTGGCACGGCTGAGCGATGAGTGCTTGCGCGTTACGAGACAATTGCTGGAGTCAATTGACTGCATTGGCATTCCCTAAAGCAAGAGGAAGCGCGATGCTGTCAAGACGGCGTTCAAGCTGGCTTGGAAGCGAGAAGAGATCTAGGATCTTCAGAGAGATCTAGACATGGCTTTCAACAACAGCTTTCGCTACACTTGCTTACATCGCTACGGTGAGGCTGCGAAGCTCTTTGTCAGGAGGGAACGGTATGCTGACCGAAGATAAAGGCAAATAGCCTCCCACTCGGATCGCGAGAGAGACGTGATACTCGAGATGCTAGGAGTCGAGACACGCAAGATCAAGAGGATGATTAGCGCTGCACACGAGCAACAGGACGCCTTTGACATATCGGTCCTCACGTTTCTCACCAACAGCGTTTCCTCGGCCACACGCAGCACTTACCGGGACTCGTTACTACAAGACCTGCTCATAATGATCTACCAAGGAAAAAGTGACAAGGATGAACGACCAATGTCTGACGCCTCAGCCCCGGGATCGCTGACGCGGGGAGAAGTTGAGCAGCAGTTCCTTGCTCGGCTGCGGTTCATCGGCATGGACGACGGCGAGACACGCATCCCCGAGGCCTATGAAAAGACGCTCATGTAGGTATATGAAGATCCGCCAGAGCTATACAACCAGACATGGTCAAACTTTCGCCGGTTCCTGGAGTCGAGCTACGATAACTTGTACTGGGTTACTGGAAAGGCGGGATCAGGAAAGTCAACCCTGATGTGGAAAGGCCACGTCTAACAACTAAATGAATACAAACGAGGTAACCCGCTTAAAGAGTGTCTTGGGTTAAGGGTGAGATATACCCACTTTCGTGAATGAAGACGGGAATGGAAACTTAATGGAGGGCGTATACTGGGTTTAATGTGACTTTGGGGGGAGGGAAGAGGAGTGAAAAGGAGTTGGGTTGGGTTTTAGGGGAGGGGGGTTTCCCAGTTTCGGGCCACCTGTGTCCCAAAAACTGGGACCTCGCGAAAAGTTGCCATTCGAACCATGTTTGGTGATTTCTCTAATCATTTTATGAGCAGCTCCTGAGCAACGCCTGAGTAGCGCCTCAGCAAAGTGGCTAGGGGCGGTGTGGCTTACTGGGGCTGGTGAGGGCAACTTTAGGGTAAAACAACAACAGCAGTAGTAGCACACCCGTCCCTCGTACGCACAATAGCATGTGAAATTCACCAAATCTGGAGGACTCGAACTTGAGATGGATTACCGAAGGGGGATGCACTAGGATGGAAAAGCCACCAAGATGCAGTATGGTTCAACCAAGGTAGTAGGGTTCAAAGATGAAGAGGAGAAAAGATTGGGGAAGAGCTTTGGGACTCAGTTCTAATACCTTCAATTCCATTTAGTGAGCGCATCCTATCTGAGAATACTATCCTTAACTCAGCTTGAACTGTTTATATCCCCAGCTAGGTCTCGCAGCCTTCTCGTCCGCAGGGTAATATACAAACCCCAGGCCGACTCTCTTAGAATGACCGTCTTCCGAAGTGGCCAAGCCCAACAAGATGGACTGCGTCTTTTGAAGTGCGGCATCCTGGACCGTCTCTGCGGCGAGGGCCAGAACAAATTCGTCAACTTTCCTCGTCTCATCCTTGTCGTCAAATCGGAAATCTCCAGACTGTCCAGATGCTATCTCCATAGTCAGGAAACGCTCTGGCTTCGGCGTCTTTCTCAGTACTACCTTTTCCCCGCTAAGATAGGGGGCGAAGAAACCGAGCTCGCCTCTCGCCAGAGTTTCAAGTGTCAGGTCGGTTCGCAACATGGCAGTGTCTACCCCGATTCGCTCCCATAGGTACGTTTCTGTGCTGACGTGGCTGGAGAGCTTGCCACTGCCGACTCTTTTTACCCCGGCAGCAGCAGGAGGAGAGGAGCTGTTGCCCGTGCCTTCTTTGTTGGCAGGTTTCCATGACTCCCGTGACCAGATATTGGTTGTGCTGCCGTCGGAGTTGGCAAAATTCCAGCTTGGAATGGCGACATGTAAAGGGATGCCTTTGGCAGGCGCGAGGGATATGATGCGTGAAAGCCAAGCGCTGTCGGCAAAGACGAACTCGACAGGGCCAACCCAGGATGCCCTGTGTGCTTCGTGTTAGGTTCTTGGGTGTGCATGGTATGTTGGAACCAAAAAAATGGGGGAGGTTGTTTACATACCAAGACCACGTCGAGAATTGTACAGTTGAGTCAGGGGGAAGGGAGCGTCTCTTGCAACCCTGGTCAGAGGGAAACCAGAGCAACCCCTGATACATCCAATGCGCGGGAATGCCCTGAGTCTGGCTGATACTTAACGGCTTGTCCCCGGAAATACCGTTGGCAGCAGTAGCCTTGTTGAACCGATTGAATACGCCAGCAAAGGCGTTGAGCGCGTCCTCAGGATACGAGAGATCCATCCTGCTGTACGCCTGTACAGCAGCCTGATAGTCGAGTACGTCGAGTGCAGCCGGGTTGCCGAGGTAGTGGTACGGCGTCGGGTCTGGGTCTTTGCGGAGATTGGCTGCCCACCATGGCGGACCTGTTCGGAGCTCGACCTTGTTGCCCTTGTGCGGCAACATGCGATAGCTCTCTCTAGACTGCCCGTCGAGACAGGTGAAGAAGACTTCTTCGGCCGTAAAGTACACGCACCGACGTGAGAGGTGCTGCTCCTGGAACGTCCACCCGCGTGTGCTCCACTTGGACTTGCGTATCTCTTCGACTAGAGATGGCGGGCAGATGGCGAGGCGCAGGCTTTGCCCCTCATCAACGACGGTGCATGGCTCGATGGGACGGCCCCGGCGGGTAGGTTTTCCGACTCCCCAGCCCTTGAGCCCCGCGTCAGCATCACTGCCGTCGGCGGCTATCAGCGTGACCACAGCATTGTTGTAGATGTCGTCCATAAGCCCCATCAGTCTCGCCTTTTCGGGCTTGTTGTCCTGAATGATGCACAAAGTGTCCACCCAGAGATACCGTTGTCCCAAGGCCCGAGTAAAGTCCATCGCGTCCAGGACAGTTCGGGCAATCTTTGCGTCGGCGACTTGGTCTGGCGAGAGCGCCTTGGGAAGGCTGAGTTTCTCAATATTGCCATTAGTGGCCAGAAGGATGGGCACCTCGTCGGGCTTGTCCGGATTCTTGCGAAGGATGGTCGAGCGTCTTCCCCAAACATAGGAGAGCGCCACGAAGTCGCAATTCGCATCGGTCTGCTGCACCAGGCACTCGTCTTGGACATCAATCAGTCGAAATCCGCCATTGCTGAAAATGGCCTCTTTGCTTCCTATGTTCAGCTTCTTGTCGTCGATGGAGTGCCTGTGGCCCTGGCATTCCTGGAGCCAACCCTTGACGAGCTCAATATCAATTCTGCTCTCCACGTTGCAACGCATAATGTAGGACGGTTCCCCTGCATCGTTAGGCAAGCCTTCGATTTCCGCAACGATGAATCGGTTTTTCACTCGATCAATCTGCCTGATGACTTTGCGGCTCTCGCTGGCCACAGGTGGCTTTTTGTCCACTGCAAGGAGCAGACGCGGCTGGGGGTGCTGGATGTGCCCATCAACCTTGGTGGACAGGGGGCTTCGGCTTTGGATGAAGAGGTTGGGCGGCTCCTCCCAGCCCAGATGAATCGATTTCGAGATGAGGTTGCAGAATGGGCATTTTGCGCTAGTGTAGTTCGATACCGGGCCCTTGTCGCTCTGTTTCGTTTCCGCAGCAAGCAGTGACGCGAGTTTGAGCTGCGAACAAGCGTCACAGAGCTCCGAGTCGCTTCGGCTCGATGGCGGGCTCGATGGCGGGCTCCTCTTGGGCCGTGAGGGCAATGTTATTTCCATTTCTTAATGACGATAACAAAGGGTAGGAGTAATGCTCAAGGCGTGGTTGTGCCAATTCCATGGCCCTCCAGGTTGCTTGCTTTGTGCTCATGTTTCAGTTGGGCAGCAGTTGGGCAGCATTCGGCCTAGCCTATCGGATCCGGCGGTAATCAGGTGAATCTGGAGGGGAAAAAATCATCACCACTGACCGCTCTCAGCCACTCTACCCCACACCATGAGCATGGTGCAGCCCAAGATCACGCTGATATGCGTCGGCTCCATGACAAGAATGCAGGACTTGGAGGTGTCTGAATTTGTCAATATACCTCTTGTTCAGAGCAGTTTAACCCGTCCTCTGGGGAATTTATGTTCTTGTCATGATATGCAAGGAGCTGGTCTGACTTCCAAACCACGATGCCATCCACCCCAAGTGATAATCGTACTGTTAGTCCTGCAGCTCCTATTCTGTAGTCAGTGTTAAAGCCATCCCAACAAAAAACTGCCTTATTGAACAGCACCATAAAGTCACACTCTGAAGTTCGAACAGCCCATTACCGAGTACATCTCATCCATCTTCGATACAGCTGCATTGGCACCAAGAAAAATAGGCGATCGGCAACCTAGCCGAAACTCGGTGTCCCAAGGAACCATTTTACCAGATGCGAGTAATGATAAAGAAAACTACAACCATTTTAATCCGACAATACCAATCCAACACCAGAAAACCCTCAAACACTAGAATCAGCCCTCCTTTCATTTCCTGGACTCAGCTCCGCTGTTATTACTGCCTCTATTAAGGGTGGGAAACTGAGTGCGAGTCTTTCAATCGCGATCTGTCAAGGGAGAAGTTCAGTCTGTCAATCGCCGAGCCCTGTGGTTGTTTCCACAGTGTAAATTAATAGGCAAAGACTTTCGCAAACAATCGGCAGACTCATGCAGGTTCGTCTGTGCGTTTTTGATCAAGGTAGCAAGTTAGTTCTCCCCTCGCTTTTCTCTCTGAGCCCTAAGGTAGAGTATCTGCATTCCCCCATGTACTTGATTCAACTCGCTTACTGGTTGCTCCTCAAACTTCAATATCGCCAGGCCATTGCATCTCACGGTCAAAATCGTGGTATTAGATAGTTCTTTAGGGTTCGCCTAGGATAGAAGTATTCGTGCTGGCGCCTTCTGCTCATACTGCCGAATGCTTCAAGCCCATTCGCGTTGAAGTCGGCGATCTTGAGCTCGGCGGCCGTAGTCTGCGTAGTCTTCAAGCGTCATCAGCGATAGACAGATAGGATCATCGCTGCTGCGTCGAATACATATCCCCGGAATGCGACGGAGGTGTTGGTCTGGCACGGTACCCGCGACATAGTATCCACGCGGGGCTTTCGGAGCGTTGAACAATCTCGGCGTTTCAGTGAAGACATCATCGCGTCGGTTCGGAACCATGACGAAGCAGGAATTGACGCCTCCAGCGCTAGGGCGGGCAGGGATAGCGCTTCTGCACGTACCTATGGCTACGAACTTGCCCTTTGTCGTAGCGAGTCCGGCAGCTATGTCGGCGGCGATGGACTCAAGAGTGTCCCTGAGAGTGCCGTTGTAAACGAATGCGTTTGGGTGGGTTGCGAGGTAGTCTTCCTCCGCCAGGACGTAAGCGATAGAGGTCTTGTCATCCTGGTCGTCGCCAACATTGAGAATCACTTCTCCCATCCGATAGTCGGGCTCGCTCTCGTCAACGCCAGTCATCTCGGAGTCCTGGTGATCGGTGCCGAGCGAATTGTCGTCGCCACACTCCCGATTCATTGTGCTGCCGACAGTTCTGCCATCGCCCAGATGCTGGCCATCCGTCTCGAAGGAGAGCATCGACAGGTCCATGAACGACGAGTTGGACTTTCGGTCACCGTCCTGCTCATCCGGCGACCTTTTCAAGTGTTAGCTCAATTGTTTCCAGAATGTGGCGAGTAGGAGGAGTTGAAGAATCGGGCAGGAGCGCCGGGGCTACAGGGGGATGAAGTGGCTCGCACGTAAAATGAAAAATGTCGGCGACACGTCTGGGCAGAAGATTATTGGAAAAGATCGGATTGAAGGCTGAGGGATGAGGGACCGGCGGGACAAGCAGGAGCAACCCATCAGGTAGACAATCCAGGATTGTTGAGCTGTGGTTGCAGCTCACGAAGTCGATTGAAAAATAGTGCCTGATATTCGGCAGAGTGGTCGGTAACTTGCGGCTTCGGAGAAGTCGAATCTAGAAACTTACCATCGTAGCCATCGCTTCGACGGCGCTTGCTGCTCTCGATAGTTGGCACATGCAGGCGCTTCCGAGCTATGCTTGGTAGGACCGGTGAGCTCATCTTGTCGTCTGGCTGTTTCCTGATCACACAAGTATGCTCTGCTTGTCATTGACGCAGGGCGTCTATCTCGTGTTACTGGCTTTTTGGGTCGTATGTACAACTGAGAAGATGATGGAAGTTGTAGTCCGCAGGGATTCCGTAGGCAACCTGGGAGGCTGCTGGCAGAGGTTGAGCGCAGGAAGGAAAGAAATCGAAGCGCAAAAATCGAAAGCGGAGGATCGCAAGCAGGACACTCCAAGGTGCAGGGAGAATGCGGGATCTGGGGTGTCGGTATGCGACAGAAGAAAAAGATACGATCAAGGATGAAGATTTCAAATCCTCGAGATGGTATCGTCAAGAGCACTGCTCTGAAAGAAGGAGATCGTGGTATGACAATTGGAAAAAATCGCTGTTGTGTTGCGAGATGTTTATGTCGGAGGAAAGAGGGAGAAGGAAGGTGAGGAGTCAAGACTAACAACTCACACAGTGCCAACCACGGCTGTGGACTCGCTCCATGACAACGATGCGTTTGACGGCTCCTGCAACCGTGATGAGCTCACCTGGGGTTGCTGTGGAAGCAACGCCTTCTGTATTTAAGTCGCTCTTGTCGCACAGCAGAACAGATCGCTGCTTCACTCTCTGCTGCCGACACTGCCCATCGACGGTCATGTTGTAAGTAAAATATTTTTTCATATTATATCAATTGGCAATGGTTCGCTGGTGTTCATGTGAGTTCTCGTGGCTATTTACTCTTCCTCGGCCGTGCAACGTGCTGAGTGTGCTACGTGTGCTCTGAGTCAAAGCTTCGCAAACAGGTCGGACCAATCCGTTGCCTCTTGTTTCTGTGCCTCAGAATCATTGCAACCGTCATTCCTTGGGAAATAGATTCTTACTTAAACCTGCATCTGGTAACTATTCTGAGGTAGTCGTGATTCCCTCCTTTGCCTTTCCATTTACCATAGTTGTGCTTTTAACTTTAAAGTCCACATTCGGAGCTCATCTTCATTACATCCGCACCATAGTTTTCCTTCTTCTAAAGCCAAAGCGTTAGATACAGTTCAGTTAATACCCCTTAATTACGATTAACCAAAGAGATACTGATCAGAGCGAGCCAATAATTTCCTCTCTCGGCAGTTGAGTGTCTTAGAGATTCGGCCAAGACTGGCCACAGTTAGGGCATTTCTTTCTGTTGTGGGTCCAGCCACGCTCAAGAGTGGCAGGTCGAGCACAGCTATTCTTTCCATTGTATCTAGCCTTCTTCTCGCTTGCCATCTTGACCACTGAGCCACAACACCCCTCATCACAGCTCACCACGAATGCGGCCACCGCCGCGATTAAACCAATTCACCATGTAAAAATCACCGATTGATTCTAATACGAGGACATCTTGCTAACCGTGTGACTGAGCCAAAATTCAGATCCCGCGTCGTAGCTTTGGCTGCCAGTCGCTGCTCGGCGGAGGAAGGCGCGCTGTAAGACGTCGTACTCCTGCCAGCCACCAAGCCAAACACTCAAGTTCCCTGATCATCCCACCTGAACAAAGCAGTCGCCTACCAGGCTGCCGGCTCGTGCCCTCGAGAATCCCATCGTCCGTTTCACTCAAATTCAGCCGACCGCAATGGCCAACGAGTTTCATCCATTTCCCCGGCTCCCGTTCGAGCTCAGGGAGATGATCTGGAAGCAAGCCATTCTTCAAGACCGACCGGCCGCGCACATCTTCAGAGCATACAATTCCAAGCCCGACACAAAAGGCAAGCAGCGTTACCTACTCGGCCCGCCGGAGAGCCATCAAGCTCCCCTATCGCGCGGCCATCGGCCGGCAACACCTGCGTGTACGAGCAAGTCAAGAATGACAGCTTGATCGAAGGCCCGACACAGGATATCGTGCGTTCCATCGATCTCATCTCCGTCTCAGTCAGCCTATGTGACACAGGGCTCTGGACTGCCTGCTGGGAGTCGCGCTTGATCGTTGAAAAGGGGCTCAACAAGAGGGGTAAATCAGCCGAAAGAGGAGAACCAAAGACCTGGTGTTTTGGTCCGGGCGATGCCGAAGACTTCCGCGGCATTACCACCTTTCCTAAGGAAGACCTCATCATCGTCCGGCTTGACGGTCTCGAATCGATGAGAATGATGACCAGAACTTTTTCTGCCCTCGCCACCCACACAACTAGAAACGCGTTGCCCTCGAAGTTAACCCCGATTAGGCAGACGCGCTACCGGAGTGGGGATTCGAAACCTGCTTTCCGCTCGCGAAGCTCATTTGCATGCTGGCAGGGCTGCACCCGAACTATCCCGGAACGGATGGAACTCTTTGGCTTGTGGATTACGGCATCAAGAAGCGAAGCAATGGTACAGGGTACTTTGAAACCGGCAAGGTCTTCCATGGTGCCAATGGCTGTCGGTTTGTGGAAGTTGTGGTAGATAACTCGGACGGATTCGGGTATGCCAGGCCCGGGTCGAAGCCCACTTGTCGTAGCTTCCTGACCGAACTAGAGGGCTTTCGCGAAGACCCACTTGGTTTAAAGTTTGAACTCGAAGACCCCTGGTTATTTGATCTTGTTTATACCAACTTCAAGTTCAGAATCCTTCATTATGAGCGCGGAGGGCCACACCAGTAAGGGCAACGCTGCTCGAGCATCGAACGCCGATGTTTGACCGCGATGGAAAGTAGAGCGTTGGGATCTGACAAAACAAAATGAATGTACACATGTTGGGCTCTAATGTACTATAAAACCACAGAGTTGATTGACGGAGAGGACATCTGCTTAGGGAAGAAGCACGATTGCGGTTGACCGTGCGGATCAATGCAACGACAATACGAGTTGCATAAGTATCAATCACAAACTCAGACTTCGCGGGCAGATAGCTTTAATCAGCTACCATAGAACCTCATGACTCAACCCCGTATCTTGATCTGCACCAGCAGTTAGTAAAGATGGGAGACAACAGCCCTAGTGTCTGCCTGCAGGCTCTAGGGTGGTTCCTCACGTGTAGGTTGGTGGTGTTAAATCTTGGCGCAATTCACCCTTTCGTGCGCGTCTACTCCTATCCCGCGCCATCACCCGATGTGATGACTTTGATCTCAAGCTCATACATGGTAGATCCCAAAAAGTCCACATGCCTGACCTCCGCCATGACAGAATAAGCATCCCCGCCGTGACTCCCCTGAACTCGATCAGAACCCTGAATAGTCCAACGCTTGGGGACTGTCCAGTCGAATTCCAACCCCCATTGTTTTGCAAACGCCGCCTCGCCTTTTACAAACTCATAACACCCAGCCAGTCCTTCGGATGCCCATGATCGGAGATCCGCCAGAGTTGTGAGCTCACTGGAAATACAGCCACCTAAGTCTTGTGGATTTAAAATTCTGCACCACGGTCTTGTGGAGTAGTCATTGTACCCACCAGGATCCCCTGGGTAATGTTCAAAGTCCCCATATATAGTACCCCAAACGATCCAGAGTGCCGTTTGTTGTGTTTCTAGAAAAAGACAGAGGATCGCATGCCTCCCGATATTATCTTCGACAGTATTCTCATCTGAACACCGACTGGGCTTCATGATCGATGGGATGTATCGGAAACGGCAATTGCGAGGTTCGCCAGACGCCTGAGAGGCCACAATGGCTTTGCGGCCAGAACCGTTGTTTGGGAATGCGAGAACCCATTTCACGTCTGGAGGACGGATAACTCGCAGTGCGGGTGTCATTTGGGTATCTTGTGAAAGCTGTGAGTTCTTGTTCTGTGGATCTGTTGAAAGAAGACGTATGTTTGCAGAAGTCGCATCTTGCAAATCATAGGTGCAATTTATCCTCTCTAAGTGGCAATATTGAATATGATGTTAGTCACAGAGACTAGATTATTAGGAACATCGTAGATGTGTGATCGAAGACATACCGAGTGGCTCAAAATTTATACTGACTGTGTCTATGAGAAACAGCGGTCGTATTGACAACAACACGTGGTTATCGATTCTGCGATAGGATTGGTCGTCACCCTCCACCAACCTCAGCAGGATCGCCGGACGAGTGAGCAGATCCGCTTTCGTGCCACATGAAAGAATGCCTAGATAACAGCTCTGTGCCTCGCCAGTCAGATCCGAACGTATGGATAGGTCGGAGTCGGATGAGTCGGAATCCCACGAGCCAGTCCACACTGTGCATGGACAAACCATCATCCTGGTCTGGATATACTTTGACGTCAATACCATGTTAGTTGATTCTTGTTGTCTATTCTCGGCCTTCGGTAAGAAGGTGAAATCCGACTTGTCAAACGCATGTGGCGACCGTGCCAAGAGTGAATCATTACCATCTTCGTATTGGCTGGCGAAGGCGAAGATAGATTGGTCGTCAGAAATCTTGATGATCTCTTCCTGAAGCCGAATGAAAGCGCGAGATCCCTCTCCGTACAGGAGCGGCATGTGAACGCCGAAGAGACCCAGAAGGCAATATGCTTGGTCTTCTATCCGCGTCGTCTGGCGGGCAGCAGCCCAAGACATACGCTCTGCGATGCTGTGATCATTGAGCACATCCAGAGAGTTGATACCTCTGTGGCAGCCCGGACATTCTTGGGATGACTGATGCGCGGTATCGCGAAGTCGCTGTCCAACGTAGCAGCACATATCCCTCCTCAGAACCGATACTGGGATCCCAGTCCTCTCTTCTATCAGACGTGCATAGCTCTCATCTTTCTGTCTCGATGCGATGAAATTCCAAGACCGAGTGTAGAAACGGACATCCTGAGGGGCGATAAGTTCCTGCAGCGTCCATCCTCGAGTGAACCACCGACTTGCAGAGAACTGTCGCGGGAGAGATGGTCTAGGGTCAGGAGTGGTGAGATCGATGATATCGGTGGTGAGATCAATGGTGACGTCGACGTCTTCGAGGTACGCGTAGCAGATACCGGCGTCTTGGTACCACTTGAACATGGAATTGATGGCCTCAGAGAGCTCGGCGCTGCTCGATTTGTCGATGCAGCAGGTATCGATCCAGACGTATTCGTATCCATCAGAAGCGGCTTCCGCACAGCTGTAGCGCACCTTTGCCCACCCAAGCTTTTTGGTTGTTCCGGGCTTCAGTCCGCCATTGACATGCTCGAAGAGGACTTCTTCTTTACCCCATGTATGGGAGAGAATGGCGTATGGGGGTGTGTTGTTGCCGAGAAAGACCTCAAGCTCAAATGATTTCGTGTGCAAAAGCCTCATAGCCACGGAGCCTCCGAGACGGTGGCTGCTCGATATGAATGCGGTCTCCCCGAAGCGCAAGGATAAGGGTTATTGGTGATCTGAAGAGGGGCGAAATGGAAATGAGGTGTCGCTGATGCCTGGTGGAAACCCCGCTTGCGAGGGCTGAAGACAGGCCCCCCGGAAAGGCAGCTTTCAAGCTTAGCGCCAAGACTCACCGCCAATTCAGCCCCCGCCACTGCAGCCCGTCACAGCGCTAACCCTCCCCGGCTGTTGGCCTCCCGCCTCGCCGGGAGACGGGCTGCGCAAGCGCGTCAAGGCAACAGCAGCTTATCAACGGCCGATTTCGCCTCCTCGAGACGTGTCTCTCTCTCATTCAATCTCAACTCCAGCTCCACGACCCCTCAGTCTCTATGCGACACCACCATGGCAGCCACGGACAGCAGCGCTCAGCCCCAGCGGCGGCAGCTACTCATCGACCGCCTTACAGGGCTGCTCCGTTCCAACCCCATAATCCGCCGTTGGTGGGATGCCCGCCCCGCAAATGTCATCGCGAACTCAACCCCGCAACCTCCGCCCGCGCCGCCCTTACCACCACAGCCAGAAAAACAACCACAAACCATCCAAAATGACCAAGCAGATGCGGACGCGCCCGTCGCCCTCCTGCTCCCCGGCATGGCCGAGCTCACAGTCGGCGCCGGACGCGAACACAACGCCAACCAAATGCCAGAGCACATGACCCAACCAATGATGTGATCTCCGCGTATTTGTATTGCATGCATGTCCCTCTGCTCGGTGTTCCAGCCACACTGGGTACGTGCCTTACGTATCCCGACAACCGCGACAGCGACGACGACATAGAAGTAGACAAACAGCCAGCCTGCAGTCCAAGATCCAAGGGCAAAGGTAGAGATGCATAACTGCCAGAGTCCAAACCAGGCCACATGGGAGAGAACTGTGGGGGTCAGATGTTCCAATATATTTGTCTCGGAGTCCGACTTTCTCTTTTCAGCAACGCAGAACCAGATGCAATATCCCGTCTACGGGGAAAAGAGCGACCGCTCCAGGCGTTCTGAGTCCGAGACGGCGGCCGCCAGACTTTTCAATAGCGCCATTTCC
>Ga0247769_1000126_pt1 | contig 15247 bp, 12 predicted proteins | sample UWRJL166409R6_FD_179942 | JGI IMG/M metagenome (GOLD analysis project Ga0247769, IMG submission 179942) | Plant litter microbial communities from Arlington Agricultural Research Station in Wisconsin, United States - UWRJ-L166-409R-6 | ecosystem: Environmental > Terrestrial > Plant litter >... | reverse complement strand
AGCCGGGGCGCGGGTTGCGGGAACAGCAGGGGTCGGGTTGGGGTCCTTCGGCTCTTCTGCCTTCTTTACCTCCTCCTCGGCGATCTCCTCGATAACCTTCTCGGGCTCGGGGATGGACTCTGCCTTCTCTGTAGTAGGCGCCTCAGCCTCGACAGCGGGCTCGGGCTCGGCAGCTTCAGCAGTGGAGATAGAGCCCTCCTCCGCGGTGGCAGTGGCCTCCTCCAGCTTCTGACTGACAACTCCAGCATCCAACTCCACGGCTTCTGCCTCCTCTGCGGGCTCCTCTTGGGCGGGAGCTTCCGGCTCGACCTGCGCTTCGGCCTCCGCGGGGACTGGAGCTTCGCTGGGAGCGGGCTGAGAGGGCTCCTCGGCTTCCTCCTCCGACTCGTCATTGATATACCGCAGAATGTCGTTGAGGACGAAGTAGCCGGAAGGCTGCTTTGCTAGCACAAATGTCTGAACAAACTTCTTGGGCGCATCTCCCTTGTTCGACGTCTCGCCGATAACCTGGATGACGATGTTCTCATCCGAACCCTGTGAGTCGACATTGGAGATGCAGACTTTGCAGTTCTCAAACTCGAGAGCCTTGATGCGTTCCTGAATGGCCTTCCGATACCGTTAGCACGCAGGGCGGCGGATGACGCGAAGCGCGCGGTGGGGACTCACTTGTCTGCCAAGAGCGATTGACACAATCTCGGTCTCCTGGCCGTAGACGAACTGAGACTTCTTGCTATAGAACAGCTAAAATGACTGTCAGTTCGGTGCCTCAATGGAAGTGGCATTGGTAGCATGGGCAGCCTACATGGAGCTTCTCGGGCGACTTGCTCAAGGTCGTGTAGTACTGCTCGACGAAATACCAGCCGACCTCGTCCTTGGCAAGATCCTTGGAGTTGGCATTCGACCCAGCATCGGCCGGTTGGCCAGTAGCAGCATACTGCTCGTGATTGATACCGTTGGTTGCCATGATTGCTCAACGATGTGGAAAGTACGCGGCGGTCGAAGAGCGAATCTCAAAGCCTGGCACGCGTGGTAAAATGGAGAAGCGCCGATGGCCGAAGGCTCGTGGGGATACGGGAGAGTTACGGCTGAGTAAAATGGCGTCAGTATCCCTGACTCAAAGAACCGCAATTCTTTTCTGCGGCGGCGTGTGTGGCGTGGAAGCACACCTTTCTAGAACCTGACGTCCGCGATGGTGATGGAACGCCGACGAATAGTCTGTTGGGGGGGGCGCACCCAAAGATTGATGCGGTTGGAAAACCGAGGTTTGTGTAGGAAAAGAAGATGCCAGGTGCGCAGTGGAAAGCGTCCAGGCAGACTTGTCCGCAGAAGCTTTTGGGTCGCGAAGGGAGGAGGGAAAGATTAGATGGTATGATGTTGGGTTGACTGGTTGAATCGCTTGCTGCTCTGGCGGCAGAAAAATGATTTGGGGGCAGAGACAAGAAAGTTCGACGCGCCCCACATTTCGCGGAACTTGCCTTACACACGCACGACCAGCGCCTGACTTCTAGAAATCTTTCCCTCTCCCCTGGGCTGAACCTTCTACCGCATCTCCCGACCAATCGATGCGCATCTCCTCGCGCACAGCTGGAGAACCCCCTTATGTAAAGTGCGTGAGAGTATTTATTGATTGCATTTCCCCCTTTGGATTCCCCCTCTGGATTCCCCCTCGACCCGCGATCCGGGCGACGTCGTTGCAATTCAGAATTCACGGCAAGAGCTTTTTCTGCTTTTTCTGCTTGTATTGTACTGGGTACCTACCTGCAGTTCTAGACCCTGCAACAATGCCGGTGATCCTCCGCACCTTGTTCTTCTTCAAGCCAGCGGATGCCGGCGCGGCATATCAGTGCGGCGAGTTGGAGTCTTGGAGACCCGGGGCCGGACCGAGCGGCAGACGTCATTGAGGCGAGTGGTAAAGACTCCAACCTGGAAGAGCTTGCGCCTCGTTGGTTGGGCCAAAAGCCCGCACTTCCATGTGTTCAAAGGAGCGCCTCGAAAGTCTCACTTATGATTTCTGCGCAGTGTCGAGTTGCCTTTGCTACACCAGCTGCAGTGCGGCTCTGTCCACAGACATCCAATCCAATCGTTCTATCACCAACCCCCCAATTTGCGGCCTTTCTCATTCGGGTGGATTAAATAGGGCAGGCAAGGTAGATGTGCTTCCAAGTTGCCGCCACCTTCTCCTCGGATCTCTTGTGTCTCGCTCCTCCCCAAGTCTCGCGCCCAATTTGGACAATTTCTTTCTGAACATGCTCTGCTTTCAGGAAGTGTCACTTGAAGTAAGCAACACAGAAGGCCCCAGGAGTAAAGGATATGCCCGGTGGCTTTAACAGCAACAGTCGTGAAGGACTCTGTGTAAAAATCGATCAATCGATCTCTCTATCCCGCCCAAAGCCCAGGATTGTAGTGTGATGGCGGCTGGTACCTCCTTGTTGCCGAGCCCTTTACTCCACTGGAACTGCCGCAGGGCATCCGGGAGGCGGGCAGGGGATGACTCTGTTGCTCTTCGCGAAGTGTCGCTTGTGATATCAACACCAAATGGGTTGACGATGCCTCGATATCAAGCACAGCCTGAATTAGCTCCCCTGTGCTAGTCCCCTACCTTGATTGTACGCAGAGGCATGCTTCCCCGTAGGTAAACTACTGCGAAGCATCAAGCATGTGCAGGCCTCGGACCACTCGGCGAGCCTGGCTTCTCAGCCATGCAGGTCCCTTGGGCGGCTGCAGCCGGGACTGCGGGAACAGCTCTCTCCAACGGTCCCTGACAGAGAGACAAGCATTTGCTCCACCAGCAGTCAAGACTGAATATTCGGTTGGCGGTCCGATGCGATGTGATGTGATCACGTCTGACTGCCTTCAAAACGCGCCAGTAGAGCCTCTCCGGCGTTGATGGCCAAGCCTCGCTCCGTCTGCCCCGCTCGGACGCCTTCCGCGGTGTGCTCCAGCGGCCGATTGGCCCCCGGAGTATTTCTCGGGGTTTGAAAACGGGTGTTGGGTGTTGGAGACGGGATTTGACAGAATGGCCGGGTTTGCCGTCAGACTTTATAGTTTATACCTGGCAAGTGACCCTGACTCGGTTGTACCTTTTTTTCCACCAGAGCGGCCCAACTCACCGCCCAAGACAGCCAAGATCCCAAGAATGACCTCGAGCGCACCTTCACGAATGTGGAGATAAGGTATGGAAGGTCGACAGACAGAGAGACGGATGCAGGGCCGTCTAGTGAGGATTCATCGACCGCTGTGCTTCAATCATGGTTCATGCGGGCCCCCAGTCGCTCCTGGTGTCTTTGCCCCGCGCCTCTTGGACGCACAGACCCACTAACCGTTGAACCCTCCTGTTCAGGGAGGCGCCACTGCGGGTTGAGGCAGGCACGACTGCCGCTGCTGCTGTCTGGCGAGAGATCCTTCCATCTTCAGTCCAGCATTCCGCGTTGATGTCCATCACGCACAGCACAGAGATGGTGGGGAAATTGAAGGCGCACTAGACACAATCTCGTCGATGGCGCTATCTGCAGCAGCCGCCAGTGCTTTTTTACATTGATGTTCCAAACGTTTTAGAATAGAAGACGCGCCCGGCCCGGAACCCCTTTCGGACTTGAGATCGGTTTTCGTTCAGGTTCTTGCATCCGGTGGTGTTGGTTCGGTCTACCGTCTGTCTGCTCCCGACCCTACACAGCGCAGCGACCGTTCGCCCGCATCTTGTTAGTCGGCCTCCCTCGCCCAGAACTGATGTGCTCCCGGACATCTTGACGGATCACGGATCACGGCCGAATACATCCGTACCCAGGTCCTGCTTTGCAGTATCCCCCCAAAAGCAAACGGGCCAGTTCCCACTTGCCCCGCCTTTACGTTTTCAGTCGGCCCATCACACGATTCGGACGACGCTGTCGTCCCCACCGCTGCGTCTCTGTGCCGCGACAGACAGACAGCGAACGCCGACGGCTTCCAGGTTGTTGGTTCGCCAGGTCTGTCCGAGACACCCGGTCCCAGGGTTTTCATTCGAGGACCCTCTGCCACCGCTGCTGGGTTCTGCGAGTGTCTGCGATGCTACGCCTGCGGTCTCCTGCATGGAACACTCCTGTGCTGTGACGGCGAATACGACCTGGCCGAGCAACACGGGAATGGGCTGGCGGCCACTCGCTGTTATCATCCCCCCTCCCGCGATCTGGTTCCCATTTTCGACAACCACTTCGCCGCTTCCCGCTCTCTGAACGCAACACCACACGCTTACGCCGTACCTGCTGGGGAGGGGACGTGGACGTGGACGGTCGAGCCTCTGGCCTACGAAGTACACGCACGCAGTGTCGACGACACTGTTCGAAGCACTTCCGGTGTATCTTTTGTTATTCACTCCGCCGGCTTTCGACTCGGACCCTAGTCGACCATGGTCTATTGTGGCAAGGCGTCCCAGAACTGCCAAAACTGTCGAACCCGAAGAATCAAGGTACGTATGTATGGCCGATCTCTGCCGCCGCCCCGACCATCGTGCAGTCGTATCCTCCTCTCATCCTCGCCCCAGCTGAATAGAACGCTCCGGACCCAGCTCCCTGGGGCCGGCGATTCCAATTCGGAACTGGCTTCGTTGTGTAGCGCGGGCTTGGTAGTCTCATGCGGTGCCGGCCTCTTCTACATATGCATCCGGGCCGCCCTGCCTCTCTGACGAGCGTTTATGCTGACCCGAGCCAGTGCGACAAACTCCGCCCACAATGCACACAGTGTGTCCGCGTGGGCAAGCAGTGCCCTGGGTATCGGGACCAGCTCTCGTTGATGTTCCGGGATGAGAGTACCAAAGTCATACAAAAGGCGCACGCCCAGTGGGGCGTACAAGATTCGCCCGAAAGCAGCGAGGCGTCCGGCTCTTCACCGACATCGGTATCCCCCAGTAGCGGCTCGGGCCGCACTCGATCATCATTTACCGAGAGCGTAAGCTCAGTGTCGCCAGTGTCACCCGCTGTGCCCAGGGAGATCCATGCAACACGCATTGACCGAGCCGTGCAGTTCTATCTGGAGCACTTCGTGATAGGGCTCCCGGATGAAGCCAAGGCTGGGGAAGACCTTCGGCAAGAGAGATGGGTCTTCTCTAAAACAACTCGTGACGTTATGGCGGCCGTGGGTTTGGCTAGCCAGTCGAACCTTCAAGGCGACAAGGAGTTGATGACTTTGGCGAGGCAGCAATATGGCCTGGCATTGCGGGGCACCGCGTCTGGGCTTCAAGATATTCAAGGACTCGATGTAGATGTCTTCATCCGTGCCATTGTGATGCTCGGAATGTTTGAAGTAAGTCTGCGCTATCTCCCGGGGTCTGCGTTGGCTGTATTGTTAAATCTAACCAATCCGTGACTCAGATTGTTGGCGGCGATGGCCAGCCGACGAAGGGAGCGCAAACCCACATTATGGGCGGCGCCGCGCTGATGAGAAGCATATTGCCATTTTTCCAGGCGTCGCCGGATGGTGTGCGCGGTATCCTACAGCTGTGCTTCTCAATGCTCGCAACAGTATCGTGCTCGATACAGCAGCTATCACCAGAGCCTAACCTTGTGATACCAACCCTACCCGTGGCCAGCATGGCGGAGGGTATGCTGCCTCCTGAATTCTTTGATTTAGTCAATCTGTGCAGTAGCACGGTGACTGCTGAAGACCTCCCGGGAGCACAACTCGCCAACGTGCTGTCACAGTTCGTGCAGCTAGTCGCCTTCGTGCGCAGTCGGTTGTTCAAAGACGGACAGCCTGAGACGTTTGCGATGATCCGCCAAGCCCTTGAGATGGAGGAGCGGCTAGATGACTGGGAGCGGCGTCAAGATGGCATCTGGGGCTGCGTCGAAGAACGTGCCGACGAGGGCACCTTCCCCCGAGATGCCGTTTTCGAAGGGTGTTACCACACGTATGCGAATATGTGGACCGCTCGTGTGTGGACAAACTACCGCTTTGCCCGAATCCTGACCGGCCAACTGCTGCTCGAGAATGTCGACCGGTTCCCGTCAAGCAGCTTACCACTCATCTCCGTTGGGCGGCAGCGGCAGTTATATGAGACAATCAAGCGAGTTGCGCGCGACACCCTCGTATCGGTTCCAACGCACTATCGTCATCCTCGTCTTGATCACAAGCAATGTGTGTACTTTGACAAGACAAAGGGTGGTGCTGGGATAGGCGCGGCTCAGATCCCGACGCTGCTGTTCCAGATCAAGGTCGCCGGCGCCGCACCGGGTATTCCACATTCGTATCACGAATGGGCGCTCTCCATGATTGAGACCATCTGGGCAGATACCGGCATGCTGCAAGCGAAGAGACTGTCGGAGCTGCTCGCCAAGTCAAGGAGTGATTCGCGATCAAGACTTCTCGCAAAATTGGAGGACGGCTAGCTCCCTCCGTACGGTGACGAGCGATTTTGTGGATGGTTGGGTAGTCAGAAACGGAGATAATCCTTTTGGAATTACGAGGTGTAGCACTGGATGGGCCAATTAGCGGTCTTGTCACTTATACGGGCTGGAACTGTGTTTTGGATTTCGTAACGGCACTGGAAAGGCTTTGGGTATCTTGGGGAAAATATGAGGGTACGCAAACTAGTCCAAAACAGCTGGGTTGCTTATTCAACATGTATTGGGGGTTCTCTTGATTATTTACAAAAATAATTGTGCTGTCCACCAATTACAGCTTTTTGTAAGGATGCATCATCGGGCGATGCGTTGTTGTTCTCCCCTTGGGAGCAAGTGTCAGTTCGAATCGTGTACTCAGGCTAATTGCAGTCGTGTAACCGAGAAACATGCGGGATGTAACTGCAGGAAGCTATAGCTACACCAGAGCTGTCTTTGAGATCATCGATCACCATGGATGAGACGACGTTGGTCCGCGATGATCTGATCAACACGCAACTCGGATCTCGCCAGTACGTGACATTGTTCGGATCATGGGCGGCCGCGTCCGACTAGTCTGCTGGTTTTTATTTATTTATTTAACTTTACGTCCAACTGATGGAGGCTGATGTATGTAACGGTGTTGGTGTTTGTTGGTGATCTGGAAGTGGGAGTGGTTATATGGGTTCATTGACAGATACTATCCCAGTGGATGGGTACCATGGCAAATTGTAGCATGACGTCTCATAAGACGTGTTTCGTATATACGTAAACTGCTACAACAACCTAACTTACCAAGTGCATTTTTCACCCCACTGTCCTCGGTAGGAACGGTATTTGTCCAATACAGTCAGGGGACACCATGTGAAGTTATCTAGTGAAGCAAGACAAGCAAAGGTAGAAAAATGAGAGAAGGATCATGTCGCAACGGATAAATTACGAAAGCCCTCATGCAAATAGATATTGTGGAAGGTCCCGCACTCAAAAGTCATTGCGTACTTGTGTGTTTTGCTCTTGTCTCGGTACGCTGTGCAGAGTGTGCACGCGCATCCTGGCTCAAGATCAACCATGGGGGAGAGATGAGTTGACCGAATCAGGCGGGAGACTGTTACTGTCCGTTGTAGGTGTATGCTGTCTTGTTTGTCATGGTGCATGTATTTCCATGCTGATGGGTTTCGGTCCAGGGGTGTGTTTATGTGTAGTTTGGTACGGGTTTACGATATCTCGTACCAGAGGCAGAAGGGAGGAAGGGAGGAAAGAAGGAAAGAAAGAAGAAAAAGAGGCGCGAAATTCGCAGAGCGGTTCCAGACTCGTTTATTATGCCTGGCATATTTGTTCCATCTCGCTCAAATCGCAAGAGTTGCCGTCTTCGACGCAAAGTCACCAACCGCGCGTACGCCAGAGGCAGAGCGCCATGTCTTCGAGGAGGGCGACGGCAGGCGTGTTCCAGATACATCCGTAAATGGAATCGAATGGCTTCATCGATTTCAGAAAGAAAACCAGGGCTAGATGGGCGCTATCCCATGCTGGTCGATGGTCGCGAGACGACGATTGCGGGCTGTGAAAGTTGTGACGTGAAGAGTTTGAGAGCTTGGGAGAAATTTCAGATGTCGAGCTCAGAAAGTCGGCGTTGGTGAATTTTGCCAGCTGGGTTTTGTGGGCCCGGTGGAGAGGTTGCGCCGGGCCGACGTCGTTATCCGAAGAGTTGATGAAATCGATCGATAGTGGCCCACTGTTTTCTTCTTCTTCTCAACTCCACCACGGCAAACGTTGCCAAGCACAGTCACTTCCTCTCACTTTCTCCCCCAAGTCAGCAGCAGCAGCAAGCGTTGACGACGATCTGTCGGCATAGTCCCTGTGACAGGTGCTTAGCTGATTTTCCCAGAGAAGATCCAAACGAGAGTGGATGGGGTTTGCAGATGGCTCAGATTCAATGCCGTGTCTGGATGCAAACCATGACGACGATCATTTGATTTGCTCTATGGGGATCACTTTTCCGCTCTTTCTCTCTTTTTGCTGGCGTGCCCTATATCATGCATCCCGCCGTCCTGGGAGAGCTGAACGAGCGCCATCGAGCGCAGGTACACACATGAGGCTCCTCTTGTCTCGGAATCCTGCACGAGCGATCCCTCTCCGGCCATTCGCGGGGAACGCTTGCGATTGGTCAAGGGGCACTTACACCACTGGAACGAGTCGTGATGTTCGTCAAAAGAGAGTTGGACGGCCGTTATCTGCGGCTTTGCCTGTTGTCGAGTGACGCTGAGCATCTCGATCTTGTAGCTTGACGAGGATGGTGTTTGGTACCTTTGGCAATGGTGTGTTAGGGACAAGAAACTTCCAACACCCTACAACAGAGCTGCCCGTCGCTGAGTCGCATCCACCCTCCATCATCACAGGCGCTCGGACTCACCTGGTTCGAAACTCTCCAGGCGATGTCGCATGTTGGTTTCCCTGATGCCACCATCTTTAGCACTCGCCTATCGATCTTTGCTCAGCCCCAGCGTCGGCCATGTGCGTGCCATGCGGTATCTACCCCTCGGTAGTAGGAGCCGGCCCCAGACATGCCCGGACGGCAGACGGAGTACCTCTCCACCTTGCCGGTGCCCGTCGATACCCAGCCATCACGTCTCGTCGTTCGGTCGATATGGTGAGATGCTGCTTCAGAGTACATCCATCCCCGTGGCTGGCCGTTCCAAGTCTTGGCACCCAAGTCTTACGGAGAGAGTCATGACCGGAGATCATACAACCGGCACGATAGGGGTCGTTGGGTGATTGCCATGATGCGTTGTCGAACTGGTCCCCTTCTATAACCCCGATCCTCCCGAGAGATCTTCTCTGTGCTCTGGTGCTGTCGGTACGCTCATCCGCCACTACGTTTTCTTCGATCTCCTTGGGTTTTGGTTATGCTAGGTCACAGATGCCCAAGTGGCCGTCCCTAGTCGCTCATTTACCTTCACTCCTTTGAAAGGACTTTATAGTTTCTGAATATCCTCCATTTCTGCCAGGGGCAGACACATCATAATTTCAGTCAACGATTCGCAGATACCGCCAGGATGCGTGTTGGACATATCCTGTCAGCCTTCGCGGGCACCATCTCTCTTGCTGCTTCAGCACCAGCCAGAGGCCACGAGCATAAGCACAGGTCACTGTTGGCTTCGGGGCTCCTCCCACAAAACACCACTCTTCTCGGTCACGGAGGAAATGTGTTGTCAGGCATTGGGCAGCTGGCACAGGTCTCACAGGTCCAGCAACTTATACAGTTCTCAGAGGAGGATCTTGTGGCCCAGCTGAATCAGCAGGTGCTTCTCGCTGCGGGACTCCAAGGCATCAAGGACAATATCCGGCTCAACAGCCTCAGAGCTAGGTTCTCTCAAGTGGTAGGTTCATTCATCTCCCTTCGTACAATAGCGGGCTAACGTGTGCGCAGAATACTGTTCTTGTGACTGTCACCACCGTTGTTGACGCTCGAAATCCGTTGAATATCAATCAGCGATATCTCATGAACCACATCCTCGTGGACAATGGCTTTCCTGATAAGCAGCAAGTGGTTATGGTGACGGATTCGCAAACGTATACTGTCACCACCGCAAGCACCTCTAGCGCGGAGACAGCGGAGACCACAGAGACCACAGAGGAGGCTGCGACCTCCACGTTTGACTTGGGCTCCCTCCTCGCATCGGCCGCCACTGCCACACCGACGGCCTCCAGCCTCACACTTCCCATTGTAACCGGAGCGGGTCTTGGACTGGGACAGGCCGCGATTGTCCAGCAGCAGCGCACTATCATCACGAGCTTCAACCCCGCCGCTGGCCTTCCCGTCTCGTTCGATCCGTCCCAGATCCTGCTCCTCCCTTACGACACAGTTGCACCCTCAAACCCTCTCACCATCGAAGACCCTGCAAATATCATTTACGACGGAGCCTCCCACCTTCTTGTCGAGGGTATGAGCAACATCCAGTCTGACTGCGCCGCTCTTGGCCTGGGCGGCGGTTTTTTCGGCGGTGGAGCCAATCTTGCCCTCTTCGGATCCGTCCAGCAAGCCATCTCCTTCCAACTCACGACTATCAGCGTTGGTTCGGCCGTCCAAGCCATCCCACCATCAGTTTTGCTCGCGCATCCAGATCTTTCGGGTGTCTTCTCGGCGCCTGACGCCGCCTCTTCAGCGTCAGTATATTCATCGAGCACTGCGTCTGAGGCGTCTGCCACCGCTTACTACACTTAAGCGGTGCGTCAGCCTAGGACGATACGACCACCAAGCGATGTTTGATATGGTGTTGACATGATTTGGTATGATATGGTCTGGAACCCCCCGTCAGATAATGGCTCCCCTAAGAACCGGCTAGAGTTGGTGTGTCCGTTCTGCCCATCCGCCGAATATTGATGTAATTCTTTTTTTCTTTCCTTTCCTTTCCCTTCCCCATCTGTTTCTTTCCTCGTTTCTCTTTTCCCAACTGTCTTTATTTAAACACCCCCTATTTCCTTCATTCATTTCACTTATTTACGTCTGTACACACCAACACAATGTTTTGAATCCTTTCTCTTCTTTTCAATGGTTCCTTTCAATTTTCTCATTGAGTTCAAACTATTCCATACCCTGGCGTTTATTTCCTCCTCTTTTCTTCTTCAATGGGGTTTGGAATGGGAGAGACATGGAGAGATGGCTTGTTGGATGGGCGGATGATGGAGTGGGTCGCGCATCTTTAGGGGGGTCTCTAGCCTGGGAAAGGGATATGAGTATGAATAGGGTCAAGTGAATGAGAATGGGGTTTCTGGGTTAATTTTTGTGCTGGGTTGGCGGCTTGGATAAGTAGCTGGTGTACGCGTGTTTGTGATGGTGTGGGATGGCTTTTGTCCAAGTAGGTATGTATGGGAACTATGGCAAAAAATGTGCTGGTTTCAGGGTTGTCTTTCGGGGAGAGTGGTGGAGGTGGGAACAGGTGAATAACAAAAACTAGGCGCTACCTACTCAAATACATATTGTTGATACCCGAAGAAGAAGCGGCGGAAACCTAAGAGCAAAGAGAGTCTACACGGGCACTTGGTAGAAAGGTGGAAAGTGAGAGTGAGCCATGTGGCGCTGATGATGATGAGTAGAGAACCACTGAAAGTTAGCTAAACGTTAGGAGCCATGTTGACCGGTCTCGTGGTGGGTGTCACGGCTTTTACACATGAAACAAGCGCCGACCGCGGGTAACGGTATCTCATCGGGCTGAGTGAGCAGTGGTGAGGTACACAATAGAGTTGTCCCGCAAATCACTTCTTCCCAGAAGCTTTCATGGCTATCCCACCACACAGGTCGCCAAACAACGTTCTCCCGGCTTCCTGGTAAGCAACATCATCTGAATCACATGCCAGGGACCGTGTTTGTTGTGTTGAAGAGTTGTATTACCATGTCAAGAGTAGGGGCTCCCCTTGGTAGTGCTGCCCTGTCCATGGATTTTTTGTCTAGTCACGAAAGACACCCTCCATGACAGCGACCCGTCCCTTTTTCCCGGAGCGCACAATCTCAATGCAAATATGTCATGATCAACTAGACGCCGTGAGACCCATTCATCCGCAACCATGCCCTGTCAAACTCGTGCCTGCATCCGCAAAGGGGCTCCTCGGCTCCAAGCCGCAGTCATCTTACAGCAGCAATAAGGAAGAACCCGAGCCTCCCGACTCGGAAGCTTTGCGGTTACACCAAATCAGCTGTGCCCTCCTATTGCTCAGCTGCAGGTGCCTCCTCCTCGCCAGCCTGTTCCTCCTGGCGAGCTGCCTCGGCAGCCGCCTGAGCGGCGGCAGCCTTGGCGCCATAGTCCTGGCTCGTCGGCTGAAGAACGGGCGTCTCCTCCTTGGGGTCGATGATGGTGACGGCATCGGGGAGAGACTTTTGCGGGCCGGCCTTGCCCTCGGGATCGCTACCGCGCATAATCTTGACCTTGATTCCGAGCACACCCTGGCGGAGGAGGACGTGGCGGGTGGCGCTGTCGATAAACTCCTTCGCAGGCTGGCCGGAGTGGATCATGAAGCCATCGGTGAACTTCATGCTCTTGGCGCGGGCGGCACGGAGCTTGCCGCTGACGACGACCTCGCAGCCCTTTGCGCCGCTCTCCATGATGAATCGGAGGACACCATAGCACGCACGACGAACGGCAAGGCCGTTGAGGAGCTTGTAGCGGAGGGACTCGCACTGGGCGACGGCCGAGAGACCGCGGTTCTGCACCTTGGCCGCGTACAGCGAGACCGAGTTTTCCGGGAGCTTGAACCGCTTCTGGATCAGCGACGTGAGCTCGCGGATGCGGCGGCCCTGCTCGCCGAGGACCTCCTGGGTGTGGGTAGCGCGGATGATGATGTCGGTAACGGTCGGTGTGACGCGGACCTCGACGCCAGAGTAGCCCTCCTCAGCCAGCTCACGCTGGAAGAACTCGTTCAACTCGGCATAGAAAACACCGTCGGCGACGAACTTTCTGCGCTTGGAGCTGTATTCGGCAAAAAGACATGTCAGTAAGTGCGCAGGACACACCTAACCTCCGCAAGATTTCGCGGGGGATTCTCACGACTGCAGACCAGCTGCCGCCAGAGCCCCATTCCACCAAGTAGATTTGTTAATTTACTTACATCTGAGTACCGGGGACAGCCATGGTTGCGGATTGGCTCTGAGCAACGGAAGGCTTCAATTGTGCTGCTGAGGTTGCTGGAATGCCTTCGCGATGTTCGCCCAACTTTTTGGAGATGGGGGGGGGAATTCGGCCTGCAGAGCAGCTTTTTCGACGATTCTTAATTCTTGGTGGGCTTTCGCGGAGTAGGGTTTGTGGCCACCAATCAGATCGCGGCACTGTGGGGTAGGGGCGTGGGTTTTATGTTGCAGGGGGTGGTGTTATCAGAGCTGGGGGAGCCTTCCGCGCTTGCCTCGTCCCGCTCGGGTGGGATGAAGGGGAGAGGGGAGATTTCTCCCCTAACCCTACGCAGTAATTCGAGGCCGGCCGCAGCAAGCTTTCAGAGTGGGGGCAGCTTGCCGACGTCAGCCCCGTCACACGCCAGCTCCTCGGGCATGCGTTTGTCACTTGTTCAAGCCCGGAAGTATTTCGGCCATGTACAATGCCCAGACCAACGCAGCGCCGTCTCGTTGTGTTGTGACAGCAGCACAACTTGTCCCTACTCCCCAGCTGACCATGCCCTGCCGTTTCAGCATTTTAAGTGCCATCTCTCCCCGCGAGTGAACGGTTCCGGGCGCGAAAGTCGACAGCCTTCGCCCATCCGTCTGCCCCGCATCGCAGTGCATCCTGGCGACAGATCGAGTCCAACACGACGACGAGTTCTCCCTTCTCCCTTCCCTCAACGCCGCCCACCTCCAGGGGGCTCTCCCACACCCCGACATCGCGGCCTCTTGCCTTCGCCATGGCAGCACCACAGCCCAAGCATGTAAGTTCCCCAATTCTGGCCCCAGAAGCAACAGCGTTGCTAAAACCGGTACCCCGTGTCCCAGCTGTATCCCAACATCCAGGCCCTACGGGGAGGGAAACCCGAGCTCGGGGATCTCGGACTCAACGACTTCCACCTCGTCTTCCGCTTCCCGCCACAGTCCCAGACAGAAGACGAGCCGAGTTTGAAGAAGCAGGTCAAGCAGGTGTGGTTCGCCTTTCACATTGTCTCGCAATGTACACTACGGTTGATGCCTCCGTCGAGCGGCATACACTCCTCGATTCGTATCCGGTTCCGGGACTTCACCTACGTCTGCTTCAACTTTGACGACGACAAGCAGGCCCGTGACGCATTTGAGTTTATTCGGACCAGAACATGCCGGCTCGGGAGCATAGAGAAGCTGCTCGCCTTCAACTATCGACCCCCACCAAACTCACCCGAGTGCAAGATCAACGGCTGGGACTTATACGACCCGAGGGCCGAGTTCAGGAGGCAAGGTATCAGCGAAAAGCTGCCAGACCTGGGCTGGAGGATCACGGCACTGAATAAGGACTATGCCTTCTCTCCGACCTACCCAGCCGTCTTGGCTGTGCCATCCAAAATTTCCGACAACACGCTCAAATATGCCGCGAACTTCCGGTCGCGGGCTCGGATACCGACGCTATCATACCTCCACCCCGTGAACAACTGCACCATAACTCGCAGCTCCCAGCCCTTTGTGGGCCTGCGCATGAAGCGTAGCATTCAAGACGAGCGCCTGGTCGGGGCGTGTTTCTCTGCGTCAATGGACTCCCTTGATAATCCCGCGGCTGCCAACGCGGACTCGAGCCCATCCTCAAGCCACGTAGACCTAAGCGCCGAAGGCGCGGATGGGGATGCGTCGCTATCGGAAACGGAGCGGATGGAGGACGAGATGATTGCAGGAGGGAACGCCTATTTCGACGAGAAGACGGGCAAGAGGCTGATATACGGCGCGCAGCAACACAATCTGATCGTGGATGCCCGCCCTGCCATCAACTCATATGCCATGCAGGCGATAGGAATGGGGTCGGAAAACATGGACTACTATCGATTTGCCAAGAAGGTTTTCCTCAATATCGACAACATCCACGTTATGAGGGATTCTCTAGAGCGAGTCATCAGCGCTATTAAAGATGCTGATGTGTCTCCTTTTCCACCAAACCGGGACCTTTTAGTAAAGAGCAAGTGGCTCAAACACATCACGGCCATCCTCGACGGCTCAGCTATTATTGCTCGGCAGGTTGGAATCCAGCACTCCCATGTGCTCATCCATTGCTCGGATGGCTGGGATCGAACAAGCCAACTCAGCGCGCTGGCTCAGCTGATGTTGGACCCCTATTACCGCACCATAGACGGCTTTATCGTGCTGGTCGAAAAGGATTGGCTGTCATTCGGCCATATGTTTCAGTTGCGATCCGCGCATCTCAGTCACGAGAGCTGGTTCACGGTCGATAGTGACGCGCTCGCCGGGTCTG
>Ga0247769_1000125_pt1 | contig 15255 bp, 9 predicted proteins | sample UWRJL166409R6_FD_179942 | JGI IMG/M metagenome (GOLD analysis project Ga0247769, IMG submission 179942) | Plant litter microbial communities from Arlington Agricultural Research Station in Wisconsin, United States - UWRJ-L166-409R-6 | ecosystem: Environmental > Terrestrial > Plant litter >... | reverse complement strand
CGCGCTGATTCGCTCGGCAACCAAGTGACGGTGGCTCCGCGAGGAGCCACCGTTTCATGCCAACTAAGGGGACGCTGTAGTCACTCTCAGGTGGGAGGAGATGTCGAAGCGCACCTGGTTAGCCTGGACGTCGATGCTCGCTGCATACGGCGCCTTCAGGCTGCCCTCTAGAACTCCAAACGAGAGTTGCTCGGCATACGCCGAATTGGTCGGACGGGTCACGCCTTCCTCCGGCACGACCACGCCGACGAGGTAGGTCTTGCCGGCCTCGAGTTGATAGCTGAAACTGCCGACACCGGAGCTGTGAAACTCGGACTTCGGGTAGTCTACGACGAGCTTGTCTGCCCCGAGAACGAAGGTGTTGCCGATCAGCTCGTAGGCGACCCAGTGCAACTTCCGTGTGCCGGATACTGCCGCGATCCAGGTCTGTAGTTCGATCAGCTTGCGCGGCCAGCGCACGTAGATCACGTCGCCTACGAGCGTGTTCGCAGGCACCGTCTCGCTGTCGACACCCGCGGCAATGATGTCGACGAAGGACTTGGCGCAGGTCTGGTCAGCAGTGCAGACATTGCCTTCGGCTTTGCAGTCCTCGGTGACTTGGCTCAGGCTCTTGCCGTCAGCGCCACACGTCCCCACTTGGTCGAGTACACAGCCCGATTCGCCGGGTACGCAGGGCAGAGCAACGCACGCCTTCGCGTTGCCCAGTACCTCGCAGGGGAGAGCTTTACACTCGCCGTCTTGGCACCGTTCGTTGAAGGCGCAGGGGATCCCGCCCTTGGGCGGGGAGCCGTCGTCGTTGCAGGTACCGACGCCGTTCAGCACGCACAGCTTCGTTCCTGGTTTGCAAGCATCGCTGCAGTGAGCAGGTGAGCCGTCGTTCTCCGTAACACAGCGTTGGTGTTCCGGGTCGCAAGACTCGACGGCGCTCCCGAACTCACCGTGCTCGTTGCAGCGATAGACGCTGCCCGCTTGGCAATACCAAGCGAGCGGCTCACACTCTGGTTTCTCGCAGCCCCCGTCGAGGCAGAGCTGCCCGTCCGGGCAAGCGACGGCCGTCAGCCAGTCGCTACCGGACGCGTTGCAGCGTGACACCTGCGTACCGACGCAGCGTTTGGCGTCTGGCTTACAGACCGCGGTCGGACCGCAACCGCCTCCGTCGCAGAGTGCGGGGCCAGCGTCAGGCGCGCCGCCAACGCCGCTATCGGGTCCGCTCCCGGCGCCGCCGTCGTGTGTGTCGTCGGGAGCACCCGCCTGCGCCTCGCTCGAAGACATGGCGCCGCTCTTCCCCGCACTCGCTTCGGACGGGCTTTGCTCCACGCGCCCACAAGACGCCAAGAGCAGCCCTAGTCCGGTCATTATCCCCAACCCTCGCGACATGCTGGAGTACTTAGCGCAATCGCGGTCGCTCGGCCTCGAGTAAAGGACGATGCCCCGTTGCCCGTGTCGTTCGGTCAGAAAATTTTCGCGGTGATCGAACCGGGGCGGAGCCGCGACCGCTCACACGGTAGAGCACGCGATCTCATGGATTTTGCCTGAAAACGTGAGCAAAGCCGACTGATCCAGTTACATTGGGCAGTTGTGTACCAGCCCGCCGTCTTGCCGCGGCGTGGACAAGGAGGATTCGATGAGCGAGATGCGGCTGGGACCTTGGGCAATCGTCTGGCTGGGCGTCATGAGCAGCACCGTCGCGTGCGTTGACGGCACCGTGGCACAGAACCAAGGAAGCGCCGCAGGCGCGGGCGGCACCGGCAACGGGTTCACCGCGACCGGTGGCTCGGGCGCGGGCACGGGCCCCTCAGTTGGCTCGGTCAGCGGCGCGGGCAATGTCTCGGACGGCAGCTGCTCAGTCGCCTGTGCTCAAGGGCAGGTTTGCAGCCAAGGTGTGTGCAAAGCACCGGTCAGCAACTGTACGGCACCGCAAGTGCCTTGCAGCGGCGAGTGCGTCGATCTGACTAGCACGGCGCATTGCGGCACCTGTGAGCAAGCGTGCGTCACCGGTCAGAGCTGTAGTGCGGGCGCCTGCGTGTGTCCCGGCGCGCAGCTGGCATGCAACGGCGCCTGCGTCGATACCCAAAGCAGCGTCGAGCACTGCGGTGGCTGCAGCAAACCTTGCGCCACGGGCGCCGTCTGTAACGCCGGCGTGTGCGGCTGCGCCGTCGGCCAAGAGCGCTGTAACGACGTGTGCATCGATCTCAAGCAGAGCGACGCCAACTGTGGCTCGTGCGGCAAGGCCTGTGCGACTGGTCAAACGTGCAACAACGGCGCGTGCGTCGGTGGTGACGGCGCAGACGGCTGTACTGGCGGTCCCGCTCTCGGCATCACGCTGAAGCGGATCGACGTGTATCAAACCGTGAAAGTCCCCGTAATGGATACGGGCGCGGAAATCACTGCCGACAAGCGCACTACGGATGTCGTGACCGGCCGTCCGACGATGTTCCGCATCTCGGTCGCCTTGGACAGCGGCTTCAGTGCGCGCCAAATCTCTGCTCGCGTCACCGTCGACAATGGCACGACCGTGGCGCAATACTTCGCGAAGCAGGCCGTCAGCAAAGACTCGGTCGATACGGAGCCGGGGAGCACGTTTCAGGTGCTGGTTCCGCCGGAGCAAATCACCGCGGACACCCGCTACTCGGCCGAGTTGGTCGAGTGCGCTACCGGTACCGGTCAAGCGGGCAGTGTGCGCTTCCCCAAAACCGACACGGTCGAGCTCGCGGCGCGCCACACCGGCGGCCTCAAAGTCACCATCATCCCGCTTCAGGCCAACAACAAGCTCCCCGACACCTCGGAGACCGCGCTCACGACCTACCGTCAACAGATGTTGGCGATGTACCCGATCGACGCAATCACCTTCACGGTCGCGCCGCCGATCACCATCACTTACCCAGTCGATTGGCAAGCCACGCTCGATCAAATGCGGGCCAAACGCAAAACCGATAACCCCGCGGCGGACGTCTACTACTACGGTCTGCTGAAGCCCCAAGATACCTTCACCGCGTTCTGCGGCAACTCGTGCACCACGGGCATTGGCTACGTCGGCCAAGCGAACTCGGCGGCCGGCAGAGCAGCGATGGGCGTGGGCTTCGCAGATCGCGTCTCGGCGCAAACCATGGCGCACGAGATCGGGCACAACCATGGCCGAAATCACGCCCCCTGCGTGCCGAATGGCGGCTCGATCTCCGGCGTGGATGCGAAGTATCCGTTCTCCGATGGCCGCACCGGCATCATTGGTTACGACTCGCGCACCAAAGCTCTGTTGTCCGACAAAGGTACGGACTTGATGGGCTACTGCAGCAATGTTTGGCTGAGCGAGTACACCTATGGCGGCTTGACGGATCGCGTCGCGGTGGTGAACGGAAACCCGTTCGAGGTCTTCGATGCCGCCGCGTTGCAGACTTGGCGTGTGTTGCTCGTCGGCGGCCCCAAGGGCCCACGCTGGGGCATCCCGATCACTACCCCGAGCCTGCCGGACGGCACCGCCGTCAGCGCGCGCGTGGTCGACGGGACCGGCCAATTCCTCCAGGAAATCACGGTCTATCGAACCGAAATGTCGGATGGCGGCGGAGCCAGCATCATGGTGCCGGAGCCGAAGCCGGGCTGGAGTGGCGTCGAGGTAGCGGGCGGAGTGACCGCCTTCGCGCCCTAACGTCCGTGAGAGTCAGATGCCGTCTGTCGGCTGATGGGTGATGTGCACTTGTCCCCGTAGACGCGGGCTCAGCCAAACCTTGTTGTTCTTGTCGACAATCACCACGCCGACCCCCGGCGTGGCTTCGGCCAGCTTCAACCCTGCTTCGGGACCCAAGATGAAGACCGCGTCGTCGATCGCGTCGGCCGTCGTAGCGTCGTCTGCCCAGACGGTGACGCTGCGGCTGGCGGTGGCGGGGTAGCCGGTGTGCGGATCGATGATGTGGTGATAGCGGCGTTTGCCGATCACGTACGAGCGCGCGTAGTCGCCGGCCGTGGAGAATGCGTGATCCGTGAGCTCGATGGTGGCAAACGAGCTGCCCTCGGGCCCGCGCGGATCTTGGATGCCGCTGATCCACGGTGAGCCGTCGGGCTTGCGTCCCGCGCCGTACAAATCGCCGCCGGCTTGCACCAGGAACGCTCGGATGCCCGCCTTCTTCAGCACGTCCGCGGCGCGGTCGACGATGTAGCCCTTGGCGATCCCGCCTAGGCCAATTTTGTGTGCCTTGGGCAAGCGCACTGCTTGCGCGGTAGGATCGAGCTCGACCGTGCGATAGTCGACCAACGCACGCCGTCGGTCGATTTCGGCCTTGGACGGCACTTTGGGATTCGCATCCGCGGCGCTTCCGAATTTCCAGACGTCGCTCATTGCTTGGAAGGTGATGTCGAACGCGCCGCCGGAGGCTTTGCCCTCGGCGAGGGCACGGGAAATTACCGCGAACGCCTCGGGCCCGACTGGTACCCATTGTTCTGGATTTGCGTTGATCTTGCCGACCTCGCTGTCGTCCCGCCACTCGCTGAGTATGGCTTCGAGCCGTTTCATCTCATTCAGCGCTTGGGTCAGCGTGAGGCGAACCTTGGCGCTGTCTGCTTGCGCGTTGGTGTAAGCGATGAAATGCACGTTCGTGCCCATCGCTACGTCTTGGAAGTCGACCTTTTCGACGGGGGCCGGGACGAGTGGCCCAATGGGCGCGTTGGACCCGAGCGGCTGCGCTGCGCTGGGTTGGGTGGCGAGCGCACTCGCACTCGTAGTCGCGCTGGCCGCGTTCGCGCCCGGCGCGTGCGCGGCGTCCCTCAGCTCGGGGACCTTTTCGTTGGCCGGTCGATTGCACGCGGCGAGCAGCCAAGGCAACGTCGAAATGGCCCATTTCCCGGCGTTTAGCCAACGGTCGTGCAAGGCTTGCCCAGATCCCATCATCTCTGGGCTATGCTTTTAGCATGGCGCTCGATCGTAAGGCATTGGACCTGTGCGTGGACGAGCTCAAGGGCGAGCTTTCGGCGCTGTCGCGTCGCATCCATGCTCACCCCGAGCTGTGCTTCGAAGAGCGGCAAGCGGCTACCTGGCTGGGTGATTGTTTGGAGCAGAAGCTCGGGGTGGAGGTGGAGCGCGGCGTGGGCGGATTGGAGACTGCGTTTCGCGCGCGCGTCGGCCGAGGCTCACCGAGGATCGCCATCTTGGCGGAGTACGACGCGTTGCCCGAGATCGGCCATGCCTGTGGTCACAATTTGATCGCGGGTAGCGCCGTGGGCGCTTTCCTCGCGCTCGCTCAGCAAGCTCCTCAGCTTGCGGGCTCGGTGGAGATCATCGGTACCCCCGCCGAAGAAGGCGGCGGCGGAAAGATCAAACTGCTCCAGGCAGGGGTGTTCGAAGGCGTGGACGCCGCGATGATGTTTCACCCGTTCGACCGCGATATTTTGGCGCATCCCGCGCTGTGCAGCATGCGCATCGCCATGACCTATCAAGGCGTTCCATCGCATGCCGCCGCTGCGCCATTCGCGGGCAAGAGCGCGCTCACGGCGTGTATGGAGACCTTCCGCTTGATCGACTCGCAGCGCGTGCACTTTCGCGACGGCACACGCGTGCACGGCATCATCACCAATGGCGGCAAGGCCGTGAACGTGATCGTGGAGCACGCGGCCTCGGAGTTTACGCTGCGCGCCCCGACCTCGGCCGAGCTCGAGCGTGTCAAGGCGATCGTGCTGCGCTGTGCGCGTGGCGCGGCGCTGGCCTGCGATGTCGAGGTCTCGTTCAAGGAGAAGGTCGGCTACCGCGAGATGAATAACAATCTGACCATGGCGCGGCGCTTCGGTGCGGCGCTCGAGGCGCTCGGTCGCAACGCGCGCGAGACCGACGCGCGGGTTGGTGCCGGCTCCACCGACATGGGTGATTTGAGCCTACATTTGCCGTCAATTCATCCATACTTGGCGATTTGTGACGAAGGCGAATCTTTGTGCCACGAGCACCGTTTCGCGGACTGCGCCGCGAGTGATCGCGGCATGTCGACCATGCTCGTCGCGGCCAAGGCCATGGCTCGCACCACGCTCGATCTGCTCGAAGATCCCAAGCTCTTCGCCGACGTTCAGCGCGAGTTCGCGGCCGGGCACTGATTGCCGATGGTGAGCCCGCCGGTGTAGGCTGCGGGCTATGCGTATCGCTCGCTGTGCGTTGCTGGTTTCGTCGTTGCTTGCCGCGGCTTGCGGTGGTGCCCAGGCTACGCCGCCTGCCGAGCCTCCGGTTTCGGAGGCCACTGCTCCCGCCGCGCCGGAGAAGTCGGCTGAACCCGAGGAAGCCGCGCCGAGCGAGCCGGCTGCCGACAAAGACAGCGTGCCCGTGGCCGCCGAGAAGGCAGAGCCGGATCCCAACGCGACGCGCGAGGTGACGTACGTGGTGGTGCCGGAAGGCCTGAAAATCAGCGTGACCGGCGTGCGCTTCACGGTCTCGGCCAGCGCGGTACAAGTCGCCTCCGGCTGGGGCGTTAAGCTGAACGTGGTGGCGAGCGCGCTCGATGGCAAGCCGCATTCGTTGTCGAGCCCCAAGAGCGGGCCACTCGCGTTCGCGGGCTCGGTGTCGCGCAAGGGCAAGTCCGAGGCCGAACCCTTCGGTGACGATCGTACGGGCGATGGCGAGCTGGATCTTTCCGGCGACGAACCGAGCAAGTTCAATCGCACCTGGCCGGCCAAGGGCGTGCGCGTGCTGGGCGCCGGGGATTCGCTCGATCTGCAGGTCGCGCTCTGGGGCCTGGGCAGCGACAAAGACTCGCGCCGCCCCGTGAAGAAGTTCTGTCACGTGCGCATGCAGGTGGGCAACGGCAAGCCGCGAGCGATCATCGAGCCACCGCAGGGCATGGCCAAGTAGTCAGCGCGCGCTATTTGCCCTGGAAGCGCGGCTTTCGCTTTTCGGACAGGGCCAACAGCGCCTCGTCGCGATCAGCGCTGTCCAAGCAACGTTCGTACGCGGCGCGTTCGAAATCGAGCCCCTCGTCGAGCGGCAAGCGCCGGGCGGCACGGACCGCTGAAAGCGCTGCGCGTTGCGCGAGCGGCGCGCCCTCGGCCACGGGTTCCAGCCATTTCAGCGCGCAGTCCAAGAGCTGCTCGGCACTCGGGGCAACGCGATTGACCAGGCCCAGGGCGAGCGCCTCACTCGAGTCGATGCGTCGACCGGTGAGCACGAGGTCGAGCGCGCGAGATTCTCCGAGCAACCGCGCAATGCGCTGCGTGCCACCCGCGCCGGGAATGATGCCCAGCCCCGTTTCCGGCAAGCCGAACACGGCTAGCGGTGCCGCTATGCGTAGATCGCAAGTCAACGCGAGTTCGAGCCCGCCACCGAGCGCTGCGCCGTTGATGGCGGCGACGCTCACGAAGTCCGATTTTTCGAGCCAAGCGAGCTCGCTACGGTAGGCGCTCAGCATCTCGCGTACTTGGCCGCGGCTCATGCCCTGACGCTCTTTCAGATCAGCCCCCGCGCAGAAAGCCTTGTCACCCGCGCCAGTGACGACGCACACGCGCACGCCGGGATCCGAAGCGAGCTCGCGGCCGAGCTCGCCGAGCTGCTGTACGGTAGCCCAGGACAGCGCGTTCATGCGCTCGGGGCGATCGATGGTCACGATGGCGACGGCAGCGCGCCGCTCCAGCCGGACCAACTCGCTCATCCGCGTGCCTTCTTCCGGGTCTTGCTCGCAGGCTTCTTGCTCGCAGATTTCTTGGATTTTTGCGCGGCAATGGCCTTGGGTTTGCCGATCTCCAGCTTGGACAGCCGAGCCTTCAATTCAGAGACCTCGTTCCGTACGTTGTCCAATTCATCGTTCAAGCGTTTGCGCTCGGCGACGGCCTTGTGCTCGCCCATGTCCCGCAAAGCTTCGCGTAGCCGGCGCACCACACGGCCGTCGAGCTCCCGCTCTTTGGCGCGGTGGAGGGGGCCGCGGCTCTTGGCATCGCCCAAGAACTGCAGCGCCGCGACTACGTCGATCTTCAGGTGCGGATCTTTGTCGTCGAGCAGATCCTCGAGGTGCTCACGCACTTTGCGGCCTTCGGAGATCTGGCCCAAGGCGGCGATCGCGGCGCGCCGACCGCGCGTGGGGAAGCCGTATTCGGTGCGCTTCAACACCTCCGGCAACGCGCGCTCGTCGCGCAAAGCGCCGAGCGCGTCGAGCGCGCCCGCGCGTGACACCTCCGCCCAGGACGGCCGGTCGAGCAGAGGGACGATCACCTGCAGCGCTTCGGGTTGGCGGGTGCGGCCGAGCGAGCGCACCGACTCGGCTTCGACCAAGTAGCTCGGGTCGCTCTTGGCACGCTTCTCCAAAACTTTGGCGGCAGCCGCCGTTTTGAAATTGCCGAGCGCGGAGGCGACCGCGCGGCGCACCTTCGGGTGCTCGCTGCCGGCCTGTGCGGCGAGCGCGGAAAACGCCTCTTCCGAGCGGATTTTGCCCAAAGCGCGCGCGGCCTCGGCGCGCACCATCCAGGCTTCGTTCTTGCTCGCGAGGCTCTCCGAGAGCGCCTGAACGGTGGGCGGATCATCACGGCGAGAGAGCGCCTCGGCGGCGCGTGCCCGCGAGATGGCGCGCGTGGCGCTCGCCAATTGCGCGCGCAGCATGTCGCTCGGCGCGTCGAACGTCAGATCCCCGAGCACGCGCAGTTCCGGATCGAATGCTACGAATGCCGGGCGCTCCGCCAACTGAATCACGAAGGTGTCCGAGGCCGCGCGGACCGATTTCTTGTGTCGGGAAACCCCGCCGCCGCGGGTGCCGATCTCGACCTCGAGTTCGAAGTGGAACTCCGCCGTGTCCCCCAGCTTCTGGGTTTGCTTCACGCTGATCGACAAGAGACCGTCGTCCCAGCCGACCTTCACCTTCAGCTCGGGGTGTCCGGGGCGATACACCCAGGAGTCGAAAAAGCGCTCGAGTGAGCGCCCCGAGACCTTCTCCAGCGCCCGCTGCAGATCGTTGGTTTCGACCACGCCGTAGGCATGGGCTTCGAGGTACTGCCGCACGCCGGTCCAGAACGCATCGTCCCCCAACTCACGCCGCAGCATGTGCAGTACGAGCCCGCCTTTTTCGTACAAATGTCGGTCGAACAGGTCGATCGGCTCGGCGTAATCTCGACACACGATGGGGCGCGAATAGCGCGCGCTAGCTTCGTGCAAGTAGGTGTCGTTGTCGGACGACACGCCGTAGTCGTACTCGTCACGTCCGAGGCGATCTTCCCGTTCGACGTGCTCCATGAACGTAGCAAAGCCCTCGTTGAGCCAGGCGTGTGACCAATCTCGACAAGTGACGAAATCGCCGAACCATTGGTGCGCCAATTCGTGGGCCACCAAATCATTGGAGGTGATGTCGAGCACGGCGCGTTCGTCCAAGAGTACGTGTTCGTACATCGTCGTGGCGGTGGTGTTCTCCATGCCGCCGAAGATGAAATCACTGACCACGATCTGAGAGTAGCGTTGCCACGGGAAGGGCACGCCCGTGAGCCGCGAGAACAGCTCGATCATGCGCGGTGTTTCGCCAAAGCTGCGCGCGGTGTCTTTCTTGCGCGCGGGCGGCACGTAGTAGCGCACCGGGACTTGCTTGGATTTACCTAGATCTGCCGGCCGATCGTCGATGATCGTGAAATTGCCGGCGACCAAGGTGAGCAGGTAGCTCGGGTGCGGCTTGTCCAGCCGAAAGTGGTACGTCCACGGCTTCTTGCCCGCGGGCGTCTGTGATTCGAGCAGCTCTCCGTTGGACAGCGCGACGAAGCCATTCGGTACGCTGACGCGCAGCTCGCTCGTCATCTTGACGTGTGGCTTGTCGTGGCAAGGGATGAAGTGACGAGCGTCTTCGTCTTGGCACTGGGTCCAGACTTGCTTCGGACGCTGCTTGACCTTGGCGTCCGGCTCCAAGAAATACATGCCGCGGCGTGGGGTGGCGCGATAGCGCACCTCGACCTTGCCCGCGTCGACGCGATCCAGACCGCGCACGGTGAGGGTGTCCCCGTCGTAATCGAAGGGCGTGTTCACGAAGCCCTTGCCCGCGTTCAAGCGCACGCTCTGAAGTTCGAAGCCCACCGCATCGAGCTTCAACTCGGTCGCAGTCGCGGCGACGCGTTCGAAGTCGAGGGTTGCGCTGCCCGACACGGATTTGGTTTCGAAATCCAACGTCAGATCCAGGGCCAGATGCGGGATCGAAAACGGGCGCGAGCGCTCGTACTTGCGCTCGGTGCCGGCCAGCGCGAAGGGAGAGCCGGCGCTCGAGCAGGCGCAGCGGGAGTGGAGCCGTTGAGCAAGTTTCGACATACTACTGTCGACTCTGTAGGCTGCCCGGGGGCCTATCGCAAGGCCTGCCGTGGCAGGACATTGCCTAGCCTCACCCCGACAGCAGAAGGCGCGCTAGGGTTCGAACGTGCCCACCACCTTGACCGGTGAAGTCGAGCGCGTCACCTACGAAAATGAGGCGACGGGCTTCCGGGTGATCCGCATTGGGTCGCTCGAAGGTGGGGGCGCGCGTCGCGGCGCCGTGCCCGCGGTCGGCACGTTCCCCGCCGTTGGTCCGGGTACCCGGGTGCGCATCACTGGTGAGTTCGTCCAAGACGCGAAGCACGGTGAACAATTTCGCGTCGAGACCTTGATGCCGATCGCGCCGAGCACGTTGGCCGGCCTCGAGAAGTATCTCGGTTCGGGCTTGATTCACGGCATCGGCCCCGGCTTCGCCAAACGCATCGTCGCCACCTTCGGCTTACAGAGCCTGTCGGTGTTGGATGAGCACCCCGAACGGCTCGCCGAGGTCAGCGGCATTGGCGAGCGGCGCATCGAGGAGATCAAGAAGACCTGGGCGTCGCAGCGCGCCATCAGCAACATCATGCTGCTGCTCCAGACGCACGGCGCATCGCCCGCGCTGGCGGCGCGCATCTTCAAGCAATACGGCGACAAGGCCGCCAGCATCCTGCAACGCTATCCGTATCGGCTGGCCCTCGAGGTGCGCGGCGTCGGCTTCAAGACGGCCGATCAGATTGCGCGCTCGCTCGGCATCTCGGGTGATCACCCGGAGCGCGCACAGGCAGGGGTGATGCACGAGCTCGGTGAGCTCGCCAATCAGGGCCACGTCGTCGTGCCGCGCGAGCTGATCGCTCAACGCGCGGCTGAAATGCTGCAAATCGACGAAGCGCACGTGAGCGCGGCGATCGACAAACTATGGGCTTCCGAGCGCGTGGTCGTGGAAGAGGGCGGCGTCTATCTGAGTTGGTTGCACGCGGCCGAAGTCGCGCTGGCGACCGGCCTCGGCCGTCTGTTGCAGAGTCCTGGGGCGACCTTGGCTGGGCTCGACGCGGCCCTCGCGGCCTTCGAACAGTCCGCTAAAATCCAACTCGCGCCCGGTCAGCGCGCGGCAGTCGAGGCCGCGGCAGAGCACAAGGTCGTCGTCATCACCGGTGGCCCGGGCGTGGGCAAGACGACCATCGTGCGCGCGGTCTTGAACGTGCTCGGGCGTTCGCGCTTGCGCGTGAAGCTGGCTGCACCGACGGGGCGCGCCGCCAAGCGGCTCAGTGAGTCGACGGGGCTCGAAGCGAGCACCCTTCACCGCTTGCTCGCCTTCGACCCGCGGCAGAACGACTTTCAACTCGATTCGGACAACCCGATCGAGGCAGACGTGTTGATCGTCGACGAAGCGTCGATGATCGACGTGCCGCTCGCCGCGGCATTGGTGGCGGCGTTACCCACGGCCGCGCGTTTGATCATCGTTGGCGATTCGGATCAGCTGCCCTCGGTCGGGCCCGGCGCGTTCTTGCGCGATCTGATCGACAGCAAGGCCATACCCACGGTGCGTTTGAACGACATTTTTCGGCAAGCCGGCGAGAGCCGAATCGTGCTCAATGCGCACCGCATTTTGCATGGTGAGATGCCCGAAAGCGTCGATGCCGATTCGCCCAATGCCGATTTTTTCGTGGTACCGAGGAAGACTCCGGAAGAAGCGGCCGAACTCGTGCGTGAGCTGGTGGTGACGCGCATCCCTCGGCGCTTTGGCTTCGACCCGAAGCGCGATATCCAGGTGCTGACGCCCATGCATCGTGGCCCGGCGGGCACGTTGGCACTGAACGAGTTGCTGCAAGCCGCGTTGAACCCCGACGGCCCGGCGCTGGAATCCCGCGGTCAAAAGTTGCGTCTGGGCGATAAAGTCATGCAGACCAAGAACGACTACGAACGCGAGGCGTTCAACGGCGATATCGGCGTGGTGACCGCAGTCGATAGCGAGCACCGCAAGCTCACCGTGCGCTACGACCAGCGCGACGTCGAATACGACGACCCCAGCTTGTCGTCGCTCACGCTCGCGTACGCGACCAGCATTCACAAAAGCCAGGGCAGTGAGTACCCCGCGGTGGTGATTCCGTTGCTGACCGCGCACTTCGTGATGCTGTCTCGCAATCTGGTTTACACGGCGGTCACGCGTGCCAAAAAGCTGTGCGTGTTGGCCGCTGACCCAAAGGCGATTCGCATGGCATTGGCCGAAACGCGCCGCGAAGAGCGGATGACGCGCTTGGCCGAGCGGCTCCGACGAAGCTAAGCCGCTGCAGTACTACCGCAATCGGCGGAGCCGGGGTCGGCCGCCCGGGCAGCGCCAGTGCACGACGTCCGCGGCTCGAACAGCGAAGATCTCGGTTATTTGCTGCACCCGCCGTTCGCTGCAGCGCTGCATTTCGCCCATGGTGGCCACCCGACCGCGCGCAGATGAAGCGCGGGGTGAGATCGTGATGATCTCGTGGCGAGGTGGTCTTTTGCTCGCATTTCGCGGGGCAACAGCTATGACTGGAACCGAACAAGGCGGTGTGGGCGCTCGCCCGTTCGCTTATTCAGGATCGAAGCGAGATGGTTCGGGGAGAATCAAGCGTAGACGAAGGCTTTCGCGATGGTGCACTGACACTCGTCAGTGGCGTCAGCATGCGCGATCTGCCGATCGGTCCGACAGAAGCCTTCGTCTTGTCGCGCGTGGAGGGTTCGGTCACCAAGGCCGAGCTCGTGACCGCCACCGGACTGGCCCCCGAGGAGATCGACAGCATCGTTGCCCGGCTGCTCCTGCTCGGTGCGCTCGAGTTCGCGGATCGGCCCTCGATGGTGACGTCGACGCAGGCGTCCACGCAGCGTTCTGGTTCCCATTCCATCCCGCTTGCGGCTCGCTCGGAGAGCGTGAGCGAGTTGACCTTGGAGCAGCAGCGGCAGCTCTTGGATCTCGATCAACGCCATGCCTCGCTCGATCATTATCAGCTGCTCGGCATCGAGCCGAGCGTGGACGCGAAGGCCATTCGCGCGGCCTATTACGAGCTCGTGCGCGTGTATCACCCCGATCGCTATTTCGGCAAACAGCTGGGCGACTTCGAGGGCCCACTGACGCGAGTATTCGGCAAGTTCAGTGAGGCCTACGAGGTGCTGCACCGGGCCGAGTCGCGCGCGGAATACGATCGTTACCTCAACGCACGTCGGCGCACGGTTGCTTTCGATCGCTACTTCCAAGACTCGTCGCGCGATTCGAGTGCGCCCACGTCGACTGCGCCCCTCTCGACGCCTCCTATTTCGACTCCGCCCTTGTCGAGTCCCCCTGCCTCGTTCACGTCCTCGGTTCCGCCCGCGTCGGGGACGCGAACGCCCAACTCCGTAGATAGCCTCAAGCATTCGTCTTCGGTGCCGCCCAGTGACCCGGATGCCCGCCGGCGCGCGCTGGCGCGCAAGCTCGGTCACTCCTCGCTGCCGCCGAGCGCTTCGTCGTCCTCCCAGCAAATATCTGCCGTCAGCGAGGCCGCTCGCGCGGCGGAAGAACTCAAGCGTCGCTACGAACAACGCATGGTGCAAGCACGCGACGAGCAAATAAGCCACTACGTTGCGCTGTCCGCGGAGGCCGCCGCGCGCAAGGATCTAGTTGCCGCGGCAAACACGCTGCGCATTGCTTGCTCGCTCGCGCCCGATAACCTCGAGCTCGCGGGGGACCTAGCCGAGATCGAACGGCAGACCGCGGAGAGCCTGTGGGAGTCGTACTTGGAGCGCGCAAAGTACGCTGCGCTCGACGGCAACCACGCCGAGGCCGCAGAATCGTACGAACGCGCCGCGCTCGGCCAACCCAGCGCGCCGCTCTTCGAACGCGCTGCACACTATACGCTCGAGGCCAATGGCGACTTGCGGAAGGCCAGCAAGCTCGCCAAGCAAGCGGTTGCGCTGGCACCTGGTAGCGCAAAGTGCCGGCTCACGCTGGCTCGCGTCTACTTTGCCGCCAACCTCCAAGAAAGTGCCCTGGCCGAGCTCGAACGCGCGCGCGCGATCGAGCCAAACCAGCCGATCTTGAAAGAGTGGATCGCGCGCGTGAAGCGCGGCGAGTGAGCGAGCGGCAGATCAGCGGTTGCTCGGATCGCCGTCCGGCTTTTTCACGTGCATCTCGAGGCTCAGGCCCGAGAGTACTTCGACGTTGATACCATCGGAGAGGCCGAGCTTGATTTCGCGGCGTTCGAAGTGCCGAGGCTTGGTCTCGACGTCGACGTAAGTCTTTCCCTTTTCGAAGGTGACTACGCTCTCGCTGATGGTCAGCACGTGATCCTTGCGCTCGAGGATGATGTCCGCATTGGCGCTGTAGTTGGCGCGGATCATCACGCCGTCTTTGAGCTTCAGCGCGGCTTTTACTTCGAACTCGATGGTCCCGTCTTTCTCGACGCCTTTCGGCGCAATGTACTCCAGATTGCCCTCGAAGCGCTCGCTGCCCAAGGCTCCTACGGCGATCGCCACCGGCATACCGACGCGGATCTTGCCGACCTCGGACTCGTCGACGCGGCCCTGGAAGATCATGTCGCTCATGTCGGCGACGGACGCGATCGTCGTGCCTTCGTTGAAGTTGTTGGCTTCTATCACCGAGGTACCGACCTTGATCGGTACGTCCAAGACCATGCCTTCGACGGTCGAGATCACGACGTTGGAGACGCGCGTGGACTTCTTCGAACTGCCTTGAATCAGTAGATCGCGATTGCTCTCAGCGGCGTCTAGCTCGGTCTTGCGCAGCTGCGCGGCGAGTTGATACTGATTGAACTCGGTCTGGGAGATCAGGTTCTGCGCGAACAGCTGTCGAAAGCGCTCGGCCTCCGCCTTGGCACTCTCGAAGCTGATTTGCGCGCCGCGCACCTTGGCCTCGGCGGCATCCACCTGCACCATGTTGGGCATGATGCGGACCTTGGCCACGAGCGCGCCTTGCTTCAGGTTCTGCCCTGGCTCGATCAAGAGCTTCTCGATCACGCCCGAAACGCGCGGTTTGATGGTGACCTCTCGGCGCGGCACGAGGGCGCCGGGGGCGACGGTCT
>Ga0247769_1000124_pt1 | contig 15256 bp, 10 predicted proteins | sample UWRJL166409R6_FD_179942 | JGI IMG/M metagenome (GOLD analysis project Ga0247769, IMG submission 179942) | Plant litter microbial communities from Arlington Agricultural Research Station in Wisconsin, United States - UWRJ-L166-409R-6 | ecosystem: Environmental > Terrestrial > Plant litter >... | reverse complement strand
ACGGGCCATGGTCGGGGCTTCGGCGCCATGGCGCGCGGCGCTGACCTCGCAGCCGTGGGCGCCGAGCAACGCGCGTAGGTAGTAGAGATTCTCTTCCTTGTCGTCGACGATCAGCACGCGCTTCATGGCGCCTTCCCGCGCGCACCGTGCAACGCACGTTCCACCTCGGCCACGAACGTGTCCGGGTTGATCGGTTTCTCGATGTAGCCCGTGCAGCCGGCCTCCAAGGCCTTTTCCCGATCGCCCGGCATGGCGTAGGAGGTCACAGCGACGATCGGGGTGGCGCGTAGGGCCTCGTTCTGGCGTAGCGCGCGGGCCACGGCATAGCCGTCCATCGTTGGCAGTTGGATATCGAGCAAAACCAGCGTTGGTGTCGAGCTGCGCGCGGCTTCGATACCGCGCGCGCCATCGGCGCAGGCACGGACCGTGTAGCCGCTGCGCTCCAGCAGAAACGTCACCAGGTAGCGGTTCTGTTCGTTGTCTTCGATCAACAGTACCGAGCGGCTCATGGCTCGAGCTGCCTCTCCAGCGGCAATGTCGCGCTAAATGAGCTGCCCTGCCCGAGCGTGCTCTCGGCGACAATCGTTCCGCCGAGCAAGCCCGTGAGGCGCCGACAGATGGCGAGCCCGAGGCCCGTGCCTTCGTGCTGGCGTTGCAAGCCCGAGTCGATCTGCCGGAAGGGCTGGAACAAGGACGATAGATCCTCTTGTCGCATGCCGATGCCGGTGTCCGACACTCGCAGGCGCACCGCGGGCACCGCACTCCCCGCGCCACGCGCGTCGAAGTCGTCGATCAGCTCGACCGTGAGCGTCACTCCACCCCGCTCGGTGAACTTGAGTGCGTTGTTCAACAAGTTTAACAGCACTTGTTCGACTCGCCTCTGGTCACTCGACATCGCCGGCAACGAACTCGGTTCGATGACGCGCAAGGAGAGCCCCTTCTTCTCGGCCAGAGGCATTACGGATCCAGTGACGCGCGCGATCGAGGCGTGCAAGTCGAACGCAGAGCAGCGTACCTCGAGCTGCCCCGCCTCGATCTTGGAGATGTCGAGGACATCGTTGATCAGATCCAACAGGTGCCGCGCGCTGCCTTGCACCATGCCCAACTGCTTGGATTGCTCCGAGTTGACCGGCCCCGCCATGCCCTTCAAAACGATGCCCGTAAAGCCGAGGATCGAGTTCAGTGGCGTGCGAAGCTCGTGCGACATGGTCGCGAGAAAAGCCGACTTGACGCGATCCGCCGCCTCGGCACGCTCCTTCGCGGCATCGAGGTCGCGCGTTCGCTCCTGCACCTTGCGCTCGAGGCTTTCATTCAATTCACGCAGCGCCCGCTCCGCCCGCCGCCGCTCGCTGATGTCGACGGAGAGCACGAAGATCCCCTCGGGCACGGGCTGCGCCCGCACGTCGAACCAACCTTTGTGTCCGTCGGTGAATTCGAACTCGGTCTCCGCATGCACGGCGACGCGATCGTCCATGCAACGGCGCAGCATCGCGAACACATTGCTCGCTTCGATCCCGGGCCAAGACTCGGGCATGGTGCGCCCCAACAGCTCTACGTTCGGTCTGCGGTTCTGCAGGGACGCGGCTGGATTGAGATACAGGTATCGCCAATCGAAGCCGATCAGCTGGCATCCCTCCAGAATGGTGTCGAGGGTCGAGCGGTAGCGCTCCTCGGTTTTCCTGAGCGCGTCTTCGGCGCGCTTGCGCTCGGCAATGTCTACACCCACCCCAACCAGGCGCAGCGCGCCGTCGAGCTCGATGCGCTTGCCGGTGAAGAAATGAGGAGTGAGGTGGCCTTGCTTGGAACGCAACGACGCTTCGACGGTCGCTTCTCCCTTCTCGAACACTTCGCCGATTCGCTCCTCGAGCAAAGGTCTCTCCTCCGCAGGGAAGAAGTCGAGCGGATGCATGGTCGCGATCTCTTGCGCCGAATAGCCCGAGACTCGCTCGAAGTTGCTGTTCCAACGCAAAAAATGCCCGTGCTCATCGTACAGGTAGAAGATCCCCGGCATCGCCTCGATCAGCCCGCTGGCGAAGCCCTGCTCGTCTTTCACAATCGCCTCCAGACGATTGGCCAGCTCGATCTCTACGCCCTGCACCCTGGACATTCGTCACAGCTTGCCAGCTTCCGGCCGCCGATCCTTGGAGATTGTAGGGCGCGTCTCAAAAAGGTCGGCAAGGGGCGCTTCGTCTCGAGTTTCGCGCGCGGCGAAGACGGCTTTCGCCAGGGCCTCGCGCTTTATTCAGCGCGGTGCTTTCCGTTCTACGCTACCCTGGCACGGTGAAATTGTCAGGCTGGTCAGCGCGAGCCTGTTGGTCGGCCCCGATCTTGCTGACGCTATCGCTCTGCGGTGCGAACTCGGCGTATGCGCAAAATGGCGAGCGGACGGCGGACGAAGTCGAGCATTCGAATCAGCAGCGGGCAGAGGCTCTGTACAAAGAAGGCGCGCTGCTCTTGGGTGCCGGAAGGTACTGGGAAGCCGAGGCTCGCTTTCAGGAAAGCCTCAAGCTGCTCAGAGGGCGCGGTACACTGCTGAACCTCGCCATTTGTCACGAGAATCTCGGGCGGCTTGCCAGCGCTTGGCGCGAGTTGAAATCGCTCGAGCAGGAGTCGGCTGCCGCCGGCGATACGGCGCGAGTAGAGGTCGCGCGCGAACACCTCGCGTGGATCGAACCGCAGCTTTCGTACCTGAGCGTCAGCGTGGCGCCCGAGGCACAGGTTGCTGGCTTTCAAGTCGCGCTCGACGGTGAACCGGTGTCCGCGTTCGGTGTCATGTTTCCCGTCGATCCCGGGCGCCACCAACTGCGAGCCAGCGCGCCGCACAAGAAGGATTGGAGCGCTGAGCTGAGCTTCCAGACTGGCAATCAGCCGCAAAGCGTGACGATCCCGAGCCTGGATGATGCGGAAGTAGTGCTGATCGCTCCCCCGCCGCAAATTCCTACCCAGGCTGCGGTGCCCCTGCTTCACCCACTCCCCGAATCGCCGCCGAAGGCCGACTACTCGGGCGTGTACATCGCAGGTGCGGCGACAGTCACGCTCACGGCGGGCGCGGTCGTCTCGGCGATCCTCTACTACGATCGTCGTGCTGCCTATCACGACGCCATCAGCGACCCTGACTCTTTCAGCTCAGAGGAACAGAGCGCGCGCCGAGCTTCTGCGGAGAAGATGGCCTGGATCAACGGCACGCTGATCGTTTCTGCGAGCATTGGCGCGGCCGTAACCGGGTTCTTGTGGTACCGCGCGGCGCACGCAAGCAAGGCTCGCATCGCCGATCGCGCGTGGCTCGGGCCGTTGGTCGTCAGCTCGGGCGCGGGGTTGCAAACCGGGGCGAGCTTCTAGCGCGACTCGTTCAGATCAACCCGCGTGAGGGTTCATTGCGGCTGGTTTTTGGGATCGGCCGTGGACGACGGCCTGGGCGGGCCTGGCAAGACCACGCCCCCGTTGCCAGGTTTTTTCGGTGCACTCGCCGCCGCCGCGGCACTGCGGACTGGTTGCGCTCGAGCATCGGGCTTGCGGTCTTTGTTGTCCGGCGCGCTCGACAAGGTGCTCGGTGCGGGCGGTGCCTCGAACGTGGGGGCGACTTCCATCGCGTTGGGCGGAGCCTGAGTTTTCGGCTTTTTGTCGTTGCTTGCCGGCCCCGACTCGCTAGGCCTTTGGATTCGGCCGGTCGCGCTGGCTGCGGCACTGCCAGCTTCATAGTGCGCGCGAACCCCGCGCACGACGAACCAGTAGAACAGCGCCGCGAGCACCGCCACCAGCGCCAACGCCTTCACACCGAAGGTGCGCTGCACGACGGGCACGCCCCGCGAATCCAGCATGTGCGTGCTCGATGCCCCTGCGAGTGAGCTACGGCCCGAGACCAAAGTGGGCGCTTGAATGTAACGCAATGGGCTCGGCGACTCGACGGTATCGTTCACCGGAGTCGGGGTCGGAATCGGCGCGGTGGCCAGAGCCGGAGTCGGCGTAGTCCGCGCGATGCCCTCGATGCGCAGTACGAGCGCCTCCGAATTCGGACTCGCCATCGGTAGCAATGCCCTGGCCAATTCCGCGGCATTGGCGAAACGGCGCTCGGGGTCGCGGTTGAGACAACGCAGGACCACCGCCATGAGTTCTTCCGGCATTTTGCGGCGCTGCTCGACGCTGATCTCGGGCACCGTGTCGCTCAACAAAGACGCCAAAATGGCGACCGGCGTGTCGCCGTGAAACGGGCGCTCACCCAAGACGAGTTCGTACAGCACGACCCCGAGCGACCAAATGTCACTTCGCGCGTCGGCCACTTTGGGCGCCCTCGCCTGCTCGGGCGACATGTAGTGCGGCGAGCCCAGCAAACGGTGGCTCATCGTCAAACTGTCTGCGGGCGCCACATTGGGATCATCCAATGCCTTCGAGATCCCGAAGTCCAACACCTTGATCAGCGGCGTACCGTCGGTCTTACGAGTCAGGAAAAGGTTCGAAGGCTTGAGGTCGCGATGCACGATCCCGAGCGCGTGCGCGGTCGCGAGCGCCTCGCAGATCTGCAGCATGAACCCAACCGCCTCCGAGCTCGGCACGAAGCGCTCCGCGATTTCCGTCGCGAGATCACGCCCCGAGAGCAGCTCCATGACGATGAACGGCGCACCCTCGTGCTCGCCCACATCGAGCACCTGCGCGACGTGCTCACTGCGAATGCGAAAGGCGGCCCGCGCCTCGCGCAGAAAACGAGCCACCGCGTCCGGGTCGCTCGCCAGCTCCGGGACCATGAACTTGATCGCAACGCTCTCACTCAGCTGCTCGTGGAACGCCTGCACCACGTAGCCCATGCCACCGCGGCCGAGGACCCGCTCGACGCGGTACTTGCCCGCGATTTTTGCGCCGACCTCGATCACAACCCCCGGTATATCACGGCGGCATGGGCCGGTCCCGAGGCCGGCGTGTGGCGTTAATCCGGGCTAATTCCCGCAGCGCGATAGGCAGACGGTGTGCGCCGGGTCCGTGCATTCCAGCACGAGGTCGGTTTCGTAGTTGAAGCCGGGGCCGCCCGTGTTGTCCGATATCGACCGAATGCAATGCTCTCCCATATCACCCCGGTTGGGGTGTCCATAGAGATCGCCAGGCGGCACCGTACTTCCTGCGCTGGTCCGAGTGACGGCCATCTGGTGGACGAAGGGCGGGCACCACGGATCATCCGTGCTGGGGGTAGCGCACGTCAAGGTCGCGCGATCTCGATACTACGTTGCTGGATCAGCGACCAATTGATCTCCTGCGGCTGAGATGACGAAACCGGGGAGGAACGCCGCGCACTGTGCTGCGCAAACCGCCGGGTCGTCGCAATTGGGCTCCGGCTGCAGGTAGGAGATTTTCATATAGGATGCTGGTCTTGCTGGGCACCTGAATGTCTACGAAGCGCTGATCTGCAGATGGTGCCAACGGTGTCGCGGGGCGAGGCACAGCAAGCGGAGTGAGAGTCCCGACGGATTCCGACCTTACCTCTTGGGCAGAAGCGGGAACATACTGAAGCTGAACGTGCATCTGCTGTGCTGCTTGCTTGCGGCCTTGCTGCTTTCGCGAAACACAGCGGTCTGCTTCCAAGTTGGGCAAGACGTCAGGCCCGTGCGTTTGAACAACTCTTTCCAGCGCGAATACCGATCCGTCAGACACTCCTGAAAACGCGGCAAAGCCGAGCGAAAGTTTTGCAAACGAATGAGCTTCTACACGCTCTCGAAGTTCGACGCGCGGGCGTCTGCGGGCCCCGCCGTGCAGCTATCAAAGCTATTCTGTAAGAGTCCCTGATCGTCGATGACGAATGAACGCGGGCCGATCGTCCCGGTGCAACTGACGGTTGCCTCGGCTAGGAGCGCGGTCAACCCGCCGTAGTCCGCGCAGACGTCTCCCGGTTTTGCCGCTGCGGGAGTTGGCGTAGTTCCACTTGGATCAGGTCCATGGGTCGCCGAAGGTCCGTGTGCACTAACCTCCGGGCTTTGAGATTGGAGGGCTTCGTGAAAACAATTGCGAACGCGGCGTTGATCTTGGGTTTGAGTGCTGAGAACGTACTCAGCGCGAATGCTATGTGACGGGTTCCGCGCTCTGTGCGTCGACGAGTGGTGTCCGCGAGGAGGGCGCGCGAGTTTAGTTCGAAACTGGGCCCGCGCTTCGCGCCTAGTTTCCGCACTTCGAGAGGCACTCGGTAGTCCCGCTCGTACACTGAAGCAACAGGTCGGTCTCGTAGTTTGAGCCAGGACCGCCACCTGGGTCGGGTGCGTATCGAAAGCAATGCTCGCCGACACCACCACGGTTGGGGTGGCCATAGATATCGCCCGGTGGCACGTGGCTCGAATAGCTGGTGCGGGTGACCGACATGGCGTGAACGTATGGCGGACACCACGGATCAGTGGACGATGCGTCGCTGCAGGCAAGGAAGCCGCTCTCGTCACGGAACCAAGACGCCGGGTCAGCAACCACTTGTCCGTTCCCCGCAGACACGACGAAGCCGGGCAGGAACGCTGCACACTGCGCCGCACACACCGCGGGATCACTGCACGTTGGCTCGCCCTGCGGGTAGGAAATTTTGTAAACGATGCTGGTCTTGGCCGGGACCGTGATGTCGACGAACTTCTCGTTCCCTGTCGGATTGAAGCGCGGATTCTTTTCAGAGGCGGGAATGTATTGCAGCTTGGGCTGCATCTTGCTGAGTTGCACCAAGCTTGCTCGGTAGTCCGCGGCGATGACCGTCGGCTCCGACCAGGTGGGACAGCTGTTTAAGCTAATGCGTCCGAACAGCTCGCTCCAGCGATTGAAGCGCTCGGTCAGGCACTCCTGATAGTGCGGCAACGCCGCCCTGAAGTTCTGCAGTTGAAGGAGCTTCGTTACTCGTTCGAGGCTTTGGTTCTTGGGGTCGTCCGTGCAAGTGGTGAAGGTGGCGCTAAGGAGCCCCTTTTGATCAACCACGAATGATTTGGGTCCGATGGTGCCGGTGCACCGGATGGTTGCCTCACCAAGGCTCGCCGTCAGTCCGCTGTAGCCTACGCACTCATCACCCGGCTGTTCCTGCGCCGTCTTTACCGGATGATCGCTGTAGCAGCCGCTGCTGAGGATGCACAAGAACAGAGGACTGGAGAGCTGCCACGCAATTCGGGTATTCATGCTTCCTGCAGACTAAACAGCCGTTTTCGCGAGCCCGCAAGTGGCGTTGGACGGGGAGGAGAAATCACCATGAGCTCCCTCTGCCAAAGTGAAGGAATTGAGGCCGTGCCTGCACCGTCTGTTTGAAGTAACGTTACGAGTATGTTGCGGTCCGCTTTGCTAGTTTCTACGCTGCTCTTGGCTTGCGGTGAAACTACGACCCCTGCCGTCGACCAAGCTCGCGGCGGGTTCGGCGGGAGCATGTCCCCGACCGCTGCGCGCTCAGGAGCAGAGAACTCGTCGACAGCGGGCATATACGAAAAAAGCGATGCGGGTGAAGCGGGTCTGGATGCCGGCGCAAGTTCGCTAGGTGGCGTGCCAGGCGGTGCTGGAAACGTCGGATCACAGGGCGGCAGCGCACAGGGTGGCGCCGCCACTGGCGGCGGCGGCACTGCGGGAGTTGGCGGCAGGCCTGATGGTGGTTACGGCGGGCAAGCCGGGTTCGAAACCGGCGGTGGGGCGGGGACCGGAACAGCTACTTTGTGTGAGCTCGTCCAGGCTCACGGGGACACGTCGTTCGTGTTGGCCGAGTCGATCACCGCGGGCTACATTCAAATTCTCGATACGGATTGCCGGTATACCGGGCTTAAATGCGGCGTAGGGTTCCCTGCCAAGGGCGACTTCGCCAACGGGTTAACGCCTTTTGCGCTCAACCTTTGGCATTGCTACGAACCGCCAGCGAGCCAGTTTCTGCTCGTCCACCCCGGCCGCATGGTGACTAAAGCGGACGCCGAGGCGTTGATCGAACTGTACGTCGAGTTGACGCTGCAGAAGTTGAAGCTGTCAGCCGGCGACGCGGAAGACCTCCGAAAGCAGCTGGTATCGCTCATGCCTGCCTCGCTCTCGAGCAACGCGCCCCGAATTTCGCTCTGTAGCTCGGGAGGCGTTTGCCCGTCGAGCGGGTCGGCCGGCTCAGCGGGGACCGGTGGCGCCAGCGGCAGTGGCAATTCCAGCGGTGGCTCGAGCGGCCAAGGTGGGACGAATTGATCTACGCCTCCCGGAAACGCTCGATGATAGATCACTTTTCTCGGCTGCGGGGTTTCCAATCCGTGTCGTGGCTGGGCTCATTGTTTTCTCTGAGCTGCGCACTGATTGATCCTCTCGACGCCGCTCCCGCTGTCCATGGTTCCGGCAGCTCGGCAACGGCGGGTTCGAGTCAGGTGCAGGCGGGCACCGGTCCAGATAGCGGAGGGTCGACGGGCGGGCTCGGTGGGAACGGCGACGCAGCTGGCGTGATGTCGGACACCGGCGGTTCGGGCGCGGAAGCGGGGGCAGGCGCGGGGTCCTCGTGCGTGAGCAATGCCGATTGTGAATCGAATTCACGTTGCCTTCCGGAGCATGCTTGCGTTCGGTTAGACACCGGGTCGACAGGTCCGTGCCCGAGGCTGATTGGTGGGGAGTTCGCGAACGACCCAAACGCTATTTTTTTCGGCGCCTTCGCCCCCTTGGCTCAGAGCAACGTTCCGGCTCTGACAATTCCGGCGATCTATGAGATGGCCGCTGGAGAATTCAACTCTTTGGGTGGCTTGAGAGGCGTCTCTAACTCGGCGCCGAGCCCATTGGTGGTGATCGTGTGCGACAACGACGCGACCAGTACGGCTCAAGCCTTGCACCACTTGATCGACGTGGTGAAGGTCCCCGCAGTTCTTGCCGCGATGGATCCGAACCAGCTCTTAGCGGGGTTCAATCAGAACCAGCACACGTTTTTCATCAGCGCCGCCCATGCATCGCAAGAACTCGCGAATGTGAGCAACGGCCGGGCGTGGACGATGTTGGGACAGCCATCGGACTTCGTTGCAATCTATGAAGCGCTCATGCCGCACGCCGAGGCATTGGTGAGAGCAGACCTGCCTCCCGCTGAAGCAGGGCGCGACATTCGCGTGGCGGCAGTGACTGAAGACGGCAACTCCGACCAGGAAGAGCTTTTCAACGCTGTGTTGCCCCGCCTCAGCTTCAACGGCAAGACCGCGGCAGAGCAAATGGGGACGAACTTTCTGGTGGGTCAGTTGAGCCGCGATAGTTCGAATGTAGACGCTGTCGTCGCCACTCTGTACTCAGGACTGCAGAGGCCGGACATCGTCTTTTCCTTCGCGTCAGGTGTGTTCACCGCGCGTAACGGGGTGATGCATGGCCTAAACACGAAATATTGGCCGAATCAGCGGCCCGTGTACATTCTATCTCCAGAAAATGCCGTCGCAGGCTCGTCAGTCACCGCGGAGCTGAATGCGATGTGGCAGAGCGTTGACCACAAAGACAACGCGGCTCGCGTGTTGGGGGTCGATCTTGCTGGTGTGACAACGGACACGGCCGCGACCTTCAACTCGTTCGCTGTGCGCTTGCACAGTCAAGCGTCGTTTCTAGACGCAGATTTCAGTAACTACTACGATGCATTTTATTTCTTGGCGTTTGCTGCTTACGCAAGCCCTCGTCAAGCGTTCTTTAGCGGTCTGATTGGCCCAGCTGACTTCGAGCATGGCATGCTCAGGCTCACCAATCTCGGTCAGACGAGATACGATGTCGGCCCGGTAGATATCTCGAACGTGTTTACCGCATTGAGCAATCCCAATTCCATGCTCGAGTTGGGCGGCACCATGGGACGCCCTGACTTCGATCGGGCCTCGGGTATGCGGCGGGATCCCGGAAGCATTTATTGCTTCGACTCGACGACTTTCGAGATTCAGAAGGACGTGATTCGCTACGACCGGGAGACGCAAAAGTTCAAGCAAGTGGATCACCCACTCTGCCTGGTCAACTTCTTGGCAAACTAGCTGCGCGTCTGCGTTGGCGTGTCCTCAGAACGCGAAGCACTCACCCTGGAAGCAAGTCTGTGACTTGTCGGAACAGACGTCGACCGTTCCGCTTGCGCCGAAGAGTGGCATGTTGATCTTGTCGGGGTAGGGGGCTACTGGGCACGTGCCCGACACGGGGACGGGTTGGGCACACGAACCCGAGCCGGCCACGTTGATGCAAACCGTATTCTTGGGCCCGGTGCAATTGGCGGAGGAACTACATGGAATCGATCCAGGGCCGACCCATTGTGTTGCTTTTGGAATGCAGTCCGCGTCCACGACGCACTCAGGCGCGCCGCCGGAACCTGAGGCACCTCCGCCGCTGGAGCCGCCACTCCCGCTCGCGCCGCCACCGGAGGTGCCCGCGCCGGTCATGCCTCCGCCGCCGTTCCCGGCTCCGCCGCTCGCAGTACCACCCGTTCCCGCAATTCCGCCACCAGATGTGCCTGCGGTGCCCGTACCACTTACGCCGCCATTGCCGGCGCCTGCGGTGTTTCCTCCGCTCGCGCCGCCATTTCCGGAGCCACCGCTGGGTGCTCCGCCGCCAGCAGTTCCGCCGCCCGAGGTACCGGCGTTCCCTGAGCCGCCAGAGGAACCTGCAACTCCACCGCCCGAGGTTCCAGCATTCGCGGTGCCGCCATGGCCGCTCGCCCCGCCGTTGGTCGCGCCCGCGGCCGGTGCTCCGCCAGTTCCTCCGCCGGACGTGCCCGCGTTAGCTGTGCCGCCATGACCTGCAGCGCCGCCGCCCGGCGCGCCCGCGTTCGGCTCTCCGCCATTGCCCGAGCCCGCATTGCCCGAGCCCGCATTGCCCGAGCCCGCATTGCTCGAGCCTGCATTGCTCGAGCCTGCATTGCTCGAGCCTGCATTGCCCGAGCCCGCGTTGCCCGTACCGCCGCGGCCGGCTGTCGGTTTTCGTCCTGCCGTTGCGGTGCTCCCGCCTTCATCGGCTTCGCCGGCTTCGCCTAGGCCGCCCTGCCCGGCGACGGGATCGAGCGGGTGATCATTGTCGCTGCACGCCGGAAGTACCGCGCACGCACAGCCGGCACTCAAACCCAAGATCAGCGCTGCATTCGCCAATGATTTCACGAAACCTCCAAAGCTAGGACCCGCGCGCACTTTCCCACGACTCATTCCTGCTCGGCAAGCCGTGAAAGAGTACACGGGTAGGAGAAGCGGATGCGGCATTTTCTGCCGAACCTTCACGCTTGTGGCACACGCGTGTAGGTGTCACTCGCTCGGCGCTCAGGCCTGCTCACATGTTAATGTATTCGGCGTTGACGGAGCCGAAGCAACCGCACGACGCGTTGTTCAAGAAGACGTTCTCGGAGGTCGAGCACGCCGCGGCTGAGTTTCGAGCGGTGTTGCCCGCGGAGCTGGTCTCGCGCACGGACTTTTCAACGCTGGCGCTTTCCCCCGGCAGCTACGTGGATGAAGCTTTGTCGGGTTCGCAATCCGATCTGCTGTTCTCCGTGCGGGTGTCGGGTAAGCCAGCGTTGCTGTACGTGTTGTTCGAGCACCAGAGCAGCCCCGACAAGCTGATGCCGCTCCGCTTGCTGGGCTACATCGTTCGCATCCTGGTGCGTTACGTGGATGAAGCGAAGGCGGGCGGCGACAAAGCTGGCGGTGACACTCTGCCCTTGCCAGCGGTGATCCCGGTCGTGCTGCATCACGGGAAGTCAGGTTGGGCGGTCGCCACGCGACTCGAAGAATTGCCGTGGTTGCCGATGAGTCGGTTGCCGCCACTATCGGCAGAGCGCTCGACGCCGCTCAGCCCGAAGTGAAGGATGCCCTGATGACCCTCGCAGAAAAGTGGGAAGCTGACGGTTACGCCAAGGGTTATGCGAAGGGTTATACGAAGGGCTATGCCGAAGGTCGCGCTGAAGCTCGCGCCGAAGGCTACGCCGAGCTCTTTTGCAAACTACTGACTCTTCGGTTCGGTGAATTGGCGGAGCCCATCGTGCGGCGCATCACGAGCGCGAGTGAAGTCGAGCGTGATCGCTGGGTCGAGCGATTGCTGACGGCCGACACGCTCGACGCGGTCCTCCGCGACTGACGTCACGCAGGCGGGAACCACGTGGGGCTCGGAGGTGCGATGCTGGGGCGCGGTCGCCCCTCTCGAACTTCATCCACGGCGTCTAGGCGTGCATGTCGGTTGGCCTGCGATGTCGCGAAACGGGCGCTGAAAACCGGCTTATTTCGCGCCTTACCTGCTGACGCACTTGTCCGTACGACGTTATCGGGTGCCCGACAAAACGGCGCTGGTCTCGACTTTCGTAGTTGGTCCCGCGGCGCGGATGTTGGACTCTTGGAGATCCCGCCATGCGCAACATTTTCGTCCGCTCATCGACTCGCTTCCTGCGTCTACCATCGGCTGCTCGAGTCGTGCTGGGCATTGCGCTCTCGGTGGCTTGCTCCGGGGTTCCGCAGGTTCCGTCGACTGGTGACGGGGTTGGCGCTTCGGGCGGCTACGGCGGAACCGCGGGCACGAGCAGCGGCAGCGGCGGGCGCGGCACGATCGATGTGTCGCCGATCGGTGATGCCGGTAGCTCGAACATGGACAATGCGGGCGGGGAGGGCAACACCGACGACGATCCGGTGTGCGGTGACTCCGTTGTGGATTCGAGTGAAGGCTGTGACGACGGCAACGCCAAGAGCGGTGATGGCTGCGATGGCACGTGCAAGGTCGAGCACGGCTACACCTGCGGCAAGCCAGGAGAAGAGTGTACGGCCACGCTCGTCTGTGGTGACGGTGAGGCCGGGCCCGACGAGTCTTGTGATGACGGCAACACGTTGTCCAAAGATGGCTGTTCGGCGACTTGCACGGTGGAGAACGGCTTTGCGTGTCCGACTTTCGGTAAGGCGTGTACGCCCACCACTGCTCCCGTGGTCTGCGGCAACGGCACGACCGAGTTTGGTGAGACGTGCGATGACGGAAACACGGTCGCGCTCGACGGCTGTTCCAAGACTTGTCAGACCGAGCCTGGCTACATCTGCAGTGGTGCGACTTGTACGGCCAACGCCGCGTGTGGTGACGGCACGCTGAATAGCGGCGAGCAGTGCGACGACGGCAACAAGGTGCCGGGCGATTGCTGTAACGGCGCGTGTGGCTTGGAATCGAATTGTAAGTGCAGCACGCCTTCGTCCGGCGTGGGCCCGCAGGTGTGCGTTTCGACCTTGATCTGCGGTGATGGCGCGGTCACGGGTGACGAGGCCTGTGACGACGGCAACAAGGCCGGCTCTGATGGCTGCAGCGCGGATTGTTCGACCGTCGAGGGCGGCTTCACTTGTCCGGCCGCGGGCGGCTCGTGCAGCCCCGCGGTGGTGACCTGTCCGAACGCGAAGATCGACGCGGGCGAAGAATGTGACGACGGCAACTCGGTCGGCAGCGACGGCTGCTCCTCGAATTGCAAGGTAGAAGCGGGCTACACCTGCCCCACGGCGGGTCAAACTTGTGTGCTGAAGGAGTTCTGCGGCAACGGCAAAGTCAGCTACACGAGCGGCGAGACCTGCGACGATGGCAACACCACCGCCCTCGACGGCTGTTCGGCGACCTGCAAGATCGAGAGCGGGTCGACTTGTAACAACGCGGTTTCGCCTTCGCTCTGCGTCAAAGAAGTGTGCGGCAACAAGAAGATCGCCGCCGGTGAGACCTGTGACGACGGCAACGCGACCGCCGGTGACGGTTGTTCCGCGACTTGTAAGCTCGAGGCGGGCTACACCTGCCCGGTGCTCGGTTCTGCCTGTCGTACGGTGTGCGGTGACAAGAATACCGTGGTCGGCGTCGAGCAATGCGACGACGGCAACAAGGCCGACAACGATGGTTGCAATTCGCGCTGTCAGCTCGAGCCGGGCTACGTGTGCGACGCCGCGGGTGCTTGTCGGAAGACAGTGTGCGGCGACAAAAACCCGGAAGGCACCGAGCAGTGTGACGACACGGCGACGGGGGCGGTCGATCTGCCGTTCGACGGTTGCTACAAGTGCTTGGTCGAACCTGATTGTTCGACGGGCGCGTGTAAATCTGCCTGCGGAGACGGTCAGCGCTTTTCCGACGAGCAATGCGACGACGGCAACACCTTCAACGGTGACGGCTGTTCCTCGAAGTGTCTGATCGAAGCCGGCTTCAGCTGCATGGATTCTGCCGCAGGCGTGTTGCCCTCGAGCAAGAGCTTGCCGGTCATCGCTCGCGACTTCATCGGCCTCGGCCGGCAGAAGAATTCATCGCCCACGGATGGCAACTACCATCCGGACTTCAACATGCACTTGGGCAGTGGCATCTACAAGATGGTGAAGACCACGCTTTCTGCGGCGGGCAAGCCGGAGTGGCGCTGGCTGCCGTACAAGAGCTCCGAGGCGAGCACGCCGGCGAACAAGACGACCTACACGCCGCTCAGCACCGCGATTTGTACCTGCAACGAAAGCGCGCCGGCCGCCTCTTGGGTGACGACGACCGAGACTTGGGCGACGGGTACGGTTGGCAACGCGAACAACCCAGGCAGCAGCAAGAGCATCACGCTCGTGCGCCCGCCTTGCAGCTGCACGGACGCGACCGCCTGCACCTGTGACAACGCGGGCCACATGTACCGCGACGGCGGCGCTGATAACTCCTCGCAGCGCAGGAACCTTTCGAATCCCGCGAATTTCGCGCAGTGGTACACGGATGTGGCCGGTACGAATCTGAGCATCCCCTACACGCTCAACCTGACGCTCACCGACACGCCCACCGCGACCTACTCCAATCTGGGCGATGCCAATTCGACTGCGTTCAACCCCTTGGCGGGCTTGGGTTGGGTCGCGAAAGGTGATGAAACGGCTTCACAGGTTTCGGTTCCCGCCGTGGCGGCCTGTGGCAGCAGCGAAACCAGCAACGTTTCCTTTTCGACCGAGACCCACTTCGTGTTCGAGTACAAAGGCGGCGAGCGTTTCGACTTCTCCGGTGACGACGACACCTGGGTGTTCGTGAACAAGATTCTGACCGTTGATTTGGGCGGTTTGCACGGCAAGCAGACCGGCTATTTCATCTTGGATGCCGACACTGACGGCGCGGGAACCGATACCGCGGATGGCAGCGCGACGGCCAACGCCAACGGCTCCTACTACGATGGGACGATCTACTCGACCAGCGCGTCGACGGGGAAGCTCGCGCTCGGCTTGGTCGTGGGCAAGGTCTACGAAGTGGTGATGTTTCAGGCCGAACGCAATCAGTGCGGCTCGAACTTCGGCGTCACGCTCAAGAACTTCGGCAAGCCGAAGTCGATTTGCACCTCGAAGTGCGGTGACCCGGTCGTGGCCGCAGACGAGGCCTGCGATCT
>Ga0247769_1000122_pt1 | contig 15285 bp, 12 predicted proteins | sample UWRJL166409R6_FD_179942 | JGI IMG/M metagenome (GOLD analysis project Ga0247769, IMG submission 179942) | Plant litter microbial communities from Arlington Agricultural Research Station in Wisconsin, United States - UWRJ-L166-409R-6 | ecosystem: Environmental > Terrestrial > Plant litter >... | reverse complement strand
CGCCTTTCCCCCATACTGCGGACATCACAGCCCTGTTGATGGGCGGCCTATCGTGGCTATATCTCGACTAGCGACGGGATTCCATGTCGAATCCGGAGATATATTTGAGGTCCTTGTCCCCAAGTGCCATGTGCAGAAGATGATGATAGCCTTCGACGTACAGTGGGCTCTTATCAAGCTGCTTGCCATGGGCGGCGGCGCCGAAGCTATCGACGATGTTCCTGATCATCCCGAATTCCTAGACGAATTCTGGCAATTCCCGGGCGACACAGCGAGGCTGCGGGATCTCCAGGCTTTCTCCGAGGATATGACAGCCAAGGAACAGCGCGCAGCCGCAGCGGACTCCGAGCCAAGCGGAGATGAGCAAGAGAGAGACAAGGGACCTAGCCGACAAGGGACAGAGTAGTATTCCGACCCCAAGGCCCCGGGCTCCGGCGAGCGAAAGGAAAATGTAAAGTGCAAGAGTATCGGGGGTAGCTTGTCCGAGCAGGCTGCAGTCCTGCCTAAGCATCCCAAGACAAAAGGGGCGGGCGGATTGGGTGGAGAGGGCGTCGAGACGGAGGGGCTTGCGGAGAGCTTATATGAAGGTAACCGGATGAGAGACCAAATGAGTGGATGGGCGAAGACGCTTGCCAACAAGACTGTCAAGAAGACGAAGACATGGAAGCGGGGTCTGTCCACCGAGGAGGCTTTGACTGAGCAAGAGGAGCGAGACAGCATGGGCCGTATAAAGGACAGGTTCTCCAGGATATCCTTCCGGCCCAGGCTTACGTCTGGCACATTTCAGAAGCCGCAGAACCACTAGTGATACGGCTATTAAGGACATATGCTGTTTTATCAATTGATGCTTGTATTCTAAACTTCTTCAGGACCGCCCACTTCTTTATCCTCTGCTGGGTATGACAAGCCCAAGGGCAATTGCCCATGACCTCAGGTAGCTGGTCGCTCACTTCTTAGTCGGCTTCTTAGCAGGAGTCTGCGCCTTCTCTGTTCGGGTGAATGGTGTTAATTATAAGGTGTACTACTGACTCTTCTTGGGGGTGACGATGATGCCCTCGTCAGAACTAGACACTGTCTCTGAGCCCTCAGGCTCGGGGGATGACTCGTCGCGCTTGCGCTTGCCACCCTTGGTCGGCGTGGGCTTCGAGGGTGTAGATTTAGTTTTGACGTGGCTTTTACGAATAGGCGTCTTCTGGTCGCCGTCATCCCCCGAGTCCCCTGAGGTTGTCGCGCTTACATCCTTATCGACGTAGACATGGAACATTTCGTTGTCGTAGACTATATTTCTTAGTAAAGGGAAAGAGGCTAAGGAAACCAGGATTTTTACCTTGCGTGACGATCGAGAAGTGTATTACAGTGGTGCTTTTGCTTCCCTCAGCACCCTGCTGTTGTAAGGAAGCCTTCTATACTTCCACCTACAAGCTTCCGCTGCAGCCTACAGCTTCGCTATAGGCTTGTAAAGGGAGTATGCCTAACCGCGCTGCAATCTTTAAGCTATTAGATACGGAAAAGGACGCGAATACTAACGACGATGGAACCGCCGGACACAATTATAACGTACCCTATTAGGGATAAGCAAGTAAAGAGGAAGAATCCGACTATAATAGCAATTAGTCGAGGAAACCTCGGGGGTAATAAAGCAAGAGCGTTGTGTTATACTGTTTGTTTTAGGAGATCATTACCATGGGATTACGGTTAAGTAGTAGTAGAAAAATAATAATAGGAGTTCGGTAGAAAGGTATCGTTAAGATTATTTACATGCATTAATCTAAGCGAGGTTAGGATTACGGATGAGTTGCTAGCGCATCTCGTAACGAGATAGCCGGAGAAAAGTAGATTGCTACTAGAGGATGTATAACGTAACGTTGCTGATAGTTCCTAGGGTAGGGATCTCGAGCCCAAGGGCAAATGCCCTTGCGATCTACTATCTAGTCCATTTATCCACCCTTCCTCTCATCAGAAACCATGTGACAGAGAAGGACCTTCGTCGGGGTCCTGGCGTCTACTGTCTATTGCGTCCCTTCTTCGAAACTTAGCCGGAGGTAGTGACCTTCTTAGTCGCTTTAGCAGCGATTTTGGCCTTCTTCGAAGAGGGAGCCAAGTCCTCCTTCTCGTCTACCGTATAGGTACGCTTCTTTAGGAACGAGAACGCGAAGTCCGGCAGCTCCTCAGGGGTAGTGCCGGCTTTGGGAGAGGAGGCTATATTAGAATGAAAATTAGCGAAGTTTGTAAAATATAAATCGGAGGACTCATACCGAGGTCGAGGGAAGACTTAGCCGCTTCCTCATGCTCAGCTTCCGCCTCTGACTCCGGAACCTCCTCCGCCTCTGACTCGGATTGGTATTCATCAGGGTTAGGGAGGTTGAAGTCTGGATTTTCTTCGTCCATAGCTATTGATGATCAGAATATTAACCAGGAAATAGTAAATAAACATACCAGCGTCCAGGAGATTCTTCAATATCTTAGGCTCGACGCCGACAACGAACAAGTATTGCGCTAGATGGTGGAAGCTGAGGAATATACCCTCTAGCTCGCGGAAGGTCTCCATGTCCATCGTTGTTGTTAATATAGAGACGTCGGATGGTAGTTAGTAGGAAGTATAAGGTATGGGGGGTATGTTGTTGTAGGGTAGGGAGGGTTAGTTGGGAATTAAAAAGTTACGTTGCGGGGTGTAGAGGGTTTGTTACTGTGGGGTAGGGAGGGTTGGTTGGGAATTAAAGGGAGAGAACCTGCAGATATTTAAAGTGGGCCGATTAAGAGAAAATCCGCATACAGAAAATTACCTTCGCGTTAATAAGACAATCACCTAGGGATTGTAGTCTTTAATTACTTTTAATTACTGAGCTCTTATTTCCTATTAGCGAATCTATCTTTTAGCGTTTATTTTTTCTAGATAACAGCAGCAAGGCAGCGTCGCCTTAGATGTTTAGAGCTCCGCACGCGCCATCGCCTCCCGCAATACTCCCGGCTACACGGTGCTCTACAAGGGAATGGACCAGGCTTGTACGAACGGTCTCTTCGACGAGGCTAGCGCTCTGTCTAATATCTCGACACTTCTCAGCTCCGCGCCATCTGATTTTAGCAGCATTAGAGCCTTATTCTACTTTACCCCGGACATTAAGGTTGCTGAGTATTATGCGAGCTATGCTAAACGGCGGACTGAGTGCGAGTCTGTCGTCATCCTGTGCCTGTGCATTTCGAACGCTGCTATCAAGGCACTATCTGAGCCCGACATTCGACGTCTTCACTGGCCCAGCAATGACTGGAAGGAGCTTGTCTGGCGTTGCCGCACCCGTCAGACCTGTAACATTAGTTTAGCTTTATAATACTTGCTTATTGTCACAGCACTGTAGTGGGTGCTGTGTGCATGCGTACCATGACATTAGGAATGCATACAGTGCAGTTCTCCTAACTGCATAACATTCTACTTTTAGTAGTGTAGGGGCATGAATGATGCATTCTTCGTGCTGTTACACTTAATCCTTTTTCGGATTGCCGAAAGCTCGACCCTAACTCTAGAAATGTAAACGCCATTCTTTTGTCCTGTCTGGAAGACATTTTACAAGGGTCCCAGGAAAAAAAAATTAGTTAGCAACTAATAAGGATTTGACTGATACGAAATGGTCTTGTCGTCTGGGCAGGGACTAGCCTTAAGTAGCTAGGCGTCCACCTGGACAGCCGCCTTAGGTTCAAAACCCACGCCGAGCAAGTCGTACGAAAAGCAACGAAGGTCGTCGGCCTGCTGGCTAGGGTCTCTAAAGTCTATCACGGCCTGCCGCCCAAAGCAGCAGCCGTAGCCGCCAAAGCCACAGTTAGGTCCATAACCCAGTACGCCATTGAGGCGTGGTGGCCAGGCCTCCAACGTAGCAGGTTAGGGAGGACCTACCCCACAGGAGGGAAAGGCCTAGCCAAGACTATCAACGCCGTACAAACGGCGGCAGCAAGGGCTGCGGTGCCGAGCTGGAAGACCACCCCTACGGCCGAAGTCCGGGCGACGTGCCGCTTTCCCCCAGTGGAGGTTGTAGCCGGAAGGAGGCGAAGACAGTACAGACGGAGGGCAAGGAGCGATCCCAGCTATACGGTCTACTCGAGGGTCGTAAGCGCATATTAGACTCGCCTTACAGACGACTCGCTCGTCGAGGCTAGCACGAGTGGGTGGGAGACAAAGGAAGAAACGAGACACCCCGAGCTGTGGATGCCTAGGGTCAGGTTGCACGCCCTCGTGGCGCACCGTATAGGATATGGCCGGTTTGCCGACTACTACGCGCGGTTCGGACACGACGAAGAAACCGTACGGGAGGCTACCTGCCCCTGCGGCAAGCCCTTGACCCCGTCACCCTGCGACTACGCGTTCCTAAAGGGGCTCGTACGACCGCCCCTTTACGGACACACAAAAAGCTGGCTCCGGCAGGTCAGCCAGTACTACGGCGAAAGAGCAGAGCTCAGGCAACAGGTCAAGGCTCTCGTCGAGCAAAGCCACACGTGGCAGGAGAAGGTTGTACAGCCCTGGCTAAGGGTGCTCGGCCCAAGGCCGAGAGAAAGGGCCGGCCCCAGGCCGGTTAACAACAAAGGCAACCCCACGGTCGACCCGTATAGGGAGGACGCACCGGAAAAGTGGAAAGGCCACTTCCTGGACAAAGGAGAAGGGTGGATGGTGTACAGGGGGCCCAGACCAAGAGCCCCGGTACGTATAGAGGTGGGAAGGGCTGTTTTTAAAACAGTGACACCCTCTATCGAGTAGAAGATCTACCAGGAGCAACTGGACATACTCTACAACGAAGATTGAAAACCACGAGTAGCACCTTTCCTCCCAAAGGGAGGTTTTAATGGAACTACGGGGGGACAGACGGAAGGAGGAGGATAGCAAAGGACCTTGGCTTCAGTTTTGCTCGTACTTGTCGAAGTGCGCCTTTCGAGGGCGCACGTGCCATTCTAGCTTAGTCAGAAAACGTAGCACGAAAAATCTCAATCAATCAATCAATCGAAAGATCAGCGGATCTAAGTGCGGACCCCGCTATTTAATGTGCGGTCTCCGTCGCGTTGGGCTAACCCGCTTTTTAATGTGCGGTCTCCGTTGCGTTTTGCCGTCGCGTTCCTTACCTTCCACTAGCAAAGACTCCTGGATCCCACTGGCAACGGCTGTTACCAATGCCTTGCCTTCCACAGGTAAAGACTCCTTGATTTAACTAGCAGAGGCTCCTTGATCCAACTGGCAACGGCTCTTTCCAGTGCCTTACCTTCCACAGGCAAAGACTCCCGGACCCCACTGGCAACAGCATATTGTTGTACCCTAAAGTTGCTCTCAGCAATTTCCATGTTCGTGCGTGGTCCTGAGCCGCTCCTGAGCTAGGGTGGGCTATGGGTGAGCTAGTGTGGCCCAATTTTGGACCCTCGACTGAAGTTGCCATCCGGAGATTCCGATACGTTCCTCGGTTCATGCTAACCATGCCGTATAGGGTGCAGCCACTTCAGCGGTGAAGTTAGTCGCAAAATAGGATTCTGCTGGCATGAATTACAGCCTAGACGTTTTGACTGTATATAGTGAGGCGAAGTACGGAAAGGGGCGGAGGAAGGAATGTCCTCGGTTCCTCATTGCTCTCTCGATGATTTCCCCGTCACATATTAGAAAGTGTAAAGCGAAAGCGCGGTCGCGCGCGCTGGGTTTAGCGCCCTTCCAGATTGGGGCGCAGCTGCCCCATCACGGTCACGCTCGCGCATAAATAAACCTCCCCCCAACGTCAGTCGACGTCCTCTTGTACTCTCGACTTCGCACGCACGCCCCTTTTCTCTCCCTCCTCTCTTCTCTTCCTTTCCTGCAACTTTCGTCTGCTGGTTATCACGGTGCCCTCGAGGCACTTCGCTTCTTCCCGCTTCGGCCTCAGCTGCGCTCCAAATCTTTCCCCTTATGTATTGAGTGTTTCCGGCGACGAAACCGTGGTGTTGAGGTTGTTTTATAGAAGAAATCAAGGCAGAATCAATTAAGCGATGTCAAAAAGAATGCGTGGTGCGGTGTGGTGTGGCCGCCTTTATCAAATGAAGGATGTTCCAGTTGCGAGACCTATTTAAGAAAAAGTGGTTTTGATACCGTGTCGAACGAGTATCGATACTAGTACAAGTCAGAATGTTGGGGAGAGGTTTCCAACGAGGGAATCGACTCCGACAAAATTTTTGCCACTGTCATCAAAACTACAAGATAGAGAATGCTCCTGGCAAGTCGGCAAAAAGAGTTACAGGACAGACCACAACACAAGAAATAATCGAGAGCGTGTGTAAATTCAAACGAACTTCCACTTCCTGTGCCGACAAATATATTATACATACATTACGATATCTCTATATCTCATTCTCCTTCACCCCTCCTTATCGTTCTCGTTGTCCCCCTCATCACTCCCACTATCTTCACTATCCTCCTCCTCCTCGTCACTCCCGTCCTTTCGGCCCCTCTCCGCACAAGCGATGGCTTTATCCACCGCCAAATGGACACGACGAGCTGCTTCGGTACTCTCGTCATCGGTGAGCATTAACGGCGAATCAAAGCCGTGATCTGCAATCCACGACTCTACCACCCCCATGTCTGCCGTTCCAAAATGGGTAGCCAGAGCGAGCAGCATGCTCCGACGCAGGTAGTTACCTGGGGTTGGGAAAGGCCGTTGTTGGTAGTACCGAGCCCAAACATCCTGCCATCCCTGACGCTTGACATCTTTGATGCGGATCAGTGCCATGATGAAATGGAAGTACATGAAGCGGGAGACGGGCCTTTTGTTGTTGAGGAATGTAAGCTCCTTTTTGTCTAAGTCTCCACCAACTACCCCTGGCCATAGAGGCGAATTTCGAATGTCAGAGGAGATAACGTCAACTTGCCAGCGCACAATGGGGTCTTCCTTTGCATCAACCGGGACGATGAGAAGATGGTATGTGTCAAACCACTGCTCAACTTTTGCTGATAGGAGAAGGGCGTTTCCTGCTTGTCGGATTGATGGTGCCCGGCTGCCGAATAACATCTCGCTAATGTCGTCACTGTCGAGAAAGAAAGGTACAATGTGTGCAGCTTTGACCTGGTCTGCTGCCCACCACCCGCCGGTAACATGGCACCAAACATTGCCAAACTCTTCGTTGAAGTCGCTGCTCTTGCCTGCGTAATACGTCAAGGCATCGGAGCGAAAGGAAGAGGGCCGCTTCTTCGTCTTTTCAAGGCCATCGCACTTTTTGTAAAGCGCCAAGAGACACGCAGAGATGCTACCACCACGCGGATCCAGTAACCGCACAACACCAGGATCGTCAAAACGTGCCTTCTTCAGCTTCTGTCTCCACAAATCGTCACCGGCAGAGAGGTACTGGTGGTCGGAATCTCGAAGCCGCTTCGCTGCTATATGGGGGCGGATCAGGTTGGCATCTCGTTCTTCGATAATGACTTGTCGCTCCAGCTGAAACTCTTCTTTTTTCTTTAACGCTAGCTCAACCCCCAATAACGCAAGCTCAAGGCCGGATTTCGCATCGGGCTCGTGTCGCTCTTCATCTGGATCGATCTTGGGTTCCACCTTGCGAGAGAGGTCGTTAAAGGCCTTTTGCAGCTCGTGTGAAACACTTCGTGCTTTCTCATAGTTGTCTCTCGCTCTCGACAGTGACAGTGATGGTGGCAAGATGGCTGCTGACGGTGGGCCGTGCTTCGGCGAATCGTCCTTCGAAGGATCCATGTTCTGCGGTGTTGATGAAGCAAAGGCGCCGAAGCCAATGCAAAAAGAGCGGCTGGTCTGCACAAGTTGTTAGTCATGGCGGGACTGGGTTTTTGGGCAGCAGCACTTACGAAGGGAGACCAAAGTCTGAGCAATTGGCGCCGAAGCTACCAAAAGCAACCGAGGATCGAAATCGACGGTGTTGATGATGCAAAGGCGCCGAAGCTACCAATGCAAAAAGAGCGGTAGGCCTGTACAAGTTGTTAGTCATGGCGGGACTGGGTTTTGTTTTTGGGCAGCAGCACTTACGAAGCAAGACCGAATTCTGAGTGATGGATGTCGAAACAACCAATACAACGAAGAGAGAGGGCGCGAAGAGAGAGGGTGGGCAAGGGGAAAAAAAGAAAAAACCTTGGTGTGTTGCGAGTGAAAAGAGGAAATGCGAGAGGAAAGAAAGGAAAGGAATTTTTTGGCGAAGCACATGATTGACAACCCCACAATCTCAACCCTACAGGTTTGAAGGAAAGTGCGGGGGAGGGGGAGGGTGGGGTCACCTAGGTCGCGGTACAGAGTACTTCCGAGGGACCGCGCCCCCCGCTGTCAAGGCCGCCTCAAATGGCGGTATGTGCCAGCTGGCTTCGGCGGCCATAACAGCGCTCTCTCGCATTAACCTGTAATACGCTTATAGCGACTTTTATATATAATTACTTAACGCGTTTGTGTTGCTATTTACGTCTGCTACTATCTAGGACGGTAGTTATGAGGCTTTTTAACGTCTCCAATATCGGAATATCGATTTTCTAAGTTGGTATGTTATGTACTAGTATACTCTACGCTAATACCTTCCTCTAAAGTCTATTAGCCTATAGGGTTAGCTATTAGTAGTATAGCGTAAAACTTTAGTAATAAGATCTAGCGAGTTGATAACGCCGCCTTTAGCGTCGCTATAAACGGTTTAGAAACGCAACTCTATGTCTCGTAGAAAGAAAACAAGTTAGGCTACTATATAGCAGATATTAAAAGCTTCTGTCTCCGAGAGCCTAACTACTATATCGAGTTCCGTAGGTATATCCGGAATATTATCAATTAGGGGAAGGATAAGCGGTTAAACTAGATTCGGGATTCGTTAGATAGCCTTCTAGAAGAAAGTAGGAAGAGAACTTCTAAAGTAGCAAAGTCTCGCCTCCCACCGTCTAACGTTTCTGTAACTAGAAAGAAGCTAAGATCATTATCGTCGCGTAAAAATAGTAGTAGATCCAGTAGTATAAAGGAACAGGCCCGCGGAGGACCCGAGACCGGCTGGGGACTTGATAATACTATGCAAGACGACAATAGGGAGCTATCTTCCTACTTTAATTAGCAGGAGAGCTTTGTCGTAACCGACAACTATACAGTATCCTGACGAAATGCATCGCTATAAGGGACGGCCGAATAGAAACGCCGACAATAAAGCCTTTGCTCTAAATCGAATGGGAGCGGGGAGCACTGTACGACATTTTTATACATATCCTTGTAGCCCCTAGCTTATATTTCCCTAATGTTGCTTTATAGTATTTTTAGTTTAACTTAGTTAACGGGCAATCTACGGCTAATCTTTATTTTCCTTTACATACGACCGTAACTGTCGCTCTTTGAAAGGCGACTAATGAGGGGCCCTACTACGGGCCTGGCGCTTGCGCCCTACTCCGTCAGTAATATCAGAGCCGCCGTCAGTCTCGGTACCTTTAGAAAGATCATTACAGTCGTCATCATTACTAGAGTCGGAAAGAGAACTACTTTAGCGTAATACGGTATTACTTATTTTTTCGGTCTCAGTGTATTTAAGCAGCGTAATCGTGTATTAGAGATAATAGCTAGGCTGTCTCCGTTCTGTAGCTATTTTCCGAGCGTAGTCGCGAATGGATTTAAGGTACAACCGTAGCATAATTACGCTTTTATCTGTATTTAAGAAGCTAAAGCTGCCCTCGAATAAAGCCTTTGTCACACGGATTCCAGCCACAGACCCCGGCGCTATAATAAGCCACCTTGTTTCCGTTAAGGAACCTAAGGTTATAAAGTAATCTATTAAATTAGGCATCTTTATAAAGTAAACTATAGGCTTGGCAAATTAAGCTATTAGAGTGCACAGCAATTGCGGCGACGATTACAGCTAGTGATTAGGAAGGTTGAAGACTGTTAGCCAGGCAAATAAGAAATTAAAGACATTCTAGAACACTGTTGGTTTAATGGATGAAGGATGGAAAGCCCTAGAATCTAAGGGAGGTCCTAAAGGGACTAAGCATAAAATGGACAGAATCTCTACTAGTTTAGATTGCTAGAAGTTAAGGACTTTTGCAGCCATAAAAGATTATACTTGTAATTAAACAAATTCAAGAGTTCCAAGCCGATTACTACATTGCTATCTTTCCTCCTAAGCTCTAGCAGTGGAAGTAATCCCCTTATAACAGCCTTAAAGGATGCATTATTCTTAGGAATTTATTTCTATGCCCTCTCCGCTAGCTAGAAAAGGTACTTAACATGAAAGCCGCATATGCTATAATAGTCCGACGGGATCCCCTTTAAGGGTTTATTAATAGGTTTTACGGGTTTTGCCCGGGGATCTTACAACCTTCCGTAGCTGTAAACTATACAGCTATTACTTCTTAATGTCAAATCTCGTTAGCTCTATAGACGGACTAGCTCTTACTAATTAGCACTAGGACTCTCGGCTGACGTAGGGGTAAATAGCTTGCGGAGAAGTTTCGTATTAGTTATACTACCAGACTTAGCTTTTCAGGCCTCCTTTGCTAAGAGGGTGAACTAGCACGGCTAGCGGGCGCGCTATTATAAACAGCCTTTAGCCTTAGTCGTTTAGCCTTACGTATACCCCTGCTGTCCTCTATAGCGTCTCCATCTGCGTAGATTTCTACATAGAGCCTTTTTAGCAGCACAGGTTTTTCGGGGCTTAGCTAGTTATAGCTTAACTTAGTAGTAACGGTATTAACTATTATTAACCTTTGCGGGTTACTTTGGGCATTACTTACTATTAACAGCGGTATTTTAGAAGGGCTATTCTTACGCTAAAACGTTTGTTTAATAGGTTACAGGGAGGGAAGCTAAATACAAAATAGAGCAGGTGCGGAAACAGAGATACTTTTATTTACGTTATTAGTAATCTCGGAAATTAATATCTAGGGTTCTAGAGTATTTGTCATACTTTATACATTTATATTATTGTATTTCCTAAGTATTCCTATATTAGTATCTCGCTTCGTATTAAGATAGTGTTATTTAGCTTTAACTTTATAAGCGCTAGGCCGAACCTTACCCTATTTATTTTAATAAGTAGGGCTTAAACTCTAAATCTTAGTTATTACTATTAAAGTAATTTAGCATAAAGCTTAGGGCGGAAGTAACCCCGTTTATAAGAGCTATTTCTCCGTAAGCTCTATTAAGGTTAATAAGGGAGTTATACTAAGATTTAATACTTTTAGAGCTAAGAAGTAAAGTTCGTCGTACTTAAAGAACTCTAGAATAGGCTGCGCTAATACATTGTTAATATTATATACTATGATTACTTTACTTATAAATCTAAGTTAGCTTACTTAAAAATCTTTACTAAGTCTTACTTTTACCTTTACCGCTTATTAAGTATAGCTACCCCGTAATAAGTAGCGGACGATTTAAAACTTAGTCGCTCTACTTTTATTTAGCTAAAAATAAAGGCGTTAAAGCCGTTACTATCTAGTTTTAGTTATAACTTAGGTATTTATCGCGCTATATATTAGTATTAAGGAGGTCGTATTTAAATATTTAATTTCTTAAGTATTATAAGCGGAGGGCTTAACTTCGGACAGAGGGGTATTAGTGCTATAGATCAATTGGTTTCCGTTGATAATATACGGAAAGGCAAAGGCAGCTGGTCTTCCGTTCGCGGAACGTGCCATGGCAAGGGCAGCTGGGCTTCCCTTCGTAGCATACGCCATAGCAAGGGCACCTGGGCTTCCTTTCGCAGCATGCCCCATGGCAAGGGCAGCTGGGCTTCCCTTCGTAGCATACGCCATAGCAAGGGCACCTAGGCTTTCTTTCGCAGCATGCGCTGTGGCAAAGGCAGCTGGGCTTCCGTTCGTAGCATACGCCATAGCAAGGGCACCTGGGCTTCCGGTGAGGGTGGGGGTGCGTCCCAAGCAAACGCCTTTAAAAATAGGTGACGTGCTGCTGGTTAGCTTCTATAGAACAGTTTGAAGAGCGAGGAATGAGGAGCTTATGGAACAGCAGAAGTGTAGTTGTAAAGTGACTTGATTTTAGTAGGAAAAGTGGTGGGCAGCACCAGCTATTTACATACATAAGGAAGCTCCCTGTGGGTAGGGAGCCACCGCTTCCCACAAATTGAAATTGACCCCTAAAAATGTGCAAACAGCAAAAAATGACAATTCCCTGTCGCTCGACTCAATCGCTTAAGACACGACAAAGGATCGCGATAATCCTCCATCACTTCGTCCCTATCTTTATTACTTACTACGACAATCTATCGCTATCTTCTCGATTACTCGACTAATAATTTCCCCATCGCTTTGTCGCTATCGTTGGAGTTAAGACACGAAAATCTTCGTATCGCTTAACGCAAGTTAAAAGACACTTACACAGTCGCTTCTACGGACAGGATACTAAGTACGTATATCTAGAACAGGGGCTAATATATCTCCTTAGCCTACCTCCGCAGGTAGGCGATAGCGGTAAGGAGATAATATACATTAAGAGGCGTCTCGGTACCTCCTATATCGATAGAGCTAAGAAAGACCTGCTGGTAGATTAGTAGTTAGGATAATAAAGATAGAAAAGAAATATACGTACTAGTTTGTTCTCGCGAAGGCTAGTACGGCAGGTAGCGATAAATACCTACTTATAGCTATAGATAATAATACTAGGAAGCTATTCTAATACGGCCGATAGGCTAGGTGTAATGTCGGCTGCGGACGGACTTACTACGCGTATTGCCCCTTCGAACGCGAGGGCCTCCTCGGCACAAGATGCCACGACGAGCGCCCCGCCCCGAGCGATCGAGCGCGTCCAGTTCCCCCTCAACAAAAACATTCATATCTCAGACACTATCCCGAACAGCTCGCTGAGCTTCATAGATTGGTACCTGACGGAGCAGGAGCGCATCCACGCCACCGACAACCATTCCACTTTCGCGGGAGGCAACTCCTGGACCGATGCTTGAACACAGAGTCACAGTTGCTGGAAGGTAGCAAGCTCAGGGCCATGGTCGGCTGGATTCAAGGCGGTCTCAATTTTGCCGTAGCTTCCAAGGATGATCTAGTGGTCGCCACGGCCGTTGTCGCTGTCCACCACAATGCTCGCCACTCCTCACGATCCAACAATTCCTTCACAACGTGGGCGCCTACTATTTCCTGTGGGCGCCCACGCCAACATATTCTTATTTCGGATGGGTGCAAGTTCAGGATGGCAGGGTAGCGGGGTAGCGAGGCAGACTTCCAAGGTGGGATAGCAGGGTTGCAGATTTCAAGTAGCAGGGTATCATACAATGTCAAATTGACCACATATGACCTGCCAGCTTTGCAGAGCCGTACGTAGAGCCACTAGAACCATACAACTACAGATGCTGCATGGTGAGCAGGTAGAAGACAGTCATGTATGGAATCAATGATGCTGCCCAGGAACCAGCCTCCAGGATCTGCTCCCAACGCCAACGAACAACCCAAACGATGCCGCCCACAAACAACCAGTGCATCGTTCTCTCACGCGCTGGCAGCCAACGACCACGACGAGAAGAGCCACACACAGGTCGGCCACGGGAAGGAAGTGCACGACTTAGGATAGAACGAAAAGAAAAAAAGACATTGCTGCGTCATTGGTAGGGGGCATGGACAACAAGGAGTTGTGGCTGCTTTTGCAACGGTTTAACAAAGTAAGTGCGCTGTCTGGTTCGCGAAATGGGCGTGCTGGAAATCATTGACGTGTCTCTTATCATTATGACGTAATTTTAAGAAAAGATCCATCCCACTAAAACTGTCTTCCCCGACAGGATCAAAGCCAACCATTTAACTTTCTGCGCACACCTTTTTCCCGCGAGCAGGCTTCTTCCTACATCACCAAAGGCACAAGGTTAGCAACACGTCGCCCTTGCCGGAATCGGACTAACCACCTACCAATCTAGCATCATGTCGTTGGCAGCAGGTCCAGCGATGGAAGTCAGGTTTATTGGAAATCATTCCATTGACTGGCAGCCCGTCCCACCGCCGACCTCCCAGCCCCAAGTCTCTTTCCCGACGCCTATTTTGCTCGCGTCTTATCCGTCGATGAGCTCGGGCTCACAAGCGCTGCCGACAACCGATGAGGAATTGAAGCAACAATTTGTCGAGTATATCCGAGCGCAGATTCGTCACCTGTCACGAAGCTCGGAGGACTCACAAGCCGATTTCGCACCGGATGCCGACACCAAAAGCAAAAATGCGGAGGCGAAGAAGGACTACCAGTACTTGCTGGCTGTGGTTCTTGATCCATCATCGAAGCTGTATCACCTATCCATGGCCAATGCCTTTGGGGGAAGACTGGATGAGAGGCATGTCCTGGAAGACTATTTTGCCGATCGCTGTGAGAGTTTTCTCGGCTTTATCCGAAAAATAGTACCTGTATGGACTGGGAAGGCAAAACCACCTACCCAGGCGCCGCCAGCACCGAGGCCCATCACCCGAGCCGCAAAGAGAAAGGCTGCTGAAAGCATCGAAGTGGACGCAGATGATAACGGAGTGGGTGAGAGCTCGGCCCACACTGAATCCGCCGTGACAGGACGGATGTACGATGACACGAAGGCCCAGGGCAGAGTCAAGACCTGGTATGGCAAGCAATGTGTCCTCTCTGGTGCGAACAAGCTGGTCCAGGGAGCCCACATTGTCGATGTGCTAGCTTGCAACAACATGGGGAAAAATCCAATCCAGTTCTGGAAATGGCTTGCCATGCTCTGGCCTTTGGATCGTCTCCAAGAGCTTAGCATTCGCTCGAGAGAGAACGAGAATATTCTCCCGCTCCGCGTCGATGCCCACCAGTTCTGGGACAGCCACTCCTTCGCCCTCCGGCCAATTACGCATCCTGATAGCCCAAGCAGCCGTATCTACATTCAGATGGTGTGGCTGAAGGACCTGGATACCGAGGGTGGGCTGGCCAGCGGCAACTGGGACCATCAGAAATCAGGTACCATTGTTGATTTCCGGCGCACTGTTGACGACACCCTTACCTGGATTCGGCACGGTGATGTATACGAGATCGAGACGAGCGATGCAGCCACGTATCAGATCCCATCAGTTGAGTTTCTGCAGATCCGCTATGCGGTTCAGAAGCTTCTTGCGGGTGCTATGGCAGCCGGTGCCCTTGCCAATATTTTCAGCGGTGAGCCGCCCGAGGACAAGCAAGGTCCCGCTCGGGAGACGACTGTCCTGGACGGTGATTGGGACCTCATCTTCGAAGCTGCCGTGGCGGAAGGTGTCCTCGACGACGCAAGTGTGGGCCGATGGAGAAAGGGTCTTGAAGAGTATACGCGTCGCCGCTATGGTCTAGAGGAGGCAGATGACTAGGATGCATCGGTGCTGCCTGTGGACAAGGTTCGAACCGA
>Ga0247769_1000120_pt1 | contig 15326 bp, 10 predicted proteins | sample UWRJL166409R6_FD_179942 | JGI IMG/M metagenome (GOLD analysis project Ga0247769, IMG submission 179942) | Plant litter microbial communities from Arlington Agricultural Research Station in Wisconsin, United States - UWRJ-L166-409R-6 | ecosystem: Environmental > Terrestrial > Plant litter >... | reverse complement strand
CAAATATAGCTTTTTTCCCTACGGCTACGCGGGAAAATTCAATAAAAGAAAGTAAGGAGTCCGAGTCCCTTTATTAAACACTGATGGACAAAGTATATAAATCACACTAGACAAATCTAAGCAGAATAATTTTACGGTATTGTATTATATCTGAATAATACAAAGGAAGTTCAAATCTTTCTATTCTGGAATGCCATACAACTCATTAATATTATTAATTTTATCTAATTCAATTACATCAAGACGAGACAAATCAATCCTGTTCACAGCAACAGTTATATTTATAATTATCCTTTCAGTATTTATAGCCTATAATAATTTACATATTTTATTTTTAGTATTATCTTTGGAAAATGGGTTAGGATTAACCCATATTGCTGCTACAATGAACTCGTTCCCTGTTAGGGATTTAAACACATTATTAACTTTACTTCTAAAAAGGGTTATAGTTGCTGTAAGGCAAGGGTACGATAAGGGTAATGGGATAAGCTATTCATTAAAAGTTAAAGCAAAATCTGATGAAAAGATCTCTACTATATTATCAAGTATGCCTTCAACATTCAACTATAACACTAAAAGAAAGTTTAATACTTTATCTAAAGTAAACTCTATTAAAAAATTAGACCCCTTCTTTATTACAGGTTTAGCGGATGCAGAGTCTAGTTTTATGATATTTATTCGTAAAAATACTAAGATTAAAGTTGGTTGAGTAGTGGAGGCTAGATTTGCAATTAGTTTTCATAAAAAAGACTTACCACTTTTAGAGTTAATTCAGTATACTTTTGACGGAGTGGGTTCTATAGTACGTCATTCAAAAGATAGTTATAGTTTATGCGTTAGCTCTCCAAAGGATTTAATTCATACTATTATCCCACATTTTGACAAGTACCCTTTAATTACAAAAAAAAGATCTGATTATGAGCTATTTAAACGTGTAGTAGAACTTATGAACCAGAAAGCCCATTTAACCGTTGAGGGTTTACAACAAATTATAAGTATTAAAGCTGTTCTAAATAAAGGTTTATCAGATGAATTAAACCTTTCATTTCCTGACGTTAAATTTACTACACGTCCTCTATTTCCAGTGAGTAAAATACAAAATAGTAACTGAGTATCCGGATTTGTCGAAGGTGAAGGTAACTTTATGATTATGCTTAAAAAAAATCCATCTCATAAATCTGGTATACAGGTTGCATTGAGATTTAAAGTGACTCAACATAACCGTGACGTTGAGTTTATTAAAAGTTTTGTAGATTTTTTTGGTTGTGGTAATTGCTATATTGGTGGAGATTGCGTAGATTTCGTTGTTACAAAGTTTTCTGATATTACTGATATAATCTTACCCTTTTTTAGTAAATACCCTTTACATGGCTGTAAAAGATTAGATTTTCTTGATTTCTTACGAGTTGTTGAGATTATGCAAAGTAAAGCTCATATAACTGGGGAGGGACTAGAACTAATTCGTACAATAAAATCCGGAATGAACAGAGGAAGATGTGTTTAATTTCTCACTATAGCTGTTTAGAGTAAATTAAACAAAAAAAACAAAGGAGAGTTCCTTCATCGGTAAGAAGGGTTGAGCTGTAAACTCAATAGTAATATACTTTTAAGAGTTCGAATCTCTTGTCTCCTAGATTTTTTTATAATATAAACAATTAAATAATGATGTATGATTATGATTACTGTATATATTTATGTTATATTCTTTAATAGCCCTTATAGCTCAATGGTAGAGCGGAATACTGTTAATATTATGATAAATGTTCAATTCATTTTAAGGGCTTGCACAGATATACCTAATAGAGGGCTGTTGTATCCTTACAATATTGGAAGTTTTAAGTATATTTTGCTATATGCTTTAAGCACTTTTTTTTCAAACATTTTATTATTTATTTAATTATTTAAAACAATCGCGTTTGCGACACCTTTGTGACGCCTTTGCGTTTGTGACAATTTATAATCCAGGCATATCTATTATAGAATAATAAGTCTAAATTATTTATTAAAAAATGTATCTTAGTACAGTTATAGTACTATTACCTAATGTAATTGATGTATAATAATAACTGTTATGAAAGTGGTAAATAACAATTTTACATGTTGTATATTGTGAATGAAATGACATTTAGTGGATATAATGTATATAGTTTAAACTTATTATATATTATTGCTATATTATTAGGTATACTAGTTATTATTAGCAAAAACCCTATTGATATATTATTTGGGGTAAACTATCAAATTCCGGGGACACCCTAAAGCTTATGATACCAAGCTGTAGTTGAAAGACTATTAGTGGATGAATTAATCACTCATGTATGGTAAAAAGTCATAAGATGATCCTTTATATTAGCAAAGGAGAAATAGGCAATCGCGGATCTAAGTCAGTAACATAATAATTACTGTAAAAGAGCAACGATTAGATGGTAGTTAGTAGTGGTATTTAAGTAAATAATATTACTACTTAAGGTATAATCTACAAATTAAAAAAAAATATGTGATTGTAAATAATTTCAATCTAAACTTACTTACATTTTATTCTGATGTAGACTCAGGAGGTGTCTCCTACTCTAATCATAAATATATTGTATTACAATCCCGTGTACCCCGACCTCACCAATTAAATGATCTCTTGATAAGGTCATATCATACTAAATCTTTAAGTAGCTTACGTACACCCTTAGAGTTAAATCCTTGATTTATAACTGGATTTACTGATGGGGAAGGTTCATTCTCATTAAGTGTTAGAGATATAGATAAGTATACTAAAAAAGGAAAAGTACTCTATGTATTTTCAATAATATTACATAAGAAAGACGAGGGTATATTAAGAAGTATCTCATCCGCAGTTATTACGCTATTGCTTGGTTATTACCGTAAATTTAAAGATAGATGTAGTTTTGATTTAGAATGAGCTTTACATAACCCACCTAAACCATACGCATTTACTCACTTACCTTTACAGAGTAAACTTCAACATCCACATGCGGGTTATTTTTGATGAATGATGCACAGACGTAATGTGCATGCACACGAATCTAACGCACCTACTGAGGAACATATTCAGAGGTACTATCAGAAATACATTGAACCATTGACCCCCGAACAACAAAATAATTTTGATAGAAAATTAATACGAATAGATGATAAATTTTTGGAGAAAATACGAGGTAATGGAATGCAGCAGTGTCCGAATCATGGTATCAAAGATGTTCAAGGTAGTAATTGTAAAGGAACATATATTTTTGACCAGTATGAGTTAAATCCTCTTATGAATATTATGCATAATGACGAAATTCAAAGCATACTCTTTGTAGTAAACGGAGAGTGGGTTATTTGCTTAAGATACCTAATTATGTATTTTATGATTAAAAATGGATATAATTTTAAAACTATATGATCATTTATAAGTTCGAATATTATTTATGTTATAAAAATTCTTGCGAATAACGTTAGTAGTATAATTTTTCTCTATTTAGCTATTATATCCAGTATGGTATTTTTATTAATTAGTGGTAACTATTTAGATGCTAGCTTTGTTAGTTATGACGTACTTAAAGCTTGAGAACTTTACTTCCAAAATAGTGCTAGTCCACCTAATAATATTTTTTCAGGTTATAGAAATTATTTACAATATTCAACTAATTATCCTCTAATACTATCTTCCAACCCCGGGGGGGTTAGAAGAAATAGATCTTTTTCTACCTCTATTCTCCCCTATAACTCCGTTACAAGGGGAAGCTTATTAAATCTTAAAGAAATACCTCGTAGGAAGTTTTATTGCTCAACTTCATTAAATAGGGATTTACTTAGTGATGAAGATTTTTACGAATGGTTACGTGGTTTGATAGATGGTGAAGGTTGTTTTTATATAAGAAAAAACTTGATCCGAGAGAATTCTCCATTCACATTTTTATTCTTAATTAATTTACACATTGATGATAAGGCTGCGCTTGACTATATTCAAATGAGGTTGAATATCGGTAAGGTCGATGTTATCAAAGATGGAAAAATGAGTAGTTTATCAGTTGTGAAAAAAACAGAGATAAAAGTACTAATTGACATTTTAAGTAAAGTTCCTTTGAATACAACTAAAAGGTTAAATTTCGAAGACTGAAAGCAAGCTTATGAGCTTTATTTCGGTGTAGATAAAATAAGTGATAGAGGAAAAACTATCCTGGAAAAAATAGATGAGATTAAGAAAGGTATGAACACAAGAAGACAATATGAAACACATAAATTTGAGTTTCATATCACGAAATATTGATTGTTAGGGTTTATAGAAGGAGAAGGTTCATTCTCTATATCGAAAGAACGACTTCAACAGATATTTTTCCTGGGGCAAGTGTCTAGCGAGAGACCTTTATTAGAAAAAATCACAGAATATTTAGAATATTATAGTGAGGGTTCTATCTCTTATTCCACTAACAATAAGTCCATATTCGCTATCTATGATAAAACTGAGGATGCTTTACGTAACCGTAAGCCCTTTTCTAGTTTACATTGCGCTAATCAAGAATATTTACTTAAGGTGCTAGTGCCGCTATTAGATTCATTAACCTGACAAACCAAAAAATTTATGGATTTTAAGGATTGATCAGCAATATTGGAGATAAAAGCTGCCGGTCTTCATCTTAGTTCCCAAGGTAAAAAAGTGATCCAAAAAGTAATTGCGCAGATGAACAATTACCGTTTGTCAACTAATCCTGATAAAACAAACATAGATAGAAACTTATTGTATTCTGAAATTGCAGATTTATTAGATCAACCTTCTATTGAAAGAGTAGCCAAAAGACCGGTTAATCTAATAAATGAAAAAGGTGAATTGTTTAAGTCTTTTCCATCAATATACGGCTGTGCCAAATTTCTGGGTATAAGTAAATATAAGATTAATACAGCTATAAAACTAAATAAAGCGCTGATTTATGACGAAAAAGTATATTTTGTGCGTGAGGACTAGGAGTAGGTAAAATATATACACATGGAAAACAAGGAGTACAATTCCGCGTTGAATCTAAAAAAGAGTTATGTATTTTAATAGAACATTTTGATAAATATCCGTTAATAACCAAGAAAGCTAAAGACTTCTTATGTTTTAAAAAAGCAATTTTCTTAATAAAAAACAAAGAACACTTAACAAAACAAGGTATGCTAAAGTTAGTATCTCTAAAAGCTTTAATGGGTAAAGGTCTTACTAATGAATTAAAAACTGCCTTTCCTGATCTTATTACAGCAAATGAACTAGGGATATCTGATTTAACTTTATCTCCAGATTTAATAATAGATCCTTGTTGATTAGCAGGGTTTATTTCAGCGGAAGGTTGTTTTATTATAGGTATTTATAAATCTACATCTGTAAAAACAGGATACCAAGTACAGTTAAAATTTGTACTAAGTCAACACATAAGAGATAAAGAGTTATTTGAATATTTTGTAAAACATTTAGGGTATGGTTATACAGCTGTAGATAGAGAAGGAATTTATTTCATAGTTACTAAATTTTCAGATTTAAAAGATAAACTCTTACCTCTATTACATTTACAACATCCCGTAGTAGGTTATAAATATTTAGATTATTTGTATTTTATGGAGGCTGTAGAAATGATTCAAAAAAAACTCCATTTAACAGAAGAGGGTTTAAATAAACTACGTGAGATACAAGTTTTAATGAACAGCGGAAGAAAAAACACACCTGAACAAGATACCGATTCAGTTACAACAGATTAAACTATGTGTTTGTGTGTGCGGGTAATACAAGAGGGGTAATTAGCAGCTTAGCTTTAAAATAGGTATGTAAGTTTTTAAAAGTAGGCTTTTTAATTTGTGATTGTTTCGGTCTTATTCTTAATAGGTTTATTTTTATGCATATCTTGTTATTTAATTCTAACAGGGTTAAACTTTATAGGATTATCTTACTTGCTTGTGTACATTGGGGCGGTAGTAATAAGTATGAATAAATTTGCCGCGTTGGTTCGAATCCAACTTTACAAGGTCCTTTTAGATAAGTGATATAACTACGTTTTATCTTACATTAATAAAAAATATAGAGATTTTAGTTCTCTTACTCTTAAAAAAAAACTTCTTAAAACAAAGACTATCCCTGGCACGGTTGGTCTTATTTGGCTGCAAGGGAGAACAATGGGCAACTATAGACATCTAGGTAATATAGGCAACAATAGACATATAGGAACAAAACCCATATTATGAGCTAGTTGTTACTCTACTATGACCTATAAAGATTCGCTAAATAACACAGAATTTTACGAATGATTGTGTGGGTTCGTAGACGGTGAAGGTTACTTTAGAATTAAAAAAGATAGTAGACGAGACAGATTTCCATATGTTTTTGAGTTTACGATACTTTTACATCTCTTTTATTATTTCTTAATTATATTTTGTCCAAAGCGTCGAATCAATTATTTTTTTATTAAAAAAAAATCCATTCATTTTTATACTAAAATAAATACTTCATTAAAAGTTCATTCTAGTCCCTTTAAATATGTGGGGTCTAGTCCACGCCTTGGGATCCAAGCTAAGGTAAATTATTCCTTGTTAAATAGGATGAAAACTAAACAAATGAATTCAGGAATTTGTTATTATTCAACTAATAATAATCTTATTGTAAATGTGGAAGCAGAATTTAAAAAAGATGAATCAAAATTAAATCCGCATTGAGTATCTGGATTTGTAGATGCAGAGGGTAGTTTTATGGTTAGGGTATATAAACAAGCAGGGAAAACAGGATGAGGTGTCACACCAAGTTTTTCTATCCATTTACATAAAATAGATATTGATATATTATATGCATTACAAAATTATTTTGGAGTAGGTAATGTATATTTAAATAAAAATGGAAAATCAGCTAGTTATATAGTTAGTAATTTAAAAGATATAAATAATGTTATTATACCTCATTTTAAAAATTATCCTTTACAAAGCTGTAAATGCATTGATTTACAATTATGATCTTTGTGTATTGAAATTGTAGTTAATAAAGAACATTTAACTATAAAAGGGTTAAATAAGATAGTTGAACTTAAATCTATTTTAAATAAAGGTTTATCTGAAATATTAAGAGTAAATTTCCCTGGTATTAATTTAATAGAAAGGCCAATATTTCAAGTGAACAAAGGACCACTTAATCCTTATTGAGTGAGCGGTTTCACCGAGGGTGATGGTTCTTTTTATGTCACTATTTTTTTTTTTCAAAAAAAAATTGAAACTAACTATGTAAGAATGTTTTATAGTATTGCTTTAAATAATAGAGAAACTCCTTTAATTCGAAAAATACAAGAGTACTTTAAAGGAATAGGTTCAATAGTAGAAAGTATTGATAATAATTATAACACGGTGAAATATAAAGTAGTCTCGATTAAAGATCTTAATGAATTTATTATACCTCAATTTGATACTTATAAATTTTTTGGAAATAAACATCTTAATTATTTAATTTGAAAAGAAATATTATTGTTGGTTAACTCTAAAGCTCATTTAACTGCTGAAGGTTTAAAGAAAATTAGATCTCTTCAGTCTAAACTTAATAAATGAGAAATTTAGATTAATCCTTTGCTAGTAGTTCTAATAAAAAAAGCCCATGAGCCTTGCCTTGTCCCCCATAAGGCTCTCTCTCTGTGAGAGAGAGAGGTGACGATAAACCTGTTCTTGATTATATTCAAACTAGTTTAAATTTAGGTAATGTGATATGTAATGGTAAATTTTGTAGATTTAGTGTTTATAGAAAAACCGATATAAAAGAGATAATTAGTGTTTTTAGTAAATATCCTTTGAATTCATCTAAAAGACTTAATTTTGAAGATTGAAAAAAAGCTTTTGAACTTTATAATGATGAAAATATAAATGGTAATAGAGAAAATATTCTTTCTATTGTAGAGAAATTAAGGGAAGGTATGAATAAAGGAAGATATTATGAAACTTTTAAAGTGGATGATGTAAAAATTACTAAATATTGATTATTAGGGTTTATAGAAGGAGAGGGCTCATTTAATTTTCAAAAAAAAGGGTTTGCAGTTACTTTTACTTTAGGACAGGTATCTCGAGATAAACCTTTATTAGAAAAAATTGTTGAGTTTTTAAAATCTCATAGTGGAAATTTATATACTAAAGAGTCTTTTTTAACTATATATGATAAAGCTAAAGAGAATAATATAAATCAAAATCCTTATTCAGAAATCCGAAGTTCTAGTTTATATTCTTTACGTAAAGTGCTTGTACCTTTATTAAGCGATTTAAATTGACGTTCAAAAAAATATAAAGATTTTAAAGATTGAACTTTAGTTTTAGATTTAAAAGCTGCAGGTCTTCATACTGCATCTGAGGGTAAAGAACTTATTTTAAAGATATACTCTCAAATGAATAATAACCGTCTATCCACTAAAAAATCAGATGTGAATGTAGATGTAGATAAATTACATTATGAAATTAAACTTTTGTTAGCTAAATCTACTGACCACACAAGTAAAGCCAATTCTGTTAATCTTCATTTAGAAAACGGAGAACTGGTAATGTCTTTCCCATCAATATATAGTTGTGCCAAATTTTTAGGTGTTAATAAGTATAGAGTTTCTCAAAGTTTAACTTTGAATAAACCGTTTAATGTAGATAATAAGGTTTACTATGTGCGTAACGCATAAATTTACAATATAAGTTACAATAACTTATCTGGTACACAATTAAGAAGGTTGAGCTAAGTTGTTTATTTATATGTTACCATAGGTGCGGTAAAAAAACGTATGGTTAGATCATTTAGATCTAATTTTGCAGCGTGGGTTAGAATCCCACTCTACAAGGTACTTTTAATTATAAACAATTTTTTTTTTAAAATAATGTTGTACAAACTTCCTTCTTTATTTAAGTTTAAAAGGGAAGCACCGTCAGCTTTCGCTTTATTTTTTTCGACGTTATTTCGAATATTCGCAATAAATAGAAATAAATTAGCGCAAGAGGAATCATATTTTTCTCAAAAGTCGTCCTGCAGCAACCACGACGAAGAATTTATTAAATGATTTGTAGGGTTCTCAGATGCAGAGTCTAATTTCACTATAGTCTTATATAAAGATAAAACTGGTAAAATTATATCTTTTACTTTCAGATTTTTGATAGAGTTACACGTTGATGACATAGATGCTTTAAAATTAATAAAAAATAAATTAAATCTAGGAAATGATATAGTAGTGTATGGTAATAGTTGTAAATTTACGGTAACACATCGAAAAGATATTTATAAATTAATAGCTATATTTGATAAATATAACCTAAATACTACTAAGTACCTTGATTATTTAGATTTTAAGAAAGCTTTTAATTTATATCTGGGAAGAGATAAGACAATTAAAGAGAAACAAAATTTAATAGATCAAATACTAGAATTAAAAAATAGAATGAACAAGTCTCGTGTTAATTTTAGTTTACCTGCAGATCATCAAATAGTAATATCTGGTCCTTGATTACTAGGGTTTATTGAGGGAGAAGGTTCATTTTATTTAGATAGAACTGAATTTAGACCTGTTTTTTCAATTATACAAACTGAAATACAGCTACCTGTAATGGAAAAAATTAAATAATTTTTAGAGAGTAATTTAGGGTTTGATAAGTATTCTATGTTTAAATTAAAATGTTCATCCGCTATATCTATTAAAAGAGGTAAAGCTCTAAATAATAGTAAATCGTTAGCAGTAGTTGTAATTAATAATACAAATATCTTAAATAATTATTTAATACCCTATTTAGAAAAAAAAAATATGCCGTTTATTACTAAAAAAGGTAAAGATTTTTATGATTTTAAAATTATATGCACTGCTGTGTATAATGGAACTTATAGAACAGAGGAAATAAAACTGTTAATCTTAAAATTGTCGTATTCTATGAATAACTTTAGATTAAGTACAAACTCAGATTTAAAAAAAGTTCCTAGTTTATTTAAGGAAAGTTTAGATAAAATCATAAAAGCAAAACCAACGATTAGACATCTTGATGATGGTCGTCAATTAGATATTGTCACTGGAAAAGCGGTGAATACACGTTGAACTAATTGTATTTATGAAATAATTAAAGATTCAGGAGAAATGTTCTGAGCGTCTACTTTAAACGAGGCGGCTGAAATTTTAGGTGTAGATTTTAGAACAGTAAGAAGGCATTTAGAACAGGAAGACTTATACTCAAATGGATATTACGTCGAAATAAATGGCCATAAGGTTAGAAGAATACCAGTATTTTATCCTTAAGAATCAACTCTTTTTTTTTGTGTGGGCAAAAGACTATTTGGTCCTGGAATTATAGTTAAGTCCTTAATAGGGAATAAATTTATTAAACTAGGAAGGTAGTTCTAGCAACACGGTAATGTAATGAGTACGCCGGAAAAAAAATCCATTGTAGGATGGTTATCCTGAACGCTGTTTTGGGATACGACGATGAGCCTTTAGTTACTTATGTAGCAAGGAAAAAAAAAATTAAAAAGAATTAAGAGCATAGGAACTGAAAGAAGGTTCAACTGTACAGTTCTATACTTGTAGAAAAAATTAGGTGAATACGGTTAATAATATCTTAATTAAAGACCGTCGGCAGATGAAAATGTCGCAACAGACTGGATCACCGGGGCTAGGTTGCAATACCTGTTCTAATGTACAGTCGGATTCTAATACGAGTGTGAAATCGTAAGGAGGAAAGACAATACAGTAAGCTACACACAGTTGTATAATCATTCATACTATGATAGTTACTCCTAGATATGATAGTGTTAACTAGACGCTAGCTTAATCTTAATTAGAATTGATCTATATTATTTTTATTTATATTAATGCTAATAAATGTTAGGATATCGGAATTATTAATTGATAGTATAAATAGTATACCTTTAGCCATATTATTAGGTAGTTTTTTTAATTATTTTGTTAATAATGTTTTACCTTACATGGTGATTACTAATAATTTACTTTATCATTTTAGCATAAAAAAAAAATTAGCCAATGTAACATCTGTATCATGAGATGGATATTTAGCAGAAACTTCTCATATAACAAGTATAGGAAATATCATCTATGGAAATTATTCTATATGATTAATACTTACATCCATTATATTATTATTAGCCATGACTGGGTGTATTATAATTACTTTAAAAGAAAAAAAGTAAATAATTCTGAATTTAATGCGCGTAAAGGGCTAGTTAACCCCAGCTCTAAATATCTTTTCAAGCCTAAATTTTATATATTAAGTAGTCGGTCTTTTAGTACCGTTAATAGTTCTCTTAAAACAGATGTTTGTACTCAAAATAATACTATTGCATTGAACCTTTTACCGGGTTGGGTTACAGGATTTTCAGATGGTGAATGTTCTTTTTCTGTTAATATTGTTAAAAACAGTCAATATAAAACAGGTTGAAGTATAATACCTATTTTCTGTATTGAATTGCATAAAAGAGATTTAGAGACTCTTTTAAGAATACAGATGTTTTTTGGGGGTATAGGAAGGATTAATCACCTTAAAGAAAAAGGTCATGTCGTCTATTCAATAACTTCTGTTAAAGACTTACATAACGTGATCATACCTCATTTTACGAAGTACCCTCTTTTAACTATAAAAAGACTTACTTTTATACTTTTTAAAGATATAATTGAATTACTTGTAAACAAAGAACATTTGAATTATAACGGCTTACTAAAAATTATGGCTATTAGAACTCAAATAAATAAAGGTGTTTCTGATGAACTACTAAGCTCTTTTAATCAATTTTCTATGCAAATTAGTGGTAAACCTATTGTTACTATTCCAAAACCATTATTGGACCCGTTAAGTTTAAAACATTTAACTAAGGATTGATTAGTAGGTTTTACTGATGCGTAAGGTTGCTTTTTTGTTCACTATCGTGTTAATAGTAATAAAACAGGTCATTCAACAGGATTGGGCTTTACTATTACTCAGCATTCTAGAGATTCTTTACTTTTTCAGCTTATAAAATAATTTTTCGGTGTTGGTAATACTATAACGGAAGCAAATAAAGAGGTAATTAGATATAGAACGGATAATTTTTCTAATATTTATGAAAATATTATACCTTTTTATAGAAATGCACTACAAAGTAGCAAAAATTTGAATTATTTAGATTTTTGTGAAGCTTCTGAAATAATCCAAAGTAAATCTCATTTAACTGAGCAAGGCCTGGAAAGAATTAAATCTATTAAACTCCGTATGAATTCTAAACGGGTTTAGTATAAAGTATGAAATTAAATCGAAAACGATATCATTATTAGCAGTAAAAAAGGATTATTGGTTTAGGATAAGGTAATACAAAATAACCCCGAGGTTCTATTAAAGATTCCCGTGTTAAATTTTGTATAAGCCAAACTGTAATAGTCGGTCATTTTTAAATAAGTTCATTATAAAATATTTTTTGGTTTTCCCCTTGTTCTATTCTTACTGTCGAATAGGTAGTATTGTAATCACTCTAAAAGAAAAAAAGTAATTACTTTTAACGAATCTTCGTGTCAAATTAGTGGTGATATTCCTTTAAGAGTTAAAGCAAAATCTGACGAAAAAACGTTTTCTGGTGGCAGTATATCTCAGACATACAACTATAATTCTAAAAGAAAGTTTAGCACTTCAGCTACATTTAAAGTACCTAAAGGATTAGATCCCTGATTTATCACTGGAATCGTGGACGCTGAGTCTACATTTACAATAGCTATCCGTCAACATTCTAAATGTAAAATGGGTTGATCTGTTGAGCCCAGCTTTGCTATTGGTTTAAATAAAAAAGACTTACCTTTACTGGTGTCAATTAAATCTACTTTTGGGGGAATAGGTTCTATAATGCGCCATTCAGAAGATTGCTCTGTTTGACGTGTTAGCTCTCTAAAAGATTTAATTAACACAGTCATTCCACATTTTGACAAGTTTACTTTTGTAATATGTAAAAATAAGTATTAAGTCATATATATTAAATATTTAAATCCAATTTTGCAATGTATAAAATTAAAAATTTATTTTGTATATATAACTTAATCTGTCTCATTGCGAAGGATTTACCATTAATCAACCTCTCATTGCGTTGGAGAGATCCCTTGTTTATATGAATAAGGAATAAAGGAGAAGATACCTCGTGGAGGGCAACGGAGTAACGCTCAGACATGCCCATAAGCTAGAGATTAAAGCCTAAAAAAAAAAGAAATTAGCTCAATTGGTAGAGCGTCCGTTTTACACACGGCAGGTTAAGTGTTCAAATCACTTATTTCTTAATACTTATGAATAATAAGTATATATTTAGAGATCTTAGCTTAATGGTAAAGCGTATGACTTTTAATCATTATCATAAGGGTTCAAGTCCCTTAGATCTTATAAAAAAATTATAAACGGCTATAGGAGAAACTACTTTTAATAGGGGCTCCGTATTATTGGTAGATAGATGTGCAACTCATCTACGGGGTATATGACTAAACTATTACTATTATCATTGAAATTATCTAATGAAATACTATTAAGACGAGACAAATCCATTTTGAAGACAATAATAACAATATCTAACGAATTATCTAATTCAACATTAATAAGATGAGAAAAATCCCTTTGGAAGACAAGAATAAATATACCTAAAAAATTATCTTTTTTAGATATTATTCCTGAAGACAAAAAATAGAATAAAACTAAAAAAATAAAACAAAATAAAAAAACAAATCTAAAGGGCTAGTGTAGTTTGAGATTAAGTTAGGGGTAGCTAGCTTATTATGGGGGGTGCAAATACCCTGGTCCTTAAGAATAAAAAAAAAATAAATCCTGAAAAGTAGATACCTAATTAGATTTATCTTTTTAGTTTATAGATGTGCAACTCATCTACAGGGTATCATGAAAATAATCAAACTAACACTAATATCATTATTATCTAATTCAATAACACTAAGACGAGACAAATCCATTTTTTGTAATAGGATAACTATTTCGCCCGCCGTCGGGGAGATTTTAGTTATTTCTATTTTTCTTTTAGCCAACTATTACATAGCTTTTATTTCGGATCTTTACACAGATAAGGGGCCCCCCTTACCAGCATGTATTACTAATGATTTTCAAAGGCAATTTTATAGAATAACAGATTGTTATTTATTTTCTACTTTTGTTCCTTTTTCAGAACAGTGATGTAAAGAGAAGAAAGTTGAACTTTATAAAAAAGGGTTTCCAGCTGTTTTCGAGGACATGTCACAAATTAAAAAATATGATTATTTTGCTATTACTAATTTTACGATAAACCCTTTATCTTATTATTCTCTTAAAAACATCCCTGGGATTTACATGATTACCAACAAGATTACTAAAAAGATATATATTGGAATGTCTACTAATCTTAAAGATAGATTTTATAATTATCTGGATGAAAAGAGATTAAACAGAGATAGATCTTCCAGAATTAATAAAGCGTTACTTAAATTTGGTTTCGATAAGTTTTCTATTTCTATTTTAGAGTTCACTCATATTGAACAAGGGACCACGGTTAAGATTTCTTATTTAAGAGAAGACTTTTTCATTAAAGTTTTTAAACCTCAATATAATATTAAAAGATCTTCCTATAATTTTAATCTTGAAATAAAGGGAAATAATAAAGTTATTATGAAATTAGATATACCTCTAAAAATTAAAAATTTACTTGATAAGTGCTTAGATATTATTCATGAGCTATTCTCTGTAGCATATAAAAAATATGCTTACAATTTATTTAACTATCTATTAAATAGACTAAAAGAATATAAACTATTCTACCTAATTGTTATCTTTTTTTATTCTATTATCCAAAATATCGAAAAAATACTATTATCTAATAATGGGTTATCTTTATTATTTATTATTGGTTTATTTGTAGGTGATCAGTTTATATATTATAAAACCCTGTTGTTTTTATATTATATAACTTTTTTTAAAAATTATTTACAAGATAATAAGGAAATATTAAAGAGTTACCCTAAAATTCAAGAATTTTTAATAAATACTTTTGAATTGTTACAGAAAGTTCTATTAGGAATAATACTAGGTATTGTAACTAATACACTAGTATCTTATTTAAAAAAGATTTGGGGATATATTCTTAAAATGTTTAGACAAAACAGGAATAATACTGAGAATAATAATTCTATACAAGAAGATAACGGAAATAATAAGAATCCTAATCCAGACAATTCAGATCCTTTACTAAATAAAGAGGAAATAAGAAAGAAAAAAAACGTTGAAAGGAATAGAAGATATAGAGCAAAAAAAAAAATGAATCAAACCCCTGAGGAGAGGGAAGCTGACTCTAAAAAAAACGCTGAAAAGAATAGAATATATAGAGA
>Ga0247769_1000118_pt1 | contig 15368 bp, 11 predicted proteins | sample UWRJL166409R6_FD_179942 | JGI IMG/M metagenome (GOLD analysis project Ga0247769, IMG submission 179942) | Plant litter microbial communities from Arlington Agricultural Research Station in Wisconsin, United States - UWRJ-L166-409R-6 | ecosystem: Environmental > Terrestrial > Plant litter >... | reverse complement strand
CGGTGGTTTGAGCCAGCATTCTTTCGACGAGTTCCAGACCTTCTTTGTCGCGTCCCAGGTGTCGGTACACGAGTGCCAGGATGGAAGCAGCTTCCTGCCCGAGCATTCGTGTCTGGTTTGTATCGGCGTCCGTGTCGAGCTCAATCACCTCAAGGAGAATTGCGGATGCTTCTGCATAGCGGAAACATCGGTGGTAGACCATACCGAGACAGAACTTGGAGCTGAGTGTTTTCGGGTCGGAGCGGCCAAGCAGGGTGGTCAAGGAGGTTGTTGCCACGGATAGTAGTGATTCAGCTTCCTCATATCCGGAGAAGAGGGTTAGAATCCGGCCGAGACGGTGTTGGGCGGTAGCGGTCATGAGAGGGTTGGCAGGGTGGGCGAGTATGGCGCGGAAGATCTGCTCTGCGGCCTGGAGTCGAGTATTGTCCTCGAGATGAACGGCGATGGTGAAGAGGGCCGTGCTGGCAGAGGGGTTCTGGGAGATTAAGGTAAATATGCCATCCTGATCATCAAATTCTTGTAAGACTTTGATGCAGTGGTCGGCGTGAGGGAGGATTCGAGAGGAACCGCAAGCAGTACGTTTCTCCCCTGTCGCGGATTTCCCCTCCTTCTCAAGCGCTCCGCCGAGCACCAGAATGGCTTCCAGTAGCTTCCGTTTCCTCAACTCCGGGCTGAGTCTCTGACGAGCCCACCAATGCACAAGGGGGTGGATCTCGACAGTCCCGCCGCGTGTCTCGCCCGAGGCGCTGGCACTGATTTCGTCATGAACTTTTCCAGACCGCTTGGCCAGGGACAGAGAGAAGATGGCACCCAGAGCTTTCAAGAGTTCAACCCTGTTTCTGAACAGCCCGGCAATCCATGCAAACTCTCCGCACCCACCATAACTGTCGCTGTCGAGATCCGTGATCAAGCCCTCCCAAAATGCAGACCTATGCAAGAAGGCAAGAAGAGCCAGAAGGTTGCTTGCAACGGGATACTCTTGTTCAAGGCGTTTGAACGAGAGCTCGAACGCAGCGAGTACAGTCCGACCTTCCTTGTCAGATTCGTCTAGGAGATTCACCTGGTACTTTCCCAGCAGCGCCTTGTATTCTTGTAGAGCTATCTGCGCCTGGCTGATGAAAGTTCCCGCGTTCTCGAGAGCCAGAGGAAGGCCTCCGAAAAGTTCAACGAGATCTTGGGCGTCTTGTAGGTCTAGCAGGGGTCAGCTTCCAATACAAACTTTGTGGACATGCTGAGTCACCACTGCACTCACCAGACACTGTGTCAGCTCTCAGACTCGCGTTGTTCAAGAGGATCTTGACACCGCTACTGGCTTCGATCCCTCCGACTTCAACTGGGTGTCCGAATCTCGTCACTGCTGTGAGCCGCGTCGTTATGATGATCTTGCCACGCTTGCTGTCAGGGAGAAACGTCGGCAGTGGAAAGTCCGTGAGATTATCGACATTGTCGAGGACAAGCAGCCAGGTGAAAGTTTCGGAGCTCGACTGCAAGAGGTCTATCACCGCCTGTGTGAGTTTGGGGAGAGCCTCTTCGGTGGCTGAGCGAGTGTTTTTTGGAGAGGAGACCTTTTCCTTGATCGAATGGAGCCTCGATATGAGGGGGCTATGTTCCAAATCTCTGCCTGAGCCCGAGAAGCTGTCTAGGAGTCTATGCGATATTTCTTGGAAAGACAGGAAAGTGCTGAATTGGTCTGTTCCGTCCACCCATAGGAAGGCGTCAAACTCGCCTTGGTGAGCATGGCTGTAAAAAGCGCCCAGCTGAGTCTTTCCGGCCCCACCGAGGCCGTGGAGAACCACCACACGGCTCTTGTCTCCATGAAGGGGATTGGCTTCGATGGGGCCCGACAGGTGCTCATGGATTTGTTTGAGTTGCTCCTCTCTTCCCACAAAACTGAAGTTTCGCTGAATGGGAAGAGAAAACGGGACTTTTATGGTTGCTTTGGGAGAGCTTGAAGTGGTTGACATAGTATCGACACTGATGAGTGAAAGGGGAGTGGCCTTTTCGAGATACTGTATATTTTCCTGAAGAGGGTGGGGTTGAGTTTCAAGGTGTGACGACCGAATGATGGACTTAATGCATTCCGAGACAGCAGAGTAGTCGGGGTCCGATGAGCTGCTGAACCGAACAAGTCCTTTATGGTCTTTTCCGAGGCCGAACTTGGGGCGGGAAGGGAGTGTTGCGGATAACTCTGGGACAACCTTGTTTGAAAGAGAGGAGTCAGCCACTGCCCAACCGGAGAGCCTTGAGCATGCTTGAGAAGTATGAAAGGAGAAGTTGAAGCACCTGCAGGTGACATTGGTCTGTGGCAGTGTTGCCTGACGGCCTAGTGCTGCCTAAGGGAGGTGTGTAAGGTAGGGTGGTAGGTAAATATCAATCGGCATACAATCGACGTACCATTATCCCCATGACATGCATTACCTGTGTCCTGTAGGTCTCATAGAAACACACGATTTCCAAATCCTCGCTTCTGGGCTCAAATTGGTTGCGTTGCATTCGTAACCATTCCGAGTCGCTGTGTAGGTGACGAACAAGGGAGATGTTTGTCCAGGGCCATCCCAGTTTCAGGAGACGGGTAGCGAGTGATGCATAGCTCGTTCCAGAGTGTGGAGTGCCAAAGAATAGGACGGCCAGAGTGGAAGTCTTGATCAGATGCTCGACTGAGCCTACCCTGCTCAGATCCGACTGCGACAACGCCTGTCCAGATTTCTCGTCAGAGTGGTTGCTTGCGGTAGATGGATAAATAAGCGGGAACAAAGCACTTACACTCTTCGTGATGATCCCACCTAGGCTATGTGCAAGGAAGATAATGGGCCGGGTTTCAGTCTGTCCGTTTCCATCAGTACATTCCCGTCGCTGACACACTGCACGCCTGTGTGATGGTCGCCACTGGGCAGTCAATTGGGCATCACTTGCCTCTCTGCGCTTGCGCCAGGTACACAGCGCGCTTAAAAACGCTTGCCCATGGTCATACAGACTCTGGTTAGGGAACCGCGCTGCGTGGGTGCGGCTGTTGTACCCGTAGCTCAGAATTCGTGCACCCGGTATGTCGCGGGGCAGAAAGTCGCGCAGCCAATTGACCCCTTCTATGCTCCATGTTTGTTCCCTGTCTCCGTTAAGGCCGTGGATGGCGATTATGCTAAGCAATGACGGGTATTAGTCAAGCATCTGAACGAGAATAAAACTCCGTGGCTCCACGTGGGGACTTGCTCGACGACAGCATCCTTGTTCGGGTGCACTTCATGTAACCCAAAGCCCTCGACCGCATTGCTTCCGGGAACTAGGATCCCCATTTTGGGTTATCTTGCCGGGTTCGAGCGCCGGGCAGGGCTTCGCTGCTTCAGAACAGATCTTGGAGTTTAGGGTACGCAAAGGCGAAAGAGCGGGTCAATCAGTCTGCCACCCAAAGAGATGAGCCGACGGATAAGAGCAGTTCCATCGAGTGCCCTTTCCCCGACAATTGAGCGGCACCTTCCGGTTGACGGGAAGCGCCGCACATCGTGATTCACCCTCCTTCATGCATGCTGAGAAAGGGTTACGAAGTGCATGTGCGTGAAACGTGGCCCCGTTCGGTTGTACGAAGCAGGCTCTGGGGCGGAGTCAAGTGATTTGGGGCAACGTGCAGGACACGAATGCAAGAGTAACACACAGTGATTGGACTCTGGCCACAGAATTGCCCCAGTTTTATTGATCAGGTAACTAGTACTCTAATGGAAGATGGTGCCGACCACTGCCAACAACTCTGCCACTGCCAAGGAAATGCACTCACACAAGATTCCAAGGCTATCAAGAACACTCAAACTGTCTCGCCAGGATTCTCTCCGGCACAGTTGGCACCTCTAAATGCCACACAGGCTGCTGGCACCACGGTGAATCCTTGGAGTACTTCAAGTCAAAAAGCGGGCCCAAGATATCAGGCTTCGCCCAGGTCAGCTCTTCATTTCTCAGCCACAGTCGCATCACATGTCTCTTCTGGCCAGGGCCGTCGTTGAAGGCACTACGCGCGTGCATGACTGCGAGGTTATTGACCAGAATGATGTCGCCCTTTTGGCCAGATACGCAGAGCTGATTTTTCACCGCGGTGAAGTGCACCATGTCCAGGGCTTCGGCTTGGCGTTCAGTCATCGACGGGAGGCCTGGGCTACGAGGCGATGCTGCAGAGCCAGTAAGGGGTCTACGAGAATACAAGAAGGAGGGTCCATGGTGGCCGAAAGGAAGGAGGAGGGGTCGGGAGTTCCATGATGCGGGTTTGGTGAATCTGCGGGATTGTTAGCAGAGGACTCAGAGTGTCGATTCAGCTAAAGAAGACTTGCTTGTCAAAAACCCAATCGTCAGCCGCCAGAGTGCAGATGACATCCGGGCGACTCGCAGCAATCTCGTTGTAGATCTGCCCAGATGATGCCAGCTGAAAGTGGCCGCCTTCCGCAGCTAGTTCCTGGACATACATGGCCAGAACATCACACACGTCTGTGTGGAAAGGCTGAGCGACGTTAGAATAGGGGGCTTGTCGCATTTCAGCCCCAGGAAAGACTGCCCCTCGGTCTTTGATGTGGACTTGTGGAAGTCAGTCAGTCGATGGTCCTCATGGAAAGTTCAGAATCATTTTCGGGAAGAAGCTCACTCATTTTGCTTCCTCCAGCATCCTGGCACGCCCTCACGTTGCCAATATACGACGTGACGCCCACGTAGGCGACAGCCCTTTCCAGGGCGTTGTAGCGATCTGGGTTGAGGCCTCTGATGACGAAGAATCCTTGACCAAAATGAATGAGTTCGGCCAGCTGTCTCAACTTTGATCCAAGAGTTGGGAGACGGAATGTTTCCGCTGTGACCTGATCAAGGTTCGGGTTATTAATGCCGACGGCGTGATTGGCTGAGATGCGTTGTAAGTTATGACTTCTATCATGCGCCGCCAAGTCCTTCTTTTGACGGGGCTCGGACGTACCCAGAAACAGGTGAACAGCATCGTCAATTTCGTTCAAATCTCCAGGAAGCAACTCGTAGGTGTACAGGGATTCGCCCCCGATTTCTGAGCCGCGCCAAACTCGCGCTGAATTGATGGCGGCCGGGAATCCTTCGGGAATGGACCGGGAAAGCTCCTCGACAGATTTTGAAAGCCTCTCCAATCTGTCCCTGTAGGTGGTTGGCGACGGATCCCACTCTGTGGGGGGAAGGACGCTGGCTAGTTGTTCCTTCCTATAACCCAACGTGTGGACTTTGCGAGTAATGTCGCGGTCAGGGTGAAGCAGGTCGTTCACATCCCGAGTCAAAACAACTGACGCCATTGTCGCCGAGTGGCCCAAAAGGAGACCAGAGAGTAGAGCAGGTAGGTATGATGGGACAACACCTATTCAGGCTCTTCGATTCTTAAACTTCAATCGGTGTCAAATCGTGAATGATGCCATGAAATCAGGCAATCGGGCACGGAGTTGGTACAGAAATATCCATAACTGGAAACGATCGGACTTGTGTGTGTCAGCGTTTTGAGCCTCAAGTCCCTTTTCGGGAAACGCCTGGGCGAATACCCCCCACCCAGCGGTAACCGCGGCAATGTAAAGTTGGCTGTGGCATGGGCAGCTTCTGCAGCTCTGCACAGAGGCGGTGAAATCTGCAAAAACACAAGGCTCGAAGGAGGCTTGCTGTTCCCGAAGCCTATCAATGGTCCAAGCTGAAGTTTACAGACCAATTGACTCCGAATCGCCGCCAAGGAGTGATCTGCTGGCGGTGCCCTGTTTTCCTGCCACCGAGATTTTGTGAGACCCGGTCGAGTTGATTGGTCAAAATTGTCTCGGGGCAGGTGTGTCCCCCCACAATTGCGACTTCTTATTGGATGCCTGACCGTTCTACCCTCCGATCAACGCTTCATACAACGCACCAAAGCTTTCCTGTTTGGGTGGGTCGCTTTGCTGCGGCCTGTGTTACCCAAGGGACCGGCCAACAGCTGTTTCCTTAATATCTGGTAGGTGGTCAACGGACATGAAGGACCTGCAAGACGCCTCACAGACGCCTCAGACTCGCGCCGAATCATCTTCGCGCACATTAGTAGGTACCGTGCCTTATCACCCATCTCGGACATCCGCACCGTAACAGCCCAGCCTGCGTGCCGCCCGGCATAAGGGAAGCTCACGCGGCGGCTCCAATGGCAACTACCTCTTATGTCCCTAGAAAGACACGAAGTACCTAGGTAGCAACTACCTCTCCGCTGGAAGAATTTTCTCCCATACCTATTATGGTTGATTTAGGAACTGGTTAGGTACCTTAGGTTGGTACATACATACATTAGCCCATGACATGACACTGCTGCCTGGGTGACTGCTTAATCTATTTCATTCCACACAGGGAGACCCCACTTCCGACAAGCCACCCTCCATAGCTGGCCGTTTAGCTTTGTGAGACCTGCTCCCACCCACTGGTCCCTTTCCCCATATTTCTTGATGAATTGCACGAAGTTCACCATGCATTGGTTCAAGGTTTCGGGGGTTCCGCCACCAAAAGTTATGCGATGGAAGGATGCTCGATTCTCCAGGTCAGGGAACAGTTGAATCTGTCTCAGGGAGATGACCCATCGGATGACGCCGAGGTAAGCAGGGTTGCCATTCAGAATAGTCCTATCAAAGGTAAACTCTGTTAGTTTTAGGAAATGAATCTCGAGGCTTCAGGGGGCGTGTACCGGAAGGCGCAGACCAAACTCTTGTAGCGTGCGACCTCGAACAAGCATTTTGACAGAGCCTGCGCATCCTTTATGGGCATCCTCTTGCTCTCAGGAAACTTGCCAGATTCATCGGGCTCATTGGCTTTAAAGATTGACCAGCCATCAGGGTGGAGTTTGTAGATACCCCTGCGCCAGCTGTCTCGCCAGTCGGCGATGTTGGCGCTCGTGTTTGGAAGCATGATCTTGGCGCCTTCATCCGAGACAGAATCGATTAGGATGGCTGTCTTCTCGCATCGAGCCACTCGGTGCCCACCCAAATCGAAGTACTGGAACTGGAATACTGTATTGTGTTCTTTCTCGAGCGCGTGCGCAATCTTGACAGCGAAGGATGTGCATCGCCCAGCCTCATCGCGACACTTGGTAGTCCAGCTCCCGTCCAGGATCGTGTTGAAAAGCTCAGGATCAGGATCGGAGTCGGGAAATGCCTTCTCCCTCAGGATGTCGGAATCTTCGAACAATGCTTCGATGTCGACGCCGGAAACCTCCATCAGGTCGTTGATCATGTTGAAGGAGGTGTGCGGATCCTGGACGTAGACCTCTTGCCACTGCTCGTTACTGACCTTCATCGGGTCTATTCCCGGAACGCTGAGGTTCGCGCTCATGATGAATACCTGAGGTAGATGCCTAGTAGTGAAACCCCAGAGAAAACCAAGGGATGTTGAGACAGAGAAACGGCCGATGAAAGGGAGATATAACCAGCCCAATATCGTTGATGTCGTCGGAATAATTTGATATCAACGTCCTAATAAAGGCCTCTTAATAAAGGCCTCCGCTGATCCTTCATGTCTCTCTCTCCCCTTCTCCCCCTTCAACTCAGGCATGAATACATCTCTGGCAAGTGTCCTATCACAAAAAGACAGGGCAGAATCTATCCACTTCTCGTGCAGGCTGTTAGTTGGGTACTCATACCTCTGGCAGTGTGACGTAGACCAATCAGACCCAGGGGCACACCTCCAGTTTTGAGGCCGGGCTGTGCATCAGGCAATCCGAAGCCAAAGAGCCGCAGATGCAAGTGCACTGACCTCCTTCAAGAGGTCTTAAGCTTGCCAGGAAGTGGCGACCCGGTTTACCCACCCGCCGGTCCGCATCCCTTGAAAACGCCTTTCAACAGCACCCCAACCAAACAGTTCTTCCCCAAACCCCATCAGCAGGAATGTGCTTTGTTGCCGTCGACACTGACGACCCGGCCTGCAATTATGTCTTGACTAAGCCGGCTCCTGTGAACCACGGTCTGACCCATGATGTGCAGGGCATACCCATCCCCACCATCTACGATGCGGGCCCGGTGGAGTCGGTTCACAAAGCTTCGACTCCGCGATCATCGACTGCCTTCACATCGAATACCGAATTGAACGCTCGCGACGACTTGGACAACATGATTAGTACCACGTTCGAGCGGTTGTACGCCGGCTGGAATGATGATACCTTTGTGGAGAGGGAAGGTGAGAAACGAGCCACCAGCCCACCCCGCGCACCGTATCTGGCAACGTTGAACTAATTAAAGCATTTCGTTCAGACTCGCCGTTTAAGCACCAGGCTCCAAACCCTGTGTCGCCATCCGTGGCCTTCCGTGTCATCCACGAGTCTGAACGCATCAACGAGCCAACGCCGAATGGATCTGCCTCGTCAAATCTCCAGCGCGAGAACCACCGGGTGGGCCAACATGGAAGGGTTAAAACCAAGAATCCTCAGCTGTCTGGCATAACCACTGCGTATGTATGTGTTGGGGGTAAGGAAAGGATTCAGGGAAGCCGGTACGCGATGACGGCGTGACAGAGGTAGAGGTAACATGTATCCATTGACTCTTCGCAATTGTATTGTAAAACCCTTCTATCCATCATGTTTGGATCGAATCCAGTATTCTAGCAATTGAGACGCATTACCCGCCGAGTCTAATATTGCTCCGCCCTCTGCACATGTACTGTCCGTGCTTCTCTGATCTCGAGCTCCGTACTGCCTTCTGTGAATGCTAATAGGGGTTAAAGGAAGGTGGTTGTTGACTGCGGAACCGTGCCTGCGCGGCTACGCCATGGGACAGCTGTCAGCGATTTCGGTAGATGTCGTCGAGGTGGTCGGCGGCAACGCGAGGTGGAACGGGCTTGCTTGGCTTATCTGCACACACACGCGCGTAAGGTTAGCCAAATCCCAAAAGAAAGGGTGTGGGATCCGTGGCCACTTTACCAGCCCAGGGGAATTTCGCTGCCCTCTCTTGTTCAGTCATTGCGTCGGCATCAACCCACGCCCGATCAAACATGGCCTCAATGTCAGGCTCTGCGGACGGTGGCGCTATTGCGTTGGGTGCCGATACCGGTGCTGGAACAGAAGAAGCGGGCGGTGACTTGTCCGATGACTTATCCGGGGCCTTCTTCTTGCGACGCTGGGCTGTGCGGAGGGAGTGTTAGGCGGAACGCGGAAAGAGCAAAGGCGATATGAGAACACGCCCAACGTACCTGAAAACATTCGCTGCCGGATTTCAGTGAATAGTGACTGTCCCATCAACAGAGCAGTTCTGGGTAGGGCACCCAGCCGTCACTCAGGCCCGAAGCAAGAGGACTCAGGCGGCCCCGAACGTATAAGAGAGCGTCGAGACATGTAGTCCACACCTGCATACTCCGACCGACTAGGGACGGATTGAACTGGGCTGATGTTGCCGGAACAGGGCCCCTGTTCCGCCAATGCAGAATCTCCCTGCAGAGGGCGGCCTGCAGCCACCAATGGTCCAATGCGGATGAACGCGCTCACACCCTCAACCGTGTGGTTGCAGTAGCAGAGCGAAGAGGAAACCACAGGATATCCATTGGCGCGCATTGATACCCAACTGAGTATGCGGCTCGTCCAAAGAATTATTTGAACAAATACCCAGGGGAGCAATGAGCCGAGCGGCCTTGAGACAAGGGGCTGACGATCAAGTGAAGCGGCTCGTATTCCGTGAATGCCCGGAGCACTTCCCCCAACAATCCTGCTGGGCTCAAAAATGCGCAAGGACACTGGGAGTGGCCATGAGGGATTTGGCACACTATGCGGTGCGTGGCTGCTGATCAGTCAGAGTTCCACGGTGGGTGCGGTGAGCCCAGTAACACCGCACCAAGCCAGTTGTGGCTTACGGTGACCCACATGGCTCAAGTGGGCGCAGCCAATCGTGAGACCAGCTGCAGGTCTTCCTGCGCGGGACTGCACGGGGCGCGGAGTTTGTGGATCCCTGTCAACCCGGCGTGGCTCCCTGGAGCTTCCCGTGACAATAGACCTGAAGTTGGAAGATTTGACCTAATTCTCCCCAATCTCCCAGATTTCCGAACCTGTGCGAGTTAGATGGCGTTTCAATTTTGGGGTATCAGCCGCTATATTAGGACACAGTTCGGTTCTTTTTTACTTGCTCGAACTACTAAAATCTGATGGAACCTTCTACCTGGAAGTTCTACCTGAGATCCCATTCACACCGCTACATCCAGAGAGGACAAACCGGGTTGGCAGACACGCATGCCGCCTAAAAAAGACAAGAGGTTTTGCCAGTGCGCCAACCCCCATGGATTCCTGAACAACAGCACGGCCTGTTTGGTTGGAATGCGGGGCCGCTGACGCTCCACTGCACTACCAAATCCGCAATTGGCACATTTCGGCCCTGTCATTGGCATGCAGGAGAAACCGAGCCCACGGGGGTCGGCCAATCGGCGGATTTCCCGTCGGCTCCCGCCCTTTTCTTTTCAGCCAGAATCTCGATTCAGGGGCGCTATCGTAATCAAAAACCAAAATCCTCTGTTTTTAACACAAGAGGATCGTTAGAAGCACTGCCTGGATCATGTACCCTATCAATTACAATCAATGCCGTGCAATTCTGCGTTTTGAACGGTGGTTCATGAGATCAATGCATGACATGCCTGCCTCGTGGCAGACGGCTCGGGAACTGTCACCGTGCCCGCTTCCCTTTAGGCCCTATTCAGTTAGCTTTCATTCCGACAAATTGGGCGTGGCAGGGATCATGACTCGTAAGGAGAGCAACGATAACCACGGTACTGGGAGCTACCAATTAGGATCTTTGATCTTAGCCATCTATGTTGTCCCACGTGCGCTAGGTTACGAATGATTGAAGTGGTTCGCCATGCCGCATTAAGGATCCACGATCTTGATGTTTTCGTTCACCTCCGAGGATCGATCACCGAAAATGTCGGAAACAACCGGAGCAATGGGAGATTGTGGAAACAACCTAGGTAGGCAGCCGGCACTCTATGACAACATGTTACGGCCTGCTCTGGGAACACCAAGGTGTTCAAGGTGAAGACAGATCGCAATAACGGTCAGAGACCAATTGCTCTAGGGGTAGGATGCAAGGGGGCTGAATGTAGCTAGCAGAACTGTCCAAGGAATAACACTGTCACGCAGGTCGTGGTCCAAAGTGTATGAACCGAACAGTGCTGATCCTGAACAAGTGTTATTGCTAGCATGAGGAATCAAGATTCCTTCACACGGTCGTGGGCACGACCATTGTAACTATACACTGGTGACGTCCCTCGACTCCCGAGCCCGTTGGTCCCGAGCCCCGGGACCATTCCCCTTGGGATCGGTCTGATTGGTTCGTGCAAGGCTCAGTGGGTCCTTGCGCGATTGGCTATTCTACAGTTGGTCCGTGCTCCTCTTGGCGGCCATTGACCTGGGTCGTGACACAACACCATTAAACGTTTTGATGAATTTAAGTATTACTCTTTGCTTCAATTGAGGTATTTCCTAGTAAATCCATTCGGTAAAACGAAGACATTGCAATAGTCAGGGAAAATATTCAATTCAATCAGCATGGCGTTGATGGGCCGCCGCTCTGTGCTGTGTGGCCGAGGGGTTGCTGCTGTATGAAGGCGCCGGAGTCGGGGCTGGTCTCCCGTAAAAGATGCGTACGCCGCCCCGATTGATGCTCTTGTAATTCGGCCGCGGGAGGCATTTAATGCAAGCAACCGCAGGAGCCCTATAGATCCGTCAGTTGGGCACTGAGATTGGTCGGGAGGATCCGTTGTAGCCCTTGCGGTGCTACCCAAGTCTGCGCCTGCACTTATCCGATCCGACACGTCGGTGATACAAGGGCTCGTGCCATAGGCTGGGTGGATGCAAAGATTGAGGCCAGCTAATCTTCTGAACTGGGGTTTTATTCTCCTACTACTGCTGGCTGCTCTCTTTTTGCGTAGGATGGGATTTCCAAGCACTAGCGCTAGATGATTTAAGTATCGCCTGAGCCTGGAAGCAGCTAGAGAATACGAGTTCGCTTACCTGGTCTTTGTTACGGCCTGCTCTAGAGTACCGGGGTACTTGTCAGAAAGAAGGGGGATTCTGGCCAGAGGCCAGAACACCATTCTGGCGAAAGCTCCAGAACCGACTAGAACAACAGATTGGTAATATTGGCCACGCAACGCGTAAGCGTTGCCGCCACCCATAAATGTATAAAAAGGAGTACTCTGGCAAAGCTAGAGTACTGAACAAGCAATTCAATCAAGCAGTTGCAGCTACAGTTTTCCAGTGTGCAGTGTTTCTGACAGCATATAAGCGGTCGAAGCCGCCTAATTCGGCGGCACCTGCCGCTGAATCGGGAGGTGAAAACCGCAACACTGTTAGTAACGTGCTGAGGGAAGCAGAAGCACCACTGTAATACAGTGGTTACAGGGCCCGAAAGGCGCTGTAATAAGACTTATAAGGGCAGAGCTTAGTAAGGCGCCAGAGGCTTAATTATTACTTATTTACTCAAAGAAAGATTATTTACTAACGAGAGGAGAGGTTTACTTATAGACTTTAGAAGAATTCTAGAGCTTTTTATACCTAGAAAATAGCTATACTATAGAGGGTAAAGCTTCTAGTCTATTACGTTAACCTTTATATTTTTAGAATCTTTAGTAAGCCTTTAGGGCCTATAGGATACTGTGCTTAGGTAGTTGTAGAACATTTTATAAAGCCCTGAGTTACAGTTGCCGTTCTAGGCTTAGGTAGCCTTGGCTACCACTAGCTACAATACCACTGGCAAAGCCAGCGTATGAAGGCTCCGGCTAAAAGAAAGGGTTAAGTCGGGCAGAGACGACTTGGTGATGGGGCTCCGCCGCCACGGTTGTGAATAGATGTTGTGATTGAGGAAATAGTTGATGATAGTAAGTCGGAGGTGGATGTGGAAGATTTTGGAACTGGAGTGGTAGGATGAGAATTGGATAAGGTACCTTACCTAACCTATCTAGGTCCAGTTCCTATTGCGTCTCTGCGGGGAGTGTAGCAAATGCCTGAACATTGCATTTAGATGCGGGTCTGTGCATGGAGAGGACACTGATTATGTACTTATGCAATTGAGCTAAAAGGTAGCCCAAATTATGGAAAGCGGGCAAGTTAAGCCCTGAATTTGGGACCGCGGTTTAGAAACTGCTAAGAGGCGACGGTTGCTGGCCCGAATCCTGGACGAGGGTCCTGAATTTTGGCTCAGAATATACCAGTACATTTCCTGGGATGGTACACAATACCCAGTTCGGAATTTAGATGGTACATGGTACCCAGCTCAAAACCTGAGACAGCACCGATGAGATGTCCCACAGTATACCAGTACATAATGGACCCTCACTTGGAGGTTCACGGTCAACCTATTATGGTATAAATCTTTTATGTTGGTCTTGAGAAGGGTCCCGGGTTCAGCTGCCAAGTTTTAAAGGATTGGAATCATGGAGTATTGGCGCACCGGATCGAACAGCTTGTGTTAAGGGGCGGAAAGTCGACTGTCAATCTCGTCTGAACTGCTGATCCGCGAAAATTAGCATCTCACTCGGTTGTGGCGCCTATTATCGCAGCTGCTGCCAAGACGAAGGAAGCCCTAGAGGGTATGATGGTCCTGCTGTTTGGTGCCAGTAACATGATTGGCGCGCAGGTGGCTGCGGATGGTGAAAGGGGCACAAATAATCGACTAAGTCCATAGCTGGAACAGCCGACTTGGAGCTGAGGAGAGTGATAAAGACGGGGGAATTGACAGGAACTTCCTCTTTTCCCTTCACGTCTGCAATAAAGCCCCAGTCGAGCCCGAGCTGCGGGAGCTGGCAGATAGGTTTGCGATTGAGGAGAATCCCACTTCACGCCAGCGGGATCCTGATCAAGAAAGGGTTTCCCGGAATCGGCAAGGCGCCCCGCAATGCTGCTGCTCTCCACGCCAGTGCTTAGCGACGATACGTACTGGAGTATGGTGGTCCTCGCGCTTGATGTGAATAAGATGTGGCCGCTAGCAACACGTAGCTGTCTGCCGTTGACAAGACCTTCATCAAAGGCCTACCCGATCTCTCCGCCCACCGTCACCACCCTTAACACCACCGACGTACACCCCCGTGGTCGGTCCAGATCCCTACTATCTGACAAGATTCCTTCGAACGGGCTTGGGAATGGATCTTGGAAAGGCCCGTTAGAAGGCATCTCCCTTCACCCCGTTCAATAACGGTGATTGCTAAATCTGACATCTTTGGTTCCAGCCCCCCGTACTAAATCGCAGCGTTTTGTCGATATATGTTGATAAACTCAGAATTGGACAATAGGAGAAGTGCTTGTAGGAGGTGTAAGCGCGAGACTTGGAGGACAATCTCTAGCGCTAGATCAGTAATACGAATACATATGACTGTTTGGCTCCAAAGCGGGACACATTTTGGCCATTTTTTTAATTTTTAATTTGAGACCAGTCCTAGGTCCCCTTGGCCTAGAGTTGAAGTCATTCGGCAGATCGCGCCGCGCCCGCCAAAAATAGTAATTAGGGTGAGCAAAGGTGAGCCAGCCTGAGCAAATCCCGGGCGGATCCTGAGCAGGGACTGAGCTAAGCCTGATCCAGGGTGAGCATCTTTACGTGGGCGAGGTACGAAAAGAAATTTTTGAACGTGCATTGGCCGCCCTCACGGCCATAATAATACGGCTCCCGCTCTCGAAGATAGAAAACAAAAATTAATCACTTTTCTCTCACACTTTCCAATGCCTTGTGACCTTGCCATGCCTATCAACAGTATAGCTAGCATAAAACCGAAGAACGTACCGGAATCTCCGGATAGCAACCCAGGACATCGTTTGGAAACACACAATCTTCTGGGTGGTGTGAGTATGGATGGCTCCAGTCTTTGTTCCTGTACTCTAACTTATACTCATTGTAAAGCGGCCAATCAACACCACGATAGAGAAACACTTAATCATGAATCATTCCATATTCCTACAATCCTAGTATAGGTAGGTACCCAATCGCTGAATAGCAGAGCCGATATCGTAGCCACAGCCCAAACTCCGTTATATGATACATTATGGACATTACACCCAGGACGCTCAAGCCTTGGCCCTGGTCCGCCCAAGAGACACACCCAGCGGTGATTGCTTCCACTGCTTGGTCACCGGGTCGAGGCACTCCGCCTCGGCCTGCGTCCACTCGTCGATGATCATCTGCTTCCTCTTCTCGTCCCGTGGCGTGATGCGTGCCGGGAACTCCTCGGGCATGCACACGAATCCCTGCGTCAGGCGCTCCGGGTCGGGAATGATCTCCTTGCCGTCCTTGTCGAGCGCCGGCCTGATGTGGAAGCCCCAAAGCATGCGCGACACGCCGAGGAACAAGCTGCGCTCGGCGACGTGGATACCAGGGCAGATGCGGCGGCCCGCGCCGAAGGTGAACTGGTCGCGCTTGGAGGCATCCGGGTTGGCA
>Ga0247769_1000117_pt1 | contig 15400 bp, 16 predicted proteins | sample UWRJL166409R6_FD_179942 | JGI IMG/M metagenome (GOLD analysis project Ga0247769, IMG submission 179942) | Plant litter microbial communities from Arlington Agricultural Research Station in Wisconsin, United States - UWRJ-L166-409R-6 | ecosystem: Environmental > Terrestrial > Plant litter >... | reverse complement strand
ACGGACACCTGAAGACCGCGAGGAAGCCCATGCCCTAGCTGCTCATCTCTCCAGCGACAGGATAATGACCCGCTCCCGCTTCAAGCAGCACCAGCACCAACAGCGTGCTCAGGTTTTGCTCGGGACCGGCCGACGTGGACAGCTGGAGAAGCTATCGCCCGATGAGGAGGCCCAACGTCTGGAACAAATTCTCATTTCACGGCGCCCCGCTTACTCCCATCAACAACAACCGCCCTTTTCCCCCGGTCACGACTTGTCTTGGGCTACGGGCGCCGCAGGCCTCGGACCCGATGGTCCACAATGTGTCGTCTGCCAGAGTGCGCCTCGCACCATTATAGTCTGGCCGTGCCGTTGTCTGAGCTTGTGTGATGACTGCCGTGTCTCGCTGGCGATGAACAATTTTGAGAAGTGCGTGTGTTGTCGCCGGGAGGTCATCAGCTTCAGCCGGATTTACGTCCCCTGAGATCGATTGAACATCGCATTTCGATACGATCTGTTTCTTTCTTCTTCTTGGCGTCGGGGTCTCTTCTCATACATTGTATTATGGGGTTGCTTTACTTTGGGGGGCTCAGCGCCTTTGGCTTTGTACATTTTGCATCTTATATTTTCGCCCGGGAGTCCGGTTGGGATCGGGCAGGTACAAATGATATTCACACGGCCTAAAATCATTAGTAACAGCCCTCAAAATACATCGCTGCACACCTATGCAATGTAATTTCAGGCCTTTTTAAATGTATTTCCAGGCCTTCATTAACGTATTTTAGGTATATCTAGACATATCTAGGGGGGACAATACAATTTTTAACAGGGATAGATATGGATTATAGGGCCTTATTTACACGGTCTAACCCGTGCGAATAATTTGCAATGGCACCTGTGCACTGGGGAGGTTGACCCTTTCTTTTGGCCGGAGCCTTCGTACAATGTAAACAGAGAGTCGTCATGAAGGCAGACGGGGCAGCCATGGTAATGATGTGCCCGCCATCTTCGCAACAGGTGGTCGTAAGCTTCAGTGCTATGTTCATGAGGCGGGGTCGAGTGGTGCGGGATCTTTAATGGTAAATACTTGTATGTTTGAGGGTATTGTCGCTACGTCTCTTAACGTCTATGTCGTGTAGAACACCACCCATCCACCTCACATGCCTGCCCACTCGATGCAAAAGACCCTGACGTTTCCTCCGGCACCACTCTCCTCGGATTTGCTCTCGGGCACAAGGTTTTCCGCTCCAAATAGAAAACTCTTCTTGACGGCTGTACCGAGACGGCCGCTAGTAAGGAGATCAAGCATAGGAATTTCTTGGTCCCACCGATAGCTGTTCGCAAGATAATGAGCATGAAAACGGAAGGGATCTCCGGGGTAAACGCTGTAGTCCCCGCCGAATCGGAGGCCAGGGGTGATATAATAGCCCTTGGAGTTAAGGTATGCATACAACGGATACGATTCTGGAACATGTATGGAAGTGCTGTCGGATCCATGAGCAATTAGAAGGCTAGAGGTAGTAGGGGTGATGGCAGGCGCCGGGGTGGTTTTGACGGAAGGCACAGGTGTGGGGGACGGCGAACCAAACGGCGTCTCTTCTTCCCCAGCGGCAGTCGCACTTGGCTCAGAGGTTGCCTTCGCCTTTGGCTTCATGTGCTCGTACCGAGCGCGTGATTTTGTCTTCTCGTTCTCAAACATCAACTGGGCAGTGGTCCGCTGCGTCCTGAGCGACTGGAGATAGGCTTTGCGCGCGGCGACATCCATCGTCCTCAGCTGGGAGAGATGCTCCGTCGCATCTTCAGCGACGTACGCAGCCTTCTTATCAATCAGAAGCCTTGCTTCCTCGGCATACAGCTCAATTGGAAGGCCAAGGAAAATGTTTTGTGTGGGATTCTGAGGCATTGTGCCGGTGAAGATGGCGCAAATGCCGTGGTGCCGACGAATGTAGACCACATCCTCAATGTCAAAGACGAGGTACCGCCCCCCGATACGGGATATGCGAACCTTCCGAGCAGGAGCGGTTGACGACATGTTGCCAGGAAAGCACTATTTTCGTGGTTAGAACAGAACCAGCGTTGAGAGGGGCATCAAGCGATGCATCGAGGGAAACAGTTCATAAGCCTTGGATTCCGTAATGTCATCAATGTAAAATCAGTGGATTGACAGATTGATTATACGTTATGTTTGTAATCATGTAGTTTCCCAGGATGCACCCATCTTGAGAAGGAAGAGGATGTTACTAACCTGTGAGATTGGAGGCTGAGCGCAACCTCTGCGAGAGGGAAGGAAAATAAGGGTTACAAGCTCGGAGGTTGATTTTGCGGCTCGAAATTTATTTGGGCTCGAGTGGCAGAAACTTTTTACTTGGGCGGTGAGTCAGAGACCCCACAACCTTTATATGGCAGGCTCTCAATCCGAATACCCACCAAGACATGTGCAGTGGTCCGAGCGACAACAAAGATCGGAAGCTCAATGGGCCCCCTTTTTCAAAAATCCATGCCATCTTTGACCGTGCTCGCCGGTGATTTTTCCTTTTGCAGCTCGTCCTCCATCGGTGGCAGGCTGTAGGGCTTAATGTTTAGACCCCTGGAGGCACTCAGACTGAACGACAGTGTCTCTCGGAAGACACCAGTCTCGGCCCCACCACCCCCCTTTTCGTGGTACACAGGCAGTGAGTGTACCCTGAGAAGACCCTGGGACTGGTCTGAGCCTTTTGATTCTTTCTTGTCCGAGCTAGATGGGGGTGCGGCAACAGGGTTGGCGGGCAACGGAATGAGTTCGACAACACCATCGCAGAGCAACTCCATCCACCGGATTAGGCCCGCAGTGCGCAGAAACAACGACGTCGGGAGCGTGATGAGGGCTGTTAACTGATTACTGTATTGCCGCAACAGAGCTCTCAATCCGTGCAAAAGCTGTAGGACTTCTCCTGGCTGAGAACACTGGGCTGCGTATATGGCTGGCGAGAGCAGACTTGGGACGACCAAACGATGGACTTCACTCGGCGGAGAGCTCTCCAGCTTGGATTTGAGATGTTCAATGATAGCTTTGAACGGTGATACCAGCCCTGTGCCTCCTTGGTTGAGAGTCGGCGGTCCTGTGCTAGGTGTAGGATGTAGCGTCCCCTTGCAAGACGAATCCCCCAACCGTTTGCTCAGGTCGAAAGAATGACAAAACGGGATGGTCGAGTTGGGGTCGTCGCGCGCCGTAGATACCCTGCCAGCCGCGTTCCCCAAGGCTTCGTATCTCCAAGCAATCCTCATCTTCTCCTCTGGGGCTGATACGCCTGGAGATGGTGATGACCTTGCCTTGGCATCCGGTGAAGCCAGGCCAGGAAGTTGGTATTTCCACTCGGATGGGAAGCCTACAAGATGGACTTGGTGGCCTTGAACGAGCCCTTCGGCAGCATAGTACCGCAGGAGAATTCCCGAAAAATCTGTAGCACCTTGCTCTTCGATCAGTAAGCATGTGCCGAGGGGAAGCCCACCATGACCGGCCAGTAGTTGGTCAAGCGAAGAAGTGCCGGTGGATGTGGTTGGCCTTCCATCGAGGGGGGAGGGCCGCACGCCTGGGGCCAGCTGCTTCTCGGTCTTGGGCTGTAATGACGAGTATCCAGGTCTCGCCGAGAGAACAGTGCCTCTCTTTGTGAACGACATCTCGGATGTCAACCAAACTCAAAGATGATACGGGGTCAGCATGATGCAGAGGGGGCGCAAAAGGTCGATTTTCTTTGGTGTGTTCAAGGGTACCAGAGCTTCGTTTTTTTTGTACCCCACTTGGTACACAGTACATTGTGTACCCACCAGGCAGAGAAACCCTTGTCAGGAACCAAGGCTGCCAAGAACCCCACCAGGTTCTCAATCTTTTGGGTTTCTGTCTGTTTGCGGAACCGGAATTTTCAATCACTACCAAACCCGACAAGTTCCAGCAATAAAGACCGCCAAAGAAACGTTACCATCTTCCACCTCACCTCCGTAGCAGGGCTCTCAATAGCGATACCGACACGCCCTAGCATATTGCCGAGGAGCCGTACGATCTGAACCACCCGTTTTCTCATCTCCCACCCGCGATTCAGGAATAATTCCGACCCGCTGAGCAAGATGGCGACGATGGCTTCGGATGCGCAGTTGTTCGAAGAGGACTTCCGAGTCAACGATATCTCCCCGCCCAAGTACGACCGTGTAGACAGGATTTCCTGTACCTCAGCAGATGAACACACCGCCATGTTTCTAGATCTCAACAAAGAGCTGTTCCCGTGTAGCATTGGCGATAACCTTCACGTGGTCATCGCGACGACGCTCGCTCTCGACGGCACTAAGGATGACGAAAGGGGGTGGCGCGACGCCGCAAAATTGGGAGGCAACGAAGCCACTCTCGCCGACATGTTCGAATACGTCTGCTACGGTAAGATCTACAAGTTCAAGGATGGAGATCTCGGGAACACCATGTAAGTGCGCCCCGTTGCGTCCATGTGCCCAAGACATGTCGACGCGAAATGAAAGGAAACTGACATCCTCACCACAGCACGGCGTACATCTCCTTTGGAGGCATGTTGATGAAGATCGAAGGGCCAGTTAAGAAACTCACCCCATTGCGGGTGGACTATGTCTATCTGCTAGTGAAGAAGGTGTAGTTCTCGATGCTACCGGTGACAAGAAATTCTGCAGACGCCCATCATCGAAACAACCGATATGGCACGTACAGAGGCCCTGAAGGAAGAAAAGCCGTCGAAGGAAAACTGGGCTGGGCGTTTGGGAGGAAAAGGATAGGAACCTTGGCAAAACACAAATGGATTCGGAGATACCCCAATGCGTGCCCCTCTCATCGGGTCAGCTTTTGCCTCAGCTCGATCTCTTCTCTGCTTGGCGGATGATATTTCTGGTGCGGTCCTGGGAAGGGAATGAAGCGATGCGCTCTCGCGCATAGCTCGCCGAAGTTCGGCTCGTTCTCTGGCGAGTAAATACCATGACGGAGAAAGAAATCAAGCATTACCACTGCGCAATTCGGCTTCCAGAGCCCCTGGGCCAGCTGCTCTTGAATCTCTTCCACCGTGTGCAGACTAAAACTGTCGACTTCGCCATCCTTGGGTTCCGGGACAACGCTACCGTCGGCGGGGAGCTCGAGGTCGTAGATCCATTGGCATTCTGGATAGATGTATCCAGCTTCTCCCCCGGACCTTTCGTCGGTAATATAAATGTAAGTCACAGTTCCGATCTCTTTCGCACACTGGCGCACTACGTTCCCAGGCAACGAGGCCTCCTCGTCGGCCTCGCGGACGATGCATTCGGCGGGGTCCTCATCGGTCATCAACCCTCCCGCCACTGTGTTGTCCAGCATGCCTGGGTACGTCGACTTGTTCGAGGACCGCTTCGGGACCCAGATGCGTGAGTTATATTTGCTTGTGTTGTCGTTGCGGCGAATGAAAGCTGTCATGTGCACGCCATAGCGAGTTGTGCCAAATAGACCCATGGCGGAGCGCTCCATGCTGAATAGCACATCGCCTTTGCGTCCATACACTGGCCAGAGCTCGTTGCGCCAACCCTTGAGAAGTTGGAAAGTCTGGTTGGCGCGCCAATACGACGTCAGCTGCGCAACAAGCTTGGTTCGCTCCGGCTCCGTCTCCGGCTCCCGAAAGAGGGAGACGGCCCGAGTGGCGGGGTCGAAGTCCATGGGGCCCCGAATGCTCGAGGGCGTGTGCGTCAAAGCATCGAAGACTGAGGGCAGTAGATAGCCGATCGGATAAGGCCCTTCACCGTCGTCCCAGACGAGGGTGTAGAGGCGGCCAAGTAACTCTTCATGGCCTTTGGGATCTTTGTCCGGGTGGGGGAACCTTCAAAAAATGCCACTGTCAGCTGGTGTCAAGATCAAACTTATCAGGTGGGTTATAGTGGCGCGGAGATTTTTTTCAATACCGCTCGGCAGCCACTGCCGGATCAGACCCTTGTCAAGATACCGACGTTGCACAACGGCCATCTGGGCAGCCACTCCGCTGTTGCTCTTGAAGTGCTTGAAAACTTCGACAAGGGTAGCCAGACGGCCGGGATTTCAACAATGTCAAGAGGCACATATGTTTCGGTGATGTGATGCAGTGGGCATTCATCGCAGAAATCCAGGGTATGTTGGACTTACGCATCACATTTGTTCACCAGATCGAGGTTTGTGATTCGGCGCGTCATAGCTGGAAGCAGGCTGGCGGCGCAGCTGTCTGGTGGTTGTGCGGCAGGCAGAATTGTGCTGGACGTGAGTGGTCTGCAGCAAACGCGAAGGCAGATCTTGACAGGGCTGGAAGGACGGAAACAATGGAATCTGGTGAAGAGTCTCTCTTGAGGGCGCAACATCCGGTCAAGACGAAATGGGGCACATTCACCGGAAGAGAAGATATGACAAGATGAGAAAGCAGACTGAGATATATCTTTCCGCGCACTCAAGTACACTGGTTCTTTGAGCCCGCGCAACTCCCAGCAGCACAGCGAGTCCCGCCGCTCCGTATCTAGGAGCTCCCGCCGTTTCCTCTGTGCGAAGTACTGGACCCACGCCAGGCCAGCTCCGATTTCACCGATGCCAAGCCTCAACCGCCTTGCAGGCGCAAGCGGTGTGCGACAGGGCCCGCGCTCACGAAACCCACGGTTCGGCTGACGTTTCCATTCCAGGTCGTCGTACTGCCGTGATGTGAGCTTAAGGGGGGTGGCCCCCCTCCACCCCTCCCATGCATAGGATACCTCAGGTACACCGCAAGCTCAGCAATCCACCATTCCTTCCAAGGTTCTTTCCACCTCACCCCTACACTCCTGCAGTCTACAGATAGCTCCCGGTGCCGCTTGTCCAGGGCAACTCTTGAGTTACCTTGTTGCTGCCGCGGCCTGGAAACCCCACCGCGGGCCGAGTCGGCAGAGGGGTAACGCTGTTTATGCCTCCTGCCCGAGAGAAAGGCCTGAAGAGCTTGGCGCTGCGGATCGCTCTAGAACCCAGGGTGACCTTCTGTGATGGGCTATCGCGGCCGCGTTTGCGAACCTGAAGTCTCAGCGACGCTCTGACATCAGCCCATTCTTACTGTGGACTTCCTAGCTTCTATCAACCCCAGCTCAGCTCGCCCGCCAGGGTGATCAGATACCCGACGCAAGACGGATTACCGATTACCGATTACGCACGTCGATAGAAAGACGTAATACGATATTCACAGCGGGGAGTGTTTACCCCAGCACGCGGACCAAGAGAAAAGGTGGGATTCTTGATAGCCCCTGAACTTGAGACAAACAATCCAGCCCCTGGTTTGATTTCTAGCTCGGGACTTGGGGGGCCTGTGAGGATATTCGAGGCCTGCATTCGCTGAGTTTAGCCAAGCATTTCACGCAGTGGATGCCTGACGAGGTTTGTTCTGGAGAGGGCTGGTAAGGATGCCTCCTCAAGTGGATGGCTTCCTGTTCTTCCATTGGCGTTATTCGTTCTCTCTCTTTCCCTGAAAGCGGAAGGGAACCTTTCAACAATTGTCGGGATCTAAGAAGAAGTGGATGATAACCGAGGCAAGCCCCGTGCTAACAGTCAAACCAGGGCTGGATTGTGCGCTACTGGGCGGATCAAATCAAATACATCACATCACCAGCAGGCTTCTCGAAGCCCCGGACCTGGTTCCCTGACAAATTCTCACTGTTCGGAGCGCCCAATTCAGCTCCGAAACCTCCGCTGAGGTGTTCCAAGTGGCTTGCGAGGAATTGCCGATCGAATCAGCTCTCGTTAACCATCGAGGGTGGCAGCGCCGGGTGCATTATCCCCTCCCGCTTCTTCAGTAACGGCGATAAGATATTCAAGAAGAAACAAGGCTTGGAAGCTGTCCACAACCAGGATCACCCCCTTCGCGGGCTATCGCACTCCTTCTCCTCGGTCATCGGCACCGGAAACTACCATTGCGAATAGCACGAAGCTACCGAAAGCCAAGCTGGTTCGCCCCTTCGACTCCCGACCCCGGATAGCAATCGTTGAAGCTGCATCCCACACTTCTGCATGATCGCGAGCTTAAGCGGGAGTGCCACAAACCTGGTCACCAATCCCGTTGCTCAGGTCCTTGAGGTTAGACCCCTCATCAGCTCGCCGTCACTTCACAATCCTGCCGGCAGTATTGCCATACAAGTACAACCCATGAAATCATTGTTAGCGTGGTTCTTCGGCGTCGCTCAGAACGCCACCCGCGCAACTACACACAAAGGCCTGCCAAAGCCCCTTCGCAATTCGCTGGATGTCCTTGCTACTTCCCCGCTCACATACCATGCTAACAATAAACAGGGGGCTGGACTGTCCTCCCCGCGCCCTGCCCGTAAGCGGAGCGACCGCCGAAAGAGCAAAGCCGGAGGTAGGACCGGAGGCAGAGCCGGACGCGGGGCCACGCACGTACACACCCTCCCACACACAAAGTGCCTCCTTGCAGCGCTCTCCTGGAACCACGGTGGTAGTGTCAGAATGGCGCAGCCCCTCTTTGGATTAGTCCTCGCTGGACAACCCATGGTCTTGACGCCGTCCGAGACGCCGAATCCCACGACTTTCCTGTTCGCCCTCCCACCGCCTCCTAAGCCGTCCGCTTTGATCGCTGTGTTCTTGCTGCCAGGCGTGACTCTCCCAGAAGGAAACGCAGCCGCTATCTACTCAGTTACGCCTCCCACGCCAGGGCAAGCCGAGCCCAACTCCAAGTTTCTCGGCGGTATCGGCCCTGGCAAGGAGAGTGCCGTCCTCAGGGTCGCCACAAGTGGCAGCGCGAACATTGTGGTTGGTATAGCTTTGGAGCCGGCTGAGTCGGTAGCGACGAGGATTAGCCAGCTAGGCCAAGGACAAGCACCGGGCAATCAGTCAGGGGCTCTCCAACCGCTGAGCACCGCTCTGAAGCAGCAGCCTACGACCCTGGTGCTGGCGCAGCGCATCATCAAGAATGCTTTCAACTACCTGTCATCCTTTTCGGAAAAGGCAGGGCCGAACCAGGTGGAGGTGGTACCGCTCAAAGCGTTTGAGGAGTGGTGGAGAAAGTTCGAAACTAGAATCAAATCGGATCCCGGATTCCTCGAACGAGATGGCTGATAGGTTCGGGGGTGCCTTGTCGGGGGGCCGTCACCTATGCGTGAAGGGAATGCAGTCCCATCCACAAAACCGGCGGTAATGTCGGGGTGATGGATTCTGGGATCCCTGATTCGTATAGAGTATGAAGCCTGTCCCGGCTCACTCATCATGACATGTATATATAGGAACAGCTCTCTATGAGACAAGGGGCCCTCGAGCGAAAGCAATGGGGTTGGAGGAAGGATATCGATAAGTCGGTTATTTTTGGGCTGGAACGGTTCGGCGTTGCCGGGCTCCATGTCTAGCTGCCTCCAAGGCGTTGCATATCCCCAAATGTGACGGGAAGCATACCTTCACCGTCAAGGGCGCCGCGATCGACGCTCCTCCTACTGCATACACCTATAACTCCAGTGCCATGTATTGGAAAAACAAATGTTGGCCGTTCCCAGACTAAGACACACCTTATGCCGACAACCCGTACTCCGTACCCGTACTCCGAACCCTGTGGGTGAACACCATCTGAAAAAAAAGAGGCCCTCTCGCACTGCTTACTTTTGCACCGCTAAAGGGCTCTTCAATCTGGTAGGGCTACCCGCTCTTGATCGTCTGCCTGCAGTGAGCATCGTAGGCACCAGTCTCTCCCGGCTCTCAGTCCGAACCACCAATCCGCTTCGGTCGAGCGCCGAAAACCCAAAAGGCACTGCCAGCGGGTCAAAGGTGTTCACCTTGGGCGTTGCCAGGCCTGATGCGCGCGCTCCGCTCCCGCTCCCGCTCCCGCTCGCCGGGCCGCCATTTCGTGACCCTTCGCTAGAGTCCGAGTACATATCGTCGTCGCCTGAGTCCACGCCATCGAGCTCAAACTGGCCAGCATCTCCTTCTTCCAGCACACGCTCGTATACAACCGAGCGCCCGAAAATCTTGTTCCTCAGGGTAGTAAGACTGCCGCGGCCCACGCCCTTCCTTGGGCTTCCCGGTCTACGCGATTTGCGGAGAAGCGAGTTTACCTTCCCATACAAGCGAATGCGTCGGTCCTTCTTACGGAATAGGTAGCCCAAGAGGAGAAAAAGAATGAGGAAGACAAAGAGGCCCGAGCTTGGCTGAGACCTCGCTTTGCCCAGAAGGTCATCCCACTCATCTGTCGTCTCGTTGCCATGGTGTCCAGGGGCACGCCAGCTGGAGCCGGCGAACTGAAAATCGGGGGGAATGATGGATGCTACGTTGCTCCCAAATCCGACCGGGTAGCTATCGTCGCCGCTCTTAGGCGGGATCTGTCCGGCGGCGTACATGACCATCTTGCCAAGGGTCCAGCTGACTTCAATCTTATCGATTTTGTCGACGGGTTGGAATGGGTCGAGGAACCCCTTCTTTTTAGCTTCCTCGAGAGAGCTGTGCGAGGCATTAAACCCTGGCATCTTGTCAATTCCAATCCTAGGAATGCCGATGCCCTCATGGAGCACGTTGATAAGCCATGAGGCCTTGAAGCAGGCTTCCATCGCATTCTTCACATCGTGCTTTCCCCGGTCATCGATCTTGGATTGGATTGATTGCCAGTCGCGGCTGCAGTAATCCTTGACTCTCTTCAGGTACGTCGTATAGTCATACGCCTCATCGCCTTTCCCTCCGAACACACCGTGTGTTGTGTGCCAGTATTCCGAAACACCAATGAAGTGATTCACATCGAAGTCGATCGACGGGACGTGTTGGCCATTGATCAAGCACGGAGAATCCGGGCACGGCTTGTTCTTTCCCAGCAGCGGGTGTGTGAGCTCCAGGCATTCGTCAAATGCGCCTGTTCCAATCAACGTAAGTCCGCTCGACTTCGTTTCAGTCATTTCGATTCCATCCAGAGTGGTCTTCAAGGATTTCGGCATGCATGGGTCCGGAAGCTCATTGGTCTCGGGTGATGTGTACAATTCCCGAAGTTTCTCGATGTATTGTTCTCGTGCTCGGTTCACCCCAAAGCCCAGCCATGTTGCGGTGAAAACTTTGTATTCTGCAGGTGATCCGTCAAGGGTGCGCAACCGTAAGAGCTTGAGGTCGTTCGCATGTTTCTCAGCTTCGGTCGAGTTCGGGGCAAAGGCGATCTGCGCGGATGCACCGCCCATATCCAAGAACCCGTATGTATGGTGACCCTTGCCATGTCGGTGCTCATCTGGCCGGTCGAAGCCCCCCAAAAGATAGTTCGCAGCAATCCAACCGTACAGACCTTCGGTCTCGCCTGGGATCACTTGAATATATAAATCGCAGTCTGGCAGCGAGAACTCGGTATTTTGTCGCAAATAGGAGCATATCTCTCGCGTGAGCCCCGTTTGTTGAACTTTGGGGAGCAGTCGCATACCCGCCGTGGCCATCAGGAATATAGGTGTGTCCTTGACCTTGTCCTCCGGAATTATCTTCAGGGCATGCTTGACAAGGTCTTTCAAATGCTCAGGCCCAACATCTTTTGGCTTCTCGCCAAACTCTGACACACCCGGCCATATCTTCTTGGTCCATTTCTTCTCCGTCACCAGCTTCGGTAGGCTGTGCAGCTCCTGCTTCGACGCCTTATGAGCAGCACTCTCGGGGTCTTTCCACTGATATATATGCAGCCTGGTGCCAGAGGAGCCGGCGTCCAAGATAACACCCCACCGCACTGTACACGGTTAGCATTGCAAGACATTGATGCGCTGGCTACTCCCCCCTTACTTTTTTTAGCCATATCAACGGATCCTCAACCATACAAGCGTGAACTCAATCCAAATATGAGCGAACAGACGCTCCCGGTCGCATCGAGAAGATATTGGGAGCCGAGGGTAGAGGATGTAGAGTTAAGTACCAACACAGCGACGGGATATCGAGTCTCTGAGTCCGGGGAGCGAGATGATGACGGATGCGGCGACAAAGTCAAGGAGAAAGTCGCCTGTTCTCGCGACAAGAAACGAATCGATCGATTAATTATAAGAATCATACAAGCAAAACCAAGTAAATTCGGACAACGAGGGTAGATGCTCGAGCGACAGGCGCAGAGCGAAGAGAAACGAAAGGCGATGGCTCAGTCGAGGAGGGCTGTGTCGGGTCAAACCAAAAAGGACATCTTCCATTCTTGATGTCCGCGAGCAGCCACAGAGGCGGATAACGACAGGGCAAGGGGCGCAGGTGATAACACTAGCGCCCTGGTCGTTTATTTTCTTCGGGTTGCAATTTTGCCCCTCTTGCGCATTGGCCAACGGTTGCATCCAATCCAAGTTGCCGAGCCCAGAATCTCTGCAACAATCAAACGGTGCTTATGTTTTTCATTTCCAGGTTCTTACGACATGTCTTGCCCGCTTCAAGATAGCAAATGGGACCTGCTTGCAACTCCTCCAAGCCGAAACAGTCCAGTTTTCTAGGCGGTGAAAATACTGCCTCTGTGAACGGTGATCTTCAAAGAAACCGGGACCTAGGACATCGGCAGATCTCAAACGTGTCGGAAGCGAGACGCGTCAGCGATATGCACCAATCAGCCCCCACTCTGCGTGAAATGGCGTGGATGGAGACTGTACCTTCTCCCAATGTATCTACACAGGGCACATACGGAGACCTACCACCGAATTGGTTGCTTGCAGTTATAGCACCTGCCGTTTCAACGGGAGATCTGTCGTCGATCGCTGAAGGGTAAACACTGATCTTTGCAAGCCGACCGATTTCCATCAGAAATTTTCAAGAGTTTAACCAAATACAGCCGTCCGACTCCAAGGAACTCGCCACGACCAGATCAGCTATCTGTGACATTCGTAACTATAATGCGCTCAAGGCTGTTTAGAAGATATGTGATGTATTCAGTCAAAAGTCACCAGCGATTTACCGCGGGTTGAGGTATCATTCGTATCTTCAAGAGACGCTTGGCCTACTCTCACTCCACCGATGCCTCTAACCCGCGACTCTACTGATGGCTCAAGAACCGGAGCCAAGCCACTGTCGAAACTGTTATGACTGTCTGCTCATGACACTGACAGTGGCATCGACCACCTCAACACGCCGACTGGTGTGAAAAAGGTGGTCAATTGGACGTTGGATAACGCCAACCCCGAAGACCCCAAAACCAGTCGCAGGACTCGCCGAGAATCCCCACCGAGCGCAGTCTATGATCGGAACCTTTCAGTGCTCTCAGCATCTCACCCGACAGTATCGCCAAGACAACCAACGAGAATACGATTGGCCGTCTGAGATGCCAGTATTCCTTGCTGAACCAACTCCATATATGTACCCATAGCACTGTCTGGCATGTCACCCTTAAACCAAAGATTGGTGATTTCATCTCTGGTGGGGAGATAAGCAACACAGCAAGAGGCCTCTATGCTGTCGTGCTCAGAGGGTACGGGGTCCACCACGATCCTGGGCTTGTCCTCTGCGCTGTCTCTGACAAGTGCCGCAACACCTCCGGCAACAGTGTCTACACAGTCGATCCCCGCGTCTGCGAGCGCGGCCGATGCTACTGTAATACAGCCGCTCAGTGTGTTCATCAGATCCAGTGCCTCGTCGCCCTGAAACCCCGAGGCTTCACGATCTTGGTCGCCCTCAATGATGGAGATGATGATGTCGACGCCACTTTTAGGCCAGCGATCGGCAATGATTGCGCCACGGAGTGCAGCCTCAAGATGCATACCTAGATCTCGCTCTGTTGGGTCCCTGAGATACCCACGCCTTTGCTTCGTTGCAAAGGGAGCGAATTTGACATGAGTGGACAGGATGATGTGTGGAGAGAACGGGCTTGATCGTGGCAGCGACCTTGGGCCATGGACAGTGCAGCTGAGTTTTAAGCCCGACACTCCGCTCTTCCCGGGCATTGCAACTTCTAGGTAGGCAGAGCCAGAGGCTGAAGGCGTAACGCCCGTCTTGAGATCTTGAGAAGTTGTCAGCAGTGGTCTAACAGCGGAGGTGACGCATATGACTCCACGTACACATCTGGCGAACCACGCTCGCTGGTCTTGATCGAGTGGGTCTCTGCTTGGCCAATATCTTGTCGCTAGGACCATCATATACGGGTGGTAAAGTCGTGCCCGCGGGGCCGTTGATACGTCTTCTATCAGCCATGACAAGGGTTCTTGGATGAGGCTCACTCGCTCGGTGAGGGCTGGGCGGCCTGTGGTGTGTATGCAAGTCGCTCTTGAGTTTGCGGCTGATGAAACCTTCTTCTCTCCCTCAGAAAAGGACCTAGATATTCCCGGGCAATCGGGTAATGGTTGATGAGTCTTACTCGAGACACGCTGGCTGGTAAACTTTTTCCTATTTGCGGTTGGGATGGGTATTTGTTTGCCTTTGATGTGCTGAAAAGGAGCTGCTTTGAGATGGCTCGTGCGCCCCAATTGTTCCGCGCCCGGCGAGAACTTGGGCAAAGCTGCCCCACTCTGCCGCTTCAACCAACTCCACCGCCTAACAATTTTGGGCAGAAAAAATTCAGCCTTTAAAATGCCGACCCCAGAACCGTTCCTTCTCGAACTTGACCCAGAACCACAACAGTGACAGATTGGGTTTACTCAACCACAACGCAATCCTTCACCGTCTCGCATTCATTTCTGGACTTGCTGCTTGAAACCGGTCGGCGACGCTCTGATGATCCTTACAACAGTGTACTCGGCCACCAGGTGAGGACCTCGAGTGGCTTCTCGGTCCTTCGCAGCGGCCCTCGCAGCGCGCCTTGATCGAGAACCTCTTCTGTTAGGATCTCGGTAGTCATGGCTATCGCAATTTTCTGGCAAGTCTGCACTTTTACTAGCAACTTCTTGCTATCATTCCCTCTTCCGTGATGAATTCTCAACCACAGGTCACGCGATTTCCATGAGCGCACAAACCTACATGCACTACCATCTGACTTTTCCCCCTTTCGTTGACATGATCTCCCAAGCCATGGATTCGATCAGTTGCTGACACTTCAGCAGTAGGTTATAGATATATGTCACCGTCATCTGATATCGCGGCGTGCTTCATGTGGTAAGAACACCGAATCCCTACTTTCACAGTTAATGATCATGATGAAAAACAATTTTTTTCAGTTCTGCTTCTGAACCAAAATGAATGATAACCAATATACCAAACCATTTCTGATTATTCGTCACACTCAAACCTCCACTGTTGCAACTTGGTCGCAAGAGCTCTGCTGACGGCGAAGAACATAGGTCGGGTCTCTTCCAATTCGGACATGAACAGACATCCTGGATGGTAAGTTCATCTCCAATATTTTGACGCACAACCTTCCGTTCCCATGCAATGATGACAACAGCTTATCCATTCAATGATATTTATGGGCCGAGCCATCCATCCGCGCTGTAGCGCCCTTGGGCGTGATGATCAGCTGTGATGTTATCCTTCGGGTGTCATTTGGCTTCCGTCGTCCAAGTCATCCATATACCGTTTTGTTCTCTG
>Ga0247769_1000116_pt1 | contig 15453 bp, 3 predicted proteins | sample UWRJL166409R6_FD_179942 | JGI IMG/M metagenome (GOLD analysis project Ga0247769, IMG submission 179942) | Plant litter microbial communities from Arlington Agricultural Research Station in Wisconsin, United States - UWRJ-L166-409R-6 | ecosystem: Environmental > Terrestrial > Plant litter >... | reverse complement strand
CGAGGGAATGATCTTGAGAACTGCAGAGTTGAAGGTGCCATAGATCTGCATGAGCGACTGCTCGCCAGGGTAATCAACCATGACGAGCGGCGCGTGCCTGAGGAACCGCGCACCCATGGGAGTGCGGCCGGCGTCCGTAGGGGGGTTGCAAGCGCCAACAAACTGGATCCGATCCAGCGTGACCCAAGATTTGTCGGACGTACGCCAAAACCCGTTGTGCTCAACAAGCTGCCTGAGGAAAGAAATCGCTCGTTGGGTGCCGTACTTGTCGGGGGCTGGTAGATTGATCTCGTCGCAGAAGATGACAAGCCAACGGCCGATCTGCGTTGGGGAAAGCATGACGCCATTTAGCGTCTTCTTGTACTCGCAGTACTGCTCAAAGGTCTTGATGAGAAGGTCAGGAGTCGTGGCGCTGGAGAAATTGAGGCCAACAACTTCCATGTTGGGCAGTTTGCGAAGAGCGCTGAAGAGGGTCATGGTCTTGCCGGAACCCGGCGGGCCGCAGAGCAGGAGCGGCTTGTGTTCTGCGAGCCAGGAATAGAGGACATCTTCATGACGAACCGTGTCAAGTGTGGGAATGACTACATCGGTCTGGGTGACCGAGTGCGTGTTGACCTCAATGGTAGGCACCTGGTTCTGCCACGGGGTCCATTCAGCCTTTGGTAAGGAGACGTCAAAGTCAATGAGCGAGCTCGTGCCATCGAGCGGCGGCGAGCCGAAACTGGCTAAGCCCGCCACCTTGTCTCCAAATGCCTTGCGGTCCATGAGGGGACAATCTCCCGTCAGGGCCCAGACTAGAGCGAGCAGAAGCTTCTTGGCAATGTAAGCCTCCACCTGCTCTGGCTCGAGCGGGAAGTCCATGTGTTGCCCATTATACTCGATGATGTCGCGGACGGCCTTGTTGAGAAGAGAGAATAGAGTGTTGAGGACTCTAGCAACCGTGAACTCCATAATGTGGCTGAACTCCTCGGCTTGCTGAAGCGCGGCGTGTATAAAGCCGTCAGTCTTAAGATAGGAATCAAGGAGGGCAGCGACCTGGCCCTGCGTAGCCAGCGCCTTGGCAGAACTCTGGCCAGTTGAGACAGAATCCTCATCTAGGTCCTCAAATGCGACGGTGCGCAGCGTCTGGAGATAGTTGGTAACCATCATGTTGGGCGTGACAGTGTCTTCACTGAACCAGACCATGCCGCAGCGACTGACTGTGGCAAGCGTCGCGTATTTCAGGTTTTCCACTTCGAACATAATGCGGACATTAGGCGGCAGGTTGAGACGCTCGCCGTTTGGCAGGGTCAGGAGCTTGTTGTCATCAAGGACGCTGTTCAGGTTCTCTACCCACTCGGGGTCGACGTCACCGTCAAAGACAATCCAGTGGCGCTTGGCATCCTCCCCACGAAGATTGTCGACGATCTTGCGGAGGATGCTTGTAAACAAACCGTCCGTCCATTCTCTCGTGGTGGAGTCCAGATTTCCGTAGAGGGCTTCCTTGGACATGACTTTGCTGTCGATGACGTGGGATACACCCTCCACATTCTCAACCTGCTGAAGTGCGTCTAGGAGCAACTTCCAAGCAGCCGATTTTCCTGAGCCCGAATTGCCCACCATCATGACACCGTGGTGGATTTTCTGAATCTGGTAGAGCTGGAGAATCTTGGTCATCCAGACATCGTTCACCACGAGCTGCCTCTCATCGGCTAGGCGTCGAATAGCCTCTTCCAGCTGCACAAGGTTTGCTGGAACATACTTCACACCGGGGAAGCAGACTTCCTCGATGCCCATCATGATTTCGACGTCAGACTTGATCAACTTCGGAGCGATGGTTTCTCGAATGCTCTGGACAATGATCTCGGGCTCTACAACCTCTTCTGCGCCCAGTTGGCCATCACCGCTTGTCAACCGGGCCCGCTTCAGACCACCCGAGCTGACGAGCACACTCTTCAGTGCACGAAGACCGAAGTCGTAATGAGCTTGTTTCGACAGTTTAGCTGCGCACTGGTCGAAGAACGGCACCGTGTGTTTGGAGAGCTGCTTGGCCTGGCTGAAGCCTTGGGAGTACAGCATGACTTCGGCGATGAGCTCCTTGTCGGGCTTCGACATGGCGACGCTGCGGAAGAGCTTTTTCAAATTATCAGGGAGGTTGGAACGACCAGCATACCCGGGATTCATCGTGATGAATATACCCGTGTTGGCATTGACGCGCAGCTGGCGGCCAACAAGCTCAATCTGGGCTTTCTCATCTTCGGCGCCCTGCTTCAGACCAAGCTGGATATTTTGGATCTGCTGGGAGACAGCCGAAAGAATCCTCTCCTCAAGTCGGTTGAACTCGTCGAAGCAGCCCCAGGCACCTACTTGGCAGATACCAAGGAAGATGCGGCCCATTGCCTGGAAATCGAAGGTGTCATCGCAACAGAAGACCAGCGTAAAGCGTCCGAGCTGAATGCCAAGAGCCTTGACGGACTCTGTCTTGCCGGTTCCTGCAGGGCCGTACGGTGATCCACCAAGCCGTTGGCAGAGCGCCTGCGTAAGCGTCAGGAAGCATCGATCCGTCAAGGGGGTTCTGACGAGTCTGTCGGGAACGCCGAGGTACTCAAAGCCATAGTTTAGTTTCGCGTTCGCCATCTTGATGAAAAGACGCTGGAGGAATGGCCCGTCGGGGTTGTAGACATATCGCATCTGGAGGAGCCACATGTAGTGGGTGTTGGAACTGGCGTTGAGCTTGATAAGCTTCTCAACCACATCTCGCTGGTGCACGCATTCTGTAATAAGCTGCTCGCACTTCTTCCGCAAGAGAACCTCGAGATCTCCGAGGACAGTGTTGGCAAGAAGTCGGAGGACTTGCACCTCCCGATCAAATAGGGATTGAAGAGTCTTGCCGCCTTCAGCAAGTGTTTGGTCGACGGCAGTGGTCCACACCACCTGTGTGGCCAAGACGACGATCTGGCTCGGATACGTATCCATAAACCTATTCAGAGCGTCCGCATCGATATTCTCACTCTCAAAAATAGGGGTGAATTCTTCGACGGCCTCAGCGAGGAGTTCGGCGAGAGTCGCCTTCATCCCGTTTTCCAGGAGCGCGAGCCAATCATTGATCCTCGGCGTCTTAACGAGGTTGATCTCCTTCTTCAGCCGTACAACTTCTCCCTCCTTCGAGGTGAAGCCAGACACAATTGACTCCTCATCCATGATCAGACCATTGAGGCCCGCAAACATCTTTTTGAAGTGCTTTGCGATACGCATCGTATCGTTGCTGTTGCCAATCATCTCAAGCAAGTCTTCGTCACCAACAAAGTAGAACCGCGGGAATGACACACGCTCCTTCTCGAGGTACTCGCCGAGCGCCTTTTGAATCTTGTTGAGGAGTTCGGCCAAGCGTTCCAGAGACTTCTGCACATTGGGGATGTTGAGGACGTCCAGAACGTTGGGTTGCTTGTAGACCTTCTTCATCACAGCCGAGAACTCGCTGTTGATGTTCTGGAACCGCGAGGACTCGATCGGGAGGAGATGCTTGATGTCGGCGTTGCCGGTAAACACGCCCTCAAGATAGACCCATTGCCGCTGAACGTCGATCCAGACGTCAAAGAGGACGTGGACGCGGTTCAGCTTGTCCTCCCAGGAGGCGGCCTCCTCCTCGAACTCTTTGTAGTAAGGAGAATGCCTCATCGCCTGCAGGGAATTGAGGTTCTCGCTGCACTTAGCGAAGAGATCATCCCAGCCACGAATGAGACGGCACTTATTCTGGTAGTTGACGAGCTCGAGACCGTAGCCGGTCCAGGTCTCGCGCACTTGCTTCAAAAACTCTTCTAGGGCCATTTCTCCCTGGGCCTGCATTATGATATCCTTGACGATAACCTCGGTAGCGACCAGGTTGAGATCCCAGACATCCCCGAGTGTCATGGAAACGGGCGAGTACCGCTTGCCAGGCTTGATCTGTTTGTATATCTTGGTCCAATGCCGGTCTCGAACAGCCTCTGATTTGAGCTCGCCGAGCATGGGGTTGACCTTCATGAACTGCCGGAGAATGTTTTGGATGTGTTCGAATGCCGCATACTGCCGCATCCTACTCGGCATCTCCTTGGTCATCTTGATGAGGTTGTCAATGGATGCCCTAATCTTCCTGGGCTGCACGCTATTCCAGGGAATCTCGCGCAGCTCATTCAAATTTTTCCAGATAGTTGACAGCGACGCCCAAACAGACTTGAAATCTTGCACTTCTTCCAGGATGACACCGAGCGTTGTGTCTTGAACGGCCGGAAGGTCGAGGGCCTCCTTCGCCCGGGCCACCATGGCTGACTCCTCTTGGAGCTTGGTGATCCGGGTTTCGAAGGTGCTGAGCGTGGCAGAGGCGACATCCGGCGCGATGGTACCTGATACTGGCTTCTCCTCGTTCCACTGGGTGCCAATCTCTACAATCTTGGCGTTGACGACCTGCTCTTCGGCATCGATCTTGGCCCGCAAGGCATCGGTCTGGTCTTGCACGATCTTTGCCTTGCGAGTGAGGAGTTCATTCAGCGCATCCCAAGAACCGTCAACCTGCTCAGCATGCAGCCAGTCGTTGGGGAATTGGTACCGCTGCCGAACCAGGGTCGATTCTCCCTGCCGGAAGGTTTCAACCTCGGGCGCCCAGAGCTTCACCTGTCGTTTGCAGGTTTGGACGATTGTGATGAACTGGACAGCCTGTGCCGTAGAGTTGTCCGACATGGCGTGGCCCTCGAGGTCCTTGCGCGCCTTTTCGATCTCCGCATGGACCTCCCGCATGCGCATACCGAGACGGCTGGCGAACTTGATGAGGATGTCATGCTGCCACTGGTCATACTTGGAGTTGACCTTTGTTTGGACCTGATCGTAGTGGATGGTGATGTGGCCAAACGAGCGGCTAACCTCGGTCGTGTCAAAGGTCTGGCGCGCCTTCCGGATCTCTTGCAGGAGCTGAAGCCACCGGGAGAGCTGGTCGCCGAGGACATCGTAGACGTGCTCGGACTGGAGATCCCAGAGCGACTGGAACTGGAGCCACTTGTCCACGTAGGCCCCGATCTCTCGTATCTTCCGCTCAACCGAAGTCTGGACGCGTAGCAGAGCGCCGGTGCACTCACTGGGCAGGTCGTTGAAGCGTGGCTCATCATAAACCGCTGTGCTCAAACTCATCTGATAGCGGGTAGCCTTGATTTTCTTCAGGTTGCAGACGACGCCAATCCATTCCTGCAGTTGTGAGAACCAACTAGCCCTTGCGAATTCCAGTGGCGGGTCGAGATAAATGACCTGGTTCCGCATGGTGATCTCATGAACGAGCTTTTTGACGACGGGAACATCCGCCTTAGCACCCTCAGAAGACTCGATGGCACGTCTACGGTCGCTAAGCTTCTCCGTGTGTTCATCCTCAAACGCCTCGATCCAAGCCTGGATGGCGTGCTGCAGGCGAGAAAGGAGCACCGACATGATCTGCCGGTTCATGCGGTGGACCCAAAAACCAAGGTTGACATACTGCTCCAGGTTCAGTTGGTCGACAGCGGTCTGAATAATCTCCAGCCGGGACTCAAAGGCCGCGACCTCGTAGGGGCACGACTCCAAATCGGACAGTGCCTTCTGTACCCGGGTGTGGATGTTGGCGAGGGTCGTGGTTTTCGTCTGGAGTATAGAAACAGATGTAGCAAAGTCGCGGATGAACAGGACATGCTTGCTTCTCCCATGTGCGTGATAATCATGCTCGCCATTCGTGATGGGCTTGAAGTGCACCTCGTACGTGTTGACAAAAGATTCCCAGTGGAGAGGGATGCCCTTGCTAATCATGCCGTAGACCTCATTCCGGTGACCGCTCAGGAGCACTGCGACTTCGGACATATCAGCTATCTGCCGGTTTGTCTGCGAAAAGGTCCGAACGCTCTCCATCAGACTAACAGCGTAGGGATAAACCCTCTTGGCCTCCTTAGCCACGTTGTTAACTGAGTGCGGCACTGGAAAATTGAGCCAGAGCAAGTTCCGTGTCTCCTTGAAGAGTGCGATGACCTGGGCGTCGAAATTTACCGCAAGCTCCAAGGCGTTTCCAGCAGATCGGATTTTGTTGATGCTAAACAGCAAGCCGGATATGGAGACGCCTTTCCGCTGGACATCGCTGAGCCACGCCTCAAAAATTGGGCGCGTATTCAGCTTCTTTCGGAACAGCTCGCTCTCGCTATGCAGCTTGTGTCCTTCGGCGTGAATAATCCAGTCAGCACCGAGAACATCCTCGACCTTCTTCATATAGCCATCGAGCTGCCGCTCAATCTGCCGAGCCCAGATAATTGCGCCAGAGACAGGGGGGAGATCATGAAGCTGGGCCATGGCGTGGGCCTCAGAGTGGCCATACTGCTGCTTGAACCTCTCGTGGAGAGCGTTGATCGCCTGCTTCACATTGTCGATGAGCTGCGTCTGGTACTCAGCGATGGCACCGCGAATCTTGGGCCGCACGAAGAGGGCGTTGAATTTGGAGAAGACACGAAACATCTCGTTCGCGTTCTTGGCCGTGGCCAGCCTGTCCCGCAGCCGCGCGATGATGGAATTCTCTACCCGCGATGTCCGCTCGTTATAGATGTTCTCGGCATGCGCCCACTTTTGAGTTCCTTCGGGTGTGACATCGAGCAAGTCAACGTCTCGCAAAGCCTCCCACGCCTGCCTAACCTCTTCCACGGCATCCACATCACCCATCTCCTCAACCAGAGCGATGGCGTTGCTATCCGTTCCCTCAGCAATGCCGTTTACGGTTGCTTTGGGTCCGAGAACATTGACGATCGTCCGCTGGAGCTGCTCGTGGTTATCCCTGAAGTTGCTGACATATTTCAGACGTGCCTGGAGCTCCGCGTGGCGAGGATTGATCTTGATGGGGATGAACTTTTCGTTGCGACGACGTGTGACCTCACGAGCCACGTTTGTGAACTCCTTGATATTCTCATCCCAGGCCCGGAAAATCCGTGATGTTTGCTTCATGACGCTGGTAAACTCCTGGTAATCAAGCTTCACCAACTCGGTTCCAGGAAGAAGGCGGTGGAGAACATCATCCAGATCTCCTGAAATCGCCTCCACGAGGGGGAGTGCGCGGCGTATGGGGTATGGGCAGATCCTCAGCTTCTTGTTGAGATGTTGGAAGGTCTGGTTGATGGAATCTTGGACCTTGGGAAGCGTGGTGGCCGAGAGCAGCTCATCGAGTGGGAAGTCCCTCATCAGTTGATTGTATTTCTGGACCTTCTCCATCGCCTCCTTCAGCCCAGTGTCGGCCGAGAAGCTAACCGTGGCTTGGAACCGCTTTGCGTGCTTCAAGATCTCGAGCGTGAGCATCACTCCCTCACTCCTCAGCTGATTTTCGATGCCTTCGAGAGCCGACTCCATCGATAACCAGAAATTGATCTCCTGGTTGGCCGTCCCCGTTGCCGGATCCCGTGTCATCTTGGTTACCACTTGAATCGACTTGATCCAGCTGTTTACGGTAGCCTGCAGGTTATTCAGAAATATGCTGTCTGGCAGCACCGTGGCGGGGATCATGTCCAGCGTCGGCTTGGTGTGATTCGACGATGCCTCTTCGAGGGCCGCCTGCACCAGCGGGTGAAAGGGCAGCGAGACCTCGGGAATCTCGACATTTTGCTGAAGATGCGCCAAGCTGAGCTCCAGTTCTGTCCACCTCTTCTTGGTCACGGGTATTCCTGTCTTCGCGTCGACATCTGGCCGCCCTCTGCCGCTGCTGAGCACTTGCTGTCCTTTCGTGCTAGCGTCGAAGTATGGTGCCAAACCGTTGTGAAGGTAAAGCTGGAGGATCTCGTAGGCCGAGGTGCTCGGCCCTTGCTCGCCCCCGCTCGCGGAGAGGTACGCCGGGCCCGGGAGGTTGAGCACTTGGATCTGGGATGTAATCGGGATGGATGGTTCCAGCGGCAACGGTCTCTTGAGGAGAACCAGAAATGCCACGGTATGATTAGTCGGCGACAAATCGAGGGTGGCCGTGTAAATGTGAGAGGGAGCAGCTGGGATAGCGTCAGCACGGCATCAGGCGCCCAACACGACGTCACGGGCGGGCTTACGTTGCTCGCCAGTCCCGTTCTCCACAGAACTTATGGGCACTATTTCTTTCTGAATGTACAGGGCGGGCACGGTGTCGGATGCAAAGCGAAGACATCGCGTTTCGACTGTCCCCCGCATCGATTCCGACAGGATACTGCCGGGGGCGTTGAACTCATCCTGCGTTGCGCCGAGAGCAGCCTCGAGGAGCGCGCAAAGGTATTCGACGACGCGGCGTGGGTGGATGGCATAATGCTGAGTCGAGACGCCGTTTGTAACGGGGTTCGGGGTCGACGAGGGCGGCACCGCCGCCGCGTCCACGGCGGAGGTCATGACGGAGGTACGAGCGTCTCTTTCACGGGCCGGCGGCTGTCATTTCTCCGGGGACCTTTTTCCGTTGCCAAAGAAAGGTGAAAGGGGGTAAGGTAGGTAGGTAGCGCGGCCGGGACGGTCCTTTCCGGTCTTTCGGAAAACGTTCGTCTAGCGCTGAAAAACAAATGCTGACAAGGAGAAAATGAGCGTCGCTGATGGGGAGGGTATCTCTCGAAAGGTTATCGTGCCGCGCGGTCGGGGAGATGGTGAATCTAAAAAAGAACGAGCACAAAAAAGATTCCTTGCTGGTTTGAGTGCTGGGTGTGTGTTTCTTCCCAAGTTCAGTTGAAGGACGCGACTATGCCGAATCCCTGTCGCGCACCAAGGCATGCGTCAGGGGCCAGGACATTTCGTGGCTTTCCAGGTAGCGCCACGCTGATTGGCCGACCTGCTGCTCGTTGCAGCTGCTCCAAAGAAATCTGCCGGCCCCGCGATCTGAGACACGACAGCGCTGATGCCTCCTCGAATCATAGATATCTGGCCCTTCTATAGGGAGAGGCAACGCCCTTGAATCATACCTGCTATCGCTATTATCTCAACATTGCTTCGCCCTAAGGAGGGCTATTCATCCCTAGCGCGGCCAGTCTGGTACTCAAGCAAACATACCAACACCATATCACACAACCCTCGCTACCCAGAAATCCAACAGCGACGGGAGGCCCTGCTTCTGCCCCAGTCCCAGTCCACGGACGGGATGCATGTAACCAAACCATTCCTCCCCCAAGTCCCAGTCCTCGAAGTACTAGAAACGGCAAGTATTGTACATACCTCAGGTACTTCGTATACAATACACGTGCAATACGGTACCTAGACCAGTGTTAGCGTACCTAGGTATGTAGTTCTCAGAGCCTCGCTAGGCACAAACGCTCCCGTCACCTCCTACACTGCTAGGTAAAGTTATACATGGAGAGGAACAAAGTCAAACAACTCTTGTCTATCGCTCTCACAGTATTGTTGTTGTAAGGGTTCATTTCACAAAGCCCCAAAGTCGCTTGAGAACGCATCGAGGTGCATTGTATCCAGTAGCGGTATCAGTTGGAGAGTCCATCTATCTTGCCTCGCCTCGGAAGACGTCAGATACTCTAGATCGGCGCCGACGTATGCATACAAGTCAGAAGACCATGCCGGTACCTTTCGGGGGTTAACAAGCCGCCGCCCTCGTTTTCTTTGGCCTTTGGGACCACTCAGCGAATCAGAAAAACACGTAGCTCGTCAGGCGTTGCGCCAGCGAAGGGAAAGTTCAAGATTCGCGCGCCGAGCCATCTCAGCTATCCTATCATTTGTGATATTCTCTTTCCGTCCGGAAGTACGTATACACAGCTTGGGGCTTGTCCTATCCAATTGGGCAACCGCCTTTTGGGGACCGGCCAGGGTGCCCACTTCTCACGCCCAGAGTCGACGATCCGCCCCCCTTAGCGGAAGGGGTGGGCTTAACAAGGCAAATCACTACCTTACGTACCTTACGTACCTTACCCATACAGCAACACTATGGTGTCGTATCATGGAAACGCAACTGATGATGCTGGGTGGGACTCAAAACACATATGAAAGCAAGAGGAACGCCATGCTTTTCCCGGAAACCTTGCAAGCCAATATCCGTCGACACCTAATATAAATCGGGGTTGGCCGCAGTGCTGGCGGCCAAAGCCTCCACCTCTCTGATGAATTGCTGGAGTGTCATGAATGCCCTAAATGCAGACCACCAAACGCCCATGCTTCAAACTGAGAACATCCCAACGCCCGCCCGAATCACGACCCTTACCAAAAAACCACGCTCATACCCCATACCCTATGCCACTTTCGTCCCAGATGCGTCCGCGGTATAACCGCCAATCTCAAGAGGCTGCGGTCGCCGACACGTTGGGGCTGTTGTCCGAGAGCCTGACCATGACCCGTTGATTGCAGATGTCAATGAACTGCTCGAATTTCTCAATCATTTCGTCCTTTTCCTTGAGCTTAGTCTTCAGCTCGGCAATCTCCTTCTGGCTGTCCTCTTGAAACTTCTTGAGTTCGTCTCTTGTCTTTTGGATTTCTCGGCGCAGATCCGCCCGGATTCGGTCTTCTGGAGATGGTTGCGGCTTGCTATAGATGGTCGGCCGGTCTTCAGCCAGGCCGGTTGCAACCTTGGACGGGTTGCGGTTGATTGCCGCCCGCGCGTTGTATATGTCCCGAGGCAGCAATGGAACATGAGGGTTGTCATGCTGCAAGATCTCCAAGGTTTGGCTCACGCCCACTCCTGGCCGAGTCACGTCAGTCCGGGCAGGTGTAGAAGACATGGAAGGGGGTAAGCCAATGTGACACGTACCGCTTTCTTTGAGTGTCTTGACTGCCTGTACCATCTTGCTATCCAACTTCCTGGCCGCAGGGTGCAGGAGAGGACTCTCACTAGGCCCATGGTTATGCACCAAGTGGCCGGGGTCGGGACGATACCGCACCGTCCACTGCGTCCTCTGCTCAATGGCGAAGAAGCCGAACTGACAGTCACACTTGCGAGATGTGGTCTTGCGCTTCCGCATCTCCGGGCTAACACGCTTCGGCGGCTTCCCGGCGCGATCGCACACGAAAAGCACCTTCTTCAGGCCCGGAACCGTCTTCTTGGATCTCCCAATGACAATGGCGTAGCCCACCGACGTGCAATAGCCCAGTACGTGCTTGTGAACGGCTTCGAGTGTGGGGAAGCTTCCGCCTTCGGGGGGTGCTGACATCATAGCTCCCATCGGTTGACGCGGAACAAATGGCGTCCCATCCAGCATCTTTTGCTCCAACGACGAGTCCCCCTCGCCAGACTCATCCTGGCTCGCCATTTCGATGTCATCCTCGTGGTGGTGGTCGTCCCGAGCCGGTTCCGCGGGTTCCGGCTGAGGTGGTGTGGGCTGCTGCTGGACCTGCTGGACTTGCTGTATCTTCTGAACCTGCTGGACCTGTGGAAGCGGCGGTTGTGCCGGTGGTTGAATCGCCTGCGGGGCGGCTCGCGGGGTTGACTGCTGCGAAAGGATGGAATTCGCACTCTGCTGGGCGGACTGGCTGAGCGACTGCTGGCCGAGAGCCTGGGTCATGGGCGGTTGCGACATGGGCTGCAGATGAAGCTGCTGGCTCAGAGGAGGTTGGCTCAGGGGTTGCTGCTGCTGCTGACTTAGACTCTGCGGCCCAAGACTCGGTTGCTGCAGAGGCTGCTGGCTCAGCTGCTGGGGATTCATGGGTTGCTGCTGTTGCATCGGCTGCTGATTCAACGACTGCTGGAGATACCCCAGCGGTGCGTTCGGCTGTGTCTGCTGCATCTGCTGGCGAGGAGGCGGCGCGCGCTGGCGCGGCCCGGGGAGGGTAGGCGGCACCTGGGTCGGGGGCGCTCTCGCGGCATTTTGGACGCTGGCGACGCCGGGAATCTGGGGCGCGGTGGGGTTCGTGTAGAGATGAGGATACTGTCCCTGCGAAGTCTGCTGCGAAGAGTAGGCCTGGGGTTGATAGGGAGACGCGTGCTGCGACAACGACGGCGAAGGTTTGTTGCTGGGTGGGAGATGAGGTGGTGGGTACCCGGGTCCTCGTCGCAGTCCGCTGACGCTGAACGAAAGGCCCGGGTGCCCTTGAGCGTTCGCCGTCGACATGACGAGAGGGAGAGGGAGAGAGAGAAAGAGAGTTTTATGGAGACTCGAGCCACTGACGCAAACAAAAACAGACAAGGCAAAACTACCTGGCTTTGCACTTGCACCTGGGGTCGAGACCCTCGCTCGTCCCTTCACCAAATCGCCGGCGGGCGTGTACCGAGTGGTGTGGGTGTGGGTGTGGGTTTGCCCGTTGAGCACACTGGAGATGAGAGAGGGAAAGAAAGCCGCGACTTGCGGGGGGAGGGTGTAAAAAGCAGAAACCTAGTTGCCAGGGCTGGGTGCCAGTCGCAGCCCAGCGGAACCACGAGGGGGGGACGAGGGGAAAGACACCTCGCCCGCCCGCACAGCCGAGCTGCAGAGCGGGTGGCTTGGTGGATCCGCACAGGTGCCCGCTGTTTCCCCTGGCCAATCAGCCGGTTTGAATCCGCCGCTTGGAACATGACAAACAGCCAGGGCATGTCCAACACCCAATCCATGCCCTCAAGCTTTACCTAACTTCCCGCTTGGCCCAGACACCCGACTCGCTGTCCAGCTCGCTCGGCGAGGGGACGGCGAGATGGCATTGCCGGTTCGCAAGCGCCTCATTAGAGCAAGTCCGACTGGACAGGCGCCACGGTAGCGACAACAAAGCGTAAGGTACAGAGACAAAGCGGACGTGTGGCTAATTGCTGGACCCAAGGTATTGTACCTTAGGTATGGAAGGGTATCTTACCATAAGTGAGTAGCCTGCGATTGGAGACTCAACAACGTGCCTCTGATGGCTGCTGCTGATGGTGTGCTGGATGTTGGTGGATGGGGATTCACAAAGATGCGGCGGACGCCCATTCAAGAACAGCCCGTGGCGTCAGCTTTCCAAGCACACTCCCCAGGGTACGAAGTAGAGGTTGATCAACCGTCAACGGCGGCGACCTGGGATGGATGGATGCTGTGTTCTGTACTGTGCTGTTCTGTTCTGTGCGGGGTTTCCAACCTGGAAGAGCGTTCACACACCCACCAACCACACCCCCCCCCCCTTCCCCTCCTCCCCCTCCTCGTCGTCGACCATCTCTTCTAGAACAGCACCACATCCGATCCGCGCTATTCAGTACATCCATCCAGGTGTCGCTCGATTTCCGATCGGGCAGTCATGAAGTAAGCACTTGTATGTCTGCAGATGCGATGCAGATGCGCACGACCAGCTTCCGCGACTTCGGCCATCTCGGATCAGCGATACAACAAGTAGAGGCCACAGCAATGGGATTGGGATTGGGCACCGGCAAGGCCAGACGGCGGCCCAGAGTAGACGGCCGGGTCGAGCATCTCGATGGGCTGGTCGACTGATGCAGGCTTAAGACAGCTGGCAAACACAAACCGTGCTCAAAACGGAAGCCTGCATCACGCAGGGCACCAACAGGCGAGTTGGAAAAGAGCAAACTTTGTGTGAACCCGAGAGCACCACTTGCCACTAGTGGAGAGCACCAGGCGAGTTCAGCCACCCAGTGCGATGCGCTTGCCCGCGGTCAGGTCATTCCGGGACCCGATGAGAGAGAGGGAGAGGGAGACGGGAGAGGGGGAGGAGAGAGAGAGAGAAGGCTGGCGAGGGGTTATCTTGCAACCTGGAATTCCCAGGCAAATCCCAGGCCAACACCAGGCAAATCCTAGACAAACCTCCCACTCATTTCATCGCCGTCTCCATCTCTGGAGGATTTGATCCTCGTTACAATCCATCCACATCGCGCCGCAGCTCACGCCTCACACACCTACCTAGGTACATACATATACCCTAATAACCTAATCACTCGCGGATACGGGAGGCTGCCCTGTGATCGAACGGTTCTTTTTCCTGCAGAAAGCACCCTGAGCCCCGTCCCGTCTACTGCCAGTCACCATCATTCGCTGGCAGCAGCCCGGCAGCCTGGCACCCAGTACCTGAAATTCGCCTAAACCAAACCAACAGCCAGGCGGCTCAGCACCGAGGACCAAGAACCACCCTAGATACCACCTTACCCGGAGACCCCCGGTGCATATCGTGTGTGCGATAGGGACAATGCCTCCTTCAGGCCGTGTGACACCCGATCCTAATCTCGATGCCGCCCCGGTGCCGTCGGTAGACCGGCGCCGACCCCGCGCAAGTTCTGACGATGCGGAGAGTTCGCCGGCTAAACGCCCGCGTCATGACTCGTGTTCGGACCTGCTCCTCTCGGTTGCGGACCCGGACCCCGGTGACGGGCCGGACCCACAGAATACGGCTCCCGGAAACTCCGCCGGGTTGCAGCAAACCCGGCCACAGCCTCCATCCCACCACAACTCCGACACCAATACAACATCGCACAATAATCGGTTCGGCGAGGAAGCCGTGGTGTCGTCGGATTGGTGCTGGTTCGACCTCCCCGCCGAGCTTCGGAACATGATCTACGAATACTCCCTCCAATGGCCCACCTCCTTGGAGCTCTACGCAGGATATAACCGCCGCATCGACTCCTATTACGCCAGGAAGCTCGATGGTGCAGACGAAGAGTTTCCCGAACCCAATATCGTGCTGGGGACCCCGACAATTCTCCTCCTGTGCCGTCGCGTGACCGCCGAGTGTCTCCCGATCTTGCGGTCTCGGCGCTTCGTTATTGACCGGCTTCCGCCCTGGCTTCCCGGCGCACGGCGCCCCATGCTCGTGTCCCAGTTCATAGGCCGCCGGACGATTCAGAATATCAGCCACCTCGAGATCCGTCTCCCCGTGGCCCAAGGTCTTCTCGGCAGCGCATGGGTGTGGGTCGGGATAGCCATCGATATACTCGATATTCTACGAGAGAGAAACACTTTCAAGGACCTACGCATCATCATCTGCATCTTTGAAAACAGCGACCGGAACTCGTGGGACAACGAGGTCTCTTACCTGGCCGAGTTGACCAAAGCGGTATGTGGTTGTATTCCTGGGTACGACTCGCTCCAGGACGTTGCTCACTAGCACCATGGATAGATTGCGACCCTCGACAGAGCGAACCCTAGATTCTGGGCGCCTGGTAAGATCGAGAGCCAGTATTGGGTGAGTACGGATATGCTTTGATACCTATGAAACGGAACTGCGACAAAAGAGTCCGTATCATCCAGTCCCGATCGCACGTGGCTCTTCCGTGATCCCGTACACAGCCGTCGAATTGCTGACGTCTCCAATCATGATGCAGTATATCAATGGACCTCGCGCCAGACGCCACAGGGTCGGAGACGGAGGCCGTAGGTACCGCCCTGCACCCATTGTCGAGCCGCGGGGCATACAACACAGTTAGTAACACAAGAGGCAGCTTGGCTAACTTAGCTACCTAATTGCAGGTCTATTTGCCCTCGACCAGAGCCACACCTACCCGGATGGGGAATTCTGGACTGGGTGTGTCCTAGAGTTTGTCCGACGTTGATGATATACAATTCCCCCCCTTCCCTCCCCTAGTAACAACAAACCTTTCAATTCAGCTCTGTTCGGTTCAAGGATCCAGGT
>Ga0247769_1000115_pt1 | contig 15473 bp, 17 predicted proteins | sample UWRJL166409R6_FD_179942 | JGI IMG/M metagenome (GOLD analysis project Ga0247769, IMG submission 179942) | Plant litter microbial communities from Arlington Agricultural Research Station in Wisconsin, United States - UWRJ-L166-409R-6 | ecosystem: Environmental > Terrestrial > Plant litter >... | reverse complement strand
GGGGGGGCTGCGTACAGTCTTGATGTAGAGATAGATTGTGCCCTTGGGGGACGTCCTGACAGTTGCATACCGACTGTTTGCTAGTGGGCAGCTCTGCCGATTGCACAACCCGCTCACCTTCAGCAATGTCAGTGGAAGGGTAGACAACAGGGTCGGGTGGCGGAAAACATACGGAGTACTCATTTCTGCAGAAGTGATTTCCCTTTGTTGTTCTTGTCCCTGTCAGAGCAAGCAATGGAAGTGGTTCACAGGATTCTCACATACTTGAGCTTGAAAGCACAAAACTGCTCTGGGGGTGCATGTTAGAAATCTACTCGGGAATGCGGTGGGCTCCTGGAAAAACTCACGGTTAATAATCTGCCAGATAATCTCGTCCGACATTGCAAAAGAATTCCCAGGCAATTTTCGGGTTCCTCAAAGATAATCTCTACACTGTCGCCGTTGAAGGGAATTGGAGACGGTACGGAATTCCTGGGATCCCTGGGGTCTGGAGGGGTTGCGATGTCTGGCAGCGGAAGAAATTTTGGAGGCTTTGGAACTTTTGCTTCCAGCATTGGCCCGTGCAGCAGCTCGCTGAGATCTTAATCTTATCGATCCTATCTGTCTTATCGGGAACTAGCCAACCACCATCCACCTAGCACTGAGCCCAGTCACTTCTGACAGAAATGCGAGCTTTCAATTCTCACTTTCACTACCAGATATCCCATAATTGAGAGGCAATGCGTCCAAATTCGTCCATGTTAGAGTTCAATGTTTTATTATGCGCTGAGACGAACCGCCAGATCTCGCCCACCGAGGCTTACCATCCGCTCTGGTGTACCCATTCCTCGGTCGCGGGCAGCCTTAATCACCAACGCAGGCCGTGCAGTGGGCTGGAGGCAGTACGCACATGATGCTGCTGCTTCGAGCTGGCGACGCGCAAGGCGCCCGCAAACGCACCTTTCTGCAGGGGATGACACTGTCTACGCGCTCTCATCAGCTCCAGGTAGAGGCGGCATAGCGGTGATTCGCATTTCCGGGGCGGGCTGTCTTGATGTGAGCAATTCGATCTGCTATTTTATGTCATGAGCTGACCACAGTGAAGGTTTGCGCTGGACTGTGTCCCACAAAGCCTCTGCCCAAGCCTAGGCAAGCGGCAGTGAGGACGCTCGTCGAACCTGGGGGGAAAGCAAGCATCAATGTAGTGGACTCAGATGCGGTGGTGCTCTATTTTCCGGGGCCTAAATCGGTCACGGGAGAAGATGTACTCGAGTTGCATGTCCATGGCGGGCCGGCAACTGTTCAAGCTGTGCTAAGTGCTATTCCTAAATGCACATCATCGGACACCATTCGCTATGCCTTGCCGGGTGAGTTCACGAAGAGGGCGTTCCTGAATAATCGCCTTGATCTTGCACAGGTCGAGTCACTGGGTGACACGCTTGCCGCCCAGACGGAGCAGCAACGAAGGGCCGCCGTGCGAGGCACGACGGGTGTCCTGGGGAAGACGTACGAGGCCTGGAGACAGCAGTTGCTGCTCGCCCGCGGAGAAATTGAGGCCTTGATTGACTTCTCCGAGGACCAAAACTTTGAAGAGTCTCCCACAGAACTTCTCGCCAACGTCACACATCTGGTGGAGGGAATTCTCCGCTCCATTGGCGTCCACCAGGATGGGGGGCAGCGGAGCGAGCTTCTTCGAAATGGAATACGCATTGCACTTCTTGGTCCACCCAATGTGGGTAAAAGTTCCCTGATGAACCAGATTGTCGGCCGTGAGGCTTCAATTGTCTCCGCCGAAGCTGGGACGACACGCGACATCATCGAGGCGAGCCTCGACATTCGAGGATACCTTTGCTCGTTCGCAGATACGGCAGGCATCCGAACACAGGCGATGCCCAGCGAATTTACGGATGGCTGCGATTCCTCCTGCATTGGTGCTATTGAGGAAGAGGGCATCAGGAGGGCGAGAAAAAAAGCACAAGAGTCTGAGGTTATCATCGTTTTGGCGTCTGTAGAGCCTGCAGAAGAAGGTCACTACCGTCTGCATCATGACCTTGAGACACTGCGCATGGCGGCAAGCGCGCAGCAGTGTCTGATTGTGATCAACAAATGCGACGTGGTAGACCAAGACACGCTCGCCGCCCTCCTCCGCGACTTCAAGTCGTCAGTGCTGGGTCATATTCGGGGTCTTGGCACTGCTGAGCCGCTTGCGATTTCCTGCATGCCTGCCGAGTCCCTGGCGGTAGGGCTGACAGATCCGGGACAAATCCAGACTCTCACTGATAGATTGGTCCAATCGTTTTCGGCTCTTACCTCGCTGCCTGATGACATGCAGCATCTACTTGGTGTAACGGAGCGACAAAATCAACTGTTGGAGCAATGCCGAAAAAGTCTGGATGACTTTATGGCTGAGGTGGGAAGCGGGGACATGGGAAGCGAACCCGATATCGTTCTAGCTGCTGAATACTTGCGACTCGCTGCCAACTCACTGGCCGCAATCACTGGCCGCGGAGACTCTGGTGATGTTGAAGACGTGCTCGGTGTCATATTCGAGAAGTAAGTTTTAGCTTCTCACGCCGGGAAACACATCCGCTGTGTTGTGAGACCTCATGCTTACAAGTTGCAGATTTTGTGTTGGGAAATAAAATATGTTTTGAAGATTTGGAATGTGCGCTACGATTGCTTCGCGCAAGGCTGGCCTAAACTGGGGGCCGATCGCGTCACTTTCCCCGTCTAAGAACCCAAGTCGACTACGTGCTCTATAGTTGTTTTCCGCACCCTTCCCGTCTAGATGTCCAACAACGGACCTGCATGAATTCCTCGACTCAACCCCCAGTTACCCACCGCCCCATCCGTCTAGTTGGTGATAGTACACTGGAGCAACAAGTAAAACTTGTCGACCCATTCTAGAATATGTCCAAACGAGTGACTTCGACGATGAAAAAGTTCCACGAAAGGGATTGTATACCGCCGACCTCCTGGCATTAATCTACTACACAAAGGCAGTCTCCCGTGATTGAGCGGACTCGTGCTGGGCGGGTTTGTTGGTTTGTCGCGTATTAATGGGAAGGAGACTGCGTTCGCTGGTTGTCGGGCGGTGGCCAGGATAAAGAAGAGCCTCACGCTTACTTCTTCTCCTTGTCCTCCTCCTCGTCGCCATCCCTGATCGGAGTGTCAGTTTTGCTTGCTAATGCCACGGTTGGTAAAGAGTGATGGCTAACTTGTTGTAGCCGGAGCGGCCGTAGAGCTTGTTCTTGTCCTCATCCTCATCGTCGCCATCCCTAGGAACTTAATATCAGCGCCAAGTCGTGCAACGACTGAGGAAGGAGTACCCACTTGTTGTAGCCCGAGCGACCATAGGCAATAGGGAATGAGAGGACGAAGCTGGTCTGAGCGGCCATTGCGAAGTGTTGATTTGAATCAAGGTTGGACGTTGGAAGTTGAGGAGAATAGTAACAGTAGTAGTAGTAGTAGTGGTAGTTGTTGTGGGTGAGTTGTTGTTGGTCCGGTTATTGTGCGATGTTGATGATGAGAGACAAGGACATCTAGACTGGGACTCCCGCGAGGTTTATATAGACACTCTGAGAGGCATCGAGACACCGCAGCCGAGAGTCATCCTCTCCTTCAACACGCTCGCTTGGGCGTATCAAGGTCTTGTCGGAGATGCGCAGAAACTGATGGGCCCCCAAAACATGGTGCATGACATAAGGCCCTATGCCCGTTGTCCGCCATCTCTAGTGAGGACATCAAGAGGTAGGTACCTTCTTTGGAGCTCCGCTCCACACTGGCGAGATACCTAGTCGCTTCCATGGTACGGCAACGCGTACCCTGTGATTCGTCGAGTGCGCAGCTGCCACTCATCCTCTGAGGCACCGTGTTGAAGGTCCTGGGATTCCAAACTCGGCCATCCAACAGTCACCTAAGCCGCATATGCTAAAGAGGGTAGCCTCGGGCATTTACTGTGTAGCACATGCAGACCACGAGACTCGGTATGTAGGGAAATACTACCTGCGTATCTACACAACCTGGCGGTAAAGGCGGACCACCCGCAGAGAGTTGGGTGTGTGGGCTACAGTTGGGACGACATATGGGGGCTAATTCTGGAAATTCTTGGAACTCTTGGCTCTCCATAGGGCTGAGAGGGCTGTGCCGTGTGGGTGTTCAACCAAAACGGCCCTATTGCTGTGTAAGCACCAGGGCGCGATAGGTGTTTCTTTCGCAGAGGTAGGAAATATCTAAGCAGAGCCCCCGGCGTGCAGCGAATCCGAGACATGGTCATTGCTGACATCGCATCGCTAGGCACTCGCTTTCATCAACCGTTACCGACCCCCTGCCCTTTCTGGAGATTTTTCGTCTGGTGTTTTGGCACAGAATCTCACCGCCCTACGGCCTGCGTGCCATTGAGGCCCTTGCAAAACCGCTGCCCGTTCGAGCTAAGGCGCCGAGCCGGCCCCCAATTTGTCACCGATCCAGCGGTGCGTAACCACACCACGAGCGAGCATGGCACTGCCGGGCGATCCGTTGGCTGGCCAAGTCTCCCTAGCCCGGACGCGGCAGCAATGCTCCGGTTCCTGCGGCAGAGACTGTCCGACTCCAACCGCGGACGCCGGCATGGAACTTTGCAGCTCACGCTACTCTGGGGAAGCACGACATGTCCCATGTTTCGCAGAATCGCCGGCCGAGGCGCCGTCGTCCCAAGGTCGCCGCGTCGAAGCCCGATTATGCCCATCCTGACGACAGATGACATGTGTCGAAAAACCTTCCGTATGGCTTGAGGTTGGGGGTCACTACCTGCCCGACTCTCCAGACTAGCAACGGGAGGGTTTCTCTCTAGCCTCGGGTATAGCTTCGGTTTCGATATCTCCGTCCGACCACACATCCACATCCTGCCAGATACCTTCTCAGCGTGGGTGTCCAGCAAGCCGTGAGGGCGAGGCATTATTCGACCTAACAACGCAGCATACTGTGTAGGGCTACGTTACTCAGCATTGCCGCTTTGGTGCAAGACGTTGACAGCTCTTGGCACTGCACAGCGCCCGAGGGTCCCTGCAGAAGGCAGCAGCAAAGCTGTTCCATTCCCATCCTCGAGCCCTACCCAAACCCAGTGACTGGAATATGGGGTGGAATGTGGCACCCCTGAAGATGCGATGTAGCGGTGGACCAGCATGCACCGCTCCCAGCGCGGCATAGCGTTGTATTGCCAGGCTGCCCGGTAGGGCAGAGACCCAGGTGTTTGCGCCATGAGGTACCGAGACGGGCGGCCCCGTCCATGGGTGGCAGAGACCGCAATCTGGCATGGGCTGCCCATCGACATGTCGTCCTCGGTCTTCGTCTCCCATATCACTTTTCAGTCTTGCTGTATTTCTGGTTCCTGAGCCAATTAGCTGACAAGTGAAAGGAAGACGCATTCTGTCTCAGGGTGACCGTCTCGGCAGCACATCCATGTCTCGATGTTGCTGCCTTTGATCCGGATGCCAGCGACTCGGTGCACGATACGCGATCGCGAAGTCCATGTCACGCGTGGAAGCCACGATACGGTGCTTGGCTACGGGCACCGAGCGGGTGGTCCGCAAACACTCATCCACCGACTGGTGGCGTCTTGAATTGTGTGTTGGGGGCCAGATTGTGGGTGGGCCAGCAGGGTTGGGACAGCGTCGGCGCACCTCCACAGGACACCCGTCTGATACACCCGGCAGGGCGGGCGGTAGAAGATGCAACTATCAGTAAGGTAGCCCCCTTTACCCAACTCGCCGTCCTCCAGGCTTCCACTTGTAGCCCGCAAACACAGCCACGAATCAGCGAATTACTGCATATGCTGTCGTTGTTCCGCGAAGTTAACAACCACTTTGAAGGTAGACGCATTTGGATGAATGGAAAGCCCGCCATCAAACACACAGTGCTCCGGGACCACACAACGCACTTACCGTTCCATAGTGAGTCCAAAAGGCCGTCAGATTTCGGCCCGGCTGCTATTCTCAGCATCGCTAAGCCTGCTGTAGGCACCAGGGCCAACTGCTTGGGTTCGCGGATTTCTCCAGGAGACCCTCCATAACGGAGGAACTGCAGACAGGATTCACTGGCAGACAGCCTTCTTCGAATCCCGCCCCGGCGGTTCTAGAGACCGGAATGCCGGAAGGGCCGTACGAACCAAAATTTCCTAAGATGAGGTACCTAGCTCACTGCCTGCTTCTCCTAAACGGCCCAGGTGCACAGCTTCGTCAAATTTTGAAGGTTATTATCTTGAGATCTCATTATCTTACCTTCTCCACGAGCAGTTTGCCCCGCATCCTATTTTCTCAATTCCATATCCGAAAATCCCCGGAGCCAGGTGTGCCCCTCAGCACGTGCGTACCTACCTAACCTTACCTAACCTGGCTCCCTAGGTACCAGTAGACACGGCGCAGCCCCCAACTCAGCAAGTGCACACTCATTTCCGTCAACCTAGTTGTGGAAATGGCCGTGAAACCACTCAGTGTATCCATCTCACTTCTTCCTTCGTTTTAGGCTCGTCTGCCTGCGCAACTGGTCATAAGCAGCGTGTGGTTGATGAGTGATGGTTAGATGCCTCTCACAGTTTGAGCTCGAAGCGGTGTCAACTAATCCACCGGACGTCGGTGATCCGTTCCGGCATAGGCGGGCTTGGAGAGCAGGTGCATCTTGTGCATGTAGGGAGCTAAGCGAGCAAGACGGGACGGACAGCCCTCTCGGCACCGTGATCGACGAAGGAAGAGACACCAAAACAACCATGAAGAGCTACCTACCCATAGAACGAGACAGAAACTAAATCTAGGATGCGGGTTCGTGCTTACGGCCTCCCTTCCACCAACCACGTCGAACATTGAAGCCGTACTCAAGGCGTATTCCTTTCTCGATTTTCCGCCTTTCTGTCGTCTCGCTCGCCTTCTCCGAGGATTCTCCTTGGCGCACATAGCATCAACCCGTCGGTTCTACCCAAACCTCTTGGGTAAGAGATCCCCTGGTGACCGACGGCGACCCCCCGCGCCAGCCGGTGACAGCCAGAAACACCTGGACATCGGCGTTTCCGCCATCATCTCAGACTCCGAGGAATGACCGGAAGGTGTCTTGTCACACTTGCTTGCTCTTCTCACATCTCCCGATATGGCGAGACTATGAATGGGTGGCTGATGAGCTCGTAAAGTGTGGGAAGGCGATGGTGACATGACGTCGGATATGTCCCACTGGATATGCGAATGCCGTGATTGAGCGGTCTCCGCCGGTCGGCCGGCCGTGCTGGTGACTGTTTCAGGGGATGGCTGGGTGACAGGCGTTGTAAGTGGCTAGGGTGCATTCTAACAACGTTCGTCGTGTTGATTCTTCCCTGTCACTCAAGGTATTCTCATCAGAACGGATGATTTTGGCACTCTGTCGCGGCACACATATCAATATTGGTATTGGCGTACCCTATACTGCGAGTGACTGAGTAGGAAGTTTCTTCCCCCGGGAGCTTTCTTCTCGCCGGTGTCTAAAGACGCTCGTTCTGCCCACACTCTCACTGACTTAGGTAGGTGGAGAGGCAGAAAGCAGGCATGTGAGACAGTTGGTAGCGACTTGATGATGGCTTGCCCACTTCAGAATGGCGCACCTTTACGGATCCAACACACACAGATACATCAACATATCTCCCCCCCTCTCTCGGAACTTACCGCCTGTGGTTCTGTGCCAAGTATGATCGCCGGCTATGACGGAGACAAGTCATATTTGAACATATATTCCCGTAATTCATCGTGTCTCCACGAGCCTGTATTGGGCTAGGACGCTGAACATCTCACTGTTTATTTGACTTCTAAACACCCCTCTAGATGAGGTCCCTGCCCCTGATGTACCCGAGCATTACCAATGGGCTGCAAATGTGGGCGACAGTCAAGCCGACGCACCCGATTCCCTTTTCTGTCTCATCTCACTAAAGAGAGTAGGATAACATATCTTACACCATGGCCTCCAAGTTCGTTGTTAATCTGTGCCTATTCTTCGAGAGGGCTACGACACATTACTCTGGATCCATTATCTATGGCCACGGCACGAGATGGGAGCCCAAGAGCTCGGACCGTATCCTTTCAATATGGTGGCGGCATGGGAGAGCTGAGGAGCCCCACAACCGAAGGAACAAGGGTGTCCAGACCTCTAATTTAATTGCCCGATTTTCCACAGTGTAGATCTTGCATTATACACTGTATCCACACTTTTCCGCACCGCACATTTAGCGGGGTATGGGGCCAAAGCAAACCGTGTGAATACGGCGCCGCAGACTATAGGGATGGGTTGCAGTGGCTTTTCGTGTTCCTGGGCCGTTGTTTAGGCCAACCTCGACTGGAGCTGTGTCTGTTTTCTTCCTCACACGGCGCTCAGCTTTGCCCTGGACGTTTGTTTGGCCCCGATCATGGCCTCTGTTTTTTGCGGTTGACAAGCTCGGAAGTCTCTCATTCAATTCACTTCGAAGCTCGATTGTTTATTCTACCTTATTTTTGGTGACTCCAACGGCTTTTTGGTCTCAACGGGACAAAGTTTGTGAGGTGCACCACTGCACCACCGCTGCGAACGGACAAGCCGCACCCGCGTTGAACGACTCGCCGGTGCTCCACCTCCTGGGAGAATAACCTTACCCCTCCAAGCTCTTTCCGCCGGGAAGCCGTTGCGATGCCGTGTAAGTAAACGCTCACTAGTGCTCGTCTCTAGCACATTTCTCTCTCTCTCTGCCCGTTGTCGACGAGGAAGTTGCACGGTTGGTGGCGCCTACCCGGGTGGGAGATTTCTGAGCTGGCGCCTGCTTCGTCCTTCGTCGTCCCACCGCCGCCCATCGTCCTACCTCCAGCACCTCCAAGACCAGGGCGCTGTTGCCACATGCTGGATCAAACGTCAAACACCTCCACAGTCGCCTCCCGCTCTGGCCATCGTCGTTCTTCAGAGCTTCCTGCAGCGCTGGCTACCCCACGTGTCCACAGCCTGCCGCCATAGCGGCCTGCATTCTGAGGATTTCGCAATACCGTTCCGCCTCCGACCTCCCGAAATCCCCTGCCGAGTTTGACAACGTCGAGACAACACGCAGTTCCGGCATTGGAAGTGATTGACTTGTACCAGACATGCTCCAGTCACCTTTCTTCTCTAGCTTCTATAATCTGGCCCATGTGCAATGGGAGATCCCGCCTGTTTCCCAAGATGCTAATGACACCCCTTTGACAGTCCCCAGCGAAGACCCCTGGCTCGGTAGCCAGGAAGTGTATGTGAACCGCCATTTCTCTGCTCCTTCGTGCCCCGCCTAATCGATACCGAACCTTGTTTGCTGACTCTGGCCGATAGCTCCCACCCGCTGGGTGACCTCGAGGACTGCGCCATTGCCGTCGACGCCACATACTATCTCCAGCTGCAGCTCAATACGCACGCCCCCGAACCTCTTCTGACCGCTTTGGGTGGGCTGACTGGCATCCGGGGTTGCATCGAGGCTGATCTGGACCAGTGGAAGAGCCACCGGATGACGCCCTTCTTCATTTTCGACGGACAGTCTATCACAGGCCAGGACGAGGCTTCCACTAAGAAGAGTCTGTTGGCCAACCGCAAGACGGATTATGCCTGGGACCTATACTTTGAAAGCCAAGCCCTCGAGGCCGTTGTAGCCTTTGGAGTCAATTCCGGTATGCTCACCCGCTCTGGCTCCTATTGGGGCTTGCCTGGCTGACCTCTAAGCAAAGATGCCTATCGGCTTCAAAATCTCTACCCACTCCTCCAGTCTATGCTCAAACAACGCGGCCTCCACTTCCTCGTGGCTCCGTTCAACGCTGCAGCGCAGGTATATGTCCCTCTGGCCGCTCCGCCGTAAAGTCTGCTTCTCTGACACCCGTGAAGATGGCCTACTTTGAGATGATCGACTCAGACCAGTGCAGTGGCGTCATGGGGTCCTTGGAGCTCGTGTTGTACCCGATCAACGACAGCATCATCCGCAACATAAACTGGGACAACGGCACCGTTTCGGCTGTCTCCAAAAAGCATATACTTAGGTCGCTCAATGTTAGCGACTCCGGGCTCATTGATGCGTTTCTCATGGCTGGGACCTCTTTTCTCCCCAGTTTCCCACCGCTATCCGACAACGATCACACTAAGGCGCAGCCTTACAGCATTCGAGATGCCTGCGACATGCTGCGAGTCCAAGAGAAGTCAGTGACCCAGGTATGCACTTTCCACGCTGAAGCTCTGAAGGCCAAGGACCCGAACTGGTTGGATAAATACCGGAAGGCCCGAATGGCAGTCGACCACTTCATATATATTGCCGAAAGCGGCGAAGTCAAAGTCCACGACTACGACCGGCTTACGCAGGATAACCACGAGTATCTCGGAGTCCGGCTCCCGTCGGAGTTGTTCCACTACCTGAACACAGGCCTAATCGGGCCCCGTTTGCTGAGCTGCATTACCCATGGCCAACTCCACGTGCTCCCAACAGTGGATGGATGCGCATCGGAGGAGTACCGGGCATTGGTCACGAATGGGTCCGCCCGTATCAAGGAGGCGGCGCTGAGCCTCGTCGTTCGTCGACTTCACCGGTGGATTATGCACAGAGACATCACCATGAAGGTCTGGTATGACCCAAGCTACTCTTACAAGGTCTGGGACTCGCACGGGGCGAATGCCGACTTCCAGGAACAGACCAGCAGCTGGGTCGTCCCAGAGTCTTCCATCATGGCGCACTTCCCCAAGTTCGCGCACGGGTCCATTCTGTCAGAGGTTGTTGCCCTACAGAAGCCAGAGTTTGCATCGCTCACCCTCGTTGAGCCCAAGGACAAGACAAAGGAAAAGCCGAAGCCCATCGAGTCGACGGGTGCTATACAGACGCTCTGCCTGTGGAGATTCCTCCACGTGCGGGGGTACACCAACGACCGACATGAGCTGACACGATGGGGCAAAGCGCTGGGGACGTCGCTCTCTGCCATCGAACCGACGGTTCACAAGTACCCGGAGGTCCCGCACCTGTACGAGCAGGTTCTAGTCGCCATGGAGTTGATCCGTCTCGATCTTCTCAACGCCAAGCACAAGAATGAAGTGCTTGGAGGTTTACCCATGAACGGTACCGAGGAGGAGCAGGAGAGTCTGCTCCTCGTCAGTCGCTGCGCCACATTGTTGAAACTTCGACACGAGTCCAACGGCTATACGGGACCGCTCAGCAAGAACCTTCTAAACTTTCGCTCGTTGGTATCGGAGGTTCGCTCTGCCGACCGTGACCTTGTCGAGGCTCTTGTCGCAAGCATGTTCTTGTCCGCTCAGGCGAAACGAAGTAGGGACGATAACTGGGAGCTGAGTAATCAGTACGATATCCTTCATGCTCTTGTGCTCTGTTTGACGCGGCTAACTTTGCTTTCAGACTTCCTTTCCTAGCAGACCCGGATGTGGCTCTGGGAATAGCCGTCAAGACCTACTTTGATGACGTCGGCCCGAACGAGACTGCCCAGTCCAAAGCCATACGCAGAGACAAATTCCCTGAAAAATATGTGCCATACGCGAGCGCTTTCTCAGAAGACCTGGATATCGCCTGTCAGTTCTTCGACGCGCTTTACGCCGGCGTGAAGACGCTCGACACGGCCGAACTTACGGCGGCCGACCGGGCCGTCTGGGACAAAGCAGCAGAATACCTGGCGCTCAGAAGGTAGGGAGGCTATTTCACGAGCCCACGGGGTTGGGATGAAGCCGGTGGCCTTTTTATGCGAGTTGACATCCTGCAGTCGGTATGAGGCTGATATGCGGTGTCCCTGGCTTACTTGTTACGTTTGTGATGTGGAAGAGGTTTTCTTGCATGAATAGCTTCCAATCAATAGACAACATCAAGCTGGTTATAAAAAAAAGAGGTGATTAAGTAAACCATTCGAGGCTCACACCTTTCGTGAAACCAAACCCGCCCAAACGCCTTTCGACCCACCCCATGCAGTAACCGACACGTAACATGAATCGTAGCCCCCATTCAGAAGAACATGCTCCGCTTGGGGGACACGGCCAACGGTTCGCCATCCGCGCTGCTTCTCTGCTTTCCCAGGACCCTCTGACCGAGTGCTTGTATTTTATCGAGGAGATGGCTTTTGAGAAAAGAGAAGAATTTGTTAGTATATTCTGCTTTCTGGTGGGAACTGAGAAGAAAACGTAACAAGGATTTAAGATGCAGGAGACTAGGTGAGGCGGGAGCCGCTTACACCGGCCCGTTCTGACGATGGAAGAAACTTGACAATTACGAGTAAAGGCGGAAAGTATGCATACTTGATAGGCATCTGCCCCCGGCTTTCCTTCACGGCGAGACTGATCTTCTCGGCTTGGGCTTCATGCTGGCGGAAATGCTCCTGGACAAGAGATTGGCCTTTTGTCCCATCCGCCGAGCGGATCACATAGCTGCAGCCTTCCTCTTCACAAATCCAAGTGCCATTCGGGCCGGTCGGGGACATTGTGGGTATTCGCTCGGCGTGTACAACCAGTTGGACTGAGTCTTTTGGTGGGGACACTGGAAACGCACATTTCCCGCCATCCTCGTCTTCGCTGTCGGCGCTGTCGGCGTTGCTCGTCTCGAATGCCTCATCGTCATCGTCATAATCGTCTGCAGTGTAGGCCAGCTTCTTGCTGCCTCGACTTCCGCCTTCTGAACCATCAAGGTCCAACTCTAAGGCAGGCCGCTTTTTAGAGCCTGACAACAGGCGTAAACCGGCCCCCTTGCCGGATCGACGGGCCCGTTTCCCCGGCGGTACAACATCCGAGTCCGAGTCATCCTCGGGTTGTCGCTGCTTTGCCCGGCCCTTCGCTTTGCTGGCTTGAGCGGGTACAGAGTTGGGGGCGGATCTTATCGGAGCGGCCCGTGGCGCTGCCTTCGCACGGTGGTGCAACTGCGATGGGATTTGCGCCACCGTGATCGTTTCCGGCAAGGGGGGGTTCTTTGAGTTGGCAAAAAGCCAGTTGTAGAAGTGGCTATTCGACCACTCTGGGCCCAGCCGAGAGAGAAGTTGCGGAGCATAATACGCTGTTATCTCTTTTGGCGTCTTGTAGTCGCGGATCTTGCATCGCAAGTACATTTGTGTATGAATGGTGGTGACCTTTACAGATTTCGGATCCCGGTCTGCGACAATCTCTTGCACAATATTCAGTAACTGATCAACAGGAGAATCAGGACCCTGTGTAAATGATATATCCGGGGTTGGCACCTGCGGAGTGGTGGCCTTTGTAGCAGTAGCTAATCGATACTTTGGGGGAAGAGGTACCGGGGTCTCGATAGGAACTTTGCGTGTTCCTTTTCTGATGGCTAGGTGTTGCACAGGCGTGCTAGTTGCTCCGGTCATCTCGACGTTTTGGCTACTCCCTCCTCTCGCTAGTCTAGCTGGATTGGTTCCGGGCCTCTCGGATGAGCGATCTCCATGAGACTTACTCTCATCATCTATCGTGTCGCCGTGGGGCCCAGAGAGTGGGAGAGCAGCCGCAGTCGCGCCCTTCGCCTCGCTGTTGATTTGGTGTATCCACTTGGCAAAAGCGGTCCTCTCCCAGTCCCATGACTGTTCCCTTGGAAAATGAATGGCGAAGAAGGGCGCCCATTTTCGATACCTTGTCTCAACTTCGTCGCGGGTGGCACCATCACCTGCCCGAATCGCGTACTAACAAAGTCAGTCGTGGGCTGTGGATGACAATGGAGTCGATAGAAGGATTAGGACTCACTCGGAAGAATATATCTTCGATTGTAAGGGGCGGGGGAAGGTTCGGCTTAGTCCTGAACTTCTTCTTCGACGAGGTGCACGCCTCGAGGTATTTCTCTTCCGAATATAGCGCCTCGTAATAGAGGGCAATGGCTTCGCATACTTCTAGATACTTCGCCTCGTATTCAGGCGCCGGCCTAATCTCGTACCATCCGGCGATACCAGAAATCCAAAGCGTGACCTCGCCATCACCGATTGCATACTTCCATGATTCCGGGATCTCGATGTCTGTCGACTTCATGCTATGTTTGAGAACTGTGACATAATAATTAGCCAGGTACAGATGCAGCAAGAGCGGCAAGCGATACTCACAAAACTGGACGCTTCTCACTCCATTCTCATCTGCGCCATCCTCATCCGTTGGATCGATTCTGCCGCGTACTAGCATAGGGCCCACGCGGTCGACGAGAAGGGGATTTCCCAACGTCTTCCCATCCCTCTCATATATGACGGCGTCTTTGAGGACCAGAATTGGCCAATCGTTATCTGGGAGCCCATGGGGACAGGGCTTCATGACACTGCCTTCTTTCGGAAAGTGTGATTTTTCGACGGCGGCAATCGTCGAGGTCGACGATTTCCGCCGACGTCCCATCTTCTGTGAGCTACCCGACGTCGGGTTGTGCGAGTGCTGTTTTCGGGGGGGATAAAGAGAGTTGGTCCCTCTTCGGCCTTCGTGGATGAGGGCAGTCGCGATACGGGGGTTGGCGTCACAAGTAATTAAAATCCTTGTCGGTTTTGTATTGTACCTGGACTGTGCGGCGAGGGACGCTGCACTGTCCTGAGAGCAGGATCGGACTTGGGCAACCTGCGACTGCTGAAGAAAGGTATGTATTACTGTACGGATACTGAGTACTGACCGGTACACAGTATCCGTACGAATCACACTGACTACAGCTCTGGAGGGGCAGCCCCACCAGGGTGGATGCAGGCGCGTCTGCCAGAAAGCAGCGACATCCTTGCGGCGCGTTGGCCGCTCACTGACCCCCCGCAGCCAATTACGAAAATTTTGGGGCTATTCAAAGCTCGTCGCGAAACGCTACCATTGTCGAGAGGCTCAACTACGCATGACCAACCTACATATTCCGACCTGGCTGCCGGTTTGAGCTGTGACTTTTACAAGCCATCCGCTCTCCCTTGGAGATGATGGCAACCGTTAAAAACATTATGGAGGGCGTATTCGGTACGTGTTTGTGCTCCCAGTCTTTGGATTGACGACTAATTGTCGGTGATAGCCATCAACAAGCCTCTCGGCATGAGCTCCGCGCAGGTGATCAGGGACTGCCAGAATATCTTTGACCCATCGGCGTTGTTCAAGCCTTACCTGGTGCAGGAGAAGGCCAATCGGGAGCGCGAGAACAAATACCAGAAGCACCGCCGAAGGGGTTTCAAGAAACAGATCCATGTAAAGATCGGACATGGCGGTACTCTCGATCCCCTCGCCACCGGTGTTCTCATTCTTGGTGTCGGCAAGGGCACCAAGTCGCTTCAAGATTTCCTAGCTTGCACCAAGACTTACGAAACCATTGTCCTCTTTGGCGCGAGTACGGACACGTACGACCGCGTAGGCCGCATTATCAAGAGGGGTCAGTACGCCGAAGTTACCAAAGCCGTGGTGGAAACAGCGTTGGAGAGCTTCCGCGGGAAGTTCAAGCAGATCCCCCCGCTCTACTCTGCCTTGAAAATGGAAGGAAAGCCACTCTACGAGTACGCCCGCGAGGGGAAGCCCATTCCAAGGGAGATCGAAACGAGGGACGTTGAAGTCACCGAGATGGAGAT
>Ga0247769_1000114_pt1 | contig 15526 bp, 15 predicted proteins | sample UWRJL166409R6_FD_179942 | JGI IMG/M metagenome (GOLD analysis project Ga0247769, IMG submission 179942) | Plant litter microbial communities from Arlington Agricultural Research Station in Wisconsin, United States - UWRJ-L166-409R-6 | ecosystem: Environmental > Terrestrial > Plant litter >... | reverse complement strand
CCCAACATCGCCTCCGGTGCCGCTGTAGCATCTTTGAGGACCAATCAACAGAGTGCGCAGAGTGCCCCCGCCGGGCACGCCATGACAAACGTCTGCCTCGTGGCATCGCTCACCTGGGGAGCTCGTGTTGGCCGTGTGGGTATTGAAATCGCCGGCTGCTGCCTTTTCTGGGGAGGGCGACGGCGAGAAGTCGCAAGCGGGGGATTTGTGCCAGTGCAGAAGGGGCTGATGCATGAGGACGGAGGATGGGAGGCGGGATGGCAAATCCCAGGAGGCCTGTCGGGTGATGTGTTTTGATCCCTCGCAGTATGTGTTCTGTTAGTAATGTGCTGCTTCCTGCTAGTGATATTCCGTGTTCCCCGCGGCCTCCATCGGAGGTGCTCCGTCACGCTCGAGTGGGTCTCTCGGCTGATGTGGCATCTTCGGTGTGTGCAGCGCAACGTCTGCCGGCTGCCGGCTGCCGGCCCTGTCCGTTGGCCCGCATTCCTTGTCCAAGCTGCACACTGCAAAGGTTAGCGTACCGAGTTGAAGAAATGGAATTGTTGGGACGGGGTGACACCGACCACGACTACCCGGGACTAGGACTGTTGTGGCGGTCTGCACTGCTCTTGATCGCCCGTACATTCCCTCAAAGAGGACGACTCGCATCTTCTGTTTCGTGTTTCTGTTTCGATCGACGACGAAACTGATGGGCTTTGGATGATGCCCGTATGGGAATGGAAACGGAGTCTTCGGTAGTGTAGCTGATGCCCACTGCCCAGAAACTGGGCAGAAGCGGGGTGCCCCCACCAAATAAACCATCAATATCCGCAATTCCGCATGCTCGCGCGGAGGGCTACCCACCAAAAGAAGACCCGAATCGGAGCGCTGCGAGTGTCTCATCTTGAATCCGGAAACATGGCGGGCCCACGGCTGGATGGGATTGGATGAATGGCTGTATGGCTGCATTTCCGACCAGCCAGGCATTGACACACATCTCAACCGAACTGGATTTTGTGTTGAGGCGCGCATGCAGCAGGAGAAATCGAGCTTCGACATCGATGTGAATGGCGACTCAGATCCTCGCTGGATCGAATGGTTGGATGAGCATCGACGCAAACATGAATTCGGCGACGAACATGCCAAACATTCCGATAGCCAGTCCATATACTAGGCCTTGGGACAGGCTGGAGACAGTCATGCTGCTAGCCGTGGTTGAGGGAGGAGCTGTTCATCATTTTCCCGGCATCTCGACAGCTTTCTTGAGACACAGACCATGGATCTTTGGAGTGGAGGAAATCAAGGATGGCACTGCAGCACAAACAGGGCGAGCACAGACCTGCAAGCAGGTGAAGTGACACTGTGTGCTGTGATGCGCTAGTGGTGTGGGTCCCTACCAATCAGCCCAGGATTCTCCACTCCCCGCCAGCTCCCACTCCCCACCGACCGTCTCAGGGCCCATCCACGAGAAGTACCCACCGCCTGCTCGCACCAGACGTTGACAGGCCACCACCGTCCCATGTCAGCGGGCTGCGGCACGGGTGATGTTCAACATCCAGACCAGACGAGACCAGACCGTCCCGGACCAGCAGACGAGTCCCCGGCGCCTCGCTGCCGTTAGAAGCAGTCGGGTGCTTGGGTGCTTTTTCGGACGCGCTCGGGAAAGAGTTACGAGGTCCACCTTTCCTCGCCGCCCCGATCATCAGTGGTCAATCGCGGATCACGAATAATGGAAGGCGACATGCCGCCTCCGAGTCGGTGAGTGACCCTCCTCTCCTGGCTTCGCTTTGGATGCTTTGTCTAGGGTGGCCGGCTCGCCGGATGGCACGCACCTCATGCCTGCACAGGGATTGAGCGGCTCTGGCTAACGTGATCCCCTCCCACAGCTGGGGCAAGGCTGCCTTCGGCCCTCCAAGGTAGCAGCGAGTATTACTCCGACAGCGCCCAAGCCTCTCGTCTCATGCATATAATACACCGGGTGGTTCTCCCTGCGGCTGAGAATCAAGGCCGTCCGTCCCCAGGTCGTCCCCTCCGTTTGCAAGAATTCCATCAAAACACCCTCTGGGTATCCAACGGGAAAAACCTACCCCCTTTTTTTCCCCACGGTTTCATTGTTAGGTGCCATTGGCTTTCCCAGAATAACTAGTAAGTGGTCCAGGCACAAAGCACCTCTGCCCCCCGACTTTCTGCGCCGTGTGCTGGCGCCAGTGCAGGGGTCTTTCTTATCTCGGCGAAGGACCGGAGGCAGTCGATCACTTCTAGAACTCCTCGTTCGCCACCGATCGACCTGTGGTCTGCCAGCTGGTGCGGGAATTCGGTTCTAGATCCCCTCAGCCCCTTTTCTCCATTCTATCCGCCGAGCTCTGGGGGACACTTGACTCACGGTGGGACTGCTACAGATCTTGCATATACCTCCAATTTCTGTTCCGCCGAGCTCGAATCCGTCCCTTGCATCCTCGACAAGGCGTTGCATCTGCCCGCAACATCCCGCCAAGCGCCATCTCACCGCCGCACTGTCTCCCTCGACCCTCGGGTCACTCTAGCTCTCTTCTGCCCAGCATGCACGGCTACTCCTCCTCGTCCGAGACGGACGACGAGTACAGCTATCGCAAACACAAGGGTACCATACCAGCGGCGACGACCACGACCGATGCGAACAAGAAAAAGAAGAAGCGCAAGCTGCCGCCGCAGCAGACCATCAACCGCATCTGGAAGCGCTTCAGCAATAAGAGGTTCAACAAGGCGATTGCGGTGTTGCCCTTCGATCCCGTCCTCCCGCCAACAATCTCGGAGCGTTCGAACGAGCTGCTCAGTGCTGGCTACGAACGTGCCGCCGAGGAATGCCGACGCAAGGTCAAGAAGATCATACAAGAATGTCGGAGGGTGAACATGCGCTACCGAGACCCAGGTTGGGATCTTGTAAGTGCCGTGCTGTCTACAGTTACCTGGATGCCGAAGCTGCCGGCAGCCTCGGCATGTCTGCCGTGTTGCTGGCCTGCTCCATCGCACCTGCTTTTGTTATCGGGATGGCCGCTGACCTGGAACTGTTTTATTCTAGGACTGGGATCTCAAGATGGAGAAGGGTCACTGCCTGAATACACTGGGTCGCACAAAATTCGATCTTAGCATGTCCACCATGCTCAATCCGAGCTCCGTTGTCCCCAAGGCCGTTAAGCGGGTTCATGAGATCTTTGAGAAGCCGACCTTCATGGGCACGACTAGCGGGTCAGACGTCAAGCAAGGAAGTCTGGGCGACTGTTGGCTTATGGCCAGCTTTTCTGGCCTCGCCAATGTCCCCGATGGCATTAAGCGCATATGCGTCGAGTACGACACGCGCATCGGCATTTATGGGTTTGTCTTCTACCGCGGTAAGTCGATGTGAATGTTTGGAACCCTCTCGAAAGCATCGTGCTGATCTCGAACAGATGGCGAGTGGATCTATTCCATCATTGACGACAAGCTGTATCTGAAGTCACCCTGCTGGGACTCTCCAAGCATGCAACGCGATCTCCTTCAACAGATCGACCGCGAGGATGTCGAGCGTGTTTATCGCAAGACATACCAGACCGGCTCCAAGGCTCTCTTCTTCGCGCAGTGCAAAGACCAAAACGAGACATGGGTCCCTCTCATTGAGAAGGCATATGCCAAGGCTCATGGTGACTATGCGTCTCTGTCGGGTGGCTGGATTGGGGAGGGTCTTGAGGACCTCTCTGGTGGTGTGACCACAGAGCTTTTGGCGTCGGATATCCTCGACCTCGATGGGTTCTGGGACAACGAGCTCAGCAGAGTCAACGAAGAGTTCCTGTTTGGATGCAGCACAGGTCTCTTGGATGGCGGCTACGGCGACCGAGAGGGCATCTCAGAAGGCCATGCATACGTGGTGATGGAGGCACGAACTCTCAAGGACGGCACACGTCTCCTCAAGCTCAGGTAAGTGGCGCATGTGCTTTGCCCTTTGTTTGTCAGTATGCTGACGTCGTGCAGGAATCCTTGGGGTAAGACCAAGAAGGGTATCTGGGAGGGTGCCTGGTCGGACGGTTCGAAGGAGTGGACAACGGAGGTGCAAAAGGAGCTAGGTCACCAATTTGGCAGCGACAGTGTCTTTTGGATCTCGTATGAGGATCTTCTGCGAAAATACCAGCACTTTGACCGCACACGGCTGTTCCGGGACCCAGATTGGCGATGCTGCCAACGCTGGATCGGGGTTGAGGTCCCCTGGAAACCGCAATACAACGAGAAATTCCACATCAAGCTGACGCGCGAGTCACCTCTGGTGTTGGTGCTCAGCCAACTCGACAACCGGTACTTCAAGGGGCTTACCGGGCAGTACTCCTTCCGACTCCAGTTCCGACTTCACGAGCAGGATCGACCCGACCCCGAAGACTACATCGTCCGCAGCCACGGAAACTACCTGATGGACCGGTCGGTATCTATCGAGCTGCCATCCATGCTTCCTGGCAGCTACAGCGTATTCATCAGCATCATCGGTGAGCGTGACACCGAGGTGTCCAGCATCGAGGATGTTGTGAAACGTGAGTGCAAGAAGCGTGCCGAAAACGAGAAGCTCGCGCAAGTTGGCTACGCATACGACTTAGCACATAGTAAAGCCTCCGCACACCTTGAGGCAGTCAAGAAGCTGCGTAAGAGGTCAGATCAGAAGAAGGCTAGCGATGCACGTGTCAAGGAGCGGCATCGCCTCTGGGAGAAACGCCATCTCAACCGCGAGGTCACCAAGAAGCAGGGCCGCAAGAACAACGAGAAGCTTACTGCCAAGCAAGCGGCCCGCGAGGAGAAGAGACGTCTACAGGAGGGATTGAAGCCCCAAGACCGGGCCATCCAGACCGAAGACCCCCCACAAGTAGACAACAAGGACGAGAAGGCAGAGGAGCAGGCACCGCCCAAGGAAACCTCTGAACTCTCGGAGAACAAAGATGGCGAGAAGGCCGTCGGTGAAGCGAAGCCCGCAGAGGAAAAGAAGGAGGGGGAAGGTCAGGATGACAAGCCTACTCCCAAAGATGAAGCAAAGGATGAAGCCAAGGATGAAAAGTGCAAGGATGGTGACAAGCCCAGCGTTGAACCCAGTCCCAACGATGAGAAGAAGGATGAGAAGCCCGACGCTGGATCCGAGTCCAAGAAGGCCGATGATGCGCCGGCGGGCGACAACAAGGATGCCGAGGACGATGAGACACCAGATGGCACGCCAATCCCAACGCCGTCCGAGACTCCGTCTGAATCACCCACCGCATCCCCATCCGTGGAGAAGACGGAGGAGGAAGCCTCGGAGGAGTCCAAGAAGGACGAAGAAGCGCCAAAGGAGGAGGCCAACCCTGAGGCCGAGAAGCCTGAAGAGAACTCCGACGACAAAAAAGATGACGGCAAGCCGCCTGCCGACGAAACTAAGGGCGATGAGAAGTCGGACCAGCCTCTGTCTGGCAAGCAGCCTGATGAAAAGCCGACGGAAGGATCAAAAGACAAGCCCGACGACGAAACCCCGGGCGAGTCTGAAGGCAAGCCTGCAGATGAGCCGACCGAGAAGCCCGAGGAGAAGCCCGAAGAGAAGCCCGAAGAGAAGTCCAGCGACAAGGCACAAGACGCGCCAAAGGAAGAGTCTGGGGACAAGGCCGAAGACAAAGACGCAAAACTGGACGAGAAAGCCAAGGAGCCAGAAGTTGAGACGCCAACTGATGGGTCCGACTCGTCAGGAAGTCCCAAGGATACGCCGAAGAGCGATACTTCGTCAATACCTGCGGTTGATGGCGGAGAGAAAGACAAAGTGCCCGTGCCGCCGGTTGACGCCTCAAAAGTCTCTGGGGCTCCCCCACCAGCACCCCCCGCCTCTTCGACACCGACACCAGCTCCCAAGCCCGCCGCTACTCCCAGGCCAGCACCACCACCGGCAAAGAAGGCGCCAAACATGTACGTGACTTCGGACGGCGAATCTAGTGCGTCGCCGATCGAGGAGTGGGAGGAGCTCTACTCCAGCGACGACATGACGAGGAAGCCCCGCATGACGGCCCCACCCCCGCCGGGGACGGCGGTGGTCAGCAAGTACCGTGATGAGAGCGAAGACGAGAAGGGCCCCGACCCATGGAACGCCATCTGCGTTGTCGGCCTCCGCGTTTACTCCAAGGATGAGGATCTGGAGCTGCGCATCGTCATGGAGGGCGGTGAACTGGAGGAGGGCGGCATGGGCGAGAAGGGTGGTGTCGACCTGGACAATGCCCAGGCCAACGCCGGCGGCGCCCGAGGCCGCAAGAAGGACGATGACGACGGCGCATACGAGGGCGACAGTGAGATTGAAAAGACTAAAGCCAGGAAGGAGCGGAAGAAGAAGCACGGGGACAAGACTGACTCGGATACCGAGAAGGAGGAGGATGGCCGAGCATCCTACCCAGTGATCGTGCAAAAGGGAAAGGGCGAGGATGAATATGAGAGCGCTGCCGAGCCACCGCAGGATTAGGTTCCTATGAGGATTTCGGCCGCGCGTGGACTTCGGGCGGCAAAACATCATCACCACCAGACAAGAATGAGACGGCATTATAGAGCGTTGACGCATTTGCGAGCATTCAGAGGTGTGCAGCATTTCAGGACATTGGGTTGAGGGGGAACGAGCTGGCACGTCTCGCTGGCTGGGGTACGGGCGTATATAGCATCTCTTCTCTTTCTTGTTCGTTTCTTTGGGCTTCTCGTACATCAGTCCCGCCTCATTTTGTTCATGACTCTACTCTTTGGTTCCTGATGGAAGGCGGGATGAGATGTTTTGGAAATGTCGGGGTTATCTGGAACGACGGAATGACTTGAACGTGTATTTGGTATTGTCTGGGCATTGGCTAGGTATGGTCCTTGGGTGTCCTGGATGAAACAAATTGGATACCTACCTATCGAACATTCCTTGAATCGGATCTTGTTACCTTTGATTTAGTGAGGTTTGTCAAACAATACCACTAGTACGATTGGCTACATGCACTCTCTATTTGACTAAGCCCAGTGCCTTTGGTTGAGCCCAGTGATTACACGACCTAGCCGTACTCCAAGGGAAGAAGAGCAGTCTGGAAGAGCAAAAGATGGTACTTCTACAAGAGTGTACAACACAATACACTGCAGGGTATCTCGAACTTGCTTCCTCCCCGCCGCCGCTAAACCTGATTTGCCGCCCAGTAAGAGAAAAACAAACCCCGATTGTCCACCCTTTTCGGTCCCGTTATGGTCGTTTCGCTATGCTCACATCGTAATGCCGAGAGATTGGCGAGCAAGTGATACCTTAGTTGGTCTTCTTCACTGGCCCGATTGGCTTCTTCCCTTGGGCTTGCATCTGGCCTTGCTGCGTGAAGCGGATGTAGAAGTAGCCACCTGCGGCGATGATGCTGAGGATGACGATGTTGCCTGTTTGATTCAAAGTTTACTGTCAGCGATTGATCTGGTTGACTTGGCTTTCTTGGGGAAAGGGGTCGATGTGGAATTGTGTGCTCTCTCTCTCTCTCTCTCTCTCTGTCTCTTTCCGATCTTTTCTCCTCGGGAAAGGGAGAGTGGATGGGGGCAGAGACAGCTGAGTGATGCAATATTGGTGTAAAGTAGAGAGAGAGAGAGAGAGATTGGGAGGGGGAAAGGGGGGACGACATACCAGTGACGAACTTGCCAACCCCGCCGACAATGTCGAATACGCCCTTGAAAATGTCGGCGATGAAGGCGAAGAAACCCATGAAGAGGTTGGCGATGCCGGCGACGAAGGAGTGGACGATGGTGTAGGCTGCGCCGACGAACGATGCGACGAGTTCGTAGATGGAGGCGAAGAGATCGGTTACGGCGTTGGTGATGGCCATTTTGGTGGTGGTGGTGGTGTTGATTATATTCGTGAGGATGAGGTTTTGTCAGGTTTGGTGTGTTGTTGATGCTGTCAATGGATGAGTTGACTTGTAGAAAATTGATATCGTAATAGTGCAAATTTCAGCGGGAATGAGAAAGACGACGACCGCTTTCAACTAGTAGTGATGCGGTTATATACTAGCAGGGGGAATGTGGTTGGTGTTGATGAGGTAGGTGGTGGCGATGACGTCAGTCGTTGTGTCTTGTCTTTTTGGCTGGCAAGCGAAACAAACGACATGCCTGCGGTTGGTCCTTCACCAGCCATCCGGTTTGCCCTGCCCGGCCCAGCCCGTGCCGCAAGAGAGGGCAGTAGTGACCATTGCTGTGACGGAAACACCTCTCCGGCTTTGTGAAGGGCCTTGTTTTGCACACGTGCTGCGGCTGTCAATGACGTTTCCTCCGATCTCTACCACCCAGGGGGATGGGGAGATGGTGTGTGACGATGCAAACATCCCGAAGCGCGTTTCACTTGTGCCCGTGTCATCCTGCGACTGGTGAGGAGGGCCTAGTGTTTATGTGAACCCTCAGTCCAAAAAAATGCAGCCTTACAACGCAAATGAGGTTGCAAGTGAACACAATGTGTTTACACTGCGAGGCATTACACCCTTGGGACATTTTAGTGCTACTGAGCTGTACGCGTCGCCTTGCCCCCGACTCGCACCACCCAGCTGCACCACACGACGAGCATCCCAGCACCGACAGCTTTCGGAGCCTGGAACATGTCATGAGAAATCCCACTAAATATTTCTGTGGTCCGTTCTTGGGTCCCGAGGTAATAATAACCAGGCGGTTTACAGACAAGACGTGCAGAGATAATCGATGATGTCGTTGGTAAAGCTGCCCTCCTCCAATTTTGAGCCTGGTGTGCCTGGGCAGCAGCAGTCGAGGTCCACCACGTCTCATCTCCAACGACGGGTTGGGGAAGCGCACGGACCACAACAACGCTCTCGGTGACATGTGCGGAGACATGGTGCATGGTTACCCCGCCATTCTGCCAAAATACCCCACGGTGCCTGAGTTAGGAACGCTGTCTGGACTGTTTCATAAAGCCCAACGTCCCATCGATAGAATCTATTACAGCCCTACAGCCTACAGCATTACACCTATCCGTCAACATTCGATGCCACAGTAGGATAGCCCAGTATGCAGTCTGGAATCGCGGCGTCGCAGGAGCTGGTCTCCCAATTCAACACCCTGCTCGAGTCGAACCAGCACTTCGGCCTGCTGGTGAACATCGCCAACGAGAAGCTTCAGCCCCTACGTTTGCTGACCCCCTCCTCGCCCAACAATTCCTTCGCCTCCAACGTCTCGTCCCTGCTCACTCCGCACATCAAGCCGAACGAGGCCCTCTATGCCATCCTGCGACGCTATCCCGCCGCCCCGGCCCTGGTGGCCGTGACCTACGTTCCCGACACGGCTCCCGTCCGCCAAAAGATGCTCTTCGCCGCCACGCGCCTGACGCTCGTGCGCGAGCTGGGCAGCGAGCACTTCCGCGAGACCATCTTTGCCACAACCGCTGCCGAGCTGAGCCCCGCCGGCTTCGACAAACACGATGCCCACACGGCGCTCGACGCGCCGCTTACCGAGGAGGAGAGGACGCTCGGCGAGGTCAAGCGTGCTGAGCAAGAGGCTGGAAGCGGCACGGGGACTCGCGAGATACACTTGAGCAAGAGCTTGGCAATGCCGATTGCCGAGGATGCTCTCGCCGGGCTGAAGGAGCTCGCCGGCGGTGGTGGGAAGGGCTTGGTCATGCTGGTGAGCTCTCAGTTACGGGAGGGGTGCTCGGGCACCCGAGTTGACATGTTCTTTCGCAGAGAATCAACGCCGAGACCGAGGTCGTCGAACTTGTGCCTTCGTCGGCTACGCCATCGTCCATCCCGGAGCTCGTCCGGACCATCTCCACGTCCGAGCCCCGCTTCACCTTCTTCCGATACACCCACGAACACGGCGGTAGCGAGAGCAGTCCCGTGCTTTTCTTCTACACTTGCCCCACCAGCGCCGGCACCAAGTCCATCAAGTACCGCATGATGTACCCGCTCATGAAGAGGGCGGTGTTGGAGATTGCGAGCAAGGAGGCTGGATTGCAGGTGGACAAGAAGTTTGAGGTTGAGGAGGTTGATGAGATCACAGAGGCAAGCGTTGTTGGGGAGTTACATCCTCGGGTCGAGGAGAAGAAGGCCTTCAGTCGGCCCAAGAGGCCTGGGCGCTGATGAGGGGGTTGAGCGAGGGATGTCGTGTATGGGCGCCCTGGAGAATGAGCGAGGTTACCGCCCTGCTCACATTATCAGCGGACATTGCTACTGTTGGGTATTCGTCGTGCTAACAGCAGTTCCTTAGTATGACGTGTCACAGCCCATGTGATTCCCACTGAAGCTCATCATAACCAAGCTGTATGCCCGTGATGAGGATTTGCCAGCGGCCACCAGGCACATTCCTCAATCTGAATTAGCCCTCCAACCTTTGTTCCCTTCATCGGTAAGCCTATTGACCCCTTCCAAGGACGATGAATGTGGCATTCACGCAGTCGACGCAACTCTGGACGCTGTATTGTACAGAACCCGACCCACCCAGCCGGAGACAAGGCGCGCTGCAAATGGTGACACTACTAGACACGCAACTCCCAGATGCCACAGCCGATCCCCTCAAGCTCCGCGTACATGCCCCACCGTCATGTGTCTTGCCGGGCTTCGATGGCTAGTGCGAATACGAGATAGGCGTTGGCTCTGGCTTCGTCGTACTCGGATCAGAGATCCGGAGCATGTCGTGGGTTCCCCTTAGAGGGGTGGGTAGAATCTTGCTGTCTCGGGAGAGGGATAATAATGTTCTGTGTTGTTGGCAGTGTAGGTAGTCACTGTGGGTGTAAGCTTAACGATGGCAACAACAGCGAGGGTATCCCATTCCACATGAGGGGGAGGCAGCGTGATGGCCTCGCCAAAGTTGGTGAGGTACAAGTTGGGAAGGATAGTGTCTAGTGATGCAAAGTATTCTTAGGAACACAAATCCTGCGTCAATATCGTCATGGAACACGGGCGAGGACATCCTGTACGAGAACTCGAGGGTCTCGAGGAGCTGCTATACGCAAAGTAGAGAGTGATGAAACACAGCTTGATGGCGACCCTCTCAGCTCGAGAGCGGTTGATGAATGACCCTAGGGTACCGTCATTGCTGAACGACTAATACGGCACGCTGAAATTCCTGTGGCTGCTTGGGTTCTCAGAAATGTCGTTGGAAATGGCCTCCCGGATCCAAGGGGTGGCGGTTACATGGAGGCTCTGCCTGCCCACCTCAGTTCATTTCAGCTGTTCGGACACGGTGATGTCCGCGTCAAACCTCTAATCTTCCTCGGTTTTTTTTGTGGTCTTTGTGGCTGGGATGCCGTCTCAGGACCTTCTGGACAACTGCGTAGGTAGGTTGTTGTCTCCCCGCCCGCCGTACTGGTAAACTGAGTTAAGTCTGGAAATCGTCTTCGTGCTCGAGGTTTCTGATGATCACGGCGGAGGGGGGGGGGAACCGCTGCGGAAGTGGTAGATGGACGTATCGCTCCCATGGACGGTCCTTGCGCTTGGGGATGCGGTCTTTGCTGAGGAGAGAGGTTCTTTAGTGGTGTGTACCGTGCGTGACTGCTTGGTTGTTTATTGTGGTGTGGGTTTCAACAAAGGGGTTGTTGATTTGCTTTGTGTGTGTCTTTGTGAAGGCGGTCGAGCCCTTCCTCGACCTCGCAGAGTCATGTCTTTGAGCTATGTATCCCGTAGAGTCGATCTTCCGGCAGAACATTGAGGGCAAAATCCATGCCGGCTTTTCTGTGTAAAATTAAGGGATGTGAGAAGGTGCCGGGGAAAACGGGATGAACATGATACCAACTTCACGAGCCCCTAGCCCAGGGGCATATTACGACAACCGACTGGACAGAGGCCATGATTCTTTGACTACCTACCGAACCTTACCACCGCAGGCCTAACACATCAGACATAACAAGGCTGATAATAAGGCATTCTCTTTGTCTGATACTCCCCAACCGAGACACAATCTCTTGGTATCTGATTGAAGATATACAAACAACGGAATTGTTCCTTTCTTTATCAACGGGCGCAAAAACGAACATTTAAAACCAGGAGATCCATAACTTCTGAGAACCAACCGAGGAGAAGAGACCTTGATTCTCGTTTTCATACAATTTTCGAAACATCTTCAGCGCAAGCGAGCCGCCATTTACAAGGAGTTTTGGGGTACTAGGGACTTAGTAGCGACAGGGATAGTACCAGTATCAGTATCAATCAGTATTCGTACATTGAGACAGCACTGTAACTGTACACTGTATCACTATAATATCACCGAAAAGCTTCCAACCGTCTCCCAAAACACCCCCCTAGAGAAAGATCATGGCTCCTGTCACGCGTTCCCATTCCCTGCCCTCATCCTCGTCTCTCCCAACAATGGCGACGACGACGACGACGACGACGACGGTGATGACGATGAAGAGGATGACCATCCTACCTCCCCAGGACAGCGACGTCGCAGCAGCATGGACCGCAGAGGAAACCCTCCAGGATAAGCTGACACCCTGTTGCGATTTCTCATCCTTTTCCGACTGCCTGGCTTTCAGCCCCGTCAAAGCAGGAGGAGCGCAGCAGCAGCAGCAGCAGCGTGGTCGCCGTCTCCGTCGTCCCCTGACCCGTTCTCAGCAGAGCCGTAAGGGAGATGATGCCCACGAGCGTCGCCTTGATTCGCTTGCTTCTCTGGCTGCGCATCGGAGGACCCTCAAGATTTCGCTTCGTAAACAGGTGGGTTTGTTGAACGCGGAGAAGACTGCTGACGTTGTTACGCAGAAATCACTGTCTCAGGAGAAGAAAAAAGGGGACGAGGAGACATCCCGCCCGGAAGCCGCCGGCCGTCTCGTCGACGAGAGCGAGCCGACGCCGATGGAAATCGAGACGGAAATGGCCATGTCCTTTGACTTCGAGTCGGGCAGCCCAGATTCAGACGTTGACATGCTTCAATGCGCCGAGGAAGAAGACAAGTCGCATCCCGACCCGATGGACCTCGACATGGAGGAGGCTGGACTCATCAATTCCGACTCGGACGACGTTGACATGCCTGATCGTGCCGACGACAAGCCCGTACCTTCCGACCCGATGGATCTCGACGCTGAATTTGAGGCTGTCTGGAAGACGGTCATGGAGGAGGAGGATGTCATCATGCGCGACGTTGCCGATTCCAATCCCAATCTTGATCTCCAATCCAAACCGGACAATACTAAGAAAGCGCGAAACACAAAGAGCAGCATCACCATCCACGTGGAGATCACCTCCCACGACGCCGACGCCGACGCCGGCTATGCCTCCGCCTCCGATAAGGAGCCAGCGGGCCTGGTCTGCGGGATGGAGATGCCCTCGCGCCTCGAGACGGGCCGTCGTGGTGATGAGCTCTTCTGGCATGCCCTTGGAGGAGCCATCCGCGCCGCTGAGGACGAGGTCATTTCGGACGTCTTGGGCGTGCCGTGGGACACCATCTCCGAGGAGAGGTACATGGATGTCATTCCGTTGGTTATGTAAGATCAGATAGGTAAGATACCAGGTAGGTGCTCTCTCTTGTGTGTAAGTGGTTTAACTTGGAAGCGAGGCTGGGACTGACTGGCTGACTGACTGACTGACCGACTCGTGATGTTGGAAACGGAGAACGGGGATGAGATGGAGTGGCGACTCTTCCTTGGTAAGTAAGTAGATCGGCTTTACCGGATTGAATAGAAATTTTGCATACGGTCCGAATTTCTGAATTCTTAGGTGAGTGCAATTGTGAGCTGTGATTTGCCTTTCGTAAGATGGTGATCGCTCCCTTGCATAGGGTGATTATATGTACATGCCATGAGTATAGCATGGTAGGTGCGGAGGCGTTGACGGACGGCGGGAGTAACTAGTTTCCATGGAGATACCGTTTTAACTGAGATCAATCCCTAGGTACCTTAGTTCCTGTAACCTTGTTGCGTGTGAATACCACTGCCAAAAAAAAACATGAGAATCTCGATGTAATCTTAAATCAGAATCCAGCCTCCCTCACTGTCTGCGTCGTATGCGTAAGATGGTACTTGACATGTAGCGCAACTCTAGCTCCGTCCTTTGGCTTGGCGACAGCAATTGGGCTGGCTCCCCAACACATGGTGAAGCGCGGCGGGGTCTGCGAGCGATTGCGCGACGACGCGACGAGCCCGCCCCCAACAGCCACGCTTTGGCCTGTCCGACCCCTTCGAGCCGTCTTCTGATCAAACCGTCTTCCCTTCGCCATAACAAGTCCCGATCTCGAGTCTGTCAACGCCGCCTTCAACGCCGCCGTCACCGACACTCTTTCCTCGCAGGGCAAATCACGACAAAAACAATCGCACGGCAAATCGACAGACAAAACATGGCACAGGCTTTGACAATAGATTATCACTCGGAATCACCGATAACCTGACGGATGGGACCCTGTGTCAAGCCCATCTGCACTCTTTGTTCTTCATCGACCCTCCGTCTCACCAGTCCAACTTTCTTTGTTAACCCGTCTTCACTTAGTTTCACCCTTAGTTTTGCATCCCCTTCTCCCCTCAGTTTTACCATCCCCTCACATAGCTCATAATGCGACAGACCCAAGTCACGGCCAATCCCATCAACAGATACGTCGCAGCCATGGCCGTCGACAGACAAGTTGCAGCCATGGCCAGCGACGGAGACGTACCTCTCCCTGATGATGATGGGGACGTGCTTCACCCTGACGATGAAGACTCTGTGTCTGTCCTGCCATATAATACGCCGCTCACCCGAAAGAACTTGGCTCGCCTCGACGCCCTGAACGGTTGTGACCAAGACGACGTCGACAGCGCTTACCTCTTCGACGACGATAGCGACGACACCATGAAGAAGTTCTCCACCACCCATTCCAGCTTTGAACAACGCGCGTACACGAACGGCATCCTAGACCCCGCCGCCTCGCCTCCAGCCCAAGACCTCAGCACAATCCAAAACCGTCTCACCCAGCGCCGCACCAGCACCCAACCATCTGAGAATACGAACTATCAATATGGCAAAGTCATCACCAAGTCGTATAACGAGATGGGTGCGGTTACTCGCGTCAATTCGCATATGATGAAGGATTATGACCTCAGCGACGTACGGTATGGCAGAGCCTATGGTCGAGCCGTTACCACAACCCCCAGCCAGGATTTCAACGATGGCTTATCCAACCCCCTTCCTGATATCCTTGAAGGCCTCTACACAGAGGCTTTGCCCAGCCACCTACAAAACAATGCTCTCCATGCCACCAGCAAAGGCTCGCTGTCCCTCTGCCACTTCGCTACCGAATTCAAGCGTACCGATGGTAATCTCCACCAAGCAGCCGTCCAGGCCGCCTACGATGGTGCCGTTTTGGTCAACGCGCGTGACCGGGCTCTTTGTCAAGCGAGGGCTAGCACGCAGGACATTGCCGCCATCAATAAGGCTGCCGAGGAAACGGCCGTTTTTACCTGTGTTACCGACGGTATGGTAGCCGAGGTGTTTGCTCACCATTCCCAGGGCGGACAGTACTACCAGAACTTAGTGGCTCGTAAGAGCTTGCTGGACTATCCGAACCAAGGCCGCGAGCTTATCCGCAACACGCAAGACTACGCCCGGAACAAGTCGTACGAGCTTGCTAGCCTGCTAGGTGCCGACTTGAA
>Ga0247769_1000113_pt1 | contig 15553 bp, 13 predicted proteins | sample UWRJL166409R6_FD_179942 | JGI IMG/M metagenome (GOLD analysis project Ga0247769, IMG submission 179942) | Plant litter microbial communities from Arlington Agricultural Research Station in Wisconsin, United States - UWRJ-L166-409R-6 | ecosystem: Environmental > Terrestrial > Plant litter >... | reverse complement strand
ACATAATAACATACAATCCGGCGAGAGGGACAGATTTCTATTACCCGTCATGCACCGACGTCACGGCCCTGCACTGTGCGCTCATGAGCGGGTCTATCATCGAGGCCGTCCTCGGGCAGGAGGCGGACACCAGGGGATATACGTGGTACATGTCAAAGATTTGCTCCGTTCTGAATCAGAGGCTGGATCGCGGCGACCCCCCCGATGCGGTTATTATTTGCTGCATAGCAACTCTGGCATCGAATGCGGTAAGGACTCGCACCCACCCTGGTCCGGCGAGAACATAGCTGATTCTGAAATTTCCATGACAACAGCGCTACGTGGGCCGTTTAGATCACTGGCGGTTGCATATGCTGGGTCTTCGAAAAGCCCTTGACACTTATCCTGTCAACGTGGGCGACTACAACCACCCCGTCTGCCAAACCTGGCAGATATCCAAGACGCACGTTTATACCCTCCCCATTCTCCATTTATGGCGAATGACTAACATGTCTACCTTAGTGCCGACCTCAAAGGCGCCGTGGCCCTCGCCACTACCCCTTATCTACCTCTCTCGCCTCAGTATCCCCCAGCTTCCGTCATTCTTCCAGGTCCTATCCGCTCCCAAGCCGCCGCCTCCTTCCCTCACATTCTCGCTCCTCTCCTTCCGCCATCCTCCCCTGTCCCCGCCGTTCTTGCCTCGCTTTCTATTCTGGCCTCGACCGTCCGTCTCGCGCGACACTCTGCCGGCGCCGTGGCCTTTGACCCCCACCATCTCAACGAGGAAAGCCTCTCGGTCGCCCACCAACTGCTCACAAACCCCTGTCCCCTCCGTGAAGCATGTGGGGATGGGGACGACAACCCCTTCATCAGTGGGGGCTCCAACAGCAGCGCGCCGTCTGCCCGCCCAGTCGACAGCTACATGGCCAATCACCGTCTGCGGCCTGGTGCGCATATTGTGCCCTGGGCGGGGAGTGACTCGCTCGAAGCAGCGCTGCGAATCAGCGGCTTGCTCTACTTAAAAGAATTGCTTCCCGACTGGCCGCGTAACCTCGGCGGCTACGCCGTCTTGCTAGAGCTCCTGCGCCAGCACGTGGATGCAGTCATGCTCCAGGGGGCTATCGATCCTCTGCTGGATATGTATGGCGGCGGCGGCGGCGGTAATGACGACGATCCATACTGCGAGTACTACTCCCACACTCCCGTGAGGGGGAGAGACACGACAACAGCCTCATGGAAAGACGCAGCCTTCATAGCGGCGTCGCCAAAGGATGCGCACGAACGGCGCAGAGCCGCCCTCGTTTTTGTCTGTCTCGTGGGAAACACCGTCTCGCTTGTGGCGGACCAGAACGAAGGTCGATACCTCCCTGGCGACAGATACCGTAGAGACGTCTACCAGCGGTGTCTGAGAGATGTTCTCGGCGGCGGCGGCGAGACGATGCGGCGGGAATCGGATTTCGCTCTCCTTCGACTCTTGGACATGCGGAATATCAAGGGCGAGAAATGGGATGATCGTGTGGCGTTGGAAAATCTATTGGAGGAACATTTGGGATATAACTAACTACCGGGTACTTTCCTGCTGGGTACGTACCTGAATAGGTGACGATTATACAAGGGGAATAAAGGTAACCACCTGCATGAGATTCGGGGATTAGGAAGAGAATACATGCCAGATATTGGGTTCATATACCTTAGATATATGAGGAATACACATCCATGTCTTTTGAAGATAAGACAGTGATAATGGCACACTCCATACTCCGTCGTGCCTTGACATACCTTGAGCCGTGTTGGTGTTTGCTGTGTATCGTGTCTATTTTGCTTTCCATTTAACCTTACTTTCTCCAACTGGCAAGTAGCTTGTCCCTTTTTCTTTTGGGTCGGGCCTGCGATTTGACGTGAACGGACCGCGTTGTTGCTGCAGTCCTTCACATATCTACGGCAAGCAATTCGGCCTAGCACCCTTCTTGGCCAAGCTGCATGAATGAACTACTGCTCTAGCCAGCCACCTTGGCTTGCTATGCTGCATTTTTGCTACCCGAATGTTGGGCGCACGATTTCATCGTGTGTATTGGTATTGTACAATTTACAGTCTGGGGCCTTTGTTCCCTATTCGTCGTCAGGCTCCGCCATGCTTGTGTCCACCGGGCCGGCATCATCCCCATCTCCCCCGCCGCCGCCACCGCCCCCTTCCTCGTCCTCATCACTTTCTTCCACGACCCTACCCCGTCTGGATCGCCTACCCGGTGCGGCTCTTCGGGTAACGGTCTCACCGTCGTCCTCATCCTCATCGTCGTCGTCAGCCCTGCCACCTGGTTCACGGCCCTCATCGACGTCCATCCGGTCGGAGGCGGCATCATCATCACCCTTGTCGCCGAATATGTCGTCCGAGTCGGCGCCGGGGCTCTCGTTCCTGCCGTGCAGCGCCCGTTCTGCGCGCTCCAGCTCATCCGCATCGCTGTCACTGTCCACCACGATCTCGGCCGACTTGAACTTGCTCGATTCCTTCCGTGTCGTGAGCCTTTGCTTCTTCTTCGGTGGTTTGCGCTCTCTTTCGCCACCATCCTCGTCGCCCGACCCCTCTTCTTCACCGCTCTCTCCACGGCGTGTCTTCTTCTTGCGCGAACGCTTGGGCTTGCTACCTGTCTCGCCGCTCCCAGCACGCTTGGCCGCACCGGATGCCGTCTTCTTCTTCCGCTTTGTTTTCTCGCCCGTCTCCGAGTCCGTCGTCATCTCAGCAGCCCTAACGCGCTCCTCCATCGCCTCTCGCTCCTGTGCAAGGGCGCGATCGCGAGCAGCAATCTCCTCGCGCTCTTTGCGAATCTTCTCCTGTTGTAAACGCTTTTCCTCCTCGGCCTTTTCACGCTCCTCCTGGCGACGACGGAGCTCAGCTTCGCGCAGTTCAAGCGCCGCCGCGAGTTTCTCCTTGTTCTTCTCCTCGTACTCCTTTTGACTGACAATGGCACGCTCAAGCTGCTTGCGCTGCGTGTTGCGCGCCATGTTGGCACGCTGCTCGATGTCATGTTTGGGATAAGGCGGCTGTGGCGAGGCAGCAATTTCATCGAGGGCCTTGATGGCCGACTCCAGCCCGTCAGCGGCCTCTTGCAGTTTCTCCGCCGTGCGATTGGTCTCGTTTAGTGAGTTTATAGTCATCGCCAGTTGGATCTGAACAAAGGCTACGTTGAACTTGAAGTGGACCTGCTCCGGAGAGACTGCGAGGGCCTGCGTGTGTGTGTCAGCATGTTCTGCCGCATGGCCGGAGAAAGGGATTGGCGGTGCTTACCCGCTTGGCATAGTCCAGCGCGGTTTGGTACGAGTCCAGAGTACGGTCTATCCGTCCCTTGTTGAGCCAAGTCCGCCCAAGACAGGACAAGATGCCGGGGTCATTCGCCTTGCCCTCCTTGGAGAGAGCGATCTCGTAGCTCTCGATCGCTTTGGAGAATTGCCTCAGCTCAGCATAAATGTGGCCAAGGTTTACGAAGATGTGCGCGTCTTTGACGGTGTCGCGGACCTTGATAAAAATCTGCAGCGCGTTCTTGTAGTCCTTCTTGTCTTCCACCAGCGCGATAGCGATCCCCTGAGCCGCATACGCATTCTTAGGGTCAAGCTGAAGTGCCTTGTCAAAAAACTCAACGGCCCTACCGTACGCCGCGCTGCGCTTTTGCTTGTCCTGCTCCGTCTCGCGTCTCATCTCGCGAGCAGAGAGCATGTAAAGATTTCCCATCCCCACCAAAGCATAACGGTCATGCTTCTCGTAGTTTTGTAACGTGTGCTTGTAGTGTCGCAGCTCGGGATCCTCGGCGATGTTTGCTGGCCGCTTCTTTGAGTTGACCTTGCTAAGGAACCACCCATACAGGGCTCGCACTTCCAAGTCGGATGAGTTCTCTTGGTAGAGTTTTCCCACCGCATCGGGTCCTTCTTTGTTGGGGAACTTACGTAGGTTGATGTAGGCCAACCTTGCGCGAGCATCTGTGTAGTCGTCATGGCGCTTGAGCAGTCCTTCATACACCTCGACGGCCTTCTCCGTCATGCCCCGTGATTCGTAGCTCCGCCCCAGGTTGAAGCTGATGGTTGTGACCAGTGCATCCGTGTCCAAGTCGGTCTCGCTCTCCCCAATGTGCATGCAGGCGCTGAGAGCAGCCTCAAACATCTCACTGGCAAGTTCATGCCTCTCGTCTTGCGAATAGAAGCAGCCCATGTTATTCAGGAGCTGCGGCGGCAGAAACTTGCGCAGAGCGGCCCGGACGGCGGCTTCGTCCGTCGTATCCTCAGGGTATTGCGATTGCGGGATCTGATCGAGTTCCATCTTCTCAACCTGCTGCAAGCACTGCAGAGCCTTGTCTGGAAAGTCGGCCTCATAGAGACGCGCGAGGTTCAGAAGCACCGCGGAGTCGGGTGCCAGATTCTTCTTCGGATCCTTCCACGCCGAGCGAGCGTTCTCGAGGAGGTTGATGGCCTTCTTCGTCTCGGCGCTCTTGTCTTCTTTGACTGTTGCGAACTGGTTCGCGAAGACCTCTTCGGCATAGATGGTTCCGAGCAATATCATGGCCTCGTGGCTTTTGGAGGTCTGAATCATCTTCTCGAGGCGGAGCTTGGCCTCACCCAAGTCGTTTTTGAGGACCGACAGCTGTGCGATGCCAAACTTTGCGGGGAGAAAGCCACGCTCGGTGCCGCCTCTCGCATCATCAGCACGACGGTAATAGTCACTGGCGCGCTCCATATCACCGGCATAGTGCTCTTTCCGGGCGAGGAGATACCAGCCATCGCTGGCAATCGCGTTGACATCCGTGTACTGAATGGCCTTGTGGGCGAGGGAGTCGACCGTCGGGAACTGCTTCCGGGAGAGGAAGTAGTTTGCGAATGTCGCGCAAGTGAGCGGCATATCCTTGTCCAGCTTGAATGATTTTTGTGTGTACTCAGTCATGGCCTTCTTGTACAATCGAATGAACTCAGGGCTATTCGTCGGCACGTGGCCGCTCGCATCGAGATGGTAGAGACCGAGCAGGATGTTGGCGACCTTGTTGTCCGGCGTTATCTCCAAGCATCGCTCCCAGGCAACCTTGGCATCGTCCTTGTATCCCAACTGCCAGAAACAACATCCAATACCCAGCCGGGGGTCTGGGTCCACCAGATCCGGCATCTTGGACAGGACTTCCTGATAGCCAGCCAGCGACTCGGGGTACTTGCCCAGAGAGAACAGCGCGCGGGATTTCCCCATGACGGCCAGCATGTTCTTCCCCTGCGAGACACGGATGGCGTCGTCGAACGACTTGAGCGCGGAGCGGAGCAACTCGGCCTTGTCGGTATCGCCGGCGCCCGGTGCCTTGGATGTGGTGAGCGAGGCGCGCAAAAGGTAGAGAACGCCGCGGGCAAGAAAGAGCGGCGGGAATGCCGGATTGATTCGCGACGCCTCGTTTAGACTTTGCGTAGCCAACTGGAGGTAGTACTCCTTTGTCTTTGCCTCGGACACCAGCGAGCCCTCCGGGGCGACTCGGGGAGCCTCCCTGCTCTTCCACAAGTACATCCAGCACAGGCAGCTCACGATGGTCAGCTTTTCCCGTGGGTTATTAGCTTGCATGGCGTTGGCGCCTCGAATTAGGATCTCGATGGCGAAGTCGATGTTGCGCTGCTTCGCGTAGGCCAGCGCCACCGTCATCCAGTAGGTTCGCGCGGCATGCTCTTGCTCGAACAGGGTGCAGAGCTCTGTGGGGTCGTCGGCGAGCACCTCGAGGTCGATCTCGACGGCCTCGTCATCTTGGTCTTGGACGGGAATATCGATGGTGGACGGGATATCGGAGAATCGCTTGCTCTTGGGGAGGTAATTGAAGGCGTCGTCGACGGCGCCACGGGCGGCGCCATTGGTCTGGGAGCTCATGGTAGCCGTCATGAGAGGGCGGACGGGAGAAAGGGAGAGGCAAGGCGCGATGGTGCGGTCGCTTCGATCTGGCGAGCCTGGCGACAGGAAGAGGGGATCGGAGGTGGTAGGAGAGAGAGGGAGACGACAGAGAGGGAGCGATGAGTCGTCGTCGTGTCAAAGAAAAATGGAGAGCATAGAGGAGGGGAGAGGTAAAAGTGAGAGAAAATGGCAACCACTCGTCGTCTTCATCCAAGTGCGAGACGCTACAATCTCATCTTGGATCGTTGGTTAAGGGTTGAGGGTTGAGGGCTGACAAAAAGGCGGTTGCTGCGTTTGGCGTTGAAAGTCGCGTCAGCCAGTCTCCAAAAACGAGGCTTCGATTTTTGGGAACCGGGGGGTTGTTGGGGTGTGGCATGAGGCTGAAGGTGTACTTTTGCACAGCGGAGGTAGCACAGTTATATTCTCCTTTATATCTTTATACGCACTGTCCGCTTTGTCCCCTGCGCTTGTTAGCCCTGCACGTAACCAGCCGGCCCCGCATCCAATCCCTGCGAAGAAAGAGAAAGTCCAACTGGAAATTTAGGTACCGGTACTCCGTATCCGCACTGTAATCAGTGATCACCTAGTTGCCTACGTACTTTTCAACTTGGAAGCCTCGACTCCTCACAAGTCACGAGTCACCATTTCGGGCTTCGCAAAGAGCTCATCGCAAGAAAAATACAAAAAATATCATATTCATCGTTTTGACACCACTCTACCGTGAAAGTGTGGTAGAGAACAGCTAAGCTTTCTTCTGGCAGCCCGAGCCGTCACTGTTTGAGCAGACAGCGGCCCCTCTCTTCGCATTGCTCTCGCCATCCCTCCGACCAGCCGCGAAGATGAAGCGCCCGGCGATCCTGTTCTGACACGTACTGGCTGGCTCGACCTTTACGCATTTGCGCCCGTCGCAGCAGCTCCCGACGAGGCAACGGTAAGTGCTGTCGGGACAGTCTATGTTCAAGGTACAGGGTTCCTCAAGACCGCAGTCGTTGTTCTGGAAGCAGAAGCTCTGACCACCAGCGTCGATTCCGCAGGCGCAGTTGCCCAGAGGTCCACCGCAAGGATACGTCGTGTAGTTGCCGCAGTTGGCGCCTTGACATGGCCCCGTCGGCGTGGGCAGGGGTGGTTTGGTGTAAGTTGTCGTCACCGTTGTGGTGACAGTCGACGCAGTCGCTGTGGCCGTGACGAAAACGACCGAGCAGCTGGTGGTAGGACTGAGCGTGAAGGTGCTGGATCTAGGGCTGGAAGTAAAAGAAGAACCGGACGCAGCAGAGAAGGTGCCCCGGGTTGGGCTCAACGAGCGAGTGGTGGGCACCTGTCTTTTCACCAACCCCTGGACAGTGACAGTGGTGGTGACGGTTGAAGTGCTGCAAGGAACGAGGACGGTAATAGTGTTGGTACAGCTAAGATAGTCTCCCCAGGCCACGGCGGCCATGAGGGTAAGCAGAGCCAAGATGGACCGCATATTTTCAGGGTATGCTCGCGTTTGATTGACAGTATGACTCGATAAGAAGGACTCCGGTGGTGAGGGGACATTATTTCGACACGAGGCCAGGAGGGGAGCACCCTTCTTATATGCCTACCTTGATACTCTACCTCCCCACCCCTTGCCGGAAGCCCGAACATGCCTCCTCCTCTCGTCCCAGCACCAGCCTAGGCTGGGTAGTGATTCCGATGGGAGGCCCTGACTTGAGGAGATATTGACAAGAACATCGGAATCTCCTAGATTAAGTCATACCCAACTGTCTTGTGTTGAAACGAGTGGTATCGGGAGGAAGGGGGGCGGTTTTGGAGCAGCGACGGTCTAACGAGAGACGAAGCAGGTCACTCACTTACCTCAGGCGACAAATTCTGCTCTCAATCAAGTGATGAGCATCAGGTTCTGACGGCTTGTATTGGACCAGAAGCTTTTCTCCATCTAGATACCTAAGGTAGGTAATGTACACACCCAGGTTCCCCAACATCCATAGGACTAATGCCCTGAATGATATGACCAAAAACAGCCTTTTGAGAAGAAGGATGTTTGCATGCTTTTGTGTGTTCTTGGTCGCCTCTCCGCGGACCATGTCTTGCCATGTGCCCTCGGCCGCAACCATACGGGTAGGACCCCCGAATAGCCCTAAGCGCGAACCATGCTCGTCAATTTGCACATAGCATCCGGATTCCGCGGCGGGTCCTGCTCCACGTCAAGCAAGGAATACATCAGAAAAGGGGTACGTGATCTCAGACATCTGGGCCCATGTTATCGTGTCGCAGCCGAACCGTGATGCGAAAATGCGTGTTTCCAGGTCCCAGCTGGCAGCCGATGGGAGACATCCCCACAGCCCGTATGCAGGAACGGGAGGCACGCTGCAGTGCAAATCCACAAAACGCCAGGGACCAGGTCGCTCGGCTTGGCAGATAGCCCCGGTATCTGAATACGCATCGTTATGAAGGAACATGGCTTCCCTTTGGTGCCGAACTAGGGGAGCTTGCTTGTGGGAGTGGCCAGTGCGCAACCCGCGCGTCATCCAGGCAGGCGGGCAGTGCTGCGGAGCTACTGGACTACATACTACTACCTTCTCCATGTCCCACCAAACCAACCTTACCCTGGACAACAGACGAACGAACCTCTCATCCATACATACCACCTAGCCCTTCAAACATCAGGACCACGGTCATGTACAAACTTTTAATGGAAGTTCCTTAGTTTCTCTTGACTCACTTCAAAGACCGCATATGCGGCTGTAAAACCACAGAACCTTTTGCCCCGCAAGCTCCGTCATCGCCGCGACCCCACCCCTCGCGAACCCTGCCCGCTGCCCGCTGCCCACCGTCGAGACCTTCGCGCGCCCGCTGCTCCCGTTTGCCCGCACCTCATACGTTGCGCGACGAGTAATTTCGTCGTTATCTGCTGCCAGGTCTCCTCGGTCTGCTGTGAGTAGAGTGGCACCATGTGGAACGACGAAGACAACAATCCCTACGGTGGGAGCTTTGAGCGCCGCGATTCCTTCACCTCCTCCTCGGCCAACCCCTCGTCCCCTACCACCCACGACTGTAGGTCTTGGTTCTTGTTATTCTTTTTTTTAACCTCCCACTTGGTGCACATACACCATAATTTCCAAGCATGCTCGACACGACGGGCTTGCGTAGCGTGCCCTTGGACTCTCCGTCGGACGATGCTGATGACGAGTGGGACCTGCTAGATTCTCGCTACGATATCCCTCCCCATATACCCTCCGCCCCGAGCGATGAAGCTATCGCGCGCCCGAAGGATCACAGTGACGTGGATAGCGATGGCAGCGCCGACTCCCAGGCCCATGGGGAGCTTGTGCCGCGGCGCAAACCTGGCGGCTATGATAGTCGGGTGGAACAGATGCTCTATGAGAACCCAGAGCTTTCCATCCTGATCATAGATGCGGGAAAGAGCGCAGAAAGTGGCGGTCGCTACATCGTCTACACTATCAAGACAGGGGTATGCTCCTGATCGTTGTTTCTGGCTGGGAAGCCCACTGACACATATTGACTCCCAGGAGCTCGTTGTGCGCAGACGATACTCTGAATTTTCCTCGCTCCGGGAGACTCTCACGAGACTACACCCGACCCTCATCATCCCCCCAATTCCGGAGAAGCATACAATGGCTGACTACGCTGCAAATCCCACCAACGCAAAGCAAGATCAGCAAATTATCGATTTGCGGAAACGAATGCTGGCGGTGTTTCTGAATCGCTGCCGCCGCATGGAGCAGGTCCGGACGGACGGCGTCTGGTGGCGGTTTCTAGACCCCAACTCTAGTTGGGTATGCGCTTGAATCCTGCCGAAAAGACCGTCTTCGCTAACTCGTGTAGAACGAAGTGCTTCACTCCCATCCCGTGGCCTCCATCCCCAAGTCCATAATGAAGGCGCCTCCTCTGGACCCAGCTAATCCCACTCCGGGTCATCTCTACCTCCCCGTGCCAGCGGCCTCAGCCCGCTTGAGGTCTATACCCGGCACGACTCCAAAGACGGAAAGTGCCGGCCCTACCAGCCCGGTATTTGCCCGGTTTCCGCCAGAGTCGAGCACGCTCAGCGAGCAGGAGCTGGATCTTTATTTTGCCGCCTTCGAGGCTTCGATCAAGGAGCTGGAGAACCTTTTGACGGGACCCATGGAGAAGGTGAATCGTCGGACCCTCAGCCATCTGTCGTCTCTGGCCTCGGATCTCTCAGAGCTCGGCGCCCGTTACAACGCATTTTCGCTTTCTGAACCCGCCCCCTCTCTTGCTCCGGCAATTGAGAGGATCGGGCAAGCAGCCGACTCGTCCTACATTGCTACGGAAGAGCTATCCACGTCGCTGGGCGCCAGCTTTGCGGAGCCAATGCGAGAAAATGCTCAGTTTGCCGGTGTCGTTCGAAACGTGTTGCGATATCGAGTCTTGAAGCGTGTGCAGCAAGATATGACAACGGACGAGCTTTATAGGAAGCGCATTCTTTTGGATGACTTAGAACGGAGCGAGGCCGAGACAAGGAGACTTGATCAATACCTCAGCAGCAGCCAGCAGATCCAGCCTCCTCGTAGGTCGGTCAGCACGCGGGAACCCCCCACCCAGCATAAGAGAGATGGTAGCGGTGGAGAAGATACGGCGTCGATCGATTCGGATTTTCCCCCAACCCATGGCGATTTCTCGTCGGCGCCGTCAGCTAAGATCGGGGCGCCAGAACGTGCGAGTGGGAGTAGCCCTACCCACAAGAAGGTACCGAGCGGCAATTCCATCACCAACAAGATCTTTGGTCCCATCCGGCACGCGGTGCAGGGTGTGGTCGATGTGGACCCAGAACGAACCCGACGGGACACGATCAGCAAGACAAGGGAATCGATCGAGCAGCTAGAGCAAGCACAGGTCGCCTCGGCACAGGACGTAAAGGATGCGAGTGCGAGTGTCCTCAAGGACCTGAAACGATTCCAACGGGAGAAGGAGGATGACCTCAAGCGCTACATGGTAAGACTCACATGATCTGCCGACTGTTTTGTTGCTCACCAGAATTCGCAGCTCGCGTACGCCAAGAGCCAAATTGAGTGGGCGAAGAAGAACAAGGAGACTTGGGAGGAGGCAAAGGCTGAAGTGGACAAGATCGACGAGTCGTAATGATTAGCTAATATCGCATCAAGGGAACCTGATTTCAAAGGAGAAGCCACACGCGCTTCAATGCAGACTCGCGGGGCCTAAATGTATTGTATGGATGTGGGTACGGAAGCCGAGTAGACGGGCACACTTCCAGCCCAGTCATGAAAAATGTTGCTTTCGGCTCGAATTCCCATCCATGGATGTCTTCCCATCAGCGTATCTAGGGGCTGCATTCAAGACTCTGTAGGACTTGACCTCGGGGAATTAAATCGTCCCCCCAGGACTTCCCAGGTGAACTCGCGACGCAAGTCACGACGTCGTCATGTGCCTGGCTGAACCGTAGGCTGAAGGGGCTGGTCCCTTGTCTTATCGATAAGCCACGGGTGAAGCTCCAAAAGCAGCCGCGACCCATCCCAATCGCATGCCTTTCCGTTGTCAACCATCCCAATTCATTTGCTGTTGTGCTGTTCCTTCCTTTGGCCAAAAACACAGGGCACAGCTCTACGCCACAGTTTACTCCATTCTTTGTCATAATACGCCCGTATTCTTCGCTCTTTACGCCTTCGCCAAACACAGCAGAGCGAGGCGCGAGGCTCAAACACGAAATCTCCCCGTTTTCCGACCGGCGGTCGTCGGCATCATGAACTCGGACTCGCAGCCCATCCGGGACATCGCCAACCCTGGCATCAAGGCGGACCTCCAGCTGGCTAGGACCCTGCGGGAGGAGGTAGCCAGGTTGTTGAACAGGAATTCAGTTGGATTTCCAGGCGCGCAGCCGGTGAGCTTCGCTCGGAACCATCTCGAGGATCTACGGAGGGAAGAGTAGGCAAATCCCGAAACAAGCCCCCCCTCTACGGCCCTTTGTTTTCCCACTGACGCAGGCCACAGCTACTACGTATGCGAAAAGTCGGACGGCATCCGCTACCTCCTCTACCTGACAGAGGACCACAACGGGAATGAGGCTCACTACCTGATCGACCGCAAGAACGATTACTGGTGGATCCACCAGCGAAACCTGCATTTTCCCCTGACCAACAATCTGCAATCCTTCCATACGGGCACCCTGATCGACGGAGAGCTGGTGATGGACACGATGCCCGACGGCACCAAGGAGCCAAAGTTCCTGGTCTTCGACCTCCTAGCCCTCGACGGCAAGGCCGACCTCCTGTCCAAACCGCTCGACAAGCGTCTCGGCTACTTCAAAGAACACGTCATGAAGCCACTGAAGCGGCTCTTCCTAGACTATCCAGAGGAGCTGCGCTTCCAGGCCTTCCAGGTCGAGATGAAGGAGATGCAGTTCTCGTACGGCATCGAGATGATGTTCCGCGAGGTGCTCCCCAAGCTGAAGCACCAGAATGACGGCCTGATCTTTACCTGCCGCGGCAGCCCGTACCAGTTCGGCACGGACCCGCATATTCTCAAGTGGAAAGCCCCCTACGACAACACCATCGACTTCCGTCTCCAACTCAACTTCCCCCTCGTCGAGCCCGACGAGTACGACCGCGCCGAGGGCATAACTGAACCCTTTGTGGATTACGACAGCGTTCCGGACGCCCGCCTCCTCATCTACACGGGCAGCGGGAGGGACGGGCCCGGGTACGAGGAGTTTAAGGACCCCCTGTACTTGACCGAGGCCGAGTGGGAGACGCTCAAGGAGCTGGGTGACCCTCTACAGCACCGCGTCGTGGAGTGCAGCCTGGACGAGGAGAAGCGATGGCGTCTGTACCGGTTTCGCGACGACAAAAACGAAGCCAACCACATCAGCACTGTCAATAGCGTGCTGGAGAGTATACGAGATGGCGTATCCGAAGACAACCTGCTGAATGCCGCAAAGGCAATCAAGGATGGTTGGAAGTTGAGGGCACAGCAGGGGCACTGAGGAGGGGAGGAACCAAGGCGGTAGGGAAGAACTCTGGTGGGGAAATGTGTGATTTTTGGATGGTTTTTATTTTATTTTAGGTATACCCTATGGCGGTTCAATCGGCGCGGGAATGGGGCGATTAAGGCGTTTGTTCCTCGGGGCAAGGAAAGGGAAACTGGTGGTATTCGAAGGATTTGGGTTTGCTCTTTATGAGCATTTTGTATTTTGTCCTTCCGCTGTAGGTCAAGCAGCAGGTCGTTTGGTCAAGGTCACCATCACGCGAGCAAAGAGGAAGGAAATGGTAAAAGCCAGCAAGTTTCTCACAAGATAAGATGACTCTTCAACGACCGGTTCGCTTCATGGTGCTTGGTGATTCAATGAGCTATCATGAAAGTAAGCTACAAGGAAAGAAGATCTTCTTGTCTCGGCTACTGTTATAACACCTGACACCCAGAAAGCGGAAAAAACAAAAGACCACCAAACGCAACGACCAGAGGCGTGCCTGATGTCCATGTCATGAGAACTCCCAAAATCTAACGAAACGCCGACCCGATGCCCACCCTATCATCCCCTGGGGATCCCCGTCGTGCCTCGTTATATGCCTTGGCTCGCCAGCAAGAGTAGAAGAGAAACATGGCTGTTTATTTTCTTCTCAGATGGCGGGCAGGTAGGTTCTAAAAGTAGCCGATGAGATGGAACGCCAGCACCATGACAATGCAGTACGAGACGGCCGTGCCGGAGCGAGACTTGTCGGATGATGTCTTGCCATAGTTGGAGTTCGCACCGCTGGTGATGGTGGTGTAGCGATGTGTCACTTGGGGCATGCTGTAAGTCACGTTGTGAGCCGTGACGATGCTGCTCGAGCTAGTGACAGATCTCACGCCAGTTACGATGGTTACGATGGACGTAGTAAAGACTGTCGACATCGGCATCACACTGACAGTGGTGTTCCCACCCAGGCTGATGGAAATCGATGGGCTCCGGGTGGCGGATGAGAATGAGGACTTGGACTTCGTGCTGCCCACATCGCCTGTCGGGGTCTGAACCTTTGAGGTGGACGACTTGACGCTCGGAGGTGAAACCGTCGTGTTAGAAGTCAAAGGGCTGGACCAGGAATGGGACGCGGAAGAGCCGGTAGTCAAGAAGTGAGTGACGGTGAAAGACCCTGTCCCCGAGGAGGTGGATGTCTGAGAGCTGACAGTCACGAAAACGGTGACAGTGACAGATGAGGTAGGGCAGCCCGACTCAGCGGCTCTCCTGTTCTTTTTGATGGCAGTTGTCACGTTGGCAGCTGATTGAGTGGATGAAGCCGCCATGACCGCGGATCTGAGAACAGTTAGCAAGTTTCCATGGGTTACTACTTTGCTCAGGAATGCATACCCATCAGAGGTCGCGACCTGAATGCTGGATGAGCCGGATACCACCGATCCGGACTCTGTGCCAGCGGCAGCTGGGTCGGATGTGACAATTGAATAAAAGGTTGTCGTAGCAGCTGTATCGGAGGACTCTGTGCCAGCGGCAGCTGAGTCGGATGTGACAATTGAAAAAAAGGTCGTGGTATACCTAGTCTTGTGCACAGTGCCGGGCTCCACGGGGGAAGTGAGGTTTGCCGGGATATCGACAGAAGTGCTGGTGGGAGCCGGTGTGGGGATGGGGCTGCTCGTTGGGAAGAACGAAGTCCGGTTGAAAGAGACGGTGTGGCAATCCGTGTATTCGAGATCACGGACAACCAGCGGGGCGACAGTCTGGGACGTACCAGTCTGAGGCATACTGGGAAACTCGAGGACGGTCACAGTCGTGGTCGTGTGCATGTACTGGGACAGGTTGAACAAGGAGGTGCTCACTGACACCGTGTTAAGTCGTGGTTCTAGGGTTTCATTTGGGGAAGAACTTACTGCCAGTCAGGGCAATCAGAGAGAAGATGGTGGCGATGACGAAGAAGAGTGAGATCAGAGCTGCGCAGCATCCGTAGATTGCTCCGGAATGGCAAGCATCCGTGAACCAATCCATACGGCTGTGGCGCATGACGGGACGGCTCTCACTCTCGTCCTCGGAGGCGCGCTCAAGGGAATCAAGATCATCATTGCCCACATTGATGCTGTCGGGCTTGATGGCACCGGTGGGTTTGGTGCTGGGCTCGAAGGCAGCGACGGTCCCGCTTCGGCTCATCATGCCGGTATCGACGGGTCTGAGGGCAGTAAGAGTCTCGCCCTGGTTCATCTTCTGAGCGTCGCGAGCATCACCGCAATCAGTGGCACGGTTGTGGCCACCGATGGATTCAGCGCTCTCGCTCTTCTCGACGATCTGCTCCATTGTTACTTGCTGGGGAAACACTGAAAGAGTGGCTAGGCAAAGTTGTTAGAGTAGCGCCACGGTGTGAAAACGTCTGGGGCATGGAGAAATACAAATGAGCCTCGAGATCGGGAGATAGAGTAGGTAGGTTGAAAGAGACGCGGAGTTCTGTGGGGGAAAAGTGAGTTCCGCGGGTGGAAGGGCGAGGAGATGGAAATAACGCCGGGTGCTCTGGCAGAAGGAGGCAAGGTAGATTGAGCGGCGGTGGTGGGGAGTGGTGAAAATGGGGATAGGGACGAGGAGGGTAATTCGAAGACTTGTAATCCTTACCTGCCAGGTATTTCTGGTCAATATTGACTGCTGCTCTGGAAATCCAGCGCTGGCGAGTAGATGGGTGCTAAACGAGCGACAAAGTGGTCGGCAAAGGGAGCGTGGGGGTGAGG
>Ga0247769_1000107_pt1 | contig 15714 bp, 14 predicted proteins | sample UWRJL166409R6_FD_179942 | JGI IMG/M metagenome (GOLD analysis project Ga0247769, IMG submission 179942) | Plant litter microbial communities from Arlington Agricultural Research Station in Wisconsin, United States - UWRJ-L166-409R-6 | ecosystem: Environmental > Terrestrial > Plant litter >... | reverse complement strand
ACCGATGCCACTGGCGATGTCACGGATCATACATTTATCACGCCGATGGGCTTGCTGCGGGTTGGATATGATACCATTGTAGGCAGTACGGGCGGTGACGGCCTAAAAGACAAATTTAATCGAATCCTAAGCATGTAGCCTCATGAAAAAAGATGTCATTTACATCGATATCGAAGACGATATAACCAGCATTATCGGCAAAGTCAAAGACGCTGGATCTAAAATCGTAGCCCTTGTGCCGCCAAAGCGAATTGGCGTGTTGCAGAGTGCGGTTAACTTAAAGCTCCTTCAGAAAAGCGCCGGTAGCAGCGACAAACGTATCGTATTAATTACGAACGATCATTCTTTGACGGCCTTGGCCGCGGGTCTGAAGCTGCCAGTTGCTAAGAATTTGCAATCTCGCCCAGAAGTTCCACAGCTTGAAGCTCCAGAAGTATCCGAAGAGGAAGTGATCAACGGTGAGGAACTACCCGTTGGCGAACTCGCTGCTGTTGCCGAAGCCGCCAAGCCGGTACCTGTTGGCTCTGCGGCGGACGAGATTAGCTCTCAGGTTGATCTGCGCTCCTTGGATAAGCCAGCATCCACCGCAGCGAGCAAAAAAGCCGAGAAGAAATCGCTCATCAAAATTCCTAACTTTAATACGTTTCGTAAGAAGTTCTTTATCATTGGTGGCGCTGGGTTGGTGCTCGTCCTGCTGCTGATCTGGATGTTTGGCGTCGCTCCTCATGCGACCATAACGATTAGCGCCAAGACGACCGCCGTCAACATCGACCAGACGTTGACACTCGATCCAAAATTACCAGCGACCAAGGCCGGCGAATTACAATTTAAGACGACCTCGCAGCAGCTCAAGAAGTCCGCATCCACTGACTTTGCCGCAACTGGCACGAAGGATATTGGCAACAAAGCGGCTGGTTCGATGACCATTACTAATTCGTTTGATAGCGATGCCAAGACCGTTCCGGCAGGAACAGTGTTTACGGGCGCAAGCGGCCACCGATTTACTAGCAGTGCTGACGCGACAGTGCCGGGCGCATCGGTGTCGGGCGGCTCGATTCATGCCGGCCAGGCAACGGTACAGGTACAGGCCCTGGACATTGGTAACGAATATAATGTTCCGCCACAGACGTACACTATTACTGGATATTCTTCGCTGAGCGCGAGTGGCTCTGCGATGAGCGGCGGTGATAAGCAGACCGTAACCGTCGTGTCGCAAGCCGACGTTGACAAGGCTAAGACACAGCTCGCTCAGCAAGATACTAACGCTGCTAAGGCCCAGCTGAGGAAGCAGTTCAACGGCAATTACGTCGTGATCGATGAGAGCTTCGTCGTCGAGACAGGCAATCCGACCGTTAGTCCGAACATTGACGAACAAGCCAAGCAGGCGAAATTAACGGTAGAAACGACATACACGCTACTGGGACTCGAGCGCAAGGATGTGAACGAGCTCCTGAACGCTTCACTCAAATCAGCACTGGACACCAAGCCGAATCAGAGCATCTTCAGTAATGGCAGTAACAACATAACCTTTGCCAACTTCCAGAAGTTTGATAATGGCACGTACAACGCCCGACTGAGCACAACTGGCTATATCGGCAGCAAGATTAACACCGACGCACTTGCCAAGCAATTGGCCGGCAAGCGTTACGGTGAAATTCAGGCCGCGGTCAATGAGATTCCAAATGTTGAAAATGTCGATATCAAGTTCTCGCCGTTCTGGGTAAGTAGTGCGCCGAGCGATCCTAAGAAAGTAGATATAAAGTTTTCTATCAAAAATGACGGAAACTAAGCGCGTACTGCTAGGCCTGGATGTGGGTGAGCGTCGCGTGGGGGTAGCGATGGGCGATAGTATTGGTCGGCTGGCTGCGCCGCTGACGACGCTCGATGTTGACGGGCTTGAGCTGGTCCGGCTGCAGCGTTTGATGCTAGAGCACGATGCGACTGATTTGGTTGTCGGTTTGCCGCGTAATATGTCTGGCGAACAAACACAGCAGACGGCGTTGGTACAGGACTTTGTAGTGCGCCGTCTAAACGGCTTCGGACTGCCAGTTCATTTTCAGGACGAATCGCTCACCTCTGTTGCGGCCGAACGTGAGCTGACCGAACGCAACAAACCATTTGCCAAGGGCGATATCGATGCCCTCGCGGCAACGTACATCTTACAGGATTATATGGAGGCAACCTATGGATATTAAGCCAATGCGACCATTTAAGCGATTGAATCCGAAGCCAGCCCAAAAACCGGTACGCCCTACAGAGCAGCCTGCGCAGCCAAAGACAGATGGTCAGCCGCTTAAAGTGCCCGAAGAACTCCTCGAGAGTGGGCATAAGACACCGCTCCTACCGGCCGAGACTCCCCGAAAGTCTAAGAAGAAGTGGTGGATTCTGGGGATTATCGGCGTACTTATACTTGTTATCGTCGGCGTCATCATCGCTGGGTTTGCGTGGTATAACGATGCGCTGCAACCTCGGTCTCGGGAAGCCAAGCGCGTACTGATGGTCATCCAGTCTGGTGCGACTCCGGAGCAAATTGCTGATGAGTTAGAATCGAAGCAACTTATCAAAAGCAGTTTGGCATTTCAATTATTAGTTCGACAGAGCGGTGACCGCGATAAATTGCAGGCCGGATCGTATCTGTTTTCACCGGATCAATCTGCCCGCGATATCTTGTCATGGCTGGTTGAGGGCAAGGTTGACACATTCAACATCACGATCTTACCAGGACTCAGCTTACCGAAGATCAAAGAGCACCTTGTCAAAGAAGGATTCACAGCCGCAGACGTTGATGCTGCATTTGCGAAGAAATACGATCATCCGCTGCTGGCTGATAAACCAGCCACTGTCAACTTGGATGGGTATATCTATCCAGAAACGTATCAGATCAGTTCGCAGACAACTGTTGAGGGACTACTCAAGCGTACATTTGATGAATTTTACGCGCAGATACAAGCTAAAGGGCTCAAGGCTGAGCTGGCAGCCCACGGCTTTAACCTTCACCAGGGCATAACATTGGCTTCCATAATTCAGCGGGAGACCTCCAACGCAACAGATCAGCGACAAGTGGCTCAAGTATTCGAGAAGCGGCTGAAAGAGGGTATTCAGCTCGGTTCGGATGTGACCTTCATGTATGCCGGGGAGCTACTTGGCCAGACGGGAACAATTAATATTGACTCACCATATAACACGCGTCGCTACACGGGACTGCCACCAGGTGCTATCTCCAACTTCAATATATCTGCTCTGACAGCCGTAGCAGAGCCAGCAGCAGGCGATTACTTGTACTTCGTTGCTGGTGACGATGGGGTGACACATTTTGCTCGTACAGAGGCTGAGCATCAGGCAAATGTGAATCAGTATTGCACACAGTTGTGTCAGTAATTTGGTTGTTTCATAATATATTGACACATATTGCAAGCTTGGGTACAATACATATGTACGCTTGGGTGGGTTAAACGCCCCGATACGGAAGCGTTTACGTACACCAACGTTCTTCCCAAGTCGTGTCGCACGAGATGCTACTTTCTAAGATAATAGCACTCATGGTCGACACATCTCTGTTCCAACTTAGCTATTTGACCACGTTGGAAGTAAGACACGAACGGAAGCAATAATTCGCTTGGAAACAAGCGATAATGGAGACGCATATTAGTAACAATATTGCTCTGAGCCAAGCTCAGCAGCGCGCCACCACACCGCAAAATAGTCCAAAACTAACAGAAATTGCTACTAAAAATGCAGCGAGACTTCGTGCTCGCACGAAAAAACTGAATTTTGCACTCGTTACGTCACAAGTTGTGGTCGTAGCGTTTATTATTGCCATCGTTGCCATTGGTTATCGTGCGCCTGTTGAGGCGACACGAGCTGCTGATGCGCAATCTATTTTGGAGCAAGACAAGCCAAGCGTCGACCAAGTGGCCGCCGCCGGCGTAGCTGCCTCGGTTGCACAGAGTACTGACATGCTTGTCAGTACAAACGTAGCAAGTCTCGCGATTTCACTGAATAGCAAGACCGAGCTGGCTCAAACCGATAACAGCTTCATTAGTAAACCGCAAATTGTCAGTCAGACCACTGGCCGTAAGGGTATTACAAGCTACACGGCCAAGGACGGTGACAACATTAAGTCTGTCGCAGCTGCCTTTGGAATTTCTGAGGATACAGTGCGTTGGGCGAATAATCTCACCTCTGACTCACTTCGACCCGGTGTTAAACTGACCATCCCAAGCATCACCGGTGTTGTATACACCGTGAAGAACAATGACGATGCCGGTAAATTAGCCGAGAAGTATCAGGCTGACAAGGATCGCATCATCACCTTTAATGATGCCGAGCTAACAGGCCTTAAGGTCGGTCAGCAGATCATCATTCCTGATGGTGTATTGCCCGAGTCTGAGCGTCCAGGCTATGTCGCACCACGAAGCTATTCGAGTTCGACCGCATCTGCGACATCAGTCAGCTCGACATTTGTAGCTGGTAACGGTTATGCCTATGGATACTGCACCTACTATGCCTATAACCGTCGCGCCGAAATCGGCCACCCGATCGGTGGCAACTGGGGTAACGCCGTGAGTTGGTCTGCAATGGCCCGCGCACAGGGCTTCCGAGTAGACCACACGCCTGAAGCCGGTGCTGTCATCCAGAATGGTGGCGGCTACGGTCACGTAGGTATCGTAGAGCGCGTCAATGGCGACGGCAGCCTGCTCGTCACGGACATGAACTATGTCGGTTGGAATATTATTTCGAACCGTACAGTCTCTGCTTCATCGGCAGGTAGCTACAACTATATTCACTAGTATCTGTTCTCGCATATCAGAAATACCCCGCTCGTCGCTTGAGCGGGGTATTTTGTTTGTGCAAAAGTTTTGTGGCCGCCGCCCGGCCATATTCGGCGGGCGGCGGCACGATTGTTAGTTGGCGCGTCGGCTTCAGCGGGCGCGTCCAGCCGGACTCAGCCTCCCGGTGAGAACCAACTTGTAGAGGTCGACCACGTCGCCGAGCCTCGAACCATTGACTGAAATACTCGGACCATCGTCGCGCATCTCGCCCTTTGGATCGACGCAGCAAGCTGTGTTTGGGTAAGCCGTGTCCGAATACCAGCCCTTCAAGGCTTTGAGCGGAGAGGGGATCGGGGCAAGAAGAAATACGGATCCGACCTCCAGCTCTTTGTCGAACAACGCAGGCAGCTTCGCGTCAAGGCCGCGAAGCGTGACTCTTGGTACGTCTCGCCTGGTAAGTACGAAAGTGACGCCCTTGTAGGCCATGGATTGTTTCCCCAGAGATCGACTGACAGCTGCGCGGAAGCCGGGGCTGAAGGTGGTCGCTCGGGGGAAAACGTGGATGACAACGGCATTCATGACGGCCCTTTCGTCTGATTGGTAGGCCAGTGACGGTACTATTACATCATGATGTCTGGAAACCTACAATACTTTCGGGCAGTTATAAGGTATAATGAATCCAATATGTTTGTAGATAAGGTTGAAGTAGTAGTGCGTGCGGGCAACGGCGGCAATGGATCGGTGAGTTTTCGGCACGAAAAGTACATCGACAAAGGCGGTCCCGACGGCGGCGATGGTGGTCGTGGCGGCGATGTTATTTTTGTTGCGGACCAGAATCTCAATACACTGCTCGGCTTTCGCTACAAGCAAGAACTCGAAGCAGAACACGGCGCCGGGGGCTCTAAGCGAAATCGTCGCGGCAAAAGCGGTGAGGATTTACTCGTAAAAGTTCCAGTTGGCACACAGGTGTATCAGGACGGCGTACTGACGACCGATCTGACCTATGCTGGCCAGCGTGCGGTTGTCGCCCGTGGTGGTGACGGCGGTTTTGGAAACGCCCACTTCAAATCTTCTACTCGACAAGCGCCAAAGGTTGCCGAATTGGGTGAACAAGGCGATGAGCACCAGCTTATCCTCGAGCTCAAGCTTTTGGCTGACGTCGGCCTGGTGGGCCTTCCGAACGCGGGGAAATCGACATTTTTATCGGTTGTTACCAACGCACGCCCTGAAATTGCAGACTATCCCTTCACGACGCTGACGCCAAATCTCGGTGTTGCGGATATTGATGATCATTCACTACTGATCGCAGACATTCCTGGGCTCATCGAGGGCGCCAGCGAAGGGAAGGGTCTTGGCGATGCATTTTTGCGTCACGTAGAGCGTACGGCGGTACTCCTGCATTTGGTTGATATTTATGATGACGATGTTGCTCAGGACTTCACGACTATTCAGAGGGAGCTCGCAGCCTACAGCCCAGAGCTGGCCCGGCGGCCTCTGGTGGTAGCGCTCACCAAGATTGAAGGTTTACCCGAGGACGGCATCGAGCAGAAGAAGCAGGCGCTCCTAGCAGTGCTGCCAAAAGACACGTCGCTCTTTACGATTTCATCGTCAGCGCATGTCGGCGTAACGGAACTGCTGCGCGAGCTGAGCGGCAAGGTTCAGGCGGTTCGCGCCGAAAAAGTGGACGAAACGGCGGACGAAGAGACCGGTGTGCCGGTTATAGGCCTCAGCGAAGAGCAGAAGCGTGATGCATGGAAAGTTACGCATGATGGTGGCCGTTTCGTTGTGACAGGTCTTAAAATCGAGAAATTTGCGGCGCGTACTAACTTTGGCGCCGAACCAGGACGCCGCCGTTTGTGGGATATCATGGGCAAAATGGGCATTATGCACGAACTTGATCGTCAGGGCATTAAGGATGGCGACATTGTAGCTATCGGACGTACTGACGGCTTTACGATGATTTTTGGCGAATAATTATAAAAACTATTGATTTTTATAATTAAATCTTGTACTATATACCTCGATATCAGTGATCACAGCGGTCATTGATGCTTTTTAAGAATAGAAGTTGTATCGGCGCGGCGTGCGAATTGCTCATTTCTGGGCGGTTGGCATGCCGCGCCGACGTACTCGTGCGCGGTCCCGTCAGAGACGTATAATAGATGCGGAGTGGTCATGCTGCCAGCCTAGCCCGAAAGGGCGAAACTAGACGCGTAGAGTAACTCCCACTGTCCCTCGTCCCTTCGGAACTTAGTTAGGAGCAGAGCCGTGATCAGGAGCCATCGCCGGCCCTTCGGGGCCGTCTTCAGTTACTGAGCCTTACCCGGCGCGACCTGCAAGAGCTGAACGACATGCGGCCAAGCACGCTGCTCGGTGGTTCAGTTGGGACACTCGCACGGCCGGTCGGCCCCCTTTCTCCGCGACTGGGGTGCTGACGCATGCCTGCGTCTGACCTGCACGACCCGTACCGGACGCCGGTGCGGACAACTTCACAACAATTCCAGATCGCTGCCCCACCGTGGTCGTGACTCGCACCACGGTGGTGGAGAACAGAGGAGAGACGGCGACCAGCCACAGAGCTGCGGATTCGCGCGCACCGGACATCCGGCCTCAACCCAAGAGTCGAGGCGAACCCGACGGCACCACGCCGTCGGGTTCGCCCACAAATCCACTTTGCCCTTATGACGCCCTCCTGGGCGTTTTTGTTTTGTCTGGCTGCCTGCGCTACACTAGTGGGGTGAATACACCGACTTTTTTCTTTTACGACCTTGAGACATCTGGCTTTGATCCGAAGCGTCAGCGTATTATGCAGTTTGCCGGCCAGCGTACGGATATGGACATGAACCCGGTTGGCGAGCCAGTTAATGTGCTCGTGGCCTTGAGCGACGAAGTATTGCCCGACCCAGCAGCTGTCGTCCTTACCGGCATTACGCCGCAGAAGACGCGCGAGGAAGGCTATAACGAAGCTGATTTTCTGAAATTATTGCATGAGCAGGTATTTACGCCTAATACGGTCATTTTGGGCTTTAATAGCGTGCGATTTGACGATGAGTTTATGCGGCACACTCTGTTCCGCAATTATTACGATCCGTACGAATGGTCCTGGAAAGACGGGCGATCCCGCTGGGATATGCTAGATGTAGTCCGCATGACCCGCGCGCTGCGGCCCGAGGGCATCGAATGGCCGTTTGACGAAAATGGTCAGCCGCAAAATCGTCTGGAGAAATTATCGGCCGTGAATGGATTGGATCACGAGCAGGCGCACGATGCCTTGAGCGACGTCGTGGCACTGATTGCCGTAGCGAAGCTTATCAAGACGAAACAGCCGCGTATTTTTGAACATCTACTCAAGATGCGTGATAAAAAAGCTGTCGCTGAGCTGGTAAATCTCGACGACCCAAAACCATTCGTGTATGCCTCTGGCCGCTACCCTAAGGAAATCTTGCATACAACGGTTGCTTTGCCAATTGGGCAAGGCTCGAAGCCAGGTTCGGTGCTCGTGTATGATCTTCGTCAGGATCCGGCCTTCTGGGCGGGCAAGACGGTCGACGAGCTGAAGGCAATCCGCTTTACAAAATGGGAAGATCGACAAAAGGAAGGTTTCCGGCCACTCCCTGTAAAGGAGCTCGCCTACAACAAGTGCCCTGCGGTTGCGCCGCTTGGCGTACTGGATGAGGCCGCCCAGAAACGTATCGGACTCGATATTGTCACGGTAGAGAGGCATGTGGCTGGTCTCCGGCAGGCAGGCATTGCGGACGCAATGCTGGCGGTGTTCGCGCGAGATGGTGAGTTTCCGAAGACAAAGGACGTGGATGGTGCACTCTATAACGGCTTTGTGAATGAACGTGACAAGCCGAAGATGAGTGCTGTGCGTGCCGCTGACCGTCATGAACTTACCGACTTCAACCCAGGATTTGCAGATGAACGACTTGCCGATCTGCTAGTACGCTACAAGGCGCGGAATTTTCCTCAGAGCCTGAGCCAAAGCGATCGCGAGGCGTGGGAAGACTACCGGGCGGAGCGAGTGAGGAGCGATTTGCCTCGCTTCAGCGCTGAATTGGAGCGCTTAAGCAAAGAAGTGAGCGACGAGAAGAGTTTTCTGTTAAGCGAGCTCCATCTGTGGGCGGAGAGCATTGTACCTTTTACGGAATAACCGATCTGCAGGCGTATCCAGGCGAGGGCACGTCGAACGTGGGGGCGGCTCCAAGAAGTAAGTTCGTGTGTGGCAATGCCGGTGATTATTGCGAGCGCCAGGGTGAGGGCACGGATCGGCTCAAAGAATTTAGCTGCGCCAGAACGTGAACGATACATAGTCCGGGCAACGGATGCCAAGGTTCGGTATTTCCGACGTTGCGCCGAGGCGCGGGTGCTGGCAAAGCTCTCTCGGTATCCTGCGCCAAAGAATGATTCCTTCTTGTAGATGGTACGAGACTCGATAACGGCTTCCTGCTCGGTTTGTTCTGTATAGGCCCGTTTCATTTCCTGAATCTGGCGGACTGGGCGCTGGCGGAAGAGCCAGTAGAGTGTGCCAATTGTCACAGCTGTCAGGAGCAGCATCATGTAAAGCGGCGGAACGCTAATGTGCGTCCCAGGAACCGTGCCGATCATCAGGAACATCATGAGGCCCATAAAAATACCCGTTGCCTGGAGAACCCAGACGGCGAGTGCGGCAAAACTAAGCCCAATGACGTACCTCATATAGTAACCACCTATAAAACTGCTAAACTTTATAGGTAATACTACCATGTAGTTGCTGCAGGTTCAAGTATGTGAAAGTGTTAATGTTTCGTTTTGGTACGGGCTTTTTCGATCGCATCCTTGAAGCGTTTGACGATAGCAGCTCGGATTTTTTCGGCGCGTTCAAATTCAGTCGCAAGGATAGCAAGACCAAGAAAGATCGCCGCCCAGCCTGGCCCTGGCAGCACTAGCATGCAAATGCCAGCTAGCACAACGAGCCCTCCTACGATGAGGACGAGGATGCGTCGTGCTGAGCGGGGAGTTTTGTGCCAGGTGTGTTTGAGCTTGTCCATATGACTTCAGTATATCCGAGTCTGTAATAATACCAATTAGTTTGTCTAGCTGACCGCACGCCCAGGAGTGTGGGCGTGCGGTCAGGTGTGTCGTCAGCTGTGGTGCCGGCGAACCCACTTGAAGTGGTCGGCCAACTTGGTGAAGGCGTCGACGAGGATCGCCTCGCTGTTGGCGGTCAGCATGATGCCCGGGCTTGGCGACAAGTCGGTGACCAACACCGTATCCGGCACGATCTTCCGGATCTGCTCCACGCTCGGTCCGATGCCGTCCGCCAGCTGGAATGTCAGTTGGGGTCGTGCCGGACCACGAGCGGGAGTGATGGTGTAGTGAACGGTCTGCGGCAGACGCCTGCGGTTGCCACGTCCCATGATTTCTCCTCGGTTGAACAGTAGGACCCGAGTAGTATAGACCTTCGAAAGCGATGTTTCAAGTTTTATGTGTAACATGATGTACGTAATAAATTACTAAATTACTCGAAATAACAGATAAAAGTGTGTATAATAGACCCGTTATGAGCGGCAGTATTGAAGTACGAGGCGCCCGGGAACATAACCTCAAAGACATCAGTGTGAACATCCCTCGCGATAGTCTCGTGGTTATCACCGGACTCAGTGGTTCTGGCAAATCGAGCCTGGCATTCGACACTATTTATGCCGAAGGTCAGCGTCGATACGTCGAGAGCTTGAGTAGCTATGCCCGCCAATTCTTAGGGTTGATGGAGAAGCCAGATGTGGACCAGATTGACGGCCTGAGCCCGGCGATCAGTATCGACCAGAAGTCAACCAGCCGTAACCCGCGCTCGACTGTGGCGACGGTGACGGAAATTTATGATTACATGCGCCTGCTGTACGCTCGCATCGGCATTCCTCACTGTCCGATTGACGGCAAGGAAGTTGAGCGCCGTGCGCCTCAGCAGATTGTGGATGAAATTCTGAGTATGCCAACAGGCGCTCGCCTGATGGTCATGGCACCGATTGTGAATGACAAAAAAGGCGAGTTCGCCCACATTCCCGAGCAATATCAGCGCGCCGGTTTCGCCCGTGTGCGCGTCGACGGCGTGATTTACGCGCTGGAGGAATTCCCTGAGCTGGACAAGAAAAAGAAACACAGCATTGCACTTGTTGTCGACCGTGTCGTGAACAACGAAGAGAATCGTAGTCGTATCACTCAGTCTGTCGAGCAAGCGCTTGAGGCTGCGGAGGGAGTCGTCATCATCGTTAATGTCGACGACGAAAGCGAACGCACCTTGAGTGAGCGCTACGCCTGTGTCGATCACCCCGAGATTGAGATTCCTGAGCTTGCGCCACGGCTCTTTAGTTTCAACAGCCCGCACGGCGCGTGTCCGGTTTGTACTGGCCTCGGTACCCGTCTGGAAGTTGATCCGGAACTCGTCATTCCAAACGGTAACCTGACGATTAGCGAAGGTGCTATTCGTCCGTGGAACCGCGTGCGCATCGATACGTGGTATATGAAGAAGGTCGCCGCAGTTGCTGAAGCTTATGGTTTTTCGCTTCACGAACCGACCGGCAAACTGACCGAAGACCAACTCAAGGTGCTGCTGTACGGCACTGGCACGCAAAAATACACGGTTGAGCTTGGCAGCGGCCGATCGTTTCAGACCGATTTCGAAGGTGTTATCCCGAATCTTGAGCGTCGCCATCAGGAAACTGATAGTGATTTTGTACGTCGCGACATCGAGCGATTCATGCGCGAGCGAAAATGCCACGCCTGTAGCGGTGCTCGACTGAAGCCGGAAGCGCTGGCCGTCACGGTTCATAATCTGAACATCATGGACGTTTGTGGCCTGAGCGTTGCGGACAGTTTCGAGCTTTTTTCGAAAACACTGAAGCTGACAGAACACGAATTGTTTATCGCCAAGCAGATTTTGCGTGAGATTAATGCGCGCCTGAGCTTCTTGAATGATGTCGGCTTGAGTTATCTGGAACTTTCACGAGCAGCTAACACCTTGAGCGGTGGTGAGGCGCAGCGTATCCGTTTGGCAACGCAGATTGGTTCTGGCCTGCAGGGTGTGTTGTACGTGTTGGACGAACCGAGTATTGGTTTGCATCAGCGCGACAACGACCGTCTGATTGCTACACTGAAACATTTGCGTGATCTCGGTAACACTGTGATCGTGGTGGAACACGATGAAGATACGATTCGTGCTGCGGATCATTTGCTCGACATTGGTCCAGGCGCTGGCATTCACGGCGGCCATGTGGTGGCCGAAGGCACGCCGGACGAGGTCGCTGATAACCCTGCCAGTATCACTGGTAAATTCCTAAAGGGCACTGAAAACATTGCTGTACCAAAGAAGCGACGATCCAGTAACGGCAAGGAGCTTGTCATTCGCGGCGCGCGTGAGCACAACCTCAAAAATATCGATGTTACCATTCCGCTGGGGCAACTGGTTGTCGTGTCCGGCGTATCTGGCTCTGGCAAGTCTACGGTCGTGAACGACATTCTTGCCAAAGAGCTGAGCCATCGCCTACATCGTGCCAGCGAAGTTGCTGGCCGCCATGATGATATCGAAGGCATTAGCGCGCTCGACAAGGTAATCGTGATCGACCAGTCGGCAATTGGTCGTACACCACGCAGTAACCCGGCTACCTATACAGGTGTCTTTACGCCGATTCGTGAACTTTTTGCCAGCACTCCTGAAGCGAACATTCGCGGCTATAAGGCTGGTCGTTTCAGCTTTAACGTCAAGGGCGGCCGTTGCGAGAATTGTCAGGGTGATGGCGTTATCAAAATCGAAATGCACTTTTTGCCGGACGTCTACGTGACTTGTGAAGTTTGTAAAGGCAAGCGATATAACCGTGAAGCACTCGAGATTCACTACAAGGGCAAGACGATTAGTGACGTATTGGACATGACCTGCGAGCAAGCGGCTGGTTTCTTCGACAGTATTCCGTCGATCAGCAATAAGATGAAGACGCTTGTAGAAGTTGGTCTCGGTTACATCAAATTGGGCCAACCAGCCACGACGCTGAGCGGTGGTGAGGCCCAGCGTGTGAAGCTTGCGAGTGAACTCAGTCGTCGGTCGACTGGCCGCACATTATATATTCTGGATGAGCCGACAACTGGCCTGCACAGTGCCGATGTGAAGAAGTTGCTGCATGTGCTGCAGGCGCTGGTGGACACCGGCAATAGCATGGTTATCATCGAGCACAATCTCGATGTCGTGAAGTCTGCCGACCACGTCATCGACATGGGTCCTGAGGGCGGCGAGGGTGGTGGTACGGTCATGGCTGAAGGCACACCTGAGCAAATTGCAAAACATCAAGCCAGTTATACTGGCCAATACTTAAAACGAATGTTGTAAAGCGGGCCCCGCCTCGCCAGCCACGAGTGTGGCGGCGGGCGGAGCGCCTCTTAGAACGTCCGGACGAGCTCACGGGTGAGCTGGCTGTAGACGAACGTCACGATCACGCGGTTGCCCCGGCGTAGCTGGATGTGCCGTTGGGCGCCGTCACGGTCCGTGCCGATCTTGTCGATGACTCGAAGGACAGCGCCATTCACGACATCGCTGATGGGGATTTCGGCATGGTCCTCCCAAGTACCCGCACCGTGCGTCTGGCCGGCGATGAAGCTCTCGGCACGTTGTGCTGCGATAGCGTTGATCACGCTGGTGAACGTCCTGCGCGTGACGATGATATCCACGGGACTCTCCTCATTTTGTGTGGTTTTAGCGTGGGATGATGCGATTATACGGCGGCCGATACGCATTTGCAATTATTTAGTATAATGAAGTTCGTCACTGTTTCTTGGGTAGAACGGAGAATATGGAGAGCTGCTGATCGTGCTGCCGCCTGCGGAAGATACTGATCGCATCGTCCAGCTCATCAAGCGGGAAGCGTCCTGCGCATCATAGTCTACCCATCCAATCTCAACTGCGCTACTATGGGGGATGGCCGCTTTAGACCGTAAACAGGAGCAATTATCTATGAAAATCAAATCAATTCATGCTCGTCAGATTATCGATTCGCGTGGCAACCCAACTGTCGAAGCTGATGTCACCCTGAGCGATGGCACGCTCGGTCGTGCGGCTGTGCCGTCCGGCGCGTCGACTGGCAGCAACGAAGCTGTCGAGTTGCGTGATGGTGGTAGCGAATTTGGCGGCAAGGCAGTCATGAACGCTGTTGGTCATGTAAATGACGAAATTGCTGAAGCTATTATGGGCATGGATGCCAGCGACCAGCGCGGTATCGACGACAAGCTTATCGCACTCGACGGGACCCCAAATAAGGGGAAGCTTGGCGCTAACGCCATTCTGGCTGTGTCTTTGGCGGCCGCAAAAGCAGCTGCATTAAGCCTGAACGAGCCGCTTTACCAATATTTCCGCGGTCTCGCTCCAAACGGGAGCGACATGACGCTGCCAGTGCCAATGATGAACATCATCAACGGCGGTAAGCATGCAGCTGGTTCGACCGATATTCAGGAATTTATGATCATGCCAGTTGGCGCGGCAACATTTACGGACGCTGTACGTATGGGTGCCGAAATTTTCCATGCTTTGGCAAAGGTTCTCAAAGAAAAGGGTTACGGCACGACCGTTGGCGATGAGGGCGGTTACGCTCCTCACGTTAAGGAAGGTAATGCTGAGGCTCTGGAATTGATTAGCGTGGCTGTCGACAAGGCAGGCTACAAGTTGGGCGAAGACGTGGTGCTGGCGCTGGATGTTGCCGCAAGTGAGCTCTACGAGAACGGCGCGTACAAACTTGCGACCGAGAATCGGACGTTAACGAGCAGTGAAATGGTTGATTGGCTGGTTGAGCTGGCCCAGAAATATCCAATTGCCTCTATCGAAGACGGTTTGGCCGAGGATGACTGGCAGGCTTGGGCGCAGCTGACCGAGCGGTTGGGCGGCAAGGTGCAGATTGTCGGCGACGATCTCCTGGTGACGAATGTCAGTTTCCTGAAGCGCGGTATCGATGAGAAGTCGGCGAATGCAATTCTGGTCAAGCTCAATCAAATCGGCACGCTGAGCGAGACGATCGACGCAGTTACGATGGCGCACGATGCTGGCTGGCGCGCTGTTATTTCGCATCGTTCGGGAGAAACTGAGGACACCACGATTTCGCATCTGGTCGTCGGGCTCGGCACAGGTCAGATTAAAACCGGCTCGATGAGCCGCACTGACCGCGTCGCTAAATACAACGAGCTTCTGCGCATCGAAGAGCAACTGGCGGGCGGCGCTCACTACGCTGGTCGCGCCGCATTGGAGGCGAAGTAATGGCCTATCTCGTCTTGGTTCGTCACGGCCAGTCCGAGTGGAACGTGCTCGGGCAATGGACTGGGCTCACTGATGTTGCGCTAACCGACGACGGTCGCGAAGAAGCTCGCCTCGCCGCCAAGACGCTCGAAGATATTGACCTGCACCGAGCTTATAGCTCGAGCTTGCAGCGCGCGAAGCACACGCTCGATGAAATCGTAACTCATTTACAGCGTGATGACTTGGAGCGAACCGAGCACGATGAGCTCAATGAGCGTGACTACGGTGAGCTCACGGGCAAGAATAAGTGGCAAGTCAAGGAAGAGTATGGCGACGAAAAGTTCAACGCTTGGCGTCGTAGCTGGGATCACCCGGTTCCTGGCGGCGAAACGTTGAAGGACGTGTCGCAGCGTGTACTCCCGTTCTACGAGCAGCATATCCTGGCTGATCTGAAAGCCGGCAAGAATGTCATCGTGGCAGCACACGGCAACTCACTGCGTTCATTAATGAAGTATCTTGAGGACATCGCGGACGACGACGCTCACACGGTTGAGATCATGACTGGCGAAGTACTCGTTTATGAGATTGACGACACTGGTAAACTCGTCAAAAAAGAAATCCGCCTCACGAACGACAAGAAAGTGTAGCGAATTATCGTTTGAAGAGATTGCGCAGCTTGCGGAAGAACATATCGCG
>Ga0247769_1000105_pt1 | contig 15735 bp, 11 predicted proteins | sample UWRJL166409R6_FD_179942 | JGI IMG/M metagenome (GOLD analysis project Ga0247769, IMG submission 179942) | Plant litter microbial communities from Arlington Agricultural Research Station in Wisconsin, United States - UWRJ-L166-409R-6 | ecosystem: Environmental > Terrestrial > Plant litter >... | reverse complement strand
AGGACGCATGGGGCCTGACCTTCGTGGACCGCGGCAAGTGTTCGGACCTGATCGGCCGCTATCGCTCCGAAGGCATTTTCACGCCGCCCAGCCTGCAGGGAACCATCGTCTCGCCGGGATATGCAGGCGGCGTGAACTGGGGCAGCCTGGCTTACGACAGCGAGCGGCAACTCATTGTCGCTGCGGTCAATCACTTGCCGACTGTCGCGACACTGGTGCCGGCAGCGCAGGTTAAAGCAATGCAGCGGATGCCCGAGTGGGCGCATTCCGAATTCGCACAAGCGGCTGGGGCGCCTTACGCGTTACGACGGGAACCGCTGCTGTCACCGCTAGGACTGCCATGCACGGCGCCTCCCTGGGGCACGCTGGCGGCGGTGGACCTGCGACGCAACAGCATCCGCTGGCAGGTGGTGTTAGGTTCTACGCGCGATGCGACGCCTTGGTATTTTCCCAAGCGCGACTTAGGCATGCCCAACGCGGGCGGGCCGATGATCGTCGCGGGCGGACTGGCATTCATCGCCGCCGCCACGGACAATTATCTGCGCGCCTTCGACATCGACACCGGCAGCGAATTGTGGCGAGGCCGGCTGCCGGCGGGCGGACAGGCGACGCCGATGAGTTACGAAGCCAACGGCCGGCAGTTCGTAGTCGTTTCTGCCGGAGGTAACGGCGGACTGAAAACCACGCGCGGCGATCATGTCATCGCGTTCGCATTGCCCGAGGAGCCTGCCACCCAAAGATGAGGAAAAGACTTTTCGAAACGCGACACATCGCGTACACCTGCTGTCGCCGGTGCCCTTTACCCGCGACTGCCTGCTACTCCCGAATACAATGAACGCCCATCGATCGACCCGAAACCACGTTCACCTGGCAATGGCGTGTACATCGCTGCTCATCTGCGCTGCGGCTGTCGCCGATGCGGTGGATGAAGTCGTGGTGACCGCGACCCGGCATGCACAGCAGTTGCGCGATTATCCGGGCGGTATTTCGCTCGTCGATGCCTCGTCCGTCGCTCTCGTGGGATCGACACACAACAGCGAACTCATCAATCGCGCGGCCGGCGCCATGATCCAGCGCAACAGCGGCCAGGAAAGTCTCACTGCCATCCGCTCGCCGGTGTTGAGCGGTCCGGGTTCGTGCGGCGTGTTCCTGTTTCTCGAGAACAGCGTGCCCATCCGCCCCGTCGGCTTCTGCAACGTCAACGAGATGTTCGAGATCAATGCCGAGCAGGCGCAGTCGATCGAAGTGCTGCGCGGCCCTGCCGGGGTGGTGTATGGATCGGGAGCGATGCATGGCGCGATCAATGTGATTCCCGCGACCCCTGCGCAGTTGCCTGAAGCCAGCGTCGGACTGGAGGCAGGCCCCGACGAGTTCTATCGTGCGCGTGCGGCGATGCGTAATCTCGGTACCGATACAGATATCGGCGGCAATGCCTTCGTCACTCACGATGGCGGCTGGCGCGAGAAGGCGGGGCTGGAGGAACAGAAACTCAATCTCTCGCTGGCGCATCGGGCGGCAGGCGCCAACCTGGGATTGAACCTGTCGGCGACCAACCTGAACCAGGAAACGGCCGGCTTCATCCAGGGTTTGGATTCCTATCGCAATGAAGCCATCGCGAAGTCGAATGCGAATCCCGAAGCGTATCGCGATGCTTACGCGGTGCGGCTCGTGGGCCAGTACGACCGCACGTTGAATGCTTCGACGCGCCTGGATATTCGCCCCTACGTGCGTCACTCGCGCATGGATTTCCTGCAGCACTTCCTGGTCGGTAAACCGCTGGAAGAAAACGGCCAGGATTCGGTGGGCGTGCTGTCGTCGCTTGAATTAACGGTATTTGGCAATACCCGGTTGCTGACCGGCCTGGATCTGGAACTGGCGAACGGATTCCTGAAAGAAACGCAGGCCGGTCCCGCTACCGATGGCGCGACCCCGGCGGCGAACGCCATTCGTCCCCAGGGCAAGCATTACGACTACGACGTCGAAAGCTCGGTCGCTGCAGCTTATGCGCAAGTCGAACAACCTATCGGCGAGCGCTTGAAACTCAGCGGTGGCGCAAGGTTCGAGTACGTCGATTACGACTACGACAACAAGATGATCGCCGGCAACACGCGCGACAACGGGACGAATTGCACTGGCGGCTGCCTCTACAGCCGTCCCGCGGATCGCAGCGACGACTTCACCAACGTGACATCGAAAGTCGGCGCTACGTATTCGCTCACCGACGCTCACACGATCTATGCCACTGCGGCCCGCGGCTATCGCGCACCCGACACGAGCGAACTGTATCGCCTGCAGCGACAGCAATCGATCGCTGACCTGGACTCGGAACGTCTCGACAGTATCGAAGTGGGCGCGCGCGGCGCGGTTGGCCCGGCCAACTATTCGCTTGCCGTGTTCACGATGAAAAAGGACAACGTCATTTTTCGCGACGCCAACGCTTTCAACATCAGCGATGGCCGCACCAAGCACAAAGGCGTCGAGTACGAACTGAGCTGGTCACCCATTCCCGATGTGACCTTGGCCGGCGCCGGCACCTACGCCAAGCACACCTACGATTTCAGCCGCTCGGTCGACGGCGGCGAAACCATCGTGTCGGGCCGCGACGTCGACACGGCGCCAAGACATGTAAACACAGCAAGAGCCACGTGGAGCTTCGTACCGACAGCACGCGCCGAATTGGAATGGGTATCGGTCGGCAGCTACTTCGTCGACGCCGCCAACGCTCACCGTTACGGCGGGCATGACCTCCTGAACCTGCGCCTGGGCTGGAACGTCACCTCGAACTGGAACGTCATGGCGCGTCTGAACAACGTCACGGACCGCGCCTACGCCGATCGGGCGGATTACGCGTTCGGCAACTATCGATACTTCCCGGGCCGCGGCAGGACGCTGTTCGTCGAAGCGAGGTACGAGACGAAGTAACGGCTTTGCCGCTTCGATCTCACCAGATCATGAACTTGCGCGACGGGGTATTGATCCAGCGAAACGCCATCGGCGCCAAGGACCTGGCATTCCTTACCGACCACGTGCGACAAGCACAGCTGGCAAATTCCCTGACCGATTCCCTCGTCGCCAACCTCGCGGAAGAAGCCCCCGACGGCGAATGGATAGTCAACCGCAAGGTCCGCGACACCCAGCAGGTTCCCGTACCCGCCACCGTCGCAGAACAATTACGCCGCATCGACACCGCCAGCATCGATGCCTTCATCGATCCGTTCTACGCAATCGAAGTGCGTGACAGCGAACCTTCCCAGATCCTGCACTACGGCGTCGGCGGTCATTACATTCCGCACGTGGACGCCGAGACGCTCTACAAGGACGACATCGGCCTGGACATGTGGGAGAAGACACTGGATCGCGATCTGTCGGTCGTCTACTTCCTCAACGACGATTTCAGCGGCGGCGAATTGTTCTTCCCGCAACTGGACCTGGTCGTCGCGCCCGAAGCAGGCACGCTGGTGTGCTTTCCGTCCGACCACAACTACATTCACGGCGTGAAACCGGTGACCTCCGGACATCGCTACACCGTCGTCACGTGGATGCGGATCGCGGGCATGCCGACACCGGATGAAATCAACCAGATGGCCATGGACGAATACAACCGCCTGTGGCCCAGGCAGATCGAACAGCCCTCGCGCCTTGCAAAAGGCGGCACGGTGAAACGCAGGGCGCGTTCAGTTTAACGCGGCCAAGCATGCTTCAAATCCAGCTGAACGCCGCCCTCGCCTCCCTTACTTCCGCCCTGCAAACCCCACCTCCATGGCTGTTGCCTCATGTGTCCATGGCGCTGCGAGTCGTGGACGCGGTGAATTCCCAATCGGTCGCGGCGGCACTCAACGCAGCGCTCGGCGACAACGTCGATACCCTTCGCTTCGTCGAACAATCGGCGCTTCCGGCGGGCGAGCCGTACGAATCCTTCATCAACCGCACGGGCCAGGTTCCCACGCGCGACAATCTGCACGACCTGTTCAATGGACTGATGTGGCTGGGCTATCCCAAAACCAAACGACGCTTGAACGCGTTGCAAGCACAACAGATCGCACTCCACGGCACCGCCGGCACACGCGGTTCGTTGCGGGACGCGATGACGTTGTTCGATGAGAACGCCGCTGTGTTGCAAGCACCGGCCGTGCTGGTAGACGCGCTACGCGCGCGTGACTGGAACACGTTGTTCGTAACGTACCGCTCGCACTGGGAGTCGGTGCGGCTAGTGGTGTTCGGTCACGCGCTGCTCGAAAAACTGATGCAGCCACGTAAAGCCATCACCGCGCACGTCTGGCTGCTCGAAGAGCTGACCGATGAAGCTCTCGCATCGATCCTGGCGCCCGAGCGCCTGTCCGCCAAGGACTTCCTGCCGCTACCACTACTCGGCGTGCCTGGCTGGTGGCGGGCCAATGAAGAACCTGGCTTCTACGACGACGCCAACGTATTCAGGCCAGTGAGGCCTCAATGACGGAGCGTTGGCGATTGCCCTCACAGCGAGCACAAAAATATTCTCGTTGACAGTGCTTTCCGCAATCCGCAGATTCCTCGTCAAGGGATGCTACTCAGAGCCTGTACTCGTGGCGCCCACCATGCAAAAAGGGAGTATGTCATGGCGCGAATGCTTGTCGTCCTTATGCTGTGCACGTTGGGTCGCGTTGCCTGCGCGGACGTGCAACACACGTCGAAATCGATCGGCGCGTTGATGGGGCCGGACGACACGCGCGACTGCACGTTCTTTACTTTGCAAGGCGTATCGCAAACAGATCCAAACGTCGCGAGCGAGTGGTTCGCTATTCCGCGGATTCATCAGGGCTTCAAAGAGATTACTGCTTTACTGCTTGCAGCGAAGGTAAGCGGCATTCCGATCAACGTGACGACCAATGGCCAGACCGTTTGCGGACACGCGGGGATTCGGTCGGTTGTAATGCCTTGACCGGCGGCTTGAGCTGTTGCATGGAACACCACGGTAGCAAGCCCTGGGATCTCGCGAATTCAAGGAAAGGACGATGACGATGAATACTTGCAGAGCGCGCGCGAGTCGTAGCAAAGGAATGAGAATAGTTGCCGCTCTGGGCTTGTCGGTCGGTACGAAGTGTTCTCCGACGATGTCGCAAACGGCATCTACATGGGCTGCGGCGATCGTCACTCATACCAGTCGATAGCTACGGCAGACGGCGACGGCGACGGCCGCATGGACTACATGCCGGCGTCGGCGTACTCGCGCCACTTCCGGAAGTATTACGGATGGCTGCCACCGTTGCTGGATCTGGCGGTTTCCGAATAAATGCAGGCCGGCAAACTGCACGGTACGGCGCAGAGGCCGCCCGTCGCGATAGCCCGACGTCATCTGCGCACCATCGACGCAGCCACTCGCAAACAGTACTGCATCCATCGCTGAATCCTCGGCGAAGTCCTTCCTCGCATTGCCGAGCACTGTCGCCGGCAGTGCCCACCCGAGCCAAAGAGGACTGCCATGACTCCGTCGCAAACGCTCAACGTCAGCCAGCGCTGGCTGCTCTCTCTGTTTGCTCTCGCAGCCATGATGCTGCTTTCCTTAGGCGCACAAGCGCAGCAGATTCCGGCGTGGGCGCCAAATACGCCATACGCCATCAATGCCAAAGTGACTTATCTCGGTAGCGTGTACCAGTGCCGCCAGGCGCACACCTCGCTCGTAACATGGGAGCCACCGGCTACACCGGCGCTATGGCTGAACATCGGCGCTGACAATGGCGGCGGTGGTGCGGACACGCAAGCTCCGACGGCACCGGGCGCTCTACGAAGCACGGCCGTCACCGCGACCAGTGTTTCGCTAGCCTGGAATGCATCGACGGACAACGTCGGCGTCGTAGGCTATGACGTCTTCCGAGGCGCCGCCCGTGTCGGCGGCGATTCCTCGACTTCATTGACGGTCACCGGTCTCACGGCTAACACGAGCTATACATTCACAGTCAAAGCGCGCGACGCGGCGGGTAACGTGTCCCCCGCGAGTAACGCAGTGACTGTCTCGACATCGGGCCAAGCTGCCGATACGCAGGCGCCGACAGCGCCGGGCAATTTGCGAGTCAGTGGCGTCACCTCGAATAGCGTGTCGCTCGCCTGGAACGCGTCGACCGATAATGTCGGCGTGACTCGCTATGACGTGACCCAGAACGCAGCTGTGACGGGCGGCAATGCCGCGACGACGTTCACTGCCACAGGGCTCACACCTAGCACTACTTATACATACTCGATCCGTGCGCGCGACGCTGCAGGCAACCTTTCGGGCGCCAGCAACCAGGTGACAGCAACCACCTCACCAGCCAACACCGGCGGTGGCGGTCAAGTGCCAGGACGAGCCTTCATCGGTTACTGGCACAACTTCGAGAATGGCTCCGGCTTCATCCGCTTGCGCGATGTATCGCGTGACTTCGACGTCATCAACCTATCGTTCGCCGAGCCGGTTCCGGGCAGCCGCTCCACGATTCAGTTCGTGCCGGACACACGCACGTCAGCTGCAGAAATCCAGGCCGACGTCGCTCAATTGAAGAGCGAAGGCAAGAAGGTGCTGCTATCGATCGGCGGTGCGAATGGGACGGTCGAATTGAGCAGCGAAGCCGACAAGCAGAACTTCATCAACTCGGTTGCCGGCATCGTCACGCAGTACGGACTGAACGGCATCGACGTCGACTTCGAAGGCAGCTCGGTCACGCTCAATGCAGGCGACCTCGATTTCCGCAATCCGACCACGCCGAAGATCATCAACCTCATCTCGGCGCTGCGTACGTTGCGCGATCGGTTCGGGCCCACCTTCATCCTGTCGATGGCTCCCGAAACTTTCTATGTGCAAGTGGGCTTCGACGCTTATGGTGGAGCGGCCGGCGCATACCTGCCTGTCATCCACGGCGTGCGCGACATCCTCACGTTCATTCACGTGCAGCACTACAACACGGGAACCGTGACAGCGCTGGACGGCGTGGCGTACGCATCGGCAACGGCGGATTTCCAAGTCGCGATGGCTGAAATGCTGCTGGCCGGCTTCCCGGTCGCCCGCAACCAGGATCGCTTCTTCGCACCGTTGCGCGAAGACCAGGTCGCCATCGGCTTGCCCTCGTCCCCGCAAGCGGCAGGCAGCGGCTACACACCGCCGGCCGAAGTCGCCAAGGCCGTTAACTACCTGGTGCGCGGTCAAGCCTATGGCGGTCGCTATGTACTACGCAGAGCGGGCGGTTACCCGAACTTCCGCGGCGTGATGACGTTCTCGATCAACTGGGATCGGTTCAATGGCTTTGTCTTCTCTCGCGGCGTGCGACCGCTGTTGAATGGCTTGCCGGCGACGACCACCAGCACGACGCGCTGAGAGTTCTCATTTCCTCCTCCGCTCGCGGGGGAGGAAATAGACAATGACTACATAGCCGTCGCGAATGCAGTGTCACCATCGCGACTGAAATCGAAGCTCAGCAGCCACACTCGAGCGTCCTGGCTCTCCGCCGGAGCGAACTTCCATTCTCGTGCGGACTCCCCAGCGATCCGGGCGAAATACTTGCTTGGTCCGGGGTTCTCCATGAGCACGCCGAAGACGTCGCCGGCAGGATTGACGAGCACGCGCAACGTCACATAGATATGCCCCTTCACCTTGTCACGAACGGCTTGCGGAACATCCGGAGTAGCTTCGTGAAGCACGGAGAGCGAAGTAACCTCCTCCGAGGCAGACGAAGATTCCTCCGCGGAACTTGCGACCTGCTCCGTCGCTGCTCCTGAATCGGACTCCGCGGGCTCGATGGCCTGCGCCACAGGAGCAATCGGCGCGGGAGCAGGAACGTCAATCGCTGGCGGCGGAGCGTCCTGCCGATTCAGAAAATACGCGGCGCCCCCACCGGCCAACGCGATCAGAAGCGCTCCAATGGTGACCGGCAGCAGGCTCCGCTTCGGCGCGACCGACGGCGGAATGACTTTTCTCCTCGGCGCCTCCTGTACGGGCGGCTTCGAATCCGGCGTCGGCATCGCTGTCGGTACTGGCGCCGGTGCTGTCGGTGCCGGCGCCGGTTCCGGTGCCGGCCGTGCTGCTGGTTGCGCTGGCGCCGGCTTGTAGTGGGCTGCGAGCTTGGCGGCGTTGGGACGATTCGCGGGTGCGTGGCTCAGGCATCGCCGTACGGTATCTACGAATGAAGCGGGGACACCGGAAGGCAATCCTGAATTCTCGCGTTTCGCGTCAGACCAGTCCGGAGCACGCTGGGTTAGAGCCTCGACCAGCGTTATGCCAAGGCTCCAGATATCGCCGGCCGGCGATGTTCCCCGGTCTTTCAATTCCGGGGGATCGTACGAGGACGCTCTGTCGCCACCGCCGGCGCTGCCGATTTGGCGCACGGTATCGCTGGCCAGCTTGAGCTGATCGTTGACCACCATGAAGTTCGACGGCTTCACCTGGCCGTGCGCCAGGTGGTTTCGATGCAGGAAAGCCAGCGCATCGAGGATGGGAGGCAGCATTTCCTGCGCCTCCTCGACAGTCAAAGGACGATTGGGGAGCAGCTCGGCGAGCGTCTGCTCGGCGTATTCCATTACCACGAAAAGAAACTCGCCTCCCTCGGACCGGCATCGACCCACGGCGAACAGACGGACCAGGTGCGGATGAGGATGCTTGGCCGCAGCTTGCCACTGCGCAACCTGGGCCTTCCCCTGTAACGTATCGGCACGCACGAATTTGATTACGGCGTCGGGAATGCTTTTTTCTTTGTACTCGGTGAGGAATACGGCGCTGTGTTCCGAGCGCCCGATGAAACGGCGCAGCGGGAAGACATCATTGATTAGCCGTCCCTCCCACTGCCTCCAGGCTTCGGTGTCGATGACCTGTCTGCGTTCCGCGTTCATAGATGACGACTCGTCCGTGACTTGTGCGCACGAAGATATCACCGAGTCTCATCCCATTCATACGTGTCGGCGCGCAGGGACATGATGCCGGCGATTCGCCAGCGAGACCCTTCCAGATCCCACATGACATCGAATAAATAGTGACGTGGTTCGTCGAACCTTTATCTCGATTATGGTTGCAGCGATCGGCGTTATGCCCGCCAAGCGAGCGACAGCGACTTATCGTTATCTACGCCGCCGCCCTGTCGAAGCTCAGACCGCTCTCGGTCCCGCTCGAGGGATTACCTCGGTCGCTGCATCATGCGCTGGCGCCCTGTGCACGGCGGCCATAGGTCAATCGACGCCACAGCGCCTCCACCGGCCCCTGGCTGAAGGACTTGAAGTAAAGCCGCGACAGCACGACCTGCGCAGCAAAGATCGCGACCGCGATGCCAACGGAGGTCGCAAAACTCACTCTCATGAACAGTCCGCCACCGATGCCGTAAAACAGCAGCACCCCAACGACGCTCTGGAGCAGGTAGTTGCTCAATGCCATGCGTCCCACCGGCGCAATCCAGAGCAGTATCGATTGCCAGCGCGCAGCCTGGAACAGCATCGTAATCCAGGCGACATAGCCGAGGCACAACAGCGGCGTACCGATCGATTCGCAGATCGTGCGAATGAAGCCGTTCATCGTCAACGGCATCATGCCCGCATGCCGATCCAATGCCGAATACAGGATGCTGGCAGGCAATCCGACGAGAAGACCATAGCGCGCGAAAGACCTGATCAACCCGGCGTGACGCTCAGGCGCTTGGAACACACCCATGCGACTCAGCGCGAAGCCCAGTAGAAACATGCCGAACACGCGCGGGTAGAACATGAGAATCAACCGGCGTAGCCAATTGAAAGCGGCGATGGTGATATTTCCCGCAACGATCTGCGAATAGTTGCCCGATTGGAATGCCTGGATTGCGTCGATCAGTGCCGGCGGCAATCCACCTCCATCGCCAGGCGTCGGCTGCGGCTGCAGCGCGAGTCCCAGTCCGTACAGCGTGATCGGCAACAGGAGCAGACCGATCGAGAAACGCACCAGCGCGCGATTGCTCAAGCCTCGGCAGGCGAGCAGTACAAAACCGAGCAGCGAGTAGAGCGTCAGAATGTCGCCGAACCAGATCAGCGCGGAATGAACCAGGCCGATAAAGAACAATACGACGTAACGTCGCAGCAGAATCGGCGTGACCCTTGCACCTCTTGCCTCTGCGCGCTGAATGATGACAGCGAAACCCACGCCGAACAGCAGCGAAAAAAGCGAATAGAATTTTCCCTCGATGAGGGCGACCAATAGGTAATTCAGCGCCGCATCGGCTCCGGCTCCGGGTAACGTCGCAGCCTTTTCAGGACTGAGAAAAGCCCACCCCGAAAAAGCCTCGATGTTGAACAGCACGATACCCAGGATCGCGAAGCCACGAAGCACATCGAGCAGCGCTATGCGATCCGTGACGGGCTCGAGCGTGTGGCGTTCTGCCAGAGTAGTTGCATCCATCGCATGAGCTTAGCAGACACTTTCGGTTGGGCGAAACGGAAGTTCGCTCCTCGCAACACACGCAAGTCATTGCGAAATAGCCGCTGTCGCTTTCGCTCGCCGGTGATTCTCGACGCGCGGATCCCTACCGAGAACACTCTCTCACGCGCCAACAGAAAACTGTGCGTCTACTTCAGCGTCTTCACAATCGTGCGAATCTCATCGGGGGTTCGCTCACCCGCCAGCGGCGTTCCTGGCATGAGGAACTTACCCATGTCGAGCCCGCCGATGAGAACAGGTTCAAAACCGATCGCGCGAATGAGTCGCGACGCAACTTCGATCGCTTCCTTATCATCGCCGGCGATAGGCATTCCGACGCGCCCCGGCTCTTGATGCACGTTGCCCATCTGCGCGGCGCCGACAGCATTGAACGCTCGCACGATGCGTGCGCCTGGCAGCAACTCTGCCGATGCAATTCCAGCACCCTTCTCACGCGCCCAGTTTGCGATTTCACCATCGCGCACCGGAAATGGATTGCACGCGTCGATCACGACCTTGCCCTTTATCTCGCCGGCAAGACTCTTGCCGAGGTCGGGCAACGCGCGATAAGGAACCGAGAATAAGAGCACGCCACCGAAGGCGGCTGCTTGCCCAGGAGTTCCGGCGCGTGCATTCGCGCCAAGCTTCGCGGCCAACGCCTTGTCATCCTCGATCGTTCGCGATGAAAACATCACTTCGTGTCCGGCTTTGGCCCAGACACCGCCGAGGGCGCTACCTACATTCCCTGAGCCGATTATCCCGATTCTGATTTTCTCTGCCGCTGCGGCATTCACTCCACCAGGAAAATTACCGAGCGCGGCAACGACTGCGGCAGCCTTCAAGAATTCGCGACGACGAATGTTCACGGCGCATCTCCTCAAGTGAAAAGCAGTAGGTTAGACAATGGCGACACGGTCCAATGAGCCCGCGTTCTACTCTACTTCACTTTACGCTTCGCCGATGCGGCTTTCTCGCGCCGAGCCCCGACGCAACGTCAGAGGTGGGTATTGCCGAACGCGCCGGACAGAAACTCGCTTATATTTCGCCTCAACGCGAGATTTTCCAGGAGTTTCGCTTTCGCGTTCGCCTCCAGTGCGTAGCGGTAAGCGAGTTCTGCATTGCCGATGTCTTTATGACGCTCGGCCAAAGATAGCAGGACCGATGCTTCGTAATCGGCGCTGCCGAGGAGTTGCGCTTTGGATAGCGCCTTGAGATACAAGGCAAGCGCAGCCTGGTCGTCTAACGTGAAATCAGCAAGCGTTTCCCAAAGGAACGGATGATCTCGCTCGGCCTGCGCTTCGCAGTAGCACTCGAGCTCGTTATAGAGTTGCCAGTAGGTTCTTACGTCTTGCGCCTCGGCCATGCCGGTAGCGAGACCGAAGACGCACTCATACATGTCATCGGGAATCTTCAAGAGCTTGGCGATAGCCATCCATTGGCGTCACGAGACGCGGCGGCATGATAGCTGAAAAGCCATTTGCTATGTCTCCGCGGCGTCGATGAAGGTTCGCGTAAAGTAATGTGGAAACCGTCGCTCGCAGGCGACGATCAACTGCTCTGTCGTGTCGCTCCATGGACAACAGCGCCTGCTCGTCACCATCCGTCGAGCGAGTCGGCGCGAACCTATTGTTGAAGTTCGTCGCTCAGAGCGACGTTGCGGAGGCGGTGCTTTGAGAGCTTGGAAATGACTCAGCTGCAGGCACTGCCGATGGGGCGTCCTCGGGAATCTCCAGGCCGATCATCGTAGGCATGCCATTCGCCAATTGCAGAGCGTCGCCGGCGAAGTCCCAATGGATCGCAGTAGTCCGATCGCCGAGCGATGCCTGTAGCATCTGCGACAACACGGCGAGCGACGGCGCGACCGCCGTGTCGCCTTCGATCTCCACTGGCGGATGCGTTTCGATCCAAAGCTGGCCGTTGACTTCGGCCAGCTTGATCGGCTCGTTGACCAGCGCCACCTTGGTTCCAACCGGCACCTGGGGAAACAGCGCGGCGATATCTTCCGGATACATGCGAACGCAGCCATGCGTGATCGCCAGTCCCACAGCTACCGGGTTGTTGGTTCCGTGGATCAGATAGGTGCCGTCGCCCATGGCCAATCGCATGGCGAAGGCACCGAGGGGATTCTTAGGACCTGGCGGCACCACGTGAGGAATCGGGTCGCCAGCGGCGGCGTGTTCCTTGCGGATGGACTCGGGCGGATGCCAACTCGGATTCCTGGCCTTCATCGCTACGCGCGTCTGGCCCAGCGGCGTCTTGCGATCGAACTTGCCGGTGCTCACCGGGTAGGTGATCACCACCGGCCTCTCGCCCTTCTTAGGCTTGGGAAAATAGTACAGCCGATGCTCGGGCAAATTGACGATGACGCCATCTCTCGCACCGGGCGGCAGGATGCGCCGGCCTGGCACCAGGACCTGCGTGCCCTCCCCCGGCAACCACATGTCCACACCGGGGTTGGCGCGGATAATTTCCTCGTAGCCGATACTGTAGCGTCGGGCGATGTCGAGAAGCGTGTCGCTGTACTGCGCTGTGATGATGGTATCGACACCGATTACATTCGAACCATCTTCGGGCAGCTCGAATATCGCGGCATTGGCAAAGCTGGCTACGACCAGGAGAGCGGCGCCAACCATGCAAGGAGTTGGCAGTCGGGTACGGTTGGGGACGGAGGCGCTCCGGCGGAGCATGGTCGATTCCTGTTTCGCAAGTGACAGCTAAGCGCTGGATATTACCGAATCAGCAAGATGAGTGCGATCACCAGCGCTCCCGAAGACGCGACCCGGCGTAGGAAACTCGGAATTTCACAGCCGACCGGGTAGTCGGAGCCGTGCTGTTTCTGCGGTTCAAATGCTTATTCGCGCGAGGTCACGAGATGCTCGGACGCGAGCGCCGCTCAGGCGACATAGATGAAGGAGCGCATATTCATGAGTCATCGTTCCCCAGTTCGACTCGGCGTGATTTCCGACACGCACGGTCTCGTACGGCCGGAAGCGAAGACTCTCCTGTCCGGTTGCGATCACATCCTGCATGCCGGCGATATCACCGGTCCCGAGGTGCTGGAAGCGCTTGCGACGATTGCACCGGTTACTGCTGTCCGCGGAAATAACGATAAAGGCAGTTGGGCACGCCGGTTGCGCGAGACCGAGCGAGTCAAATTCGGCGAGGTCTGGATCTATGTGATTCACGACCTGTCGCAACTCGATCTGGATCTCGCTGCGACCGGAATCGATGTGGTGATATGCGGTCACAGCCACAAATCGAAGATCGAAGAACGAAACGGAGTGCTTTTCGTAAATCCAGGCAGTGCAGGCCCGAGGCGGTTCAAGCTACCTGTCTCGATGGCTGAACTCACTATCGACGATGGCTTGGTCTCAGCCCGGATCATCCAGCTGCAGCCGTAGAAATTCCCGTTCGTCCTCGAAGGGTATTGCGCGCTGCTACTCGGTGACGCCATCGGCAAGCTGTCAGACAACTCTTGAAAGTGGCCAGGCCATTTGCAATGATCGGCCAAACGGCGGACGGAAGATCCGCCCATTTCAAATAGTTTGGGGGATATCGAGATGAGCAGGATTGCCCATTCGGTGCTTTTGGCGGTTCGCCTGGCCGTTCGCTCGGCGCCCGTCGCAGTATCGCTGGCCCTGTGTGGCGCCTCATGGTCGGCGCAAGCCGCAGAGATTTCCGCCTCCACGACACCGGGAGGCGCCGCGGAAACTCTCGAAACGGTTCTCGTCACGGCGAACAAGCGAGTGGAGAATCTCCAGCAAGTGCCGCTCGCCGTTTCCGTCATCAACGAAAATGCACTGCAGGCGTCGGGTGTGCAGCAGTTCCAGGACCTCGGCAAAGTGGCGCCGTCGTTGACTATCCGACCAGCCGAACATCCGGTGAATTCCAATGTCTCCTTGCGCGGTGTCGGCACCTTTGCCTTTGGCATCGGTGTCGAATCCAGCGTCGCGGTGCTGTTAGACGAAGTGCCGCTCGCCTTTTCGGCGCGTGCATTCACGGATTTGCCGGACGTGGAACGCATCGAAGTCCTGCGCGGTCCCCAGAGCACCCTGTACGGCAAATCCGCCTCCGCGGGTTTGATCAACATCATCACGCGCGATCCGACCGACACACTGCAAGCGCGGGTCAACGCCATGGGGACGACCGACAGTGAATATGGCGGCAATTTCAGCGTGTCCGGTCCGCTCGGTTCCGACCTCGGCTATATCGTCTCGGCCGCTTATTCGAATTGGGATGGCAATGTCGAGAACCGCTTCACCGGCGACGATGTGAACGGCCGCGACGCCTTCAACACCCGCGGCAAACTCAAATGGGACCCGGCGGCGGACATTTCCCTGACGCTGTCAGCCAATTACTTGAATGGCAACACCACGGTGGGCCGACCCTTCATCAGGATCGACCCCACCGCGTTGCTACGAGGAACGGCGGGACTCACGACTCCGCTTGTCTTTCCGAGCGTCACGATCGATGCAGGCAACACCGACATCAGCAACAACTACGATTCACGCACGAGCTACGAGGGTTACGGCGGCTCACTGCGCGGCGAGTTCGGCATCGGGAACATGAACCTGGTGTCGATCACGTCCTACGACAAGTTTCGCCTGAACGACTATCTGGACCAGGACGATTCGTCGTCGACGGCCGCTGTCGGCAACAACAACCAGATCGGACAATTCAATTCGCGACTGATCACGCAGGAGTTGCGGTTACTCTCGCCGAGCACCGATCCGTTGCGCTACACACTCGGCGCCTATTACGGCGACGTGAAGTTCGACCGGCCGTTCGCTCGCGGTCCGGTCTTCTCACTGGCCAACTGGTTTGCCACCTCAGAGTCGCAGCAGCTGGCCGGCTTCGCGCAGATCGACTGGGAAATCATCTCCAAGCTGACGCTGACCGCGGGTGGACGCGTGCAGAAGGAAAAGGTCTCGTATACGTTTCAGGACATCCTGGCTGGCAATGCGCGCTTCAGCGGCGATGCTGAGGATACAGAGACTACTTATCGAATCAGTCCGCAGTATCAGGTCACGCCGGATCTGATGGTCTTCGCCACTTACGCAACTGGGTACAAGGGCCAGACCTACGATCTCACGACCGGCTTCAACGCGAACCGCGCGGCGGCAGGCCCGATCAAGCCGGAAACTTCACGCGACAAGGAAGTCGGCGCACGCACGCAGTTCCTGGACGGCGCCCTGACCTTCAACCTGACGTACTTCGATACGGACTACGAGGATCTGCAGGCGCAGACGATCGAGACGCTGGCCGACGGCACCAACAACTTCCGACTGACCAACGTCGGCGGCCTGAACACCAAGGGCTTCGAAGTGGAAAGCTCGGCCCGACTCGGTCGGGACTTGAACCTG
>Ga0247769_1000104_pt1 | contig 15753 bp, 14 predicted proteins | sample UWRJL166409R6_FD_179942 | JGI IMG/M metagenome (GOLD analysis project Ga0247769, IMG submission 179942) | Plant litter microbial communities from Arlington Agricultural Research Station in Wisconsin, United States - UWRJ-L166-409R-6 | ecosystem: Environmental > Terrestrial > Plant litter >... | reverse complement strand
GGAGCCTGGCTTTGCTCCTGCGACCTCTCGGGTGACCGTGGGTTCTGGTCTTGTCGATTCTGTTGCAGCTCGCCGAGGGCCTGTAGACTCAGCTTTGGTGCGAGGTGATGATACCCGGGCGGCGTCGCTATGGGGAGTCCCTGCGAGGAGAGCTGGGCCCCCGTTGTTGGGATCAAACCGGACGACGGAACAGCGGAACCGTCTGAATTGTCTCTTCGGTGGCCCATAAGAGATCGTAGGACAGACGACTTGGTTCGTTGGTGATGGGTGTTGCGTGGTACGGCGTTCGAGGGCGCCGGCACGCCAAAAGGGTCCGCTGTGGTCGGCATGTCTGCTGGCGGACGAGAAAAAGTGCGATATGGAAAATGCCGGACTCGGAGAGGCGTGCTTGAGAGGTCGAGATGCCAAATGAAATCAAATGCCGATGCCGATGCCAATTCGGATGCTGAAATTATGCCATTGCTGTCGTAAACATGGACGTCGTCTTCCGCAGAACCCAGGCGGCCGAGGGGGGCAAACTCTGGTCGTGTCGGAGAAAGACAGTTGGTGTCTCGAAGAGAACCCGGACAATTGCACGAGTTTTGGGAGATGCCCAGCGCTCGGTACCCGGGATTTTAGCACGTTTGGTGCATCAATTGAGCCGCTGCGACCCAGGAAGACTGTTGTTTACCAGGGGCTTCCAGTTGCCACAGTGATGCCGTTGCAACCTCCCCGGTTTTGCTCGCAGCCCCGCTTAGATAACCGTTGTTATCGACAACCGCACCCATTACCCCACCTCGTCGGGGTCGCTACTCCCGCCAGGGATTCACCGCTTGCGCATCGAACGTTTGAACAGCTCCAAAAATCTTTGCAGTGATCACGGACTGCTCTGAATTTTGAATTACAAAGTGTGTCAAAGTCAGTGGGATCTACGTCTAATTCTATGATATGTAGATCATCTACCAACTCATCAACCCCTTGGCGCGATCGAAGCCACCCCTCAACTGGCTTGCCGGCTTGACCACTTTGCCCTGCAAGACAGTAAACTTGACGATACCCTCGCAATCCTCGGGCTTCACCCTCGCAAGCCAGATGCACTGAGCTGCTCCAACCTCCGGCTCGCCATGGCCATTCTCCACTGTCCCCCCCTCGCCCGGCTTTTCCATTTCCACTTTGTCCGAGAACGCGTCGGGTCGACGGTATACCATCATGTTAGCGCTGTATTTGTGGCCACCGACGTGGCTGATGAAATATATTCCAACACCGCCGGACCGTTCATCGTCCAAGTCGCGATATAGTCCTAGAGGTTGCAGATGTCGCTGCAGCTCCTTTCGCAGGAGGGGGGCACTTTGCCCGCAGCGCGCGTCGCGCGTCTTCTGGCTACATAATAGGATCAGCGCTTGATGTGGGCAAGGCCTTGTCGTGAGTTCCTTCAGCGCCGCCGGGGAGGCTTCAGGAAGAGGGGCCGGGAGCGCTCTGGGCAGGCTGAACGGTTCGAGAGGGGAGGTGTTGGTTGGTGCCTTGTTTATGATCTCGGTGATCAGCGTGGGTACCGTTGCGGGTGTCACGTTCTCGATAATGGTAAATGCCGGAAGCAGGAGGACGGTGGTCGGTTCGGAATAGTCGGATGTGTGGTGCGGTGTTGGGATATTCGAGGCCGAGAGCATCAGCCGCTGGTGATAAGCGGTTAGCAACCCACCTCCCTCCCCAGCGGTAGTCCTAGACTCACCCCATTGCTTGGGCCTTTGGAGTTCCCAATGGCCTGCATGATGCTCCCCTTCTCATCAGCGACATCGCGAACCCAGTCCGACTTTCCTGTCGCGACTAGCACATGAGTGCTCCATCCCTTGACGAACCCATAGAGGTCGTCGCTCTCGTCGATCTTGAAATTTTTGGGGTAGTGCACCGCGCAACTAGCGCAGTCGTGGTCGCAGTCATCTCCGTCGATGGCCTTGTCAACCGCGGGAAATAGACTGTCGATGTCCGCCTTGCTGCCCGAGTCGCCAATGGCCAATTTCTTGGCGCTGTTCACCAGCGCCTTGAATCCAGACGCCATCTTCCAGTTGGTCTTCTTCGGGCTTTGCTTCACGCTATTGTTCCCGACGAGAGAAGATGCGGGCGCATCATTGCCAGCCACTGACGGCGGGCCCATGGATATAAGAATCTGAGCCGCCTAGGCTGCCCTGGCTCCGCTTCGAAACCGCGACCTCCAGACGGAACCGGACACTGGAGGGGCGCTGTGGGAGCCCCGCCTGCCGTCATTCAGTGCCCAACCCAGTCGGCACTTTCGGAGCTAATAACACGCACAACACACCCCTGACTAAGAACCTCGAACTCAAGCTGAACAGAATTCTGCAACAATTGAAAAGAGATATTGGAGAAAAGGATCCGATCATCAGAAGAGATTGCTACCTAAGGTAGGCAACCCGCACGCCTATTTAACGTCTGTCTAACCAGTGAAGACAATACAGTCCACCATGATGCTGCGGAGACAAAGCGACCGCAATGACCGAGCACTTATCGCCGCCGCCTCGCAGCTGTATTTTCCCCGACCCCAACATCGACCTCCGAAGTTGACATACCGGACACACATTCCCACATACATTTCGGATCCTTCTATGAGGATGAGTTTCCATCCTCCACGGGCTGAGTATATATTGTACAGCGTCTTGCTCGTAGGGTGTACAGTGTATGAATGATCCAAAGGCACTTGGGCGGACGCCAGCCGTAGCCCTCGTACTTCTTCGCACAAGGTTGGTGTTCAACTGTGCCGTGGATGGTACGCTGCTCGGTTTCCTCCATCTCCCGTCTCCTGGCCCGGCCACGGTGTTCGGCAGCCCAAACCCGGTATCACCGAGCCGAGCAGAGGAACTCCGTACGGTGTAGGTAGCATACGCTGTACGTTGCCATCTGAACCCAATGCGAGAAAGCGTTGGGATTTGCGTCGTCATGCGTCGTCATCTCATCCCTGCCATTGTGACACCGCATACAGCAATTGCGCAAGCACACCAGTGGAAATGTCCATACTTATCAGATGTCGCATGTTCATCGAATTCTTATCAGATCCCGAGATAATCAAACTTTGTCGTTGTCACATCCGCTGATTTTGCCGCCTTGCATTATCCCAGTAGCGTTACAGAAAATCATGAAAAGCGAATGAACCAAACGCCTATTCCAACGTCCGCACCAACCTGCGCTCCCACCGAACGACGCTCTTCGTACAGTTACAATGGCACGCGACAGCAAAGAAGACTCCGTACAATAGACAGGTCGCAACTGAAGCGCATCAGTCGCAAGGAGGCGCCACAACAGCAGATTCTCATGTATCCTTTTTCCTCGCTTCGATGTGCTCCTCCTCTTCATATTCATCGTCGCTGTCGCCGCCGTTTATGAAGCCGTTCTTTGACACTTGGCTCTTCCGCCTTCTGATCTCGCCGCGCTCCCGCATCGCCTCCCGAATCTTTTTGCTCGCTTCGTCGAAGCCTTCCTTGCTGTCCAACGTCGTAAACTTGCCAACAGGGAACCCGCTCATGCCAAACCCGCCCCCGCTGCTGCTGCTGCGGCTGCGACTGCGATTCCGGGATGGCGGCCTCGTAGCAAACATCTGGACCTGGCCGATGTTGCTGAACGACTCATTACGCGGGATGGCACGGCTTGACTGTGTTGTGTTACGACGTAGGGGCGCTCCATGCCCTGGGCTTTCCGGGTAGCTACCGGGCGACGACATGCCGCTGTCCTGTCGGCGTGGCGTTTGACGCGTCGGTGACATCGGCGCGTTGCTCCCGCTACTCTCTGTCCTCGTGTGATCGCTACTCACAAGGCGGGTGTGCTCGAAGTCCGGGAACATCTCAGGCCCAAGCGTGTTAATGACATTTGTCACCTGACTACTCAGTTCGGCGCGCCTCTCCCGTAACTGGTAGATATTGTAGCTGGACGAGGGATCGATGCACAACACGAGCGGCCGGAGAGACTTGAGGATGTCCATGCCCACTTCACCGAACCGGAGTGCAGCGAAGGTGATAGCTGGGAAAAAGATCCATCCGGCCAAAAAGACAGCCCATATCGGCACCCAGTCAGGAACTCGGCCCCACAGACGGTCCTGGTAGACCTTGTAGGCAAGCAACGAGGTGTACAGATTGTAAAGCACAGGCGCAAAGGCGAGAGACACCAGCAGCTTCCACGTCGCCATGACATCCCTGCCCTGGATTTTCACCGTCGACCCAGCGAGGGCTGTCTTAGCCTTTTGTCGGCTGATAATCTTAGTAGCGATGAAGACAGGGGCAAAGAGGATCAGCCCGGGAAGCACGCCTGCTGACAGGACGAGTAGCTTGCTGAGTCTGTACATGAACGTCACGACAACGGTCGGCCACGACAGCTTCGCGTACTGCACTTGGTGGTCGCGGATATTCAGATAGCGGAGCTGCTTGTTGTACTCTTTCACAGACTCCCGCAAGCTGACGATGCGGTCGTCATCCTTGAACTTCTCGTAGCCCAGGGCCAGCCGCCGGTTGAGTTCCACGACCACTGGGAGCGGCAGCTTCTTGCCAGTAGGGTTGTACAGCCGACGCGCCGCTTGGATAACCATCAGGGTATCGTAGTCTGGAGTTGACACGGTGACAGCGCTCAACCCAGAGTGCACCATATCCAGGAGCTGTCCGATGGCGTGCCTCCTCTGGTTGTTCTTGTACATCTCGACAAGGTGAGGCGGGATGTCAATTGGGGGACCAAACTCCACCACAGCTCTCGATCGGAACTTATGGGCGTGAAAGTAATTCATCCCCACCGGCACAATCTTGAGGCCACAGTCTGGTGAGTCGGCAAGGGTACCCAGAGCCATGATTGCCACACCTGCCTTCAGAGGTAAAAGTTCGGTGCGGTCATGACTGCCTCCCTCTGGGAAGATGCCCACACAGCCGCCAGATTTCAAGCGGTCAAAAACGGCCTGATAGACTTTGGTTTGGTCAATGTGGGGTGCCAACTTGAACTTGCTTCCCTGGAAACCCTGCTTCGAACCTCTAACCGCCCGGTTCTCGAAATGGCCAGCTTCGTCGATATCGTCACGACCCGTCAGTTGGATCATAGCGACCCGCCCTTGGAAAGAGCGCTTGGTCCGGAGCTCCTCTGGTCCGAGAATTTCGGCAATGTCGATGCTTGCTCCCGTATGACCCTTGATTGATGGAAGGAAGACCATGCCCCCAACCTCTGCCTCTTTCTCAAAATCTGTGCCGATACCACGGATGAGCGTGGGATCGTTGATGGGGTCGGGAAGGTAGATAGTGCCCCTTGCCGGCCTCGCAGAGTCCTGGGCTCGTCCAACTGGAACAGAGCCAACCTGACGAGATGCCCATCCGATGAAGCCATGAACGGACTTCTGGGCAATGAGAAGTGAAACGCGGCGCTTGGCCTCATTTCGCAATGTTTTTTGGAGGACTAAGGCGTCTACAAACTGCAGCACCATCCTGTCAGCCATCGTCTCAAACATGAGCAAAACCAGGAGGAGGTGGAGAGGTAAACTGTCAGCGTACTTGATTTGCATGTGGCGCTGCCACGAAAAGTATCGGGCCGTGGCGTGGGACCTTCCAGGCACCTCGGGGATGCACCTCACGGAAGAAGAGGTCGGACAGAATCGACATGGCCCACAGGAAGCCATCGTACTTCCAGTTGCTCATGGGATAGAGCTCTTTTGTAGGCGTCGGCGAGGCGGCGCTCTGCGGAGGCGCCTCCATATTCTGGGCTTCAGCATCAGCCATGTTTTATAGGTGGGCGGGAGGAGGAGAGGCGAGAGGCGAGATGCGAGAAGCGGGAGGTCGCAGTCAATGTAGCTTCGCGAGAAATGGCAGCGTAAATGGCCGCAGCCGCCTCTAGGTTAGAGACTATCGCGCGCAGTCCTGCCACCTGAAATGAACCTCCTCTTCCGTCTGGTGTTCGGACGTCCAGAGGAGCACCCTGCAGAGAAGCCGAGAGGTGTCGGCCGAAGTAGCGGGTGCTAGTCGCGCAAACCGTTGCCGACCAAGCTAGCTGTAACTTTCTGGTCTGCCACGGAGCCCAAGTGGAACCAGCCAAAAACTCGATGCCGCGAGTGAGGGAAAGGCGCCCGTCAGGTAATAAGGCGACCTCGCGCAGATGATTCGTGCTGCTGGATGCTTGATATTCAACCTCGTCGTGCGCGACAGAAGATGATCGCGGGGAGGGCGGCACAGCGCTCTTATCAAGATACCAGTGGTGCGGCAGGCATTTGCTCGTTCGTATCAAGATTCGAGGGGACGGGACGTCGCAGTGATAGGCGGGCTCCGCTTTCGGCAGCAATTGCAAGCAGGGTATGGACACCTAGGAATTTTGGACGCAGAGCGGGGAGTCCAAGAGGAATTCGAGCACAGACTGCATGATGGAGGCACGCGGTACAAAGTTTCGGGAATGAGGACGAGCAAAAAATATAAAGTAAATATCGTACCCGACCTAGCCATGGAGGAAAAAAAGGGTTTGAGAGAAGAGCGAGCAACCGAGGTGTGAGGTAAAGTCAATTCAAAAGGGCACCCGACTGGCCATGCTTGGCGGCTCAAGGACATCAACAGCGTGGCGGGAAGAGGAGCAGGAGCTCTCGAATTGGGGGCCGAGCGGCGAAACCGAAGATGTCATTCACCTGTCCTCTGGGACTGGGACTGGAACTACTTCGTACAGGGGACCTACCCGCAGCTCCCCTGTAAAAGAAAAATGGGGAGGGGGAAAGCCCTTAAACGGCTAGTCCCCATATCACACAAAAACCCTCCCCGAAGTTGCGAGCATGTGCAACTGAGAGAGGTAGGTCAACGGGACGACCGTTGGACGGTTTGTAAAGATGGCAGCTCGCCTGCGGCGTGCCCTGCCGTCAAGAAGCAGCAGAAGCACCTCCACGATCAGCCCCTTATTCTCGGACGAAAGGGCACTAGACTACCCCAACAAACCGACAAAGCGGCCACCGTGACACATAGTCGGGTGGTCTGCACTGGCGGCCATCTTGACATTGAGTCCAGGCCACACCTCAATCCTGCCCATCGACTTCGTAGAGCGTCGGCTACGGGGAATTGTCAACTCCCCGGGCCTACGGAGAGCAAGCCGCCTCCTTCATCAGACACAAAATTATTCCCACCACCTGCCGCGCCGAGATCCGAGCTTCCTTTTTCCTGCCTTCCCTTCTATCGGCGGCGCTACTGCAAGTCAGGATGCCATGTGGTAGCGCCGTATCTCGATTGCCATGATGGTAGGATTCATGAATGCGACAGTAAAATGACACCAGCCCTCCTGATTCGCTACGAAAGGACTGTAGGGAATCGACACCTATCCCTCAGGTTACTCCACACACTACGTCCCAATGCACGTATCAACGCCTGGTCTGTGAAGTTTGAACAAGGGATCATCATACAAACATCTTCCGAAAAGGTGTTTGAAGGCAAGTTGTCCGTGTTAGGATTAGTGGTTCGAAATAGGAAGGAAAAGGATAGTCCCGCAGTTCTGGGTTTCAGCCTACGCAAACCCCAGGATCTCGCTCCACGCTTAGCAAGAAAGGACTTGATGCCCTAAATAGGGCCTATACAAATCCGCAGCGTTCGCAACTATGGCCTCCAGGTTGATAACAATACGTTATCGCTTTCTCCCTTTGCCCTTCCCCTTTTTCTTCTCCTCGGGGACACTCATAGTGCCCCCTTCCAGTTCCCCTGCTTCGATTTGCCCTTCATTCTCCAACTCCTTCAGCTTCTCCTGTCCACTGATAAACATGGTAAGATCGCGATTGGTCTCCTTTAGCTCCTCATTCTCCGATCTCAACTCAGCCATGGCCTTCCCCACAGTTTCAACCTCTCGGTTCAGGTGCTCGATACGAGCCATCAGCCCCTCGCTCACTTTCCTCTCCTCTTGTAGGGATTTTCCAAGATCGCGGGCTAAGTCTGTTGACCTGGCTGCCCGGGCCCGCTCGCGCGCCAGCTCCCGTTCTAGCGACGGTACTATCTCGTCCCTAAGAATACGATGTTCTTCTCGGAGCGTAGCTAGCTCGTGCAACGCCGTGTGAGCCTGTGCGGACGCAGACTCGGCTGCCGCTGCCGCCTTGGCTGCCTTGTCGGCGGCCTTGTTTACCATCTCTTCGAAGTAGATTCGTTGGCTCTCGAGCTGGCTGGTGAGGAGATGTGTGTACTCCCTTCCGATACCATCGAGTTTGGCCCGCGGTACTACATCCTCTTCTTCGCCCCCACCACTGCCGTCTTGGCCTGGACGACGTCTACCTGAGTTGTTGTTGTTGTTGCTTGAGAAATCGACGACCTTCCCATCGCCCTTGTCCCGAATCAAACGGTGCACCCACATGTCACCCGCATAGTCCCAGACGTGTTGGGTCTCGAGCTCCAGACTGAAGCTGTGCGCAGTTTCCTTCCAATGCTCCTTGGCATGGCCTCCTTTATAACGACCACAACCAACATTGCCGCAGATCAAACATATCCAGAGATCTTCCGTAGAATCACATACGCTACAAAGGTTGGACACGCCCGAGCCGAAAGGCTGCGAGTAAGGATTATTTGGATCGTACGCGTTTTCGTTTGGCGGGGGGTTTGTGGCACGGCAGACGGGACAGCCGGAACCTTTCCAAGTCTGCAGACAGGTGCAGTGGAAGACATGCTGACATAGAATTGTCATCAGACCTGCTGTATCGTCCATCCGCTCGAGGCATACCGGGCAGGTAGGGAGCTCGATGAGATTCGGCGTTGGAGGTGGAAATGGCTTTAGCGAGCTGACAAACGTCGGGGAAGATGGTCCGTAGAGGTCACTGCTATCGTGTGGTGCCTTCTGCTTGGTGTCTGCGCGACTCGGTGCTTCAACTGTGATCGACTTGATAAATGTGACATGGCATATCTCGGACTGTGTGCATTATTAGTTGCCCAAGTGCCCACACGTCTTGGGTTAGAGATCCTCACCTCCACGCTGTCGAACGGTTTCCCGTCAAACTCCTTCCGCCACTGTTCCGCAATTTTGCTGTTCCGAAATTTCATGAGCACCATATATCGACTCAGTCTGCTCGTCATTACCATCCTGTAGTGACTGACGTCTCCTCTCCACTTCTCCCCGATGAAGCCTAAGAAGTCGCTGGGGGATAGGTAGCTGGGCACGGCCGGGATGCAGAGAATCGTGCCGTCATCCTCATTACCACTCCTGCTCCCGCTCCCACTTGCAATATTTGCACCACCACCCTCACCCTCACCAGCTCCGCTCTCTGGCAGCGCTCTCAGCGCATTCGACTCGTCCGATTCACGGTAGAGATGTACAACCCCCCACCCGGCCTCCGTATTCTTCGTTTCTAGCTGCATGTACCTCCCCTTCGTGGCCTGGCCTATTCCACCAAGATTCGGCCCCAGGGATGCCGCAGGCGCCGGCTGCTGTCCGCTTCGCTCACCCGCCATACTGCTGTCTACCGAACGGCCAACTGCCCCTCTAGTGACTCGATCGAAGCTCTCAATCCGAATCTTTCCAAACCGCCAGTCCTTAGCCGCGGTGCGCGGGCCGATGCCAGCCGAGAACCGCGGAGGGGGCGAGCTTTTCGCCCTCGCCCGCCACTGCCTCTCGCTGAGGAAGACCAGGTTCTTCCTCCTCGACCTCCTACTATTCCCCTCTTCGTCGTTCTCCTCCTCGTCAGCAGAGCCCGTCACGGCTCTCGACGCCCCGCAATCTATAACAGCAGACCCAACGCCGCTGGTACTTGGAGCTAAGGCCTCCCTCGCGGCGTTCCGTCCCAGCGCAACAGGGATGTCCCTATCACGCCTTCTCCCGCTCGTCTTCGGATGCGACGGTAGATCGTCAAAGATGCTCGCGCTGGCGTTGGGTACCCAAATGCTCTCGCCGAGAGCTGTATGGTCGTCGCTACCCCTTGCTTCTGAAGAACTCGTGGGCGTAGGGTCGGGCGAAGGGTAGAGCTCAAACTTGATATGGTAGCAGTAAGACTGCATAGCTCCGTTACGGTAGCTCGTCCCCCTTCGGTCTTGGCTTTTTGGGGGGCTTTTGCTATTCCCCTGGTCCAAATGCGCTTGAATACAATGAATACGGGCGAGCAAGCGGGCCAGGGTGCTAAGAGACCGCCGAGCTGACAAAGGGTATGGATAGTGGCGCGGCGTGTCGTGTGCTCTCGTGGCTGGGTGGCGCGTTCGGGAAAGGAGATTGAGTGACAGGAGCAAGAGTGGCGAGGTCTGCAACTCTTGGTTCATGGGGATAATAAAGGCCCTGCTGTTCGATTCTGGCAGCGCCGCCTTCGGCGCATCGTAGTTTCCGAGTTCTCAGGACAGCGTGTCGGCCGGTACCTAGCAGGTCATGGGTTTTCCCCAAAATCTAATCGCCTGCTAGGCAGGGCTCCCATGCCTTCGTGGAACTCAAAAAGCTGCATTCTTGTGGGGCAATCCATATGTGGAGCTCTACATTCGGGTGGCCTCTTCTTGGCAGCATGTCACACTGAGCTTCACGACCATCAAAACAGAAAATGAAGAGCTCTCAATCAAATGGATTTGAGTCTATCTTCGGCGTCACCATCGCTGAGCCGATAATGGTCCAAGCGAAATTGTTACAATTCGGTTGCCGATTGGCTCAATGCCCTATCCCCGAATGCCTCATAAATTCCTTCCCAACCCAAGCTCCACCAACCCCAATCGCTTACTGGCCTCCGCGAAGACGAAGCACCAGGTGGAGGGTGCTCTCCTTCTGGATGTTGTAGTCGGACAGTGTCCGGCCATCTTCCAGCTGCTTTCCAGCGAAAATCAAGCGTTGCTGGTCTGGGGGAATGCCCTCCTTGTCTTGAATCTTCGTCTTGACGTTGTCGATCGTATCAGAGGACTCAACCTCCAATGTAATCGTCTTGCCTGTGAGCGTCTTTACGAAGATCTGCATGCCACCACGGAGCCGAAGCACCAAGTGCAGGGTGCTCTCCTTCTGAATATTGTAATCAGAAAGAGTACGGCCGTCCTCAAGCTGCTTTCCAGCGAAGATGAGGCGCTGCTGATCTGGGGGAATGCCCTCCTTGTCCTGAATCTTCGTTTTTACATTGTCGATGGTGTCGGAGGATTCCACTTCCAGGGTAATGGTCTTGCCGGTGAGGGTCTTGACGAAGATCTGCATACCGCCACGGAGACGGAGGACGAGGTGAAGGGTCGACTCCTTCTGAATATTGTAATCAGAAAGAGTGCGGCCATCTTCGAGTTGCTTGCCGGCAAAGATCAGGCGCTGCTGGTCAGGCGGAATGCCCTCCTTGTCCTGGATCTTTGTCTTGACATTGTCAATCGTATCCGACGACTCGACCTCCAGGGTGATGGTCTTTCCAGTCAGAGTCTTGACGAAAATCTGCATGCCTCCACGCAGGCGAAGGACGAGATGGAGCGTCGACTCCTTTTGAATGTTGTAGTCCGAGAGGGTGCGGCCATCCTCCAACTGCTTGCCCGCAAAAATGAGACGCTGCTGGTCAGGAGGGATGCCCTCCTTGTCCTGAATCTTGGTCTTGACGTTGTCAATTGTATCAGACGACTCGACCTCGAGGGTGATGGTCTTTCCCGTCACTAGAAAAATGGTTAGCGTTGTTGTCCGGTTGGTGGCGAGTTGGCGCGAGTGACGCTGGGGACCGAAGTTCACTTACGAGTCTTGACGAAGATCTGCATGTTGGCGGTGTGATGGAAGTGTCAAGGGGGATACGTGGAATTGATTGAGAGAGTATCCTGTGGGGAGTTTGATGTCGCAGATGGATATCTGGGAGTTGTTGATGGAGAGAGGAGACAGAGTGGGAGGAGGGAGCGGGAATCTTAAATACGAAGGCAAGAGTGGTGTGAGGAAGGAAGACCAGCAGCGGGGTGGCTGAGTTGATGCGTCAGGAAGGTGCAAGGACCACCAGTTGATCCGAACGTTGACAGGGAAGGGTGAGGAAGGCGCGAGAACTAGCGAATGAGCCACTTGCAGGCAGCATTGAGGAGGGAGTGGGGCAAAGTGGGCCCAGCCTTGCGTGCTGTTTGCGTGTGTGTTTGCCCCCAGACTTCAGATTACCGACTCGCCAGCTGAATAATCCGAACAGCAGTCAAACCGACGATGGTCGCCAGTACACCGGCTCTTCGTTTCTACAATATTACTCAGTGCTCCACGGACAGGACATCAGATCTCGGGGCATCACAGTCGCAACTCTGATGGGCGGCGTGCTATCCACGTCTCCGCTCGGCTTGGCTGATGCTAAAATCGGCAGGGATCATGGGCTCTCCCCGCACAAAGACCGATAAGGATGACGCCTGATGACTTCCTCGGCGTGACCTGGCCGGGCAGCCATTTCCTGGTGCCGAAACGGCCTCGAAGATGCAACAGGCTGGGTTTGAGAATTACAATTGCAGATATGCGAAAAGTACGGAAACATGTTTGGCTCGACGCATGGCGGATTCTCGTCGGTTGGCTCCGGAGATCTTTCGCCGTTTCGTAGGGTGTTTGGCCAGCCTGCGCTGGGGGCTGGCGGGGATTGGACAACCAACCACTCGTCACGCTCGAAGCAGCAAGCACCAGGGTCTAGCCGGTTGCCAAGAAAACCCTCTCTCGCCTCGCCCGAGGCTGGGGAACTGGATCCCGCCCTCCTTGGACGCCAGCACGCCAGCACATCACACAAGGCACACTGAGGCCTTCCAGCGAACTCGCCGTCCTTGATCAGAGGATAAAAAACATCGAGGAATCCCGTTCGTCTTGGCTGCAGTTTCCTCGGCATCAGCAACGGAAGGGCCTTCTTCAAACCCAGAACGTATGAAAATACGTACCTTATCTAGACCCCCCTTCGCGTGATACTGGGTTGTGTGGGTCAAGTGATGCGGACACGCCGACTGACAGAACCCAATCGGGCACCTCTCATACCCTGCTCACAAACTTCAGAAAAACATGGCAGCACAAATTCCCGACGCATAGTCGTTACTAAGAACCAGCTTCGAAAAAAAGGCCTGGCTCGCTTCGATGGACAAAACGCATTGTCCCACCCCCTTACCCAGTGTTCTCCTTTTCTATCAGTCGCTAGGTCGCGAGCGCCGTCGAAGGTTGATTGAAGCTGTCTCGCAATGAGGCTGCGCCGGAGGTTTCCAGGAAGTGTGGCCCAAGCGAAGCGAGCAGTGCTGATGACGTCGAGGGCCTCCCCTCGCTCGCCTGCCCCTCCTTACCCCACCGAACATTGAGCTATCCCACTTTTCTGTTACGCTTATCTCACCCACCAAAGGCACCGTTTTCTGGCATCTCCGGTTGATCACTCCAGTCGCCAACATCGGATCAGGCCGTGTTGTACGTGTATCTGTGTACGAAGGCTCCGGACAAAAGAAAGGGTCAAGTCGACCATATGACAGGGAGGGACTGGCCTGACAAAGATGCCCATATAGTTGCTTAGGTGCTGGCCTATCTAATATTTGGCACACTGTTCTCAGCTCACCTCGGTTGGCGGGCAGTGAACAAGGGGACGTAGCGCACTGGCCGGCTTGACCCTTTGGCCGCAGCCCTCGTACGCTCACGTTCAATTAAAGTCACAAGGCAATGAGAGGCATTGGCCGCCTCTTGCTTGAGGCTCTCGCCCTAAGGGCCAACAGTTTCCCTGTCATGCTGTTTTTTTGAGCACTCCAAGGGGACGTGATGATACTCGAATGTCGTTGTTTACCTACCTAGGTAAGTTTACTACGAAGTACGAAGTAGGATGCACAGTGGCATGTCCCTCCCACCCCCAAAAGTCATGAGAAACACCTCGTAGAAGCAGAATCAGGTGCAGAGTAAAAGACCGGCATATCAAGGCCACACAGCACGACCCCGGTTGCCCGGGAGCTCAAGCCAGGCTGGGTTGGCTGAGCTCTGATCCCATTGCCGCATATCCGCTCCCAGCGACCTTGTAGAAATACGTTCCAGGTATCTTTTGGCCTTATAGGCGTGCTAAGCTCAAGGTAACAACACCCTTTTGGGGCCATCCATGTCTAGCGAGATGTTCCAGGTTGACTACGAAACCTGTCTCGCGCCAGGACTTCATTTCCTTAAGAGCAACTGGCAACCTGTAATCATATATTCCCTGACTTCCCAGGGAAGAGAAGCAGAGCGAGCGGCGAGGTTGGCACTAACGCATCTTATGCCAGCGTTACTCTCCACATTTGAACTTGATGAACAGTTTCCATTCTCTCTCTCCCTAGTAGTTTTCCGGCCATTGGCCTTCAGAGTGCCAAATCACCCACTTAACATCGTTACTCTAGTAACCTCCGCCTCCAATTCACCAAGTAGTCATCATCAACCATTCCTCCCCTCAGGGAAGCCACTGAACAAAAACGTGGCCTCTTTTCACCGATCCGTTGCCTTATTCTTAATCCAGCCCCGGCAACTTGTGTTCTTCATGTCTTGCAGGCATCTTGAGGAGAGCATAGCCTGTCAAACAAACGCCAAATCCCATGCATGTGTTTCTTCCTGTATGCTCTGTCTCTCTTTGGTTTGGGTGCGAATGTTAAAATCGTCAAGAGCATCCCCCCGTTGTTCAGTTCCACCATGCGCCCATGCCCCGCTCGCCTCCCACATTTCGGAAGTCGAGTTTCCAAATCAGTTCATACAGATCATCTGCAAAATCAAATCCTCGTGAAAACCTCAAAAGGGGGAAAATCCTGTAGTCGTAATATGATCCGTCATGAGGGACGTTAGTCATTCCGTCAGCATGCGGGCTTGTCAGCCGCCTTCAAGTGAAGGTAGAGAAAGGGAAGATCAGGAAAGAGAAGACATGATAAAAGGGCAGATTTAAATCGAAATCGATCGTGTCAACGCCGTCGCTCGGTCATAAACCATCGAATTAAAATAAAACAAAGGAAATGATACGGAGTCGGTCGCCGTCGCAACGGTCTGTCAGGTTTGCAACGGTCGGTGACGACATGTATGTAATAGGACATCATGTTGCAACAAGTAGGGCGGTGAATGTTGCTAGTTGGCACGAATCACCAGCTTCGACAGCAACTTGTTTGATAAAGAGTCGAAGTCGTAGCGGTCAAACTTGGTGTCTTGTCTTGTTCGTAGGAACGACTCTGTAGTCATCAGTCAGTAATTTGTTCTGGGGCCATCACACTGTGTTTACTCACCGTGCTTGATGATGTGCTGCCGCATCTCTGTCATGGCTTCGCAGACAGCGGGATTGTTGTTCAGCACCTGCCCGTGCCGCCGTGTATCCCACTCGGTGAAGGCCGGGAGCTTCTGAGAAATGGCATGGAAGAGGCCGACAATGACACCGACAGGAACCGTCTCCATGTCATTGCAGAACTTCTGGACCGCCACAGGGTCGGGAACTCGGTAGTGGCAATCGAATTGGATCTCCTCCCAAACCGCTAATAAGATGGAGGCAAGCATAAAGATGGTAGGCCAGTTCTTGAGGCGCTCTCCGCTGTATACGCTGGAGTAGAGAGCCGAGAGCTCCTCCAAAATGTCCTTTTGCAGGTCCCGCCACATGTCGGCCATGGCGCACTTGATCTGGAAGTTGATCATCACGGGCGCGACGACCTTGCCGTAGAACTTGGAGTCCTCGTCATCGATCTGGCCTTCCAATGGCTCGTCCGACGGGGGCTGCTCGATCATGGTGATATGGAGCGTAAGGTTGTAGGCTACGACGAGCTTGAGGGCCTTCCGGATGATAGGGCTCTTCTCCTTGCAGTAATAATGATAGGCGGTCTTGAAGATCTCGGTGATGAACGGGGTGCCTTCGAAGTGGTCGTCGATAAACCTCTCGAAACCCTCATCGACGTGCTTGTCGAGATATTCCGAGAGGGC